>ERZ859738.264-NODE-264-length-38918-cov-5.172426_pt1 | contig 38918 bp, 30 predicted proteins | sample MGYA00510122_ERZ859738 | MGnify/ENA primary metagenome ERZ859738 (study PRJEB30046, sample SAMN00715139) | human gut metagenome | study: EMG produced TPA metagenomics assembly of the A metagenome-wide association study of gut microbiota in type 2...
CCGCTTGAAACATACATACCTTCAGAAAAGTTGGCTATTGAGTCAGGAAGTGCTGGTGAGAATATAGAAATAATGAAAGCATAGAGGAAAGAATTTTGAGGAAATAACACCAATTCATTACGTCAGACCCCATGAAGTCAGACCATATTCCCGAAGAGATGAAATCCTTATGTCTGTAAATGGGACTCTTTCAGAACATCAAAAATCTTTCTTAAAAATCCTCATGTACCATTATGATTCCATGAAAGAACATCTTGTTGAAATTGAAACTCATCTTCAGGAAGATATGCTTCCATTCGCTTTACAAATTGAACAGTTAAATACTATCTATAGAGCCGGCGATCAAGGGAAAGAGCATTCATCCATCCGAAGCTGCACAGCAAGATATAGAAGCACAGCATCCTGAAATTTCCGGGGATTAAGACCGGTTATTTTATGAATACGGTTTAACTTATATTGAAGTGTATTTTTATGAAGATACACTTTGTCGCAGGTTTTGCCAAGTGACATATCTTCAGAAAAATACACTTTTATTATGTCCAGATCCTGCGCAGAAAGACCACTAATCGTTTTCAGAAGAAAATGATTCCGGTTTAATCGTATTTACAATCTGTTCTGCAAGAGAACGGTAAAAAAATCGGTCAAGAGATAGAATACAAGTATGAAATCAGTTTAGCCGATATATTTCGGAAATATAATAGAAATATGTCCTGTAGAATGAAAAAAGAATTATGATTTAAAAAAATATGTTATAAAGGACATATAAATGACTGGAAAAGTTTGTTATAGTATGAATAAATCCAAAAGACCCAGATGTAGGAAACCGCAGGAAACAGTCAGAGAATAACACAAAACAAATAACGAAAATCTGTGAAAATGAGGAGGAAGCAAACTATGAAAATTGTAACAGCAATCGATTCATTTAAAGGAAGTATGACTTCGATGGAAGCAGGACTTGCAGTAACAGAAGGAATACACAGAGTAGATTCAGATGTGGATGTACAGATCAGACCACTGGCAGACGGAGGCGAAGGAACGGTAGACGCGCTTGTTGCCGGAATGAATGGCATGAAACAGGAGATTCAGGTGACGGGACCACTTGGAACATCGGTAGTCTGTGAATATGGAATCATTGAAAGCAGCAAGACGGCAGTAATTGAGATGGCAGGAGCAGCGGGAATTACACTGGTGCCGGATGAAAAGAAGAATCCACTTTACACAACGACTTACGGTGTCGGGGAAGTAATCAAAGATGCGATTGGAAAAGGCTGTAGAAGATTTATCATCGGAATCGGAGGCAGTGCAACGAATGACGGAGGTATCGGGATGCTGCAGGCACTTGGATTCGGATTCATGAACAAGAATGGACAGCCGGTACCATTTGGTGCAAGAGGTCTGGAAGAACTGGAGACGATCACGGATACCTATGTGATACCAGAACTGAAAGAATGTGAGTTCCGGATTGCGTGTGATGTAACAAATACGCTGTGTGGAGAGCAGGGAGCAAGTGCTGTTTACGGACCGCAGAAAGGAGCAACGCCATCTATGATCATGCAGATGGACAAATGGCTGGCATATTATGCGGCACTGGCAAAAGAAAAATTTCCGAAAGCAAATGCAAAACAGGCCGGAACCGGAGCTGCCGGAGGACTGGGATTTGCATTTTTAACATTTACCAATGCAGTGCTGGAATCCGGGATCAAGATCGTACTGGAGGAGACACAGCTGGAAGAATATATCAAAGATGCGGATCTGGTAGTTACGGGAGAAGGAAGACTGGACAGACAGACGGCGATGGGAAAAGCACCGATCGGAGTAGCAAAGCTGGCTAAAAAATACGGAAAGACAGTGATCGCATTTGCAGGATCGGTAGAACGGGATGCAAGAGAATGTAACGAGCATGGAATTGACGCATTCTTCCCGGTTTTACGAGACATTACCACGCTGGAAGAAGCCATGAAGAATGAAAATGCGAAGAGAAACCTGGCGGATACTGCGGAACAAGTGTACCGTTTATGGAGATAAGGCAGAACAGGTAAAAAATGAAAAGAAATAAAGTCTGATACTTGGTGCACTCATCAGTTTCAATGGATTTCGGTGGATTTTAAAAGAATTCACCTATGATTTTTCATGGTCAAAAATAAGAATTCGGCTGATTGCACTATGATGCGTCGAAGTTATACCACAAGTATAATGACAAACTAATGTTGCTGTGGTATTCTGTCGATAACAAAGAAAGAAAAGCGGATCCGAAGTGATGGGTCTGGGAAAGGAAAAAAGAATGTTCACAGTTATTCGGTCAAGTTATTTATATCTGGAAAGTTTGAAAAATGCAGCACTCGATTATGAAAAAGAGTGGGGCTTTAGCTTTGTGTATTCAGATAAGAATAAGCTTGAAGGGAATGCTGTGGTGATGGATGTAGGCCTGTCGTAGGGACAGGAGAGGACAACCGGATACATAGATTTTGAACCGCTTATCTTGTGTGGATGCACATGGTAGGCGGTATTTTTTTGCAGATATAAGCCTGATTGGTAAGTCAGTTCTGCGTTATACTCCGTTAGCTCAATGGTAGAGCACCTGATAAATATCACAGAAATGAGGTAAGAGAAGCATGGATTTAATTGAAATCAAAGGAAAAATAAATACAGCCATCTGCTATGCAAGAGTAGTAGAGGATGAAGCAATAGAACAAATCAGACGTATGTGTGATTATCCGATGACGGAAGGATCAAGAATAAGAATCATGCCTGATGTTCATTCCGGTAAAGGCTGCACTATTGGAACCACAATGACAATTACTGATAAGGCTGTTCCAAATGTAGTGGGTGTTGATATCGGATGCGGTATGTATACTGTGAACTTAGGCAAGGTTGATATTGATTTTGTAAAGGTTGATGAGGCTGCACATTTTATTCCATCGGGAATGAACGTGTGGGAAGGTCGCCAGGAGAGATTTGATTTGACAGAACTTGCTTGTTACAGAGAACTGAAGGACACAAAGAGGTTAGAGCGTTCACTTGGAACCCTTGGTGGTGGTAACCACTTTATAGAGATAGATGAAGCGGGTGATGGAACCAAATATCTTGTGATTCATTCAGGCTCACGTAATCTGGGTAAGCAGGTTGCAGAGCTTTATCAGAAGCTGGCGATTAACCTAGACAGAGGATATGGGGACTATCTTGCGAAGCGTGATGAGATTATCAGAACCTATAAGGAGCAGGGACGTAGAAGTGAGATTCAGGATGCGTTAAAACAGCTTCACTGGCAGGTATATGAGTCTGAGACAAGTATGCCTGAAGATCTGTGCTACTTATCAGGAAAATATCTTGAGGACTACCTTCACGATGTTGAAATCTGCCAGGCTTTTGCAAGACGAAGCAGAGAGAAAATGGCTGAGATTATTCTGGAGAGAACCGGGATGGCTGGCAGAGAAGCGTTCCATACAATTCATAATTATATTGATACAGATGAAATGATTTTGAGAAAGGGCGCAATAGCAGCCCATAGTGGAGAGAAAGTGCTGATTCCAATAAATATGAGAGATGGAAGTGTGCTTGCTGTTGGAAAAGGAAATCCGGAGTGGAATTATTCTGCACCTCACGGAGCAGGACGACTTATGTCCAGAACAAAGGCGAAAGCAAATCTTAGCATGGATGAATACAGAGAGACAATGAAGGGTATTTATACCACTTCGATTAATGAAAATACATTGGACGAGGCACCGATGGCATACAAGAGTCTGGAGGACATCATTGATGTGATCCGAGAGTCTGTAGATGTAATCGATGTGATGAAACCTATATACAATTTTAAGGCTTCTGATTAAGGTGGAGGGCATTCTTCCTTCACCTGCAGAAGCAGAAACGGAGGAAGAAATGTTTACTATGCCTACCATCGATATGGTAGCTACCGGAAGGAATATCATGAGACTGAGAGAGGTAGCAGGTCTGACTGTAAGAGACCTGCAGGATATCTTTGGATTTGCGACTCCTCAGGCCATCTACAAGTGGCAGCACGGAACTGCCATGCCTACAATCGATAATCTGGTTGTACTGGCAGCAGTGCTGGATGTTCCGATGGATGAGATTATCGTAATCGATGTAAATAGAACAAAGCAGATTAGCGCATGAAAAGTGAATAAACAGATAGCCCTTTCAAGGCTAAAATGCTCGGTTCATCAGTTCCGAGTGGAAAGGCTTACAACAAAAAAAGGAAAAGCAGAGAATCGGTGTTGAATTCAGAAATGGATTTGATGCCGATTTTTTGCGAAGTTTAGTGTTGTTCATACATTTTAGGATTAACGAAAGGAGCGAATAATCATGAAGAGATATAAGTTTTGAGAGCCAGGGTAGGGGGTATTGTCACTGGTTCAAGCACAATAGTGTAATTTCGAGCAAAAAGCCAAAACAGAATTGATATTCTGCTCAAAATAATGTATACTTTGAGCAGAATAGGAAATTCTAGTTTCAAAGGAGATGTGGGGGTTATGAAATCTAGTGAACAATTTGCAATTGAATGGAATCGTTCAAAACGTGCAATCAATGATTTGTGCAATAAAGGAAAAATCCCAGGTGCTATAAAAGAAGGAAGAAAGTGGCTTATTCCGGATGACGCAGTAAGACCTGTTGATAAGAGAGTTTCTTCAGGGAAGTACGCAAAGAAGAAGGCTGCGAATAATAAGTCATTACCTATTGGTATTTCTGATTATGTCAGAGCACAGGCAGATTATTACTATGTAGATAAGACTTTGCTTATAAAGGAATTCCTTGATCAGAAGCCACTGGTTTCTTTGTTTACAAGGCCGAGACGTTTCGGAAAGACATTGAACATGGATATGCTCAGAGTTTTTTTTGAGATTTCAGAGGAGGATACAAGTAAATATTTCGAGAATAAAGCAATCTGGAGATGCGGTGAAGAATATTGCAGACAGCAGGGACAGTATCCAGTTGTATTCCTTACTTTCAAAGATGTTAAGTTTGATTCCTGGAAAGCAACTCTTGATAAGATTAAAGATCTTTTGCAGGAGGAGTTTGGAAGACATCAGGAGATTGCGGATAGTGATAGACTTGCAGAGTATGAAAAGAACTATTTTGCGAAAATCATAAATGGCGAGGCCTCAGAAGTTGACTTGACTGTATCATTAGCAAAGTTATCTCAGATGCTTACAAAACATTATGGTAAAGCGCCAATCATTATTATTGATGAATATGACACACCGATTCAAGAAGGTTATTCCAAGGATTTTTATGATGAAATAATTGGATTCATGAGAAATTTCTTCTCTGGAGCATTTAAGGATAATAAGAATCTAACTTATGGATTTCTAACTGGTATTCTTCGGATTGCTCAGGAGAGCATCTTTAGTGGCCTGAATAATTTAACAGTGAATTCTGTGATGGATGAAAAGTATGATCAGTTCTTTGGATTTACTGCTTCAGAAGTCAGAGATATGCTGGAGTATTATGGTGCCCTGGATAAAGAAGCAGAGCTGAAGGATTGGTATGACGGATATTTATTTGGATCTACAGAGATCTATAATCCGTGGTCAGTAATCAATTATATTTCTAAAGGCTGCATTCCGCAGGCCTATTGGGTAAATACCGGAAAAAATGAAATTCTGGAAGATGTCCTTAAGGTGGCAACGGATGATATTACTGAAAGACTTTATTCTTTGCTACAAGGCGAAAGAGTTATTGCCCAAATTGATCAGAATGTTGTTTATAGATCTCTTTCAGAGGATCCGGCAAATATTTACAGTTTACTGTTAGTAGCTGGCTATTTGAAAACACCAAAGAAAGAATTGCAGGCAGATGGTTCTTATCTGTGCGAGGTATCCATTCCGAACAGAGAGATTGCAGCCGTATATAAGAGTGAAATATTATCGCACCTGTTACAGATTGGAGCTATCACAAGAACGACCGCCAATAAGATTGCAGAAAGTCTTTATGCAAATGATTATAAGAAACTGCAGAAAGCAATTGCTGAATATATGGATAAATCCATCAGCTTCTATGATGCTGGCACAGAAGGATTTTATCATGGATTAGTTCTTGGTTTGATCGCTTTGATGGATAATCAGTATAAGATTAAGTCAAACAGAGAGTCCGGGGATGGACGATATGATATTAGTCTATTCCCAAGAGAAGGTAGATATCCTGGAATCATTATGGAGCTTAAGTGGAAAAAGGACTTGAGTGCAGATGAGCTTTCAGGGCTTGCAGATGAAGCGTTAATTCAGATTGATGAGAAGAGATATGACGCTGAAATGAAAGAAGATGGCATTCAGGATATTTTGAAATTTGGAATTGCATTTTCTGGAAAGAAGGTAAGTGTCAAAACAAAATAAGATTAAGCATCGTTTTGGAGACGAAAAAGGTGCTATGCACAGTAGAAAAGAAGGGAAAATAACGGTATGGGAATGGGAATGACTTTATTTATGGAGGCATTTGTGACAATACATATGTCTGTATTTGTGTTTTTGCCGTTGTCGAAGCTGATCGCTAAGGACAACAGCAGAAAAATCTTCTGGACCTTATTTGGGGTCAGAATTGCAATACTATTATTTTTTGATTTCTTCATTACCACAGGAATCGCAATCGTGGATTTCATGGCGGTGTTTGTGGGAGCATTTATTGTGACACCCATTGCCATGAAAAAGGGTGTATGGAATCAAAAGCTAAGCAAACAGTCCGGGAAGGAAAAGGTGCAGACAGCAGCTGAGACGGTGATCCATACACCGGCAGCTGACGAAACAGTAACGGGCAGGATAGTGCATGCAGAGGATTTTGATCCGCTGTTTGCCATGCCCGAGGAGGATTGTGTCGAAGGGTTTATCAAGCGTGAAATGCAGCGTGCCGGGATCACGGAAGAGCAGAATCTGATCCCGGAGGATATGCTGCGCAGAAAAAACATACTGAATGCCGTTTTGGCGGTTCTGTTATTCGTATACATATCTCTGTTTTTCTTTCATTTTCCGATGAAAACCTATGTGATCGGACTCCTGATCCTGGTGGTATATACATTTTTGACCAGTCGTTATCAACTGATAAAATATTTGAAAAAGGAGATCAGATCCAGATCCCAGGAGAAAATCTCGAATATTGTCATGAATGTGAAGGCATCCATGGTGCCGGATTACAGCAAAAAGTTAAAATGGGCTCTCATGGCGGTGGCTGTGGCAGGCTCGCTGCTGCTGTTCAGTAAGCCCAGGATCTTCTATGAGCAGGCAGATGACGGATATTATGTGCGGTTTTATGTCTATGGTCTGACGAATATGACTACGGCGACCATTCCCGATACCTATCAGGGGGAGAAAGTAGTGGGCCTGCGCGGCAATACCTTTTCCAATATGCCCTTTTTATCAGAGGTAACGCTGCCGGACAGCATTACAGAGATCCGCGGGCAGGCATTTAAAAACTGCAGAAGCCTGGAACGTGTCACATTGCCGGAGCATCTGACGTATCTGGGCGGGGAAGCATTTTACCATTGCAGCAGCCTGGAGGAGGTAAATCTTCCGACGGGACTGACGGAGATCCGCGGCAACACCTTTGAAGAATGTAGCAGCCTGTTGCGCATAGAGATCCCGGATAACGTGACCAGGATCGGCGGACACGCGTTTTATGGAAATACCAGTCTGGAGGAGGTGATGATCTCCCCGGACAGCAGGCTGCAGCAGATCGGGTCTTCTGCTTTCCGGTGCTGTGATTCTCTGCGGGAGATCACACTGCCCCGGGGCGTATCTGTCAATGAGCGTGCTTTCAAGGAGACACCTGTAAGGATCGATTACTATGAATACTAAATTTATTCATTTGTTATATGTGCCGACCATGGCATGTAACATGCAGTGCCGGTACTGTTATCTGGAGGACAACACCGTAGATACCCTGCGGGGCGGAGATTGCCTGGAGACCCTGCAATATGCCATCGCGAAATTCCGTGAAGCGGATGTGGTGCCCTTTAATATTTCCCTGCACGGCGGCGAGGTGACCACTTTGCAGGAGCGGGAATTCCACGACCTGATCCAATATATCAGCAGTTACTATCAGAAAAACCGTGAACTCATCACGGATGCCGGCTTCCGGGTGGGGCATCCCCACATCAAGACGAATCTGTACGGACTGGACAGACATATCGAGACCATCCGGGAGTTCAACGTGTCCATATCGGGCAGCCTGGATCTGCCTCTTTCCCTGCATGAAAAGTACAGGGTGACCAAGGGCGGAGAGGGCACACTGGAACGGATACTGGATAATATCCGACTGCTGGAGGAGATCCCTGACAAGAAAAAAGTATCTGCCACGATCTTTCGGGAGCATTTCGAACAGCTGGATCAGATCATCGAGGATATCAGATTCCTGGACCGGAACACCTGCCTGGATATGAATGATTTTAATTTTATGATAGGGTTTGACTACAATTCCTGTGGCCTGCTGCATCACATGAGTGAAGAGGAACAGCTGATCTTTTACCGACGGATGCATGAGGCTTTTGACGGGACCAATCTGGATGCCGGGGTCAACGGTGCATGGTTCGATGAGTTCGGACCGGAATACTGCACCAACTGCGATAATTGCGGAGAGAAATTTTTCCTGTTGGAGCGTAACGGAGACATCTATTCCTGTGTCAGAGGTCAGAAGAACGAAGATTTTTACTATGGCAATATCTACCGTGACACGGTGGATACCATTTTGAAAACCGCTGCACGGAAGATCTTCCAAAACCATAACAGACAACCGTTTCCCGAGGAATGTGCGAGGTGCGCTTACCTGTATCTGTGCAAAACGGGCTGTCCTTTTGTGAAAAACGTATATGGATCCGGCAAAAGCTACACCTGCCTGCTGCAACAGCAGATGTACCGGGATCGCGGCTATGCCCCGGATGCTTCTGCTGACGAGACGGCATATGAATATGTGACGAAGATGCGCCTCGAGGAACCGGAAAATTATCTGCCTGCAAAAGCATCCGCAGAATATCCTGCGTTGGAACAGATCATTGCACAAGATGCGAAGCTACAATATATCTATGACAGCGGGGTGTTCGAACTGGACGTGGATGGAGACAGATATCCGCTGATCTCCCAGATCCTTAGGAAGTCCAGGGAGATCCTATACCTGACACCCATCAGTACGGTAAAGCTGCGTATGAAAAAGCATATGTTGCAGGAAGAATGCGATTATCCGGAGAACAACGCATTGTACCTGATGCTGTTGTCCGGAGATCTCGTGACTTACGGTGATGAAGGGAGAACAAAGCAGCGGCACATTGCCACGCATCAGATTTATAAAGGGGTGCTGGACCATTCCGGGGACAACGAAGAAGAATGGTATGTATATGATATTTCCGGGCTCCTGCGCGAATATGCAAAGGAATATGCCACGGGCAGCCCGAACAATTTGTTGTGCACCACTACGGAGCTGAGAGACTGCCATTACCGGAAGCAGGAAAACAATGCCTATTACCATATACAGGCCATCAATCTCCCCTTTCAGAACATTGAATTTTACTATCTGACACTGGATCAAAAAAATGACAAGGAGGCTTTCCATGAATTTTGAACCGCAGACCTATGAAGAACTGATCCGCATGAAGCGTTGCGTGGAACTGACAAAATATTATGAGGTGACAGAGGAGGAGCTTTGGGAGATCTATCATTTCCTGGAGCAGGAGCCGGAGGCTTTCATCAAGGGAGGCAGACAGAATCTGTCCCTCATCATCGGACAGAATACCGCAAAAACCCAGAAGGTGATCATGGCGAACTGCACCGACAGCAGCATTGACGGAATCCTGCTGTCACGGACGGAATTCAAAGTGTTCCCCCATTACACACCATCCTCAGGCTCCGGCAGCAGCGGTGGTTCCTCTTCCAACAACAATAATAACAATAACAACAATAATAACAACAATAACAGATAGGACACGAAAGCAATGGCATTCATATCCGAAACACTTCAAATGCGCAGGCTTACAGAAAGCGGCGTCAATATCAAGACTACTTACATCGTCGATGGCACCCTGAGGTACCGGTCCACAGACGGAACCTGTCAGGATGATGTGCACAGTGGTATCCGCTGCCGCAAAGAGTATTTCCGGCAGGGGAAATTGCTCCATACAGAGAAAATCTTTGATTCCCGCATGGAGTATACCTATGTATCCGGAATGGATGAAGAGGCACAGCATACCTGTGAGAACTGCGGCTTTACCGGCAAAGTAAAGGAATTTGTGAACGGCTGTCCCTGCTGTGATGCGGCCTCCAACATTGACTACGCAGACAAGGAGCTGGGCAGCAAGCATCATTATGACTTGGTATTGCAAAGCCCGGTCTACCGGATCGTCACGGGAGTGGTAGATTACATCGTATCCTTCCTGCTGTGCAGCCTGTGGATCATAAATACCTCCAGGACCTTCAATGGCTATGATGTGGGCAAGATTTTCATCTACAGCACAATCCTGGCTATGATCCTCTATTACTTTTTCTACCTGTGCGATGCTTATGCGGTATTGGGGCCTGTCAGACGATATAAGGAAAAACAGAACCGTCAGCAGCAGGAATTCTGGAGCGGCACCGGCATCGACAAAAAGCGGTTCTATAATAACCTGAACTACGAAGCCGGCAGACGCTACTACTCCCGGCCGGATGTCATTGATTACGACATTATGGACTATACCGGGCTGCAGGAGCATGTGGAGAACGGCATACTGTGCGTGGATGTGGAGTTGAAGGTCAGACTGGTGTATCTGCGAGGTGGGCGGATCACATCCGCATATCAGAAGGATACCTTCTCCCTCAGCCACAACGACAGAGTCATGACCCTGGACAGCGGGATCCACGTGATCAAATGCCCTAAATGCGACGCCAATATAGATGTGACCAAAGGCGTGTGTGAATATTGCGGGACCGCGATCGACAGCCTGCAGGAATGGAAATGGATAAATTAAGTACTGAAAATTGGACACAAAATATAGATAATCATATTTAATAAGATGCCTGAGAGAGGAAAAACGGATGGAACATTTTGAACAGATCAACGAAACTTCCTACTTGTCGGTACAGAATGCACCGGTATACCGGAAAATTATGAGATGCTTTTACCGGGAATACGAAAAGATGCATTTTCAGCTGTATAAAGAAGATATTTACAGGCTCTTAAAAGAGGATGAAGCATTCGAAGCGTATTCCATGGAGCAGCTGGTTCAGGATCTGGAAGCGCTTGTTAAGTGGAAAAATCTTACACCGATACAGGATCCGGGCAAAGTGTACACAATAGCCGATTATAAAAATAAGCAATACCGCTATACGATGTCGGAATATGCTGTGGAGATCGAGCGTCTGACGGTACGTTTGGAAAATTTATTTTTGGAATCGGGAAATCTGTCGACCAACTTTTTTGTCCGTCTGGAGAGAAGTCTGGATGAGGCGGAGAACATGGAGAATGCAGAGCTTCGGATGGTGAACGAATGGTGGCAGACGCTGCAGGAGGATTTTAAACGGCTCAACCAGAACTATCAGGATTATCTGCGGGACTTTTACTCCGGGAAAACGGAAAAACTGATGAAATCAGTGGAATTCATGGTTCATAAGGACAAATTTATCAAATACCTGAATGAATTTGTGCAGGAATTGCAGCGGCACTCCAAACGGATGGAACAGCTGCTGGAAAAGAATACGGAGCGCATGGAGAATACGATTCTGGATCGGGTTGTGGCGAGTGAACTGGAGATTCCCCATGCACTGTTGGAAATACATGGAAATGCTGAGCCAAGCATCCGGGAAAATGTATACGGAAAATGGTATTCCCTGAAAAACTGGTTCGTGGACGGACAGGGACAGGAATGCGAAGCTAAAAAAGTATTGAAGATCACCAGTGATATTATACGCAATATTATTCAAAATGCAGCCCTGATCGTACAGGTCCAGAACTGGGGCATCAGCCGAAAGGATGATTATAAAAAATTTCTGGAATTGTTCTTGAAATGTGAGGATCTGGAGGAAGCCCATAAACTGTCAGCCCATGTCTTCGGAGTGCAGCAGATCGAGCATTATAAGACTAATATTCCGAGAGACGAGGATGGTATTAATAACAGTGTTTATCAGGAAGAGCCGGCATTGTTTTTGCTGAAGCCTCACACGAGAGGGTATCGTGAGAGAAAGGACAGAACAGGTTTTGCTGATAAATCGTTGGAAAAAATGGCACAGCGGGAAAGCTACCTGCGACAGGCGCAGAAGCAGAAGGAAGTGGTACTCCGGTATATCAGGGAGCAGAAGATCCGGTTTGCGGAGATTGACGAAGTGGTTTCCGAAGACACACGGGCTATTTTCCTGCAGTGGATCGCACAGGCCAATATGAGCTCGGAGAAGATGGGACGGACGGAATACGGACAGGAGTATCAACTGAGGAAAAAGGAAGGCAGCTGTGTACTGAAATGCGAAGACGGCGATCTGAAAATGCCGGATTATACATTGGAGTTTAAATAAATATGAATGAAATCAGAACCTTAATGGAAAAATTCTGGATCTGCCGGGACAGTGACAAGGAGACTTTCTATAAAGTAAAACGGGATATTCCGAACTTTCAACGTTTTATCAGAGAACAACTGGGATGGAAGCTGATACATACAGAGAAGCTGTTAAAGCTGGAGAAGAGACCGGCGCATGCAGAAGCATTTATGGGAATCAGCGAATTTACGGACATTCGGGATTACTGCATACTATGTGTGGTGTTGATGTATCTGGAGGATGCCGAGGAGGGCAGGCAGTTTTTGCTGTCGGAACTGATCGACTATGTGGAGACACAGCTGAAAAATTACATGCCGGTAGACTGGACGTCCTTTACACAGAGAAAATCACTGGTTCGGGTATTGCAGTATATGGAACGGCTGCAGATGCTCAGGGTGTATGAAGGAAAAAGTGAATCCTTCAGCCAGGAAGCCGGGCAGGAAGTACTGTATGAAAATACAGGCTATTCGAAATATTTTACCAGCAGCTTTACGATGGATATTTCCGGATATGAATCCTGGAAGGATTTTGAAAAGACAGATTTTGAGGAATTTGAAGAAAACAGAGGATCGCGGCGTATTAACCGGGTATACAGGCAGCTGGCAGTCTGTCCGGCACTTTACTGGGACAGTACAGAGGACGCTGATGCCTTATATTTGAAAAATCAGAGACAATGGGTCGGCAGATATTTGCGGGAAAATTTGGGTGGTAATCTGGATATCTATCGTAATGCGGCATTTCTTACACTGGATACAGATGACTGCTACGGAAACGTGCACCCGAGGGATGCCCAGATTTCGGAAAGCGTCCTGATCGTATGTGCAGAGATACAGAGGCAGCTGGCAGAAGGACAACTGGAATTACAGGAGGATGAATGCATTGCCATGACAAAGCAGGAATTTTCCCGGATTATCACAAGCTGTAGAAACAAGTGGAAGAATGCATGGAGCAAGGAATATTGCGAAATGGACGAGGACGGGCTTGTGGAAACCATTTTAAAGTATATGACGGACTGGATGATGGTGCGCAGCAAGGAAGAACAGATCATTGTATTGCCTGCGGTGGGCAGGCTGGCAGGACAGTATCCTTCCGATTACAAAGGAGACGGAGAAGAATGAACGAACGTTGGAAAATGAACCGGATCGGGTTTGTGAATTTCTGGTTATATGACGAAGAGGACTTTGAATTCGAGGATGGGAAACTGCTTCTGCGCGGACAGAACGGCTCCGGAAAATCCATCACGACACAGAGCTTTATTCCGTTTGTACTGGACGGAGACCGTACTCCCAGCCGACTGGATCCGTTTGGTTCCAGTGACCGCCGGATGGAATACTATTTTCTGGGAGAAGAGGGCAAGGAGGAGTCTACCGGTTATCTGTTCCTGGAATTTTGGAAAGAGGACTCCGGAGCGTATCGCACCATTGGAATCGGACAAAAAGCTAAACGCGGGAAACCGATGGATTTTTGGGGCTTTGTGCTCCTGGACGGGCGCAGAGTGGGATATGATCTGTGGCTGTATAAGGAAGTGGGATCCAACAAAATTCCCCGGGACAAGAGGGAGATGAAGGCAGAACTGGGCGAAGACAATTTTTTCACAGACAGTCCGTCGGAATACAAGAAGCATGTCAACCAGTATATTTTCGGTTTCCGTAAGGAAGAACAGTATGAACAATTCATCAAACTGTTGGTGAAGGTGCGGGCCCCCAAACTTTCCAAAGAGTTTAAACCCACCAAAGTATATGATATTCTGAATGATTCCCTCCAGACTTTGACGGATGAGGATCTGCGCCCTATGGTAGATGCGATGGAAAAGATGGATGAGATCCAGGATAGTCTGGAGATGCTCAACCGTGCTTTCGATGATGTGAAGATCATCCGCAATGAATATACCCGTTACAACCAGTATATGCTGGCAAAAAAGGCTCAGGGTTACCTGAACAAGAAGCAGGAAGTGGAGAGAGAACAGGGAATACTGGAGGGGAAGGAACAGCTGCAGCGTGAGGCACAGGAAAAACAGAGCCGGGCAGCACAGGATACGGAGAGACTTACGGCAGAGAAAAAGCTGAAAGAAACGGAGCACAATGCGCTTCTGGATCCGGAACTCGAGGATGCAGACCGCAAGCTGGAGAAATTCAGGGCAGAGTATCAGGAGGCTGCGGATGGAGAACAACGCTGGGAGAAAAAGATCGAGGATGGCAGGGAACGGATCCGGGATGAAGAGATGACTCTGAAAAAGCTGGAGGAACAGATGGAACTCCGCCGGGATACCTTGAAGGAAAAGCGGGAAGAACTGGAGGAACAGCAGGAAATCCTGCAATGGGAACATCATGAGAAGGCGAAAGAGAAAATCAGCCTGGAAGAATACGAAGAAGGAGATGAGATTGCAGAGCAGCTGCAAATATGGAAAAATCAACTGACATCAGGAAGGACAGCTCTCGGACAATATGAGCTGATCTTAGGACAGTACGAGGAAGCCGCCAGTCTTCTGGAAGAGACGAAGAAGAAAAAAGCGGAGGAAGAACAACGGCTGGAGATGGTAGAAGAACAGGTGTCGGACAGAATCAATGCATGGATCACGGAAATCTTTCGCAGAGCGGAGACCTCCGGGGAATGGCATCCGGAACGTGAGATCCTCCTACAGGCGGAACAGAAAGCAAGACAATACGAGACCGTAGCGGATGGCGTGGAGATACAGAGGGATTTCCGTGCAGATTATGAAAGACAGCGTCAGCAGCTTACAGACGAAAAGAATGAGAAACAGTATCAGAGGGAGATTCAGGTAGAACTTCTAAAAGATGTCCGGGAACAGCTGAAGAAGGTGCAGGAGCAGCGGGAACTGGAGCCGGAACGGGATGAGGCAGTCGAAAAATCCAGGGCATCCCTGGCACAGGCGGGAATCACGGCCATTCCGTTTTACAGAACGGTAGAGTTCGCAAAGGAGCTGGATGAGGCAGCCTGTGCAAGGCTGGAGGCACAATTACAGATGTCCGGAATGCTGGATGCGCTGGTGGTGACGAGGGAAGATTTTGCGAAAATAAGAGCGGAGCATCCGGAATTTCTGGATGCGGTTCTGCAGACAGACGGACAGGGCAACAGCCGCTTTTTTGGATTGACAGTAAGTGATGATCTGCCGCAGGAATTGAGAACTCCGGTATTGGAAATCCTCAGTAACATTTATGACGAAGAAGGGACGACACAGGGAATCTGTTTCGGTGCAGACGGCAGCTTCCGGCAGGGAATCTTAGCCGGTAAAGCGCATAAGCAGGCAGCAGAATATGTAGGATATCTCGCAAGAAAACGGAGAAAAGAACAAAAAATCCGGGAACTGCAGGAACAGATAGAAAGCATCAGCAAAACCATAGCAGAATGGGATGCTGAAATTACGCAATTACAGGAACGGATGGACAGGTTACAGGCGGAATACCAGGAGATCCCCGATTTTTCGGAGATTCAGATCGCATTGTCGGAGAAAAGAGAGCTGGAACGTATTCTGGAGACATTGGAGAATGAATATCTGAAACAGCAGGCTCAGGAGCATAGGCTTTCCGAACAAAAGAACCGGCAATATCAGGAGGTATTGAAGCTTTGTAAAATGCTGCCCTATGGAAGAACGGCAGAGGCTTATGAGGAAGCCTGCGGCGCAGCGGAAGAATACGGAAGGATATGGCAAAGTATAAGACGTGAACTACTCCATATGCAGACGGAGCAGATCAGTTGTCTGGATAAAAAAGAACGGATAGACCAATACAACGATGATCTGGAGGAAGCCTATACGGAAAAAAGAACTTACAGTACCCGTGCAAAGGCCTGCGAGATTCAGATCCGCCAGCTGGAAGAGTATCTGAGGAGTCCGGAACTGCTGGAAAAGGCAAACCGGCTGAAACAGGTGAAGGAAGAACTGGAACAGATCAGTAAAAAAATAAATGATTTGGAAAAAGAGATGGCGAAACGTGAAGGAATGTTGCAGGGCTTGCTGAAAGACCTTCCGGAACAAAAAGCAAAACTGCAGGGATTGATTATGGAGGAAACGGCACTCAGAAGCTATTTTGAAGAGGAACTGGATCTGAGACTGATTTTGAACCGGGAAGGCCGCACGGTCTGTGAATGTGCCGAAGAGGCAGTGAAATTAGTAAGTGACAGTGATAAGAATAGAGAGTCTGTTGATATGCTTCAGTCTTTGCATGATAAATATCATAAACATAATGGAAGCCTTGCAAGCTATGGAACGTCCATAGAAGAGTGCTTTGGTGATACAGAAATTGTGGGAGCTATACGTAAGCGATATCGTATTCTCTCTGTCTGGAATGGCAAGAAAGTATATCTGGAGGAATTTTACAATATCCTGAAGACCGCCATCGAAGAGACGGAACTGCTGATACAGAAAAAGGACCGGGAGCTTTTCGAAGATATCCTGTCCCAGACGATCAGCCAGCAGCTTACGGACCGCATAGCAGAGAGCAGAAAATGGGCAAAAGACATGTCGAAGCTCATGCAGGAGATCGATACCTCTATGGGCCTTCGCTTTTCGCTGGAATGGAAGCCCTGCAAAGCTGACAATGACAAAGAACTGGATACGGCGGATCTGGAGCAGATCCTTTTGCGCGACAGAGAGCTGCTTACCCTGGATGATATTGAAAAGGTAGCAGGTCATTTCCGCAGCAAAATCCGTGCAGAAAAGGCAAAACTGGAAGAGACGGGAACGATCATCAATTACATGGAGCTGGTAAGAGATGCCCTGGATTACCGGAAATGGTTTGAATTCCAGATGTTTTACCGGCGCGGGGATGAGACGAAGAAGCCACTGACCAATGCTGCGTTTAACCGGTTCAGTGGAGGTGAAAAAGCAATGGCAATGTATGTGCCGCTGTTCGGAGCAGTAAACGCACAGTATAAAAAGGCGGATAATAAAGATCACCCCAGAATTATCGCACTGGATGAGGCATTTGCCGGTGTCGATGACAAGAATATCAAAAGTATGTTTGAACTGGTCCATAAGCTGGATTTTGATTATATCATGAATTCCCAGGCTCTGTGGGGATGCTTTGAGACGGTCAAAGGTCTTCGGATCGCGGAACTGCACCGCCCGGAGAACTCCCAGGTGGTATCGGTGATCCGGTATACATGGAACGGACATGAGAGGATTCTGGATGAACAATAATGAAGCATGTGCGGCATATTTTAAGGGAAATCCGGCGTACAGAAGGTGCTTTTCGGAATTTGAAAAGAAATGGAATTCTTATGGAAGAGCAAAAGGAATCATTACACTGAAGCATACTTCCGAAGAAGAACGGAGAGCCATCGGCGGGATACTCGGAAAGACGTTTTATGAAGATGCCATACGTTTTCCTTTTACGGAATTTGAAAAAGGACTGCAATCCACAAAATTTGCTCCTGTAAATTTCGAAGAGGTTCTGGAAGCATATTTTGGCAGAAAAATGATAACCACGCAGAAGATGCGGATGGAGGAAGAGCGTAGCAGGGCGGAATTATTTGAAACGGTGGAAGGCTGTCTGGCAGAGGGTGCCGGTCCGGATTCAATTGTTGTCTCCTGGCTGCGGGAAATGTATTCCAAAAAGAAGTATGGCTATCAGACAGTGATCAGAGAATACGGAAGAGACAGAGAACGGACGGAAAAACTGTTGAAAACCGTAGGAAGAGCACTTGTTCTGCTGGAAGATATTCGAGAGACGCAAGAGGAATATCCTCTGGCAGTATTTTCCGCGGAGATATCCGGCAATCCTCACTATTTTGATCAGGGAACGACTGCGGGGCAATTATTAGTCCATGGAGTGTGCTACGCTGCGAGGACAGATTATCCGGAAAACGCTCATCAGTGGAGGGAATTACTACTATCCAACGGTATTGTACCGGATAATATTTCCTCTATCGTGCATATCTATGGATTGCGATTACAGATTGGCGGTGACTGGCACCCGGCGTACGATGCCTTTTGCAGAAGACAGGAGCCCTGTGCGGTTACCATGGAAAATCTGCAGGAGCTGACAGCGGTACAACCGACAGGAGATAGGGTTTATATTGTAGAAAATGAGATGGTGTTCAGCTACCTGCTGAAGCACCTGGAACAAAAGAATGTGACATTACTATGTACTTCAGGACAGCTGCGGAGCGCTGCAGTGAAGCTGATTCCTTTTCTACTGGATAGTGGGGCAGAAATCTATTATAGCGGAGACATCGATCCGGACGGAATCCGGATCGCCGACAGACTCTGGAGAAAATACGGTGACCGGATCCGTGTGTGGAGAATGGCGCGTAGAGATTATGAGAGAAGTCTTTCAGAAGAAGTGATTGGAAATATTTCTATGAAAAAGCTGGAGACCGTTGAGAATCCGATTCTCCGTGAGACGGCAGAAGAGGTAAGGAAGAAGAAAAAGGCGGGGTATCAGGAGAATATATTAACAGATCTGGTGGAAGACATGGATGGGAAGTAAGCGTCAAACTAGAAGCAGGCATCGTATTTTAATGGGAAAGAGAATGCACCCAGCGAGACGAAGGTGTTTGAATAGAAAAGATCATAAAATGTGATAAAATGCAAAAATATGGCTCATGAAATGTGAAAAAATGCAAAAATATGGCTCATGAAATGTGAGAAACGGCATCGAGATCGGTCTTCTACCCCGTGGAGATCCATACCGCGAACCCCGTGGGCAGAGCGAATATGGAGAGCGTGCTGGCGAGGTACTGGAGAGAGGAGTACTGGTAAAACACAATACTCGAAAAAAGCAAAATAAAACTGCCGAAAAATACAAAACAAAATAGCCGAAAAATACAAAATAAAACTGCCGAAAAATACAAAACAAACTTGAATAAATTATTTAAAAAATGTTATACTAGCAGTAAAAGGAGTGTATAGCATATGGAATATATCAGGCGAGTTGTAGACGATGAAATAGATAGAAAAACAGAAGCGTTTAATGCGGTAAGCATTATTGGTCCGAAAGGGTGTGGTAAAACGAGAACTGCCAAGGAACGTTGCAAAACGGTTATTGAGTTCCAGGATGAGGATAAAAGAGATGGATACATTGCTGTGGCAGAGACGGCGCCCAAGCTTTTTTTAAAAAATGAGAAACCGATTTTGTTTGACGAGTGGCAGGATGCTGTAAAAATATGGGGAACTATCCGAAAAGATTGCGACGACCATCCGGAAAATGTTGGACAATATTTTCTGACAGGTTCGGCGAGCAAAAAGATAGATACCCCCCATACGGGAACGGGAAGAATAACGGAAATTACAATGTATCCCATGACATTATGGGAAACAGGTGAATCAAATGGGAAAATATCTTTGGCAAAAATTCTTGAAGATCCAAACTATGATATAGATGGAATTATGTCGGAGACAAATCTGGAACAGTTATTTTTTGCAGTGTGCCGAGGTGGATGGCCGAGGTGTCTGGCATTATCAAAAGATAGCGCTAAATTGGAAATTGCAAAAGATTATTATAGGCAAATTATCCATAAGGATATTACAGCTATTGATGGGGTGAAGAGAAATCCCGAATGGACAAGAGCACTATTATGGTCATATGCAAGAAATATGGCAACTACCGCAAAGAGAACAAGTATTTATGCCGATATTAAGGCAACCCAAAATGTAACGGATATAACACTTGCATCATATATTGATGCGCTGGAAAGCTTATTTGTTATAAAAGATATTGATGCCTGGACACCACAGATTCGTTCAAAAACGGCAATAAGGACAGCGAAAAAGCATATTTTTATTGATCCGTCTATCGGATTAGCGGCTCTTGGTATTAATCCGGAGTATTTTTACAATGATTTAGATTTATTTGGTCATGTTTTTGAAAATTTGGTTTTAAGAGATCTGCTGGTATATGCAGAAAATCATAATGCACGAGTACTCCATTATACAGATGATACAGGGATGGAAGCTGACGCTGTATATCAAATGGAAGATGGAAGATATGCGCTTATTGAGATTAAGACAGGTGCCAACAAGATACCTGATGCTGAAAAATCTCTCTTAAAATTTAAAGAAGTGATTCAAAAATATAATCAAAGTGCCATCAAAAATGTGGATCATCCACGAGCTGTCTATAGGGAGCCATCTGCACTGATTGTGATATGTGCGAATGCACCTATGGCATATACAACGGATATGGGAGTCAAGATCGTTCCAATTGGCTGCTTGAAAGATTAAAAAAGTTTGTAAGATTCTGTCGCATATTGTCATATATATAATAGAGGGAGCAATTTTACATAGATTGCAGTATTCCTGAAAATATGCTATGATACTTTTAAATGAGCGAAAAAAGTAAAAAGAATCAGACAATTCAATATTATGATCAAAATGCCGCCGATTTTGTGGAGAACACGCGGAATGTAGATTTTCATGTAATGCAGGATGAATTTATAGAAGGGCTTCCTGCAGGGGCGAAGATCCTGGACCTGGGCTGCGGCTCCGGAAGGGATACGAAATATTTCCTGGAGCATGGATATCGGGTAGACGCGATAGACGGCTCCGCGGAATTGTGCGCGTTGGCATCAGAGTACACGGGGATTCCGGTGAAATGCCAGCTGTTCCAAGAGCTGGATGCATCGGAAGTGTATGACGGTATCTGGGCGTGCTCATCGCTGCTGCACTTATCCTATGGGGAACTGGATGAAGTGTTATATCGCATCGAGAAGGCACTGAAGCCGCAAGGCATTTTGTACATGTCATTTAAGCATGGTGTATTTGAAGGGGAAAGGAACGGCAGATATTTTCTGGATTTCACAGAAGAGAAACTGGAGCAGCTGCTGAAAAAACATACAAGTTTACAGCAGCTGCGGAACTTTCTGACAGAAGATGTACGACCGGACAGGGAAGAAAGATGGCTGAATCTATTCCTGAAAAAGATCAATTCTTAATTGCATATCCGAACTATGTCCTCCGGGAGACAGTGACTTATCCGAATGGCGGTGTGAGTCGTTTTTATGATGATGGAGTGGACATGGTCATTATCGATGATGAAATCTGCTCCTGCCGCGATGGCGAGCAGATTTTTCCTTATACACTGATCACAGATAAACAAAACCACTATATGAAAATATACCGGAGAGTGTTCCGATTCCTGGGATTCGATCCGGAAACGATAGAAAAATGCCTGCAGAGAAGCCGACAGGAAGTGTTGTACTCTACCAAAAAAATCTCAGAAAGAGGAGAGCACGCGGATTCATCGCCGCTGGAGCTGCTGTTTGAACAGAATTTCACGGATGTCTACGGTATGCGGGCATTGAAATACCTGCAAAAAGAATTCCGGATATCCGATGAAGACGGCAACAATTATTTCCTCGATTATCTCGTAGATACCGCAGACGGCAGAGTGGCCATCGAGGAAAACGGAATTCATTACCACCATCCGCAGCTGATCGGAATAGAGGGCTATCGCAAACAATTGCGCAAGCAGAATACCTGCGCATTGTGGGGATTAAAGCTATACCGTTTTTCCACGGAAGATTGCCGATTCAAGGATCGTATCGAGGATGATATTCGGTCTTACCTGGGAAAAGACACCGGCGGATTCCGGGAAGCAGGATTGCTGCTGGAACGTAAAACGGAACTGTATGAGCACCAGGAGATCAGCCTTGCGCAGATAGAGGAACGGCGGGAAAAAGGAATTCGTGCATTCCTCATTGTACTACCTACCGCAGCCGGAAAATCCCGGATCGTAGAAGAAGATATTCAGAAATTTGCAGCCGGAAAAGAGCAGTTCCGGGCTTTGATCCTGGCACCGAATACGAATATCATTGCGGACTGGAAAGAGAGAATCGATAAGGACCTACAGCCGTTGCAGGACCGGATCGATATTAAGACCTACAGCTATGCGGTAAGACATTACCATGAAAAAACAAGGGATTATTATTCCTATATTGTAGTGGATGAGGCGCACCACGCGGTAGCTCCGATGTTAAAGCGGGTGATCCAATACTATGCACCGGAATTCCTGATAGGATTGACAGCGACGGATCAGCGCCCGGATAAAAAGAGACTGGAAGAAATCTTCGGAAATTATACAACCGAGCTTTCTCTGAAGGATGCAATGGAGAAGGGAGTTGTGGCGAGGGCGAATGTCTACCGGATCGAGACGAATATTGATCTGAGCCATGTCCGTTTTAATGGAAAAGATTATGTGAATGCGGATCTGGAGAAGAGTGTGCGTGTCACTTCCCGAAATGAATTGATCGTAAATGTGCTGAAGGATTATTTCACAGAGGGAGATGCCGGAAAACGTCAGGGAATTATCTTCTGTATCAACAAGGCGCATACCAAAGAGATGGCACGCCTGCTGAACGCAGCCGATATCTCAGCGCAGGATTACAGTGGAGATACAAAACATCCGGAGAAGGTTATGCAGGAATTCAAGGAGCATAAGATACGTTTCCTCTGTGCCTGCGATATGATCTCGGAAGGCTGGGACTATCCGGAACTCGGGATACTTGTTATGGCGCGCCCAACGCTGTCGAAGGTGCTGTATCTTCAACAGATCGGCAGAGGTTTGCGCCGGACATCCATCAAGAAAAATGTGTTCGTTATTGATGTGGTAGATGAATACGGAGCTATGGTAAGACCCTGCAGTATGCATGCTATCTTCGGAAACTCATTGTATGTTCCGTTCGGCGATATCACCAGACAGGATTACCTGCCGGGACAAATGATTGAGATCGATGGCATCACAGAGCGCGTGGAACGGATCGTGGAAGTGGACATCCATACCTTTGAAGAAAAGTATGGGGATTACTACAGTCAGGAACAGCTGGCGAGAGAGTACTTCGTCAATACCGGAACGATCATCAGCTGGATCCGTAAGGGGAAGATTACACCAACGGTGGAGTTCCCATTTGGCAGCAAGAAGATCAGCCTGTTTAGCCCGGAGGATGTGGAGAAATACAGAAAAGAACTGAACATTCAGGAACATAACGATGACACCGTTCGGGATGACTTTTTTGCATTCCTGGAGGAAAGAGATTATTCGTTGTCTTATAAGATGCCGTTCCTGCTGTCGTTTATCGATCATATGGACACGATAGGCGATGCGAAGATCGAGGATGTGCTGACAGATTACATAGCCTTTTATCAGGATAGGATCGATAAAGGATTGCCGGTGGATCGCCCCAGCTGCCCTTATAATGCCGAGACTCTGAAAGACCGGAAAATGATCAAAAGCAGCATGCTGACCAATCCCTTTGAAAAGTTCGAGAGAAAGAGATTTATGTACTACTCGAAGGACCTGGGAGTGATCTCACTGAATCATGCGCTGTTGGCGAAGATGAGTGAGGAGGATTGGGAGAGAGTTAAGGGGCAGATGAGGGAAGATTTGGAGAGGTACTATAAAGAGAAAAAAGTAGTACTGGGAAAGGGGGGGATAGCAGCTTTATGAAAATGTAAAAGAGCCAGTTAACAAGAGAAAAATAAAGATTATTATAGGAGGCAAAAATGTCTAAACAACCAATTATTAACGGAAAAGTTGTAGAAAGAGCATATGAGGACTATAGGAATGAATTATATTTGGTAAATAGAAGATATCAAAGAAAGTTGGTATGGGATGTTTTTGAAAAAAAGGCATTTATTGATTCGCTTGCAAGTGGGTATCCTGTACCGTTATTTTTGTTTGCAAAAAATGAATATAGGGATAAAGAACGATTCGAAATTATTGATGGTTTGCAAAGATTAAATGCAATATTCTGCTATATTGAAAACGATTATCCATCAAGTGATGGAAAATATTTTGATTTATCGTCAACTGCCCTAACTAAAGAATTGTTGGATAAAAATGTATTGAAACAAAAATCCCCAATTTTAGATAGAGCTATATGCGTAAAAATTGTAAGTTATGAATTACCTTTTTCCGTATATGATGAGAAGAACGGGGATATTATAGATGAAGTATTTAGGAGAATTAATTCAAATGGTCAGCATTTATCTAGACAGGAAATAAGACAGGCGGGGGCTACAAGTAATTTCGCAGAGCTAGTGAGGAGAATTTCTACACAAATTAGAGGAGATGTGTCACATGAGGATGTATTATTGTTATCAAATATGAAGAAAATTAGTATTAGCAAGGATAATGAAGGAATTGATCCAGATGAAGTATTTTGGGTTAAAGAGAATATAATCAATAAAGAGGATTTAAGAATGTCTATGGATGAAGAACAAATTGCGGATATTTTGGCTGCAATGGTGATGAATCCTATTCCGCCATCTAATGTAAGTGTTTTGGATGAGTACTATGGTTTTAGAACTACTGATTCTGAGACGCGAAGTAAAAAAATAGAAGAAGCTATTGTTTCAATTACTCCGGAAGTTTTAGAAAAACAATTTTTATGTATATATGATGAAATTAAGAGAATTTTCTATAATAGAAATAAAACAATTATAGGACAAATTGTAGGACCAAGAATTTATAAAGGACCAAGATATTTTCAGTTGCTTTTCTTGGCTTTATATGATTTGCTTATAAAAAAAGAGAAAAAGATTGTAGATTATGATTCGGTATATAATAAGCTATACAATATTAGCAGTACGACAATGAATATTGCAGGAGGTGGTGGATGGTGGTCAAGCAAAGAAAAGACAGAATTAATGCAAGCTACATCTGCAGTATTAGAACCCTGCTTGGTTGATAGGACGCATGAGGATCCAATGTATTATTCATATACTACCGAATTAGAAACACTTTTAATGCAGTCGAAAACAGAAAATAGTCAATATGATTTTAAACAAGGATTATATGATTTTCAAACAGAACAATTAAATACGGAACTTATAAATAAGATTTTTAAGACATTAACAGCGATGGCTAATTGTGAAAAAGGAGCAATTGGATATATTATTATTGGTGTAGCAGATAAATTAGAGGATGCAGAGAAAATAAAGAAAATATACAATGAAGAATATGTTAAAACAGGAGCATTTTATGTAACTGGTATTGACGGAGAAGTAAAAAAATATTTTGACGATGATTATGATAAATATTATGCACTAATTAAGAATAAACTACAAATAGCGCCAATAACAGAACATTATCGGAGACAGTTAGGAAGTAAAATGAGGATGGTTAATTACTACAATAAATCGGTTATTATTATGCGACTAACGTCAGATAGTGGAGCTGTAATGTATGATAATGCATATTATACACGCATTGGAGCAAATAATGATCCGATCCCGGTTTCTGCTGAGGAAATGCCCACCTTTTTTGCAAAATTTGTAAAATCGTAAAATTAAGATTTGATGTAAGTAAAATAGGCTATATGGAAGAAATGTCTTAAGATTATGAGTGAATTGTTAAATTAAAGGGAGCTTTTAGGAGAGGGGAAATATATTGCGTAAAGAAATGAATTTGGGCAATAAAGCCTAAGAACCGGTAGAAAACCGGTCCTTTAATTGACATTAGTATTATAAACATTAGAAAAATTATTTTCAATAATGATTAGTTTTCCAAAGTACATACACAAATTACATGGTCAAAGAGTTTGTTGGGATCTATTGCATAAAGAGTGGGATAAATTAAAATTCTCTAATTTTACATACAAGGGAAATATAAATAATATGCAATCTTATAGTATATTATATAATAAAATCTATAAGATTAATCTATAAATAAGTGCATTTGCAAAAAAAAATGTTACAGTTCACACCTGCGCCAGTAATGAAATCTGAAAATGTTATAGGAAAGCATGAAAAAAGGACCTCTCAGTTGAGAAAGGAGACAGAAGGATCCGCAACAGAAGAGAAGACTTCGAGGACAGTATTATAAATATTGGAACCCTGAAGCCTGCGTGTTTCGATGGTGCTCATGGCATTGCAAAGAAATTCCACACTGCTGTTGCAGCGAAAACTGACAGCCTGCTTCTGTTTCCGTTTGTACTTACGAAGTGCTCTTTCAGAAAGGTTGTCTGTGTAGTCGCTTTCCGGATGCGTCAGGAAAAGCGGGTGATTATTCCTGTAGGCAGTTATTCTTTTGAGGAGATTGAACCCATTCCTGTAATATTTACTAGGAGGAGAATTCTGATATTCGGAGTGCCCGAGTTTCAGTATCGCATCGTATCTGCCATAATAGGATTCAATCAGTGTATCCGAAAGACCTGTTCTGTTCTCCTTTGTTTCATGGATCATGGAAGAAAGGAACTCTTTCATCTGAGAATTCCATGACAGGTGAGGATCATTATCAATACTGTCCTGAAGATAGCGGAGAACATGAGCCAGACATTCCTGATGATCGGCGCCATAGTTATAATAAGTCTTATCATGATCATGGACGAGTGTCTGTTGATATTGCTCCACAGGAGTACCCTTGAGACCTTCATGACCTTTGTGCTCCCGGAAGAAATATAACATTTCATTTTCACCATAATTAGTATCATTGACCATACCGGCAGGGAAGGGAACGTGGCCTCTGGAACCGGTAAGACGGTTCCTATATTCCCGAGTGGAATACTCTGTAACGTGGGTGGAAACAGAGATGTCGACCAGCTGTTTTGTAATGATTTTTCCGGTAAGATAGTAATCGGGATGATTGAGGATACTGTCAGGGACAGGAATGGACTGAAAAGCTGTAGGCTCCAGATGAGGTCTTTTATGCCCAGGATGTCTCGGCTGTGCACCGGGGGTTCTGGCAGTAGGCTTCCTGCTGTTTTTGATCTTTTTATGGTTGGGTTTTGCAGAGGACGGCAGAGAGGAATTTTCATAGTCACGATGCATCTGGTGAATGAGATGCCCGCATTTGCTTTTCAGATCCGTGTTTTCCTTTGTAAGGGCAGAGATTTCCTCACGGAGCTGGTCACAGAGTTTCTGCAGGTCTTCCAGCTGGATCAGGAGCTCGATAATGTCGCCTTTAGAGCGTAATTCAGAGACAGCATCCTGCCAGAGACGGTGATAACGGTCAGCTTCCTTTTTGAGTTTTTCTTCCCGGTGTAGCTGTTTTTTGATCTCGGCTTCAAAATGAGCCCTGAGTCTGTCAATGCCAAGGGAGGACTCCAACTGCTCCAGTTTTTTCCGGAGCCTTGCGTTTTCGCTATGAAGTTTAAAATTTTCTTCATAAAGGGAATCTATCATGGGAGGTCATCCTTATTATTGAGGGTCGGACAGTTCATCAAGGAGTGTCTGCTGCTTATCACAAAGAGCCTGAAGATTCAGGATAAGCTTATTCTGATTCAGAATAAGAGCTTCTTTGGTATCCAGAAGTTCTTCAAGAGTCTGGCAGCGTTTTTGGAGAGCATCGTTCTGCTTTTGGAGATTTTGAATCATAAGTTGTTCGATTGTGGGATGTGGCATATCTATCACCTCGGTTCTTATGAGATGATTATACAGAAAAGCGTGGAAAAAAGCGAATCCGGGAAAAAAGAGGAACCGTCAGGATGCCGAGTGGATAAGTTGTAAGGAGAAGGAAAAAGAGACTTCTGGAAAGAGAAAAAAGGACAAAAGGGAGTACTCTGCAATGAAAAAAGAGGATAAAAGAGGGAGGCTGGACAGGGATGTGGATAAGAAAATTTCAAGGGAGATATTTGTGCAAAATGAAAAAATAAATTTCGGCGATATTCACAAAAACATCCATTTACTGGCATGGGTGTGAACTGTAACAGATGATTTGATTTAGCACAGTAAAGTCCTGATTATCGGACATATACTGTGCTAAATTCATATAAAGGAATTCGATATATATTATGATTTAATATGTATTTTAGACGGAATTTAAATAAAAAATCGATATATCTTCTCTTGTGTGGCGTCAATATATTGACGCCACTGGGGACAAGTGGTATACTAAATTGAAAGCTTATTAAAATGGGAGATAAATGTATGCACTATGAAGAATTCAAAAAATGGTTGATGCAAAAAAATAAATATACAGATGCATCAATAAAAGATATTTTGTCTAGATTACGAAGAGCTAACAATATTTTGACATTTCAAAATGACGATATTTATCTTTTTAAATTAAATCAATGTGAAGAGTTTCAAAAGATTTCTGTATTTGTTAAATCTCAGATTAGGAGATCTGTAAGATTATACTTTCAATATTTAAATGAAATGGAGACTGCTTAAAGATGAAAGTTTTATCACTATTTGCAAATATAGGAGTTGCAGAAGCATATTTAAGAGACCTAGGAATAGAGGTAGCTGTGGCTAACGAACTTATAGAAAGGAGAGCAAAATTATATTCTAAAATATATCCAGAGACAGAAATGATCTCGGGGGATATTACAGATGCTGAAATATTTAATCATGTTTTGGAAACTGCAAAGAATAAAAAAGTGGAGTGCATAATGGCAACACCGCCATGTCAGGGAATGAGCACAGCTGGGCAACAGGAACAGGATGATGAGCGTAACCGACTAATTATACCAGTAATAAATGCGGTTAATATTTTGAAACCTAATTATGTCTTTATAGAGAATGTTCCTAATTTTTTGAATACAACTATACAAATAAATGGAACAAATATATTAATACCAGACTATATAAATGCTGAATTAGGCCCAAAATATGAGATACACAGTTATACAATAAATACAAAAAATTATTCGGTTCCTCAAGTTAGAGAAAGAGCAATATTTTTAATTACTAAAAAAGGCTTGAGTAATATTTGGTTATTGCCAGAACCAGATGAAAAAATAATTACTATGAGAGATGCTATTGGAAATATTCCATCTATAGATCCATATATAAAAGATATTAGCAAAGAAGAGATGCAAGAAATGTTTCCGGAATATGAAGCTAAAAGAAAACGTGCACTCGAAATATCAATATGGAATATTCCACCGCATCATATTAAGAGACAGGTTGTTTCGATGATGCATACACCTACGGGTAAGACGGCTTTTGATAACAAAAAATTTTTTCCGATTAAGGAAAATGGAATACCAGTAAAAGGTTATAGAAATACTTATAAAAGACAAAACTGGGATACCCCGGCATATACCGTAACGATGGACAATCGAAAGATTTCATCCCAGAATAATGTACATCCAGGCCGATATTTGGGAAAAGATCAAAATGGAGACGATTTGTATTCAGATGCAAGGACGCTCACATTATATGAGCTTATGCTGATTATGAGTCTGCCGGCGGATTGGCCAGTACCAGAAAAAACATCAGAAGCATTTTTGAGGCGAATAATTGGAGAGGGGATACCACCATTATTTGTAAAAAAAGTGTTTGAAAAACTTGTAGTGAGGTAAGGACAAAATGCGATTAAATGGATTGTCGCTGTTTTCAAATGTAGGTATAGCAGAAGCATATTTGAAAGATGTTGGAATAGATGTTGTATTGGCAAATGAGATAGATGAAAAGAGAGCAAAATTTTATCAAGAAGTATATTCAGATACACATATGATATGCGGAGATATCACAAATCAAATAGTTCGAGATGAAATAGTAAAGGAGGCAATACAAAAAAATGTTGAATTTATTATTGCAACACCTCCATGTCAGGGAATGAGTGAAGCAGGATTGAGGCTTGAATTTGATCCAAGAAATCAACTTATATTTTATGCAGTAGACGTAATAAAGAAAGTAAGGCCTAAATTTGTTTTGTTAGAAAATGTACCTAAACAATTAACAACCAAAATTGAATATAATGGGGAAGTAATTTTAATCCCAGAGTATATTAAAAGAGAATTAGGAGCAGATTATTCTTTCAATAAAGAAACATTGGTGATGGCAAAAGATTATGGGGTTCCGCAGTTGAGAGAGAGAAATATTTTTCTTTTAGTAAAAAAAGGTTTAGGATATATTTGGGAATTTCCTCAAAAGCAACAGGAAATAACATTGGAAGAAGCTATTGGAGAACTTCCATCCTTAGATCCATTACTAAGAGAAGGCATAGATGAAACAATTAAAAGATTTCCAGATTATGAGAAAAAGAGAGAAGCTGGATTGCAGGTATCAAAATGGCATTATCCTCCTAAACATTCTTGGAAACAAGTAGAATGGATGATGCATACACCAACAGGTAAATCGGCTATATATAATGATAAATATTATCCACAGAAAGAAGATGGAACACCAGTTAAAGCACACCATAATAATTATAGGCGATTAAAATGGGACATGCCTTGTAGAACAGTTACTCAGAATAATGGTGTAATTTCTTCGCTGGCATGTGTACATCCGGGGAGAAAATATATTTCTGGTAATGGAGAAATATTGTATTCAGATCCTAGAGTTTTGACAATATATGAATTAATGATAGTTATGTCACTTCCGTTAGATTGGAATATTCCTGAATGGGCTGATGACACATTTATAAGACGTGTATTTGGAGAGGGAATTCCTTCAAAATTGGTTAAGAAAATAGTTGGAGAATTAACAAGACAATTATAGGGGAGAAATATATATGGGAAAAATTGTAATTCCAAAGCATAGTGCAGATGTGGATGAGATGAATGCCGTATTGAAAATTCACTATGATGTAGATGGTTGGGTAAAATCGCAAGATTATATAGAAAAGTTAAAAGAAATGATTGGTCCAGATTGGTATTCTTCATCGTATCCTAAAAAGGCACAGGTGCCAACGTATTTTGGATTTCTTGAATGTAAAATGACAAAAGGAAAAACGATTACTGAAAGGCGGATTACTCAATCTGGAAGGAAGATGTATGAAGCAATAATTTCAGATGATATTGCTACACGACAGGAAATATTGATGAATGCAGTAGAAAAAGTAATCTTTGGAAAAGATAACGGAGGAAGTCCAAGCAGTGAGTCAGATATTGATGCACCAGATTTGGTGATAAGATGTATTTTGGATACAGGGTATTGCACTAGCCATGAGTATGCATATATGATATGGAATTTACAAGATAATGGAAAAAAATATTATCAAAGTTTACCGGAAATACTGAAAGCAAGGAATTCAGGTGGAATTACTTTACCTTCAAAAGCAAAAACATATTCTGATTGGAAACCCATATTGGCATTAATTCGATGGGGATTCTTAAAAAAAGCAGAGGATAGCAAACAAAAGGTAATGATACATCCCATTGTTTACCAGAAATATCATGATAGATTGGAAAATATAAAGGTATATAATATAGATAAAAAAGAACAAATTGAAATATATGAGGATAATAAAATAGATTCGAGGGATGAGACTGTTTTTAAACCATTTGTAATATCTGAGGAAAGTGCAATAACAATAAAAAAGGGTGAACTTCAAGAGGATATTGTAAACGTTGAAAGACAACATATTTTTTCAGGTGATAGTGTATTATTTGTGGACAAGTCTATAAGCAGATTGTTGGCATATCATAGTTATTTGATCAGAAAAATGAATAAAGTAGGAACAAAATATCAAATGTCAGTTGAAATAGAGGAGGCAGTAAATAGAGGACGAGAAAAAATTTTATTAAAGGAGCTTAAGGAAGAAGCAAAAAAGCAAGGTGAGAATTTACGACAAGATATATTACTGGAAATATTAAAATATAGTAAGTGTATGCAAAATATGAAAGATGTATCAGATAAAAATTTAGATGTAGAACCAGTTAATTTAGTACTTAGAGCTTTGCTGGAGTTAGAATATTTATACGAGAATGAATTAAAATATTTGTTGGCGGAAGTTGTCTTGGGAAAACTAAATTATACGGAAACATTGAAAAAAATAAAGGAAGATAGATTCCGGGGAATACATAAATCAAGTAATAGAGAATCGGAACTTGATTATACGGTTATTTATTCACTGATAGAAGGAAAAGTGTTAGAATGGTCAGAACTAAATGATAAAAAGATATTAAGATTGGATGCAAGCATTGACGAAACCTATAGGGAACAGCTTAAAAGATTAATGATATATGCAGTAGATATAGTTGGGAGCAATAAGAAAAATATTGCGGAAAGGTTACCATTATCGATTAAAGCAGTTGTTACAGATGAAGATATTATGGGGAAGGAGCTGACAGAACTAGAAATTGGTTCTAATTACAACTATAAAGTGGCACAGGGTGATTATGTTATATTTGTAAAGGCTGGATTTAAAGGGATAGCGAATAATATGGTTTATCAAATATTATCTGTTAAAAAGATGGATTCAAATTTGAAACTAGAGTTGATTAAGCATAATTATATTAATATGGATAGAAAAAATGAAATATTAAGTGATCTTAGGGAGGAGTATTATGGCTAATGTGAATAAAATTGATCAGTACAATAAGGGAACGGTATTTCCAGATAGCTATAAAGAAACATATATAGCTACTAAACATATAAGTGATATTAAATTAACAATTCCGAGTGATATTTTTGCAAAATTTAAACAAAAAATTGAAGAGAAGGGATTGTATTTTGGAGATGATTCCGTTTTACGAAATGTTATTGCAGGAATTATTAAAGGAAATATCATTTTGCAGGGACCTCCTGGAACCGGAAAAACTACACTGGCAAAAATTATATGCGATGTTTTTGAGGTGGCCTATACCGAAGCTACTGCGAATTCGGATTGGACTACATATGATTCGATAGGAGGATTACAACCGTCTGCGAATGATGAAGGTCATGAAGTTATTGAGGGGAAAAACGGATATGTTGTATCAAGCATACTAAAATGTTGTGACTTAATTGTAAAAAATGAAAATGACAACGGAACATTGCAAGGTAACTGGTTGATTTTAGATGAACTAAATCGTTGTGAAATTGATAAAGTATTTGGAGATCTCTTTACAGCTTTAGGATCTGATGCGTCTGAGACAGAGCGTGTTATTAACTTGTGGTATCAGAAAGATGAAAATAAAAAAATGGTTTACATTCCAAATAGATATAGAATTATTGGTGCAATGAATAACATTGATAAAAATTTTGTAAATGATATATCACAGGGACTTAGCAGACGTTTTACATTTATTGATATTATGCCTCCGCAGGAAATATATTTTCAAAATGAAGCGAAAAATGCAAAGAAATTGGCGATGACAAGAGTTATTGATAAGGTTAAAGAATTTGGTACGGCAATTATAGATGATGATTATATGAATGATTTGGATGCACTTGATGAGTTTAATGAAATAGAAAATACAATGCTAGAATTGTTCAAGAAAATACGATACTCACATCAAGACGATGAATCATATTTGGGACTTCAAGTGGGCACAGCTCAAATCATTGATTTGTATGAAAGTATATATATATCGATGATTGTGGCTGATGTTAAGAATATTGATAAGAAAGGCGAATGTATAAAAGATATTATTGATTCAACTTTTGCAAGTAGAATTATTCCGCAGCTTGATGGCTATGATTATAATAAATTGGCAATGTTTTATGATAATGTTAAAGATGAAAGTGCTTTTTCATATCTTAAAAGAACAAAAGAGGCAATATATAGATTCATTCACTAGGGGAGCTTATGGAAAATAATTTATTTTCAGAACATCAAATAGAGTTTATGTATTCAGATCCGATGTTTTTCCGATTTGTAAATGATTATTTTTCCTCGTTCTCAATTCAAAGTTCAAACTTTGGAATGGGAATGAAAAATACTGATGAAATGTCGGAAACTGATATGCATATATATATTCGTATTATTTTGGCAAACTTAGCTGAACTAAGACAAATGATTTCAGAAATTGAGAAATCACTATCATATACTTATAAGGATTCAGTTCAAACCTTTGATGGAGAAATCCACGGACATTTACAAGTGCAAAAGTATCTTCAATTAAAAACGCAGATTAAATATCCTAAGGAGTACCCTTGCCAAATAAAAAAACGAACATCAGTCACACCAGAAAATATTTTTCTAATGTATATCGTTGATTATGTTATTAGATTACTTGATTTTTTTGCAAAGGTACTTCGTAACTATATAGGAAATACATATTCAACAGAAAAAACACTGATAGATGAGCATAGGAGAGCATTTCATGCTTTTTCGCGTAAAAATTATTTTAGAGAATGTGCACTATCATTAGAAAATATAAGGAAACAATATGGAGATGAATTTCCAGCCAACCTTTTAAATTTAATCAAAATAAGGGCAGCTAAAGGCAAAATCCGCAATTATCAATCCTATGAAAAAATATTTGATTGGTATTGGAAATATAAGCAGGGAACAATAGAATTTGATTTATTAAAAACGTTACGTATATTACGATATTCTGATGATTTCTGTAATAGGCTGTTTGAATTATGGTGTCTATATTCCATTAAGGAAACATTTATCAAAGAATTTGGAATGACACTCATAAGTGAGAGAAATATTATGGATGTGGGTAATCAAAGTGTTTTTACACTAAAAGCAACAAATGATGGAATTGTAGAAATATTTTATCAAAAGGGGGCAAAATTATATTGGGATGAAGAAGCTGAGCCGGTATGGAAATATATTGATTCGGAAGGGAAGAAAAAGAGATTAGTAGGAATTCCGGATATTTCTGTTAAGTATTCTGCAAGCACGAATTCCTTGGTTATGATAGATCTAAAAAATAGAATACGTACGGCTGGAAGTAACTCTGAAGAAATATATAAAATGATAGGTTATTTCTCGAATTTCGATAATATGTTTAAACGTATGTATTCAGAAAGTATTAAAAAGCAGGCAATTTTGATATACAGAAATGATTATGACACATTTAGTGAGTGTCTAGTGAGTGATAATAATAATTTGCTTAATACATATTCTGTGTGTCCAACAACTAAGGAAAAGCTGAATTTATTACAGTTTAAGGCAATATGTCAATGCATATTAGACACACAAGGGATTGATGGCACGACATCAGAAGTATTAGGTAATTACAAAAAAGAAAAGGCTAATATTTCTACAACCGCAAAAGAAGATGATGAGGATAATGTTATTTATACACTTAGCGAAAGAAATCATAAGGTAATTAGTAATCTGTTTTCTTTTGGGGAATTGGCAGAGGAATTACCTAAACAGATGGAGTTGTTACGTCAAAATTATTTTCCTCATATTTGGAATAATATGTCCGAAAAAACAAAAGAAATACTTGCTATGGCAGACTGCTTGTTTTCAGGAATGAAGGAATGTGAAAGTGCAGATTATGCGCCTATTTGTCTTGAGTATTGCCGAGGGTTAGAAGTACAGTTAAATCAATTAATTTTCGAGCCATTTAGAAATAGTCATAATATTTCTAATTTAGTAAGAAGAAATAGCTTTTACGATAAAATGCAAGAAACAAGAGAGATGACATTAGGTGAGTGCGTTTTCTTTTTAGAGAAGTGCACATATAGAAAGAACCCTATGATTGAGCTTAAACAATACATTGATAACATAGTCTTTGATTCAAATGCTTTCTTTTCTGTAGCTGTACCAATTATGAAGGAAATTAATGTAAATATTAGAAGATTGTCGGCTCATACAACCATAATGAAATATGATGAACTGATTAATACACGTCAAAAAATTTTGGGAATAGGTTATCTTAATTTATTTTATCAATTGCTAGATCATAGATAATAATATGTCTATGGTACGAGAAAGAGATATATGATAAAATCGAATTTAATTTTTGGGAGACTGTATGCAAATATTTGTTGATGCAGATGCTTGTCCAGTTGTTAAGGTGATAGAAGCAATAGCAAAAAAATATCAAATTCCGGTTACACTTTTATGCGATATAAATCATGATTTATATTCTGATTATAGTAAAGTAATTATGGTTGGGGCTGGAACTGATGCAGTAGATTATAAATTGATTAGTTTATGCCACAGCGGAGATATTGTTGTATCGCAAGATTATGGAGTGGCAGCAATGGCACTTGGTAAGGGAGCTTATGCGATTCATCAGTCGGGAAAATGGTATACGAATACAAACATTGATCAGATGCTCATGGAACGATATCTGAATAAAAATTCCAGAAAAAAATCTTTAAAAAATCATGTTAAAAGACCAAAAAAAAGAACAGACGCGGATGATGAGAAATTTGCAAAATCTTTTGAAAAAATGATAGACATGGTTCTTGAAAGATAGGAGTTCACTGACTCTGCAGAATGTAATTTCGGGCTTAAGCTGAAGGCATTTGTTTTAGTGCCTTGGATTCCGTACAGTGGCTTCCGGCGGATGTGACACTGATCGATAAGATCAAAAGCTATATGGCTTGAGGATAAGAAGAATTATATATGACCAACGAAGAATTTCAAAGCAGTCAAAATTTTGAAGAGAATCTGAAAGAATGGAATCTGTTATCTTTGGAAGAGATGGGGGAATCTGTTAAGGAGGGTTCTCTTTATGTGATTGGTAATGGATTTGATATGTTGCATGGTGTCAGATCCAGCTATTACGATTTCAGCAGGACTTTGGGAAAGAGGAGCTCTGTCCGGTTTTATCTGGAAAAATATCTGAAAACAGATGACCTGTGGGCGGATTTTGAAGGGGCATTGGGAAAGATCAACATAGAGGCTATGTGTCAGCCGTATATCATCGATAATTTTTTGGATATAAATGGGGCATACGATGAGGATGCAGGTGCGGCTGAAATTTATATGTCCGCGGAAATGGCAGTGGGACCGATCATTTCCATGTCTACGGAATTAATGGACAGGTTCCGGAAATGGATCTGCAGTCTGCATACCAATACGGATGACCGACCATTAAGCGATATCATCAAGGACGGGAAAGTACTAAATTTCAATTACACGGAATTTGTGGAAGATTTGTATGGCATGGATGCCGGGAATATTTGTTATATTCATGGCTGTCGGAAGAAGACCGGCAAGGAACGGCAAAGGTTGATTCTGGGGCATATCCCGGGAGCCAATGACGAGGCCTATGATTTTGAGGACGATTATTCCGGAATTGATGACCTGGATGAGCATGGACAGTTATTATATGATGTGCAGCAGATCGCTTTGCAGATGGCCATTGAAGCCGATGATGCGCTGACGAAAAAATGTGGGGAGATCATTCAGAACAATCAAGCCTTTTTTCACGGATTATCGGATATCCGGCAGATAGTGACCATAGGTCATTCGCTGTATCCAGTGGACTGGGATTATTTCGCAGAGATTATAAAGTGCAATAAAGACAGGAACCGTATTCAGTGGTTCTTTGGCTGTTATGGAAATGGAGATCTGGAGCGGGTACAGACTTTTATAAATACCTTCGGGATAAATAGAAATCAAGTGGTCATTTTCCGAACGGACACGATTCCTGTAAAACTATTGCCGGAGAATAACAGTAAAAAGCCGAAAACAAATACGGAGCACCGGAAAGTATTGGCTTCCTCTGAGGATGGAAAGTGGCAGGTTATCCGCGAGGGCAGGAAGGTCAATATTATTGATAGAACAGCAAACAGTTGCAGTTGTGCAAGAACATTTTCGGCATACATGAGCGGAGCTGTTTTTGACCGCAGCGGCACGGTGTTACTTTTGGTGGCAAGAGGACTGGGGGCCGGGGTATTTTTGTTTCGGTTCGCCAACGGAGAGTGGCAATATAGAGGGGAATTGGAACCCATTCCACATCAGGGAGTGATTACCAAACGCTTGCAAAAAATATTGCTGAGGGACAATCGGCTGATTTTCGTATATAACAGCAGAATCCGAAAATATGATGTCGAAACGGGGAAACTGGTATATAATAAGGCCGTAAGGCATGCTTTCGAGTCAGAAGGCGAAGATTTGACACAAAAGTTTAAAGGGATATACAGAACAGGGTTTTATTAAGTTTTTCTGGAATAAAAGTGTGAATTTCAGGAGTATGGAGATGGCATTATGACCCACGAACAATTTGAACAGGCAGCTCAATATTGGAACAAAAAGGAAAAGATCACCATGCCGGAGGAGGCACTGAAGCAGGCGGTAGAAAAATATATTCACGAGAACAACACCTGTGCGCTTGCCACGGGAAGCGGTGATTATGTCAGATGTACGCCGATAGAGTATAGTTACCACGATGGAAAATTCTGGATGTTTTCCGAAGGCGGGGAGAAGTTCATAGGTCTGGAGAAGAATGCAAATGTAAGCCTTGCCATTTTTGACAAGTATGATGGATTCGGTAATCTGAAAAGTTTACAGATTATGGGCCGTGCGGAGATCATAGAACCGTTTTCCGACAGTTACAATGCCCACGCGGAATATAAGAAGATTCCACTGGAAGCACTGAAAAAATTAGAGCATCCCATGAACCTGATCTGCGTGACACCGGCCAGGATAAATGCACTGTTTTCTGATTTGAAAAAGGACGGATACAGTATCAGACAGACATTAGAGTTTGAGAAAAATAACTAAATCGGGCGGAGGTATACAAAGTGAGTATATTTGAGTATGACAAAGAAAAAGAAGAAAAGAAGCTCCGCAAGGCTGAACGGGAGTGTGGAGGGGAAGAGGGTTTACAACAGGGGTTACAGGAAGGGCTAAAGGAAGGTCTAAAGGAAGGGAGGAGAGAAAGTCACTGCTTAAAATAAACCCCATAGAATGGACACGATAAGAAGAAGGGCTCCTTAAAAATGGA
>ERZ859738.277-NODE-277-length-37518-cov-2.759923_pt1 | contig 37518 bp, 28 predicted proteins | sample MGYA00510122_ERZ859738 | MGnify/ENA primary metagenome ERZ859738 (study PRJEB30046, sample SAMN00715139) | human gut metagenome | study: EMG produced TPA metagenomics assembly of the A metagenome-wide association study of gut microbiota in type 2...
GGTCATGGCTAAGAAGAAAAAGTAAATAAGATCTCCCCTATTGTTGATATTTCGGAGAAGGGCAGTTCCTTGTGGACTGCCTTTTTTCTGTTTGCAGGAAAGCGGAATTTGCCTGCATAATTTGGGGCGTTTTTTTGCAAAGAAGCATAAAAATGCAATTATTTTATATTGATACTGCAAAATCGTCCGCGCAAGCTTAGACTAACTATTGATAATAGTCAATATCTTTTATTATCTATTTTATACCATGAAATTACATTTATTCATAAAAAATCGTTATAGATTTAAGCGAAATGTAAAAAATCAGCTCACAAAATCTGCGTTTACCCTTGCAATTCAGAAAAATATGTGGTATAATTATATTGCTGTAATAGGAGCACAGCATGAAACGCTGGCAGTGTGTTTTCAATTGTCAGATGAATTTCTGTATAGCTTATGCTTAATAATAAGGAAAGAAAATGAATGTGCCGGCGTGTGCTGTTTCATTATAGCGCCTATTAACGATATTTTTTTGAAAAGGAGTTATTGCAACATGTCAAAGATCGATTTGAGCAAGTACGGTATCACCGGAACTACAGAAGTTGTTTACAACCCTTCTTACGAGCAGCTGTTCGAGGAAGAAACAAAGCCAACACTCGAAGGCTATGAAAAGGGTCAGGAAAGTGAGCTTGGCGCAGTAAACGTTATGACAGGCGTTTATACAGGCCGTTCACCTAAAGATAAGTTCATCGTTATGGACGAAAATTCTAAGGACACTGTTTGGTGGACTTCTGACGAGTACAAGAACGACAACCACCCAGCTTCACAGGAGGCTTGGAAGTCTGTTAAGGAACTCGCTATCAAGGAGCTTTCAAATAAGAGACTATTCGTAGTTGACGCATTCTGCGGCGCTAACAAGGATACAAGAATGGCTATCCGTTTCATCGTTGAGGTTGCTTGGCAGGCTCACTTTGTAACAAATATGTTCATCAAGCCAACTGCTGAGGAACTTGAGAACTTTGAGCCTGACTTCGTTGTATACAACGCTTCAAAGGCTAAGGTAGAGAACTATAAGGAGCTTGGTCTTAACTCTGAGACAGCTGTTATGTTCAACATCACAAGCCGCGAGCAGGTTATCATCAACACATGGTACGGCGGAGAGATGAAGAAGGGTATGTTCTCAATGATGAACTACTTCCTTCCGCTCAAGGGCATGGCTTCAATGCACTGCTCAGCTAACACAGACAAGAACGGTGAGAACACAGCTATCTTCTTTGGTCTGTCCGGTACAGGTAAGACAACACTTTCTACAGACCCTAAGAGACTTCTTATCGGTGACGACGAGCACGGCTGGGACGACAACGGAGTATTCAACTTCGAGGGCGGCTGCTCCGCTAAGGTCATCAACCTTGATAAGGATTCTGAGCCTGATATCTACAACGCTATCAGAAGAGATGCTCTTCTTGAGAACGTAACTCTTGACGAGAACGGCAAGATCGACTTTGCTGATAAGAGCGTTACAGAGAACACTCGTGTATCTTATCCTATCGACCACATCAAGAACATTGTAAGACCTATTTCTTCTGCACCTGCTGCAAAGAACGTTATCTTCCTTTCAGCAGACGCATTTGGTGTACTGCCTCCAGTATCTATCCTCACACCAGAGCAGACACAGTATTACTTCCTCTCTGGCTTTACTGCAAAGCTTGCAGGTACAGAGCGTGGAATCACTGAGCCTACACCAACATTCTCAGCTTGCTTCGGTCAGGCTTTCCTTGAGCTTCACCCAACAAAGTATGCTGAAGAGCTTGTTAAGAAGATGCAGAAGAGCGGTGCTAAGGCATACCTGGTAAACACAGGTTGGAACGGCACAGGCAAGAGAATCTCTATCAAGGATACTCGTGGAATTATCGACGCTATCCTTAACGGCGACATTCTCAACGCACCTACAAAGAAGATACCACACTTTGACTTTGAAGTTCCAACAGAGCTTCCAGGCGTTGATCCTGCAATTCTCGATCCTCGTGACACATATGCTGACGCTTCCGAGTGGGAGACAAAGGCTAAGGATCTTGCAAGCAGATTTGTTAAGAACTTTGCTAAGTATGAGGGCAACCCAGCAGGTAAGGCTCTTGTATCAGCAGGTCCAAAGGAATAATCAATAACTCTGATACTATTATATAGTATAAAAGCTGCTGTGCCTTTTGGTGCGGCAGCTTTTTTGTGCAAAAAAATACCGTAGAGGACAAAGCTTCTCTGCGGTATTTTTGTATTTATGCAATAAAAAATCCGCCTTACTTAATGTAAAGCGGATACAAGCAAAAGCTTAAACTTTTGCTGGCGCGGATTGAGAGATTTGAACTCTCGCGCCCGTTTCCAGACCTACTCCCTTAGCAGGGGAGCCCCTTCACCACTTGGGTAAATCCGCAAACCTGTATATATAAAAAATGTGGCGGACAGGGTGGGATTCGAACCCACGGTACGTTGCCGTATCACTGGTTTTCAAGACCAGCTCCTTAAACCACTCGGACACCTGTCCACATTAATTATTTGTTTTGCGTCGTTCTCTCTCAGCGACTTAATTATTATAGCACAGTTCATCTGTCTTGTCAACCCCTTTTTCAAATTTTTTTGCGATTTTTTTTTAGCATAAATATTCCTTCGTATGCTATCGATACTTGACGAAATCTTATAAATATGGTATAATAAATCACAGCTTTGTATGTTTTATCACTTTATATGATAATTTATACAGAAAATTTTTTATGGAGGCGACTTTATTATGAAAATGACTGTAAGTCAGGCTATGGTTGAATGTTTGAAAGCTGAGAACGTAAAAGTCGTCTTTGGCTATCCCGGAGCTGCTATCTGTCCTTTCTATGACGCTTTGCTGGATGCTGAAAACGACATCAGGCAGGTGCTCGTGAGACAGGAGGCTAACGGCGGTCATGCGGCTAACGGCTATGCACGAATTTCAGGCAAGCCTGCGGTCTGTATCGCAACATCAGGTCCGGGTGCAACCAATCTTATTACTGCTATTGCTACCGCTTATGCGGATTCTATACCTATCGTGTGCATAACAGGTCAGGTGAATACCGACCAGATAGGATCTGACGTTTTTCAGGAGGCTGACATTACAGGCTCGGCTGAGCCGTTCGTTAAGCACAGCTATCTTCTCAAAGACCCTGAGGACACTGCAAGAGTTTTCAAGGAAGCTTTCTATATAGCAGGCACCGGCAGACCGGGCCCTGTGCTTATAGATATCCCTATGGACGTTCAGAAGTCTGTTATCGACTTTGAGTACCCTGAAAAGTGCGAGATAAGAAGCTATAAGCCTACCACAAAGGGCAACTACGTTCAGGTAAGGCGTGTAATGGCGGCGTTGGAAGAGGCTGAGAAGCCGCTTATCTGTATTGGCGGTGGTGTTTTTGCCGCTCACGCTGAGAACGAGATAAGAGAGCTTGCCGACCTTATGCAGATACCTGTTATCACTACTATGATGGGCATTTCTGTTTTCCCTGATGACGACCAGCTTTTCTGCGGCATGATAGGTACTCACGGCGTCAAAATGGCTAACGCTGCTGTGAATGAGTGCGACGTGCTGTTCCTTGTGGGCGCAAGAGTTGGCGACAGAGCCGTTAAAACACCTTTGGCTCTGGAGAAAACTACTAAGATAATACATATAGATATCGACCCTGCGGAGATAGGCAAGAATATTGGCGCTGACCTGCCTCTTGTCGGCGACGCAAAGCTTGTTTTACAGCAAATGACGGAGCTTGCAAAGCCTATGAAGCACGATGAGTGGATAGCTCACATAAAGACCCTTGGAGGCGAAAGAAAGTATGTTGAGCCTGCAAAGGGTACTGTCAATCCGAGGGTGTTTATCGACAGGCTTGCAAAGAAAATGCCTGCCAATGTTACTGTTGTGGCAGACGTTGGACAAAATCAGATATGGACCTGCACTGAATATAAGTTCCGCAAAGAGGGCAGACTTCTTACCTCAGGCGGCATGGGTACGATGGGTTATTCTGTGCCTGCGGCAATAGGTGCAAAAATGGCTGACGACAGCAGAGCAACAGTTGCTATATGCGGTGACGGAGCTTTTCAGATGTCGTTCATGGAGCTTGCAACAGCCGTTCAGTTCGGCGTTGATATAAAGGTGGTAGTAATGACCAACAACCGCCTTGGCATGGTAAGAGAGCTTCAGACAAACGGCTATCATGACAGACAGACAGCAGTTTTTCTTGACGGTTCTCCTGACTTTATCAAGCTTGCAGAAGCTTATGGCATACCTGCAATGAGAGTTTATGACGATGATACTATGGAAAAGGGCGTCGAAATGCTTGCTGAACATAAGGGCATTTGCCTTGTTGAAGTCGTTGTGGATAAGGATATGCCAACATTATAAGGTCGATATTTTAACTATCTGTAGCGTTTACAGTATATAGCGTTTACGTTCAAGAAATCTTAATAATAAACTGATATAATTAAAAATCAAGGAAAGGTTTCCTTATGGAGGTTGATTTATGAAACATACGATCTCAGTTCTTGTAGAAAACCACAGCGGTGTTCTATCAAGAATTTCCGGACTGTTTTCAAGACGTGGGTTCAATATCGAGAGCCTTGCAGTAGGTCCGACTCATGACCCTGACGTTTCAAGAATAACGATAGTTGCTGACGGTGACGAGCATACAGTTGAGCAGATCGAGAAACAGCTCAACAAGCTTATAGAGGTCATCAAGGTAAAGACATTTGAGGCTAATGAGTATCTCGCAAGAGAGCTTATGATAGTCAAGGTGTCTGCGGTCGCAAACAGACGCAGTGAGATAATGACTATTGCGGATATCACAGGGGCTAAGGTCATGGATATAACGCTTACGACAATGACATTGGAGCTTTGCGACACTTACGCTCACCTTTGCAGATTTGAGGAGGTCATAGCGCCTTACGGAATAATCGAAATGGTAAGAACAGGCACTATCGCAATAGAGAAAGGCTCTGACACATTCAATGCAGGCAAATAAACTTTGATTATATAGCCGAAAGGCTACATAAAATAAATCTTAAATTTCTGAATTTGGAGGAATTAACAATGGCACAGGCAAGAATATTCTATCAGCAGGATTGCGACATTAACGTACTCAAGGGTAAGAGAGTTGCCATTATCGGTTACGGTTCACAGGGTCACGCTCATGCACTCAACCTTAAGGAGAGCGGCGTTGACGTAGTAGTAGGTCTTTACGAAGGTTCTAAGAGCTGGGCAAAGGCTGAGCAGCAGGGTCTTACAGTTATGACAACTGAGGAAGCTGCAAAGACATCTGATATCATCATGATACTTATTCCTGATGAGAAGCAGGCTGCACTTTATAAGAAATCTATCGAGCCATACCTCACAGAGGGTAAGACTCTTGCATTCGCACACGGCTTTAACATTCACTTTGGCTGCATCGTACCACCAAAGAATGTCAATGTTATCATGATCGCACCTAAGGCTCCTGGTCACACAGTACGTTCTGAGTATCAGGCTGGTAAGGGTACACCTTGCCTTATCGCAGTTGAGCAGGACGCAACAGGCAACGCACAGGATATCGGACTTGCATATGCACTTGGTATCGGCGGAGCAAGAGCAGGTGTTCTTGAGACAACATTCAGAACAGAAACAGAAACAGACCTCTTCGGTGAGCAGGCAGTTCTCTGCGGTGGTGTTTGCGCACTTATGCAGGCTGGTTTTGAAACACTTTGTGAAGCTGGTTATGACCCAAGAAACGCATACTTTGAGTGTATCCATGAGATGAAGCTCATCGTTGACCTTATCTATCAGTCAGGTTTCGAGGGCATGAGATATTCTATCTCTAACACAGCTGAGTACGGCGACTACATCACAGGTCCAAAGATCGTTACTGAGGATACTAAGAAGGCTATGAAGAAGGTTCTGTCTGACATTCAGGACGGTACATTCGCTAAGGACTTCCTCCTTGATATGTCTGACGCTGGTTCACAGGTACACTTCAAGGCTATGAGAAAGCTCCACGCTGAGCATCCTTCTGAGAAGGTCGGTAAGGAGATCAGAAAGCTCTACAGCTGGAACAACGATGACGAGAAGCTCATCAACAACTAATTTGCAGATAAATATTATTGCATAAAAAGAGAACGACTTGCAATGCAGGTCGTTCTTTTGTCTTGTTGGCATTTTATCAATTTCCGCTGATCGCACCTTTGGAGTATGAATAGACCATATAACCATCAACTGTCACATCTACGCTTTTGACATTATATGCACTTCCGTCTTTGTCTTTTTCAAAGTATATTGAAAAGTCAAGTCCGGATAAATCATAGGAGCTGGACTCTTTGTCATATGGCAGAGTTTCTACCCAAAGTCCATATGCGAAAAGCTCCGGCGTGATGTTATCTTCTTTGTCCATATCTGGCACATACGACATTGCAAGCTCTTTCGCAAGGTCGAGTGAGGTCACATTGTCAAAGTGAAGCTTCTTGCCGCTGGTGTTATACTTTGTTACAAGCGCCTGCGCCTTTTCAAAAATATACTGCGCCGTGGCTGACGGGTCAGCTTCCACAGTGCTGGTGCTTGAAGGAGCGGAATCATACACCGCCCAGCTTCCGTCATTGGCGTAGCTATACAGAGTAAATCTGTTTGTGAACATGTCCACAGTGAAATAATCTGTCGCCATATTGAACTGTATGTCCGAATCGTTGACGATATTCAGGGTCAGGAGGTTCAGACTTTCGTTTGTGATATATCCATTTTGCGCATAGTTTGACTTTACATATTCTGTTGTATTGTTGCTGTTCATGATATCGTTGTAATAATTATAGTCAGCAGGGGAGTAGCTAAAAATGGCATTGTCTGGGTTTTTCATAGGGCTTTCGTCATAGATATCCAGCAGGTCATTTTTGAGGGTTTGAGCTATAATTTTGGCATTTTCAGTGAAGCTTTCGCCGCTTCCGTATTTGAGAGAAACGCTGTTATCGCTGTCTGAAATGGTTATCTTGCAGTTGTTATTCTCAATATGGGCTTCTATTCTGCAATTCACCGCCTTGTTAAAAGCGTCCTCATCAAGGGTTTTTATCTCCGACAGGATATCGATTACCAAAGAATTTGGCTCATAGCTGTTATCATCTGTCAAAAAATCCACGCTTGGAAGTCCGCTGTCGGTTTTCTCCAGCAGGTCAACGTAATACCTTGTGCTGTGTTCCTTGCCCTCGATATTTTCGTCATAGTTGCCGCTGTAGACTATATCGCAGTATGCAGGGCTGTTTTGTATTATGTCGAGATTTCCTACCGTAGAATTTGCGCTTTCAAGCACTGTGTCTGCAAGCTTTATAAAGTCTGCTGAACACAACTGCAGTGTACCTGTATCGCCGGATACACTGCTGTTTGCAGGTGGAGCTGTGCCTGCGTTCGGCTCGTAGTCATGGATATTTCTTGTCATGTAAATTCCGCCTGACATTACAAGCGCCACTGCCGCCGCTGCCGCAACTACCTTTGCACCCTTGTGTCTTGCGACTATGGCAGGCTGTGTCGGCTCGGTTTGTGGTGTGAAAGTATCCGTATTTATATCTCCGTTTTGTTGTGGAAAACGCTTTTTGAGCGTTTCTTTGAGCTGATCTTTCTTTTGTTCCGATAGGCTTGCGTTTGCAAAATAATTCTTTATATCTCTTTCGTTCATATGCTCATCTCCTTTTCGTAGTCTGAAAGTGAAAGCTTTAGTTTTTCTCTTGCTCTTTTCAGCCTTGATGTGACCGTGCCCTTGCTTGTTCCCAAAATGTCGGCTATCTCATCGGTCTTGCAGCCTTGATAATAAAAAAGATAAAGCACTATCCTGTATTTTTTATCCAGCCTGTTTATAGCGTTTTGCACATCTATTTGCATATCAGGTGATGAAAAATCGCTGCTTGCACTTACCTCATTTTCTGCACGCAGACGTCTGCCTGCCGACCTTAGCAGGTCTTTGGATAGATTTATCGCCGTTCTCAGCAGCCACGCTTTAAGATGCTCGTCATCATTGAAGAAAAGCTCACCCTGCCTTGTGAAATATTTTATTATGACCTCGCTGACTATATCCTCCGCCTCGTGAACGCTGCCTGTGACTGCCAGTGCCGCTCGGTAGATATCGTCTGAAAATTTGTCAACTATGTAGTCAATATCTCTTGTCAAAGCTGTCACCTCCTTTGTTGTTTTGAAAAGCCTTTCATCTATAACACGAATGTAAAGACCGTTTGATTGCATAAAAAATGGACGAAAAATAATTTTTTCGTCCATAAAAAATCAGCTTTTACTTGTTTTTACATAAGACCACCCGTCACCGAGGTTATCCTCGCCCCCTGATGAGCTTATGGGTGAGCGGTAAATATAGTAATGGTCATAAATGGTATAAAATCTCACTGTCAAGCCGTCGCTGTCGATGTATGTAACGTTCCTGCGCTCCAGCTCCTCAAGCTCTTTCTTCACAGGCTTGCAGGCATTGTTTTCAGTGAGCGATTTAATGGAGCATTTGCCCTTTGGCAGTGTCGGCTTTTCGCATGAAATGCTTTCTATCATAAACTCCGCAGTGGTCTGAAAGCTAGCCTTATTGTCATCGAAAACGGCTTTTATCTGGCTGTCAGAGCGCATATAGTGCTGATGCCAGAAGCCGAGTGCTACTGCAAGAATAATGACTATCCAAATTATCCACTTGACTTTTCTGGCTGTTGACCATTTGCGAAGCTTGCCGTCAGCACCCATATCTTTCTCGCTGACAATTGGATTTATCTGCTCGCTCATTATTTTACGAACGCCTCCAATCTGTAGATAGGCATACCCATGTCTGAGAATTTCTTCTCATATTCCGTTACGATATTGCCCTCGAAGCCGCTGTTGTGAAGGTCGAGAGAAATGTTTTTAAGTCCGTAATTTGCCGCAGAGAACTCCTCCAAGGAGAACTCAAAGAAGTGCATATTGTCGGTCTTTTGGTATATCTCGCCTTTGTCCACAAGAATACGTCTGTATATTTCAAGAAAAGCTCGGTATGTGAGCCTATGACGTGCATATGTATTTTTAGGATACGGACAGCTAAAGTTAAGGTAGATACACTCCACTGACTTTTCAGGGATAAAGCAATCCAGATATTCAGCCTCGCCCCTTGCAAATCTCAGGTTCGGTATGCCCTCGTCTATAGCCATTTGTGCGGCGTCAACTATAACGTTACTGCTTTTTTCTACTGCAAGGAAATTCTTGTCAGGATTTCTCTTTGCTATCTCTCTTGCAAACTGACCCTTTCCACAGCCTATCTCCAGCACAAGGGGATTGCTGTTTCCGAAGATCTTCTCAAAGTCAATAAGCTGTTTGTTTGACTTGTCCTGAAAATTCTTCTCGTCACGGTCAAGATATAAAATATAATCTCCGCAGGCTTCAAGACGTGCCTCAAGATTTTTCTTTCTTCTCATTCTCATATGGGATAAACTCTCCTGTTATTTATTAGAATATTTGTGCAGAAAATAGTTCTTGTCAGACGTGACCTTTAGCCACTGCACAGCCGACCCTGTGAGCATATTTTCATAAGGATAAACTGTGAGCATGACTTCGGGTGTGTCCTCACCGCTGAAATGAGGGGTCACCTTAAAAGCTATCTCGCAGTTGAGTCGTTGGACGACCTCTTCCTCGGTGAGCTTTCTGAAAAGCACTGAGGTGTCCTTTTCGGTGATAGGTATTTTGGTAAACTTCGCCTGATAAATTTTCTTGCCGTCCTTTTTGGTGACAAGTGAAAAGCCATGCTTCACAAGGGTTATCTTTCCACCATGGTTTTCGTAGTATTCAAGGTTTGAAAAGGTAACACGTCCGTCATTGACAGCTTCACCAGATATGGAAACGCAAAGCCCTTTGTCTGACGCTTTCCCTGCACTCTCCACTCCGAAAGCAAAGGGAAGTCCGTCTATCATTATCTCTCCGCAGGTGGAAAACTGCAACTTCACCTGCTTTTTCTTCAAGCCTGCAAATGGATTTTTCATGACAACTCCTATATTAAAGGTCGATCTGCACGCCGCCAACAGGTCTTATGGACAGCACATAGCATGAGCCTTCACCGAATACTCTCTCCATTTCAGTCTTGAAAGCTTCAAGCTTCTTTTCAGGTACGAACGCTTGGATAGTTCCTGCAAAGCCACCGCCGTGAACTCTGCAAGCACCCTCACCGCCAAGGGCCTGCTTTGCAAGATACAGAGCAAATGAAAGACCCTGCTCGTTTGGGGCAGAAGAAGCATAGATGTTCTGAAGATACTTGAATGATGAATCGCCTGATTCATTGATAAGGCTCAGGAAAGCGTCAAAGTCGCCCTTTGAAAGTGCGGAAGCTTCCTTGCCAACTCTCTCGTTATCGTCAAAGAAGTGGAGCGCTCTAAGCACAGCTCTGTCGCTGCACTTTTCTCTAAGAGCGCAGATGTTTTCAAGAAGCTGCTGCTTTGTTATCTCTCTCAGCACCTTTTTGCCGAAGAAAGCCGCAACAGACTTCATTTCCGCAGGGATAGCCGCATACTCAGGGGTGAGGTCGGCATGGTTGCCCTTTGTGTCAACGATACACAGTGCGTGACCGCTTTTTGTGAAATCAAACTTTACAGAGTTGATAACAGGGTGCTTTTCGTCAGCAAAGTCGATAGTGATAAATCCGCCTACTGATGAAGCCATTTGGTCCATAAGACCTGACGGCTTGCCAAAATATACATTTTCCGCAAACTGAGCTATCTGAGCTATTTCCACAGCAGATACCTCGCCCTCGTTGTAAAGACCATTGAGGATAGTGCCGATAAGCACTTCATAAGCGGCAGATGAAGAAAGTCCGGAGCCTTTTAGCACGTTTGAAGTAGCATAAGCCTTGAAGCCCCCGACATTGTGACCATTCTTCTTAAAGCCTGCGGACATACCTCTTATAAGTGCCGCTGATGTGTTTTTCTGCTCATCGTAGATAGTGTCATCATCAACGTTTACAGTGTCCATTGGGAAGCCCTCGGACTTTATTGTAATAACGTTCTCTTCGTTGTCAGGAGCGACAGCGGCAATAACGTCGAGTGAAACGCCTGCCGCAAGGACACAGCCGAAGTTGTGGTCGGTGTGATTGCCGCCTACCTCAGTTCTGCCCGGAGCTGAGAAGAAAGCAGTTGGCTTTTCACCGAAAAGCTTTTCAAATTCATCTGCAACTCTGTTATATCTTTCTCTCTGAAACGCCGTCATATCGGCTGTGTAGACCTCGTCAAGTGTGTATTTTTTCATTATGTATATCCTCCGAACGTAAATATAAGTATACTTTGTTATTATACAACATTTATGCTCTTTTTTCAAGTACAATTTTTTTAACAAATGAGGAGGTGAGAATGAGAAATGAGGAGTGTTAAGAATGAGGAATAAGGAATTATGGTATCGCCTGGCGGCGAATTATTTTTTGTTGCTCAAAACGTGTAATCTGGCATAAATTTTTGCACAGAAGCTCCCTTGATATTTTATGCAAACTGACAAAATTGCCGTAAGCAAACTTTTTATAACACTCTATTGGTGCTTTAAATCAAAAAAGCTGTTGCATTTTGGTGAAATTTGTGGTATAATTACTTATGTCTATTTTAATTATTGTTTATTTCTACCGACCACGAAAAAATGGTCGGTGCAGTGAAAGGAAAGATTTATTGTATGAAAAAACTAATGCTTGGAAACGAGGCGTTTGCAAGAGGTCTGTATGAGGCAGGCTGTAAGGTTGTATCATCTTACCCTGGTACTCCGTCAACTGAGATAACAGAAGCTGTTGCAAAATATGACGAGGTATATGCTGAGTGGGCGCCTAATGAAAAGGTGGCAATGGAAGTGGCTCTTGGCGCTTCTATAGGCGGTGCAAGAAGCTTCTGCGGAATGAAGCACGTTGGTCTTAACGTTGCCGCTGACCCTCTTTACACAGCAGGCTACACAGGCGTAACAGCAGGTATGGTAATAGCTGTTGCCGATGACCCTGGTATGCACTCGTCACAGAACGAGCAGGATTCACGTCACCATGCTATTGCTTCTAAGACAATGATGATAGAGCCTTCCGATTCAGGGGAGTGCAAGGAGTTCGCTAAGGCTGCTTTCGAGCTTTCTGAAAAGTTCGATGTTCCTGTTATCGTAAGACTGTCCACCAGAGTTTCTCACTCTCAGTCAGCTGTTGAGCTTTGCGAGAGAGAGGAAAGGGAGAATATCCCATATGAAAAGAATATCCAGAAGTATGTTATGATGCCTGGTAACGCTATCCGCCGTCACCCTGTTGTTGAGGCAAGAATGAAAGCTATCGCTGATTATGCCGAAACTTCACCGCTCAATAAGGTAGAGATGAACGATACAAAGATAGGCGTTATCACAAGCGGTATCTCATATCAGTATGCAAAAGAGGCTCTGGGTGACAAGGCTTCATATCTTAAGCTCGGTATCGTAAACCCAATGCCAATTCAGATAATAAAGGACTTTGCCGCAAAGTGCGAAAAGGTCTATGTAATCGAGGAGCTTGACGATGTTATCGAAACACACTGCAAGAAGAACGGCGTGAACGTTATCGGCAAGGAGCTTTTCAGCCTTATGGGCGAGATATCACAGACTATCGTTGCCGAAAAGATACTTGGCGAGAAGCCTGAGTATATCACATTTGAGGATAACGTGCCTGTAAGACCTCCTGTTATGTGTCCGGGATGTCCTCACAGAGGTCTGTTCTATTGCCTGCATAAGCTGGGCGTTATGGTGTCAGGCGATATCGGCTGTTACACTCTCGGCGCAACAGCACCGCTTTGTGCTATGGATTCAACTATCTGCATGGGTGCGTCTATCAGCGGACTTCACGGCTTCAACAAGGCAAGAGGCGCAGAGGCAGAGAAGAAGTCTGTTGCCGTTATCGGTGACTCTACATTCATGCACAGCGGTATGACAGGTCTTGTGAACGTTGCATATAACTCCACAAATTCAACTGTTATCATTCTCGATAACTCTATCACAGGTATGACGGGTCATCAGCAGAACCCTACAACTGGTAAAAACCTCAAGGGCGACCCTGCTTATGCCGTTGACCTTGAAATGCTCTGCCATTCACTTGGTATCAAGAGCGTAAGAGTCGTTGACCCATATCATATGGCTGAAACAGAGGCTGTTATCAAGGAAGAGCTTGCCAAGGAAGAACCAAGCGTTATTATTTCAAGACGTCCATGCGCACTTCTTAAATATGTAAAGCACAATCCACCGCTCAAGGTAAACAAGGATAAGTGCGTTGGCTGTAAGCAGTGCTTGAAGATAGGCTGTCCTGCTATATCTATCCATGACGGCAAGTGCGTTATCGACCATACACAGTGCGTAGGCTGCGGCATATGCAAGGAAATGTGTAAGCTCGGTGCGATATGCGACTAATGATAACATATATTTCGAGGTGTAAATAATGAAAACAAGATCAATTATGATAGTGGGCGTAGGCGGACAGGGCTCTCTGCTTGCGTCAAGAATAATAGGAAACGTGCTTCTCTCACAGGGCTTTGATGTCAAGGTCAGCGAGGTACACGGAATGAGCCAGCGTGGCGGCTCTGTTGTTACATACGTTAAGTACGGCAGCGAGGTATGCTCGCCTGTAGTTGAAAAAGGCGAAGCTGATATCATCATCAGCTTTGAACAGCTTGAAGCCGCAAGATATGTTTCATATCTCAAGAAGGGCGGACATATCATCACTTCAACTCAGCAGATAGACCCAATGCCTGTTATCACAGGTGCGGCTGTTTATCCTGAGGATATCATAGGCAAGCTTAAAGCAGAGGGCGTTGACGTTATCGCTGTTGACGCACTGGCACTTGCGGAGCAGGCTGGTACTGCAAAGGCTTCAAACGTTGTTCTCATGGGCGTTGTGTCAACTAAAATGGCTTTTGACGAGGACGTTTGGCAGAAAGCTCTTGAAAACTGTGTTCCTGCAAAGTTCCTTGAACTGAATAAAAAGGCGTTCGCTCTCGGCAGAGAGGTAAAATAATGGACGAGATAAGCGGTCTTATCATAAAAATGGCCGAGTTTTTCAGCGGCGACCCTAAGCGTATACAGCACTTTATAAAGGTGCATACCTTTGCCCGTGTTATCGGCAGGGCAGAGGGGCTTGATATCCGCACTATGTACTGTCTTGACGTTGCGTCGGTGGTGCATGATATAGGCATAAAGCCTGCGGAGGAGAGATACGGCAAGGGTCACTGCGGCGGAAAGCTTCAGGAACAGTTAGGTCCTGAGCCTGCACGGAAAATGCTCACAGAGCTTGGCTTTGATGAGGATATCATAGACAGGGTGTGCTTTCTTATTGCACATCATCACACCTATGAGGGCGCCCAGGGGCTTGACTGGCAGATACTCTTGGAAGCCGATTTCCTTGTGAACGCTTTCGAGGACAGCCTTTCCAAAGAGAGCATAAAAAGCTTCCGTGACAAGGTGTTCAAAACGAAAACAGGCATTAAGATGCTTGAAGAAATGTACGGCGTATGATACTTGTGCAAAGTTGATACCCGAGTAATATGACCGAAACCATTTTAACAGGAGGTGTGTTCCAATGGGAAAATATTGGAACGAAGAGATCGAGTGCATGGCGCATGAGGACATGAAAAAACTCCAGAGCGAAAGACTTGTCAAACAGGTCAAGCACGTCTGGGACAATGTGCCATACTACAAGAAGCTTATGGAAGAAAAGGGCGTAACGCCTGATGATATCCACGGCATTGAGGACCTGCACAAGCTGCCGTTCATTTCAAAGGCTGACCTGCGTGAGGCTTATCCTTATGGTCTGCTTGCAAAGCCGCTTTCAGAGTGCGTCAGGATACATTCCACAAGCGGAACCACAGGAAAGAGAGTTGTGGCTTTCTACACTCAGCATGATATAGACATTTGGGAAAATTGCTGTGCAAGAGCTATAGTTGCCGCAGGCGGAACAAAAGACGATGTTTGTCACATTGCATATGGCTATGGACTTTTTACAGGGGGAGCAGGTCTTAACGGCGGCTCTCATAAGGTGGGCTGTCTTACTCTGCCAATGTCATCAGGAAACACAGAAAGACAGATACAGTTCATGCAGGACCTTGGTTCTACTATCCTGTGCTGTACTCCGTCATATGCCGCTTATATAGGTGAAACTGTAAAGGAAATGGGCATAAAGCCGGAGGAGCTTACACTCAAAGCTGGTATCTTCGGTGCTGAGCCTTGGACGGAGGAAATGCGTCATGAGATAGAGAAGCTTCTTGGTATCAAGGCTTACGATATCTATGGTCTGACAGAAACAAGCGGTCCAGGCGTAGCTTTCGAGTGCGAAGCACAGTCTGGTATGCACATCAATGAGGACAACTTTATTGCAGAGATAATCGACCCTGACACAGGCGAGGTGCTTCCTGAAGGCTCAAAGGGCGAGCTTGTATTCACAAGTATCACAAAGGAAGCTTTCCCTCTGCTGAGATACAGAACAAGAGATATTTGTATTCTTACAAGAGAGAAATGCTCATGTGGCAGAACTCTCGTCAAAATGTGCAAGCCAATGGGCAGAAGCGACGATATGCTCATCATTAAGGGCGTAAACGTGTTCCCATCGCAGATAGAGTCAGTGCTTCTTAAGATATCAAAGGCAAGCCCTAACTATCAGATAGTCGTTGATAGGGTGAACAATTCTGATACTTTCGAGATAAGAGTCGAGCTTAATGACGATATGTTCTCTGATACTGTCAAGTCTATCGAGGATCTTGAAAAGAAGATATCCAACGATATCCATAATATTCTTGGCATCAAGGCGAAGATAAGACTTGTTGAGCCAAAGAGCATTCCACGTTCTGAGGGCAAGGCAGTAAGAGTTATCGACAAGAGAAAGCTTGTCTAAAAGACAGGGGGTAATTTTATGACAGTAAAACAGCTTTCGGTTTTTATTGAAAACAGACCTGGCAGATTGTCTGCCGTTACAAAAATACTTGGGGATAATGATGTGAATATCCGTGCGATGTCCCTTGCTGACACAAAGGATTTCGGTATTCTCAGACTTATCGTTGACGATTTTGAAAAAGCAGTTTCAGCCTTGAAAACAGAGGGCTTTTCCGTTACCACCACTCAGGTGCTTGCAGTGGAGATAAATGACCGCCCGGGCGGACTTTCAGAAGCAATGAAGGCTCTCTACAATGACAACATCAGCGTTGAGTATATGTATTCTGCATTTATAAACACTAAGGAAAACACGGCTTATCTTATCCTTAGAGTGGAGAACGTTACAGCCGCTCTGGAAGCTTTGAGTGAAGCAGGATTTGCACTTATCTCACAGCAGGAATTGGCAAATATCTAGCCAATTAGTGAATACTAACCGAAAAATCACTTAAAATCTATGTGAAATTTTTATGAAATGCCGAAAACCTCTTGATTTTTTCAGAAAATGTGTTATTATATAAGTATAGTATTTGATATGATACTTGTAGAATTTATGCAAGGAGGTCTGTGAAAATGGCTTATAAGATTAGTGATGAGTGCATCGGCTGCGGCGCTTGCATGGACGCATGTCCAGTAGGAGCTATCTCCGAGGCTGATGGTAAGTGTGTTATTAACGCTGACGAGTGCATCGACTGCGGTTCTTGTGCAGGTACTTGCCCTGTAGGAGCACCTCAGGCTGAGTAATTTACTTAAACTAAGAGAAAACGTCTGTCATATGGCAGGCGTTTTTTTGCACTTGTTTTTTGTGTATTAGTTTTCAGCACACTATCATAAAACTGTCACATTGGCGGAGTATGATATAAATACAATAAGAGAAAGACAAAAAGATGAAATTTACACATATACTTTTTTCTCCATATATACTTCATATACTTCAAAAAGGGAACGCTGGCTTGTGTCAGCGTTCTTTTTTTGCGTGGGTGATTTTGTGGATAGATATGTAAAATATCGTGGAAAAAATGGGCTTTTGTAACGCAGGTGTCCGTTTTTCGGTATTATTAATAAAAGTTTTGCGAAATTTGTTAAAAGTGATAAAAATAGAACCCTTATTGTCGTTCCTGGGATATAAAATGTACAATGGTTGTAACTTGACGTTCATATAAACTTCATAAACGAGCGAAAAAACGGCTTGAAAATTACAATTTGATTACAATGCCCCTTGACTTTTGTAACCTTATTCATTATAATATGGTGTAGTTTATCACATTTGAAAGGAGCGTTCTGAATTGGGTTATTTGAAGTCGGGGATATCCCGCTGTGTGGCTGTGCTTTCTGCCTGCGGAGTTGTGACAGTATCTGCTGTGACTTTTGCGACACTTGATAAAAACGTTATCCAGCCATGTGCGGTCATGCCGCCTGAAAATGCAAAGGTCATTTCTGCTGTTTCTGACAAGGAAACATCTGAGCAGATCGGGGATATCACAACTGTTCTTACAACATCAGCCGTCAAGGAAACTGCGAAAAATTCTCAGACCGAGGCTGTAAAGGCTGTAAAAACTGCAAAAAGCGAAACAACAAAGGCAACAAAGCCAGCTTCCGAAACAGCTTTGAGATCAGAGAGCGTAACGACCTCTGTAATATCACAGAAGCCAGCGTCAGTGACCGCAGTGCAGAGCGTGACTTCCGCTGACACAAAGCTTAGCATATCAGTAAGCCTTGTGACAAAGAAAACTCAGCAGGCTTCAAAGTCTGAAACAAAGGTTTCTGCTGTTACTTCCGCCCCTGTCAGCACTACTGACAGCGATACTGTTGCCTCAAAGGCTACAAAAAAGACTACAACAGTGAAAACTACTACTGCAAAAACTACTACCGCTGCAAAGACAACAACTGCCCCTGTTACGACCACAACGCCTGCGGTGACTACTACCAAGAAAAAGACTACCACCGCTAAGGTGACAACAACTAAAAAGCCTGTTACAACTACAACCACTGCGCCTGTTGTCGACAACGGCAAGACCCCTGCACAGCGACTTAATTCTGCAGTGCTTGATCCAAAGGCGACGCTCAGCGCAAAGGAAGAAAAGATACTTCTGAAATATCTCCATAAGATAATATCAGACGATATGACAAACTACGAAAAGGCTGTGGCTTGCTACGATTATATTATAAAGAACACGGTCTACGATTACGGCGGCTGGGCAAATCCTGTCAAGGCTGTTCTTGAGGACGGCTACGGCACTTGCACAGAATATTCTTACGTTTACGCCGCAATGCTTAACTACATAGGCTTTGACGCAAAGACTGTTGACGGCAAGACCGCTATGGCGGCAGGCGGTTACGGCTATCATATGTGGGTGGAGGTAACGATAAACGGTCAGGTATATGTTATGGATCCTCAGGTGGACGATAACATGAGCTGGGGAGCGTATATCTCCCATGACCGCTTCTGCAAGACCTACAGCGAGGTCAAGAACAAGTATATAAAAGACTGATATTGTATCGGGTGGAGTTATCTGCCCGATATTTTTTTTCAATGATTGCGTGTAGTTTGCTTGCAGTACGTTTATTTGTACATTAAATAAGAATATCCGGCACTCTTTTTGTGACAAATTTTTCAGCCTATCCTATAGACAAAAGGAAAAAAGCATGATATAATTATTCTTGATACATTGTCGGCAAATGCCGAACGTCATTTTGTACAGGAGGATAATTGATGACGGAAAATTCTACAAAGATAAAGAAAAAGCCTGCGACATCAGTGAAGAAAAACAGCTCTGTCAAAGGTTCGTCAAAGAACAAGAAAAGAAAGAAAAAACGCAACAATATCGGCATTATCTGCGGCACTGCGGCAGCGGCTATCGTGATAGTTGTGGGCGGAGGATATTTCATTGGAAGAGCTTACTATAGCAACAGATTTCTGAGCGGCACAACAGTGAATGGCGTTGACGTGGGCGGAAGGACATTTGAACAGGCTTGCGACCTGCTCGGGGTGAACGATATGCCTTATGAGCTTACGGTCAAAACTATTGACGGCACGCCTGTTGTTTTCAAGACGGCTGATTTTGATTACAGACTAAGCGGCAAGGACGAGCTTCAGAAGATCTATGACAGCGTGAACAGAAAAACATGGTTCTCTGGATTAATACAGAACTCCACCTATAGCTTTAATGAGGACATCACATTTGATGTTGAGAAGCTTCAGAAGCTTGTGGAGAAAGCAAACTGGGGCGATGTTGAAACTGCCGATGCAAAGCTTGGCCTTAACGAGGATAAGACGGCTTATGTTATCACCTCTGAGGTGCAGGGAAACAAGATAACCGATATGAAAAAGCTTGAAGCTTATGTTACGCAAAGCGTGGCGGCAGGTGAGCTTAGCGTTGAGCTTGACAAGGACACAGGTTGTTATTCTCTTCCAAAGGTGAAGAGCGCAGACCTTGAGGACGATTGCAAGAAACGAAATGACGTTTTCCAGCTTTCTGTCACATACGATTTTGACTACACCACAGAAACTCTCACGGGCGAGGAGCTTATGAAGATCATAAAGCTCAAAGATGACGGAAGCTACACTGTGGACAGAAAGAAAGCCATGGAGTATGTGGAAAAGCTCGCAAAGAAGTATGATACATATAATACTAAGAGAAAATTCCACGCCACTTTGCAGGGCGACATAATCGTGCCGACAAGCTCTGATGCTAAATACGGCTGGTGGATAGATCAGGAAAAGACTTGTGACGATCTTGTGGATATGCTTGAAAAGGGCGAGAGCGTTGACAAGGTAGACCCTATCTATTACAGTACCGGTTATTATGACTTTACAGGCGTTGAGTCTGCGAGAAGCAAGGACGATGATATAGGCGACACTTATATTGAGATAGACCTTACCGACCAGCACTTGTGGTATTATGAAAAGGGCAAGAAAAAGCTCGATACCTATATAGTTTCAGGTCAGACCACATCTAAGGCGAGAACAACTCTCCCCGGTGTTTATAAGCTGTGGTCAAAGGAGACCAACAAGCGTATGAAAGACACCAATGCCGACGGCGACGAGTGGGATACAAAGTGCAACTTCTGGAACAACGTTTCTCTCTGCGGAATAGGTCTTCACGATTCAACGTGGCGGGGCGGATATTTCGGCGGTGAGATATACAAATACAACGGCTCTCACGGCTGTATAAATATGAGCTATGACGACGCCAAATATGTTTATGACAACGTGCCTTACGGTACACCTGTTGTTATGTACTACAAGTCTGCGGATAAATAGTAAGGACGGTCAAGGTATCATGCCTTGACCGCTTTTTGTAAGGAGTGTTTTTTATGGAAAAGATATTATACAGAGAGGGCTTTACGGCTGAGGAGCTTCCAAACGAGGTGATAGAGCGTATCAAAGGCGTTTCCTATAAGGAAAATCCCTATGTGAAGCTGGGCGACCTTGCCTATCTGCGTGTGAGGTATTATGACTTTGAGCATAAGGTGCAGTCGGGTGAGCTTATCGTGGCGAGGAAGCTTGCGCTGGAGGTTCTGGATATCTTCTATGAGCTTTTCGAGGGCGGTTATGAGATAGAAAAAATCATGCTCGTGGACGAGTATGACGCTGATGATGAAAGGTCAATGGCGGATAACAATTCCTCTGCCTTCAACTATAGGGTGGTGGCTGGTACCAACACTATCTCGGCTCACAGCTACGGCAGGGCGATAGACATAAACCCTCTTATAAATCCTTATATAGTGGGGAATAAGGTCATGCCTGCCAATGCTGCAGAGTATGCAGACCGTGATAAGACTTTTGATCACAAGATTGACAGAACAGACCTTTGCTATTGCATTTTTAAGCGTCACGGCTGGAAATGGGGAGGTGACTGGAACAATTCTAAGGATTATCAGCATTTTTACAAAGAGTATGATTCACCGCTGAAAATGGCTGTAAAGAAGCTGAAAAGAGCGTTGTTACGTTAGTTTACGAGGTTTACCTAGGAAAGCGATATGAAATCATAAATTATATATGTATACCGATTAACTAAAAATTAATAATGATTTTATGCAAGTTTTATCATTCGCTCTTGCATTTTGCTGTAATGTGTGTTATAATGATTAAGCCGTCAGAAAAGACGGTAAAAGGCTATTTGCTTGCATTTATGCGACAAAACACGTTTTGGGCTTGTTTGCATTTATGCAGGATTGCAGGATTTTAATTTCTTCCTGCAAATTTTTTGTTAAAAACAGCTAAAAATCGGCTATGAGCCGTGAAATAACATACGTTGCTGAACGATAAGCTATAATTTTTTTACAGTTTGGCAGGAAAGGGTGATAAAAATGGAACGCATGGAGGATATGACTAATGTAAAAAGCCTGTATTCACCGAAATTCGAGCATGATAACTGCGGAATAGGTGCTGTTGTGAACATTAAGGGCAAAAAGAGCCACGATACTGTTGCAAATGCGCTGACTATCGTTGAAACGCTTGAGCATCGTGCTGGTAAGGACGCAGAGGGCAAAACAGGTGACGGAGTAGGTATCCTGCTTCAGATCTCACATAAATTCTTCAAGAAGATCGCCGCCGCTGAGCTTGGGATCACGCTTGGCGAGGAGAGAGATTATGCTGTTGGTATGTTCTTCTTCCCACAGAACGAGCTTGCGAGAAATCAGGCAAAGAAGATGTTTGAGATAATCGCCGAAAAAGAGGGTCTGGAGATCCTTGGCTGGAGAGTCGTTCCTGCAAAGCCTGAGGTGCTTGGCAAGAGAGCTGCCCAGTGTATGCCTGCCATAATGCAGTGCTTCATCAAGCGTCCAAAGGGCGTTAAAAAGGGTCTTGACTTTGACCGCAAGCTATATGTTGCAAGACGTGTGTTCGAGCAGTCGAATGAGGACACCTACGTTGTATCACTTTCAAGCAGAACTATAGTATATAAAGGAATGTTCCTTGTGCAGGATCTCAGAAAGTTCTTCCCTGACCTTCAGGATAAGGACTACGAGTCTGCTATCGCTATGGTACATTCAAGATTTTCTACCAACACAAACCCAAGCTGGCAGAGAGCTCATCCTAACAGAATGATCGTTCACAACGGTGAGATAAACACTATCAGAGGCAATGCTGATAAAATGCTCGCTCGTGAGGAAACGATGAAGTCCGAGCATTTAAAGGGCGACCTTGATAAGGTCACACCTGTTGTAAACACAGAAGGCTCTGACTCTGCAATGCTCGACAACACACTTGAATTTTTGGTCATGAGTGGAATGGATCTGCCACTGGCTGTCATGATAACGATCCCTGAGCCATGGGATAACAACGGCACGATGAGTCAGGCTAAGAAAGACTTCTATCAGTATTACGCAACTATGATGGAGCCATGGGACGGACCTGCTTCTATCCTTTTCTCTGACGGAGATATCATGGGTGCAGTCCTTGACAGAAACGGTCTGCGTCCGTCAAGATATTATATCACAAAGGACGGCAATCTTATCCTTTCATCTGAGGTTGGCGCACTTCCTATCCCGTCAGACAATATCGTTGAAAAGGAAAGACTTCGCCCAGGCAAAATGCTTCTTGTTGATACTGTTCAGGGCAGAGTTATCGACGATGACGAGCTTAAGGAATACTATGCTTCAAAGCAGCCTTACGGCGAGTGGCTTGACAGCAACCTTGTCAGACTTAAAGACCTTAAGATACCAAACATCAAGGTAGAGGAACACGGCTACGAGGAAAGACAAAGACTTCAGAAAGCTTTTGGCTATACCTATGAGGACGTTATGACATCTATCCTGCCAATGGCAAAGAACGGCTCTGAGTCTATTGCCGCTATGGGTACAGACAGCCCGCTTGCGGTGCTTTCAAAAGAGCCTCAGCCACTGTTCAACTATTTTAAACAGCTCTTTGCACAGGTAACAAATCCGCCTATAGACGCTATCAGAGAGGAAATAGTTACCTCCACAACTGTCTATATTGGTGAGGACGGCAACATTCTTGAAGAAAAGCCTGAAAATTGCAAGGTAATGAAGATACACGACCCTATCCTTACCTCAACAGATATTCTTAAAATAAAGAATATGCACATTCCCGGCTTTAAGGTAGCTGTTATCCCTATACTTTATTATAAGAACACAAGACTTGAAAAGGCTATAAACAGACTTTATATAGAAGCAGACAAGGCGTTCAGCGAGGGCGCAAATATCCTTATCCTTTCAGACAGGGGAGTTGACGAGAACCACCTTGCTATCCCGTCATTGCTTGCAGTATCAGCACTTCATCAGCACCTTGTTGTTACAAAGAAGAGAACATCTCTTGCTATTATCCTCGAAAGCGGCGAGCCTAGAGAAGTTCATCACTTTGCAACATTACTTGGCTATGGTGCTTCCGCTATCAACCCTTATCTTGCTCAGGAAACTATCCACGAGCTTATTGCTGACGACCTTCTCGACAAGGATTACTATGCCGCTGTTGACGATTATAATGCGGCTGTTCTCCATGGTATCGTAAAGATAGCTTCAAAAATGGGTATCTCTACTATACAGTCATATCAAGGCTCACAGATATTTGAGGCTATCGGTATCGGTCAGGACGTTATAAACAAGTATTTCACAGGTACTGTCAGCAGAATAGGCGGTATCACTATCTCTGATATTGAAAAGAACGTTGACAGACTTCATACATCAGCCTTTGACCCTCTTGGACTTGGCACAGACACAGAGCTTGAATCAAGAGGAAGCCACAAGTTCAGGAGCGGCAAGGAGGAGCATCTCTACAATCCTCAGTCTATCTATCTGCTCCAGCAGGCTGCAAGGACCGGCGACTATGAAACATACAAGAAGTATTCAAAGCTTATCTCTGAGGAAATGGACCCTGTGAACATCAGAGGTCTTATGGATTTCAACTTTGCTGAAAATCCTGTTCCGCTGGAGGAAGTTGAGAGCGTTGACTCTATTGTAAGAAGATTTAAGACGGGCGCTATGTCCTACGGCTCTATCTCGCAGGAAGCTCATGAAGCACTTGCTATCGCAATGAACAGACTTCACGGCAAGTCAAACTCAGGCGAGGGCGGTGAGAGCCTTGACAGACTGCTCACAAAGGGTACTTCTGAGGACAGATGTTCAGCTATCAAGCAGGTGGCTTCGGGACGTTTCGGTGTAACTTCAAGATACCTCACATCTGCTGATGAGATACAGATAAAAATGGCACAGGGAGCAAAGCCTGGCGAGGGCGGTCATCTCCCTGGCAAAAAGGTTTATCCATGGATAGCTAAAACAAGACACTCCACACCTGGCGTGTCGCTTATCTCACCTCCGCCACACCACGATATCTACTCTATCGAGGACTTGGCTCAGCTTATCTATGATCTGAAAAACGCAAACAAGAACGCAAGAATTTCTGTAAAGCTCGTTTCTGAGTGCGGTGTTGGTACAGTTGCGGCAGGCGTTGCAAAGGCAGGCGCAGGTGTTATCCTTATCTCAGGCTATGACGGCGGTACAGGTGCGGCTCCGAGAAACTCTATCTACAATGCAGGACTTCCATGGGAGCTTGGACTTGCAGAAGCACATCAGACCCTTATCAAGAACGGTCTTAGAAACAAGGTCGTTATCGAAACAGACGGCAAGCTCATGACAGGCCGTGACGTTGTTATCGCAGCGATCCTTGGCGCAGAGGAGTTCGGCTTTGCAACAGCTCCGCTGATAACACTTGGCTGTGCAATGATGAGAGTATGTAATCTTGATACTTGCCCGTTTGGTGTTGCAACACAGAACCCAGAGCTTAGAAAGAAGTTCCCTGGCAAGCCTGAATATGTAATGAACTTTATGATATTCGTGGCTTCCGAGCTTAGAGAATATATGTCAAAGCTTGGCGTAAGAACAGTTGACGAGCTTGTGGGAAGAATTGACCTTATCAAGCCAAAGGCTGGTATCACTGGCACTGCGGCACAAGTTGACCTTTCTAATATCATCAACTCTGATTATGTTTCAGAAAAGGTAGAATACAACAAGAAATCCAAGTATGACTTCAAGCTTGAAAACACTCTTGATGAAAAGGTACTCATGAAGAAGTTCGAGAAAAATCTGGATAGCGGTGAGAAGAAGTCTATCACAGTAAATGTCAAGAACACAGACCGTTCATTCGGTACTATCTTCGGTTCAGAGATTACAAGAAAGTATTATAACACACTTGCTGACGATACATACAAGATAGTCTGCAACGGCTCAGGCGGACAGAGCTTCGGCGCATTTATCCCGAACGGCTTGACCCTCGAGCTTGTGGGCGACTCTAACGATTATTTCGGCAAGGGACTTTCAGGCGGTAAGCTCGTTGTTTATCCTCCGAAGGATTCCACTTTCAAAGCCGAGGACAATATCATTATCGGTAACGTTGCACTTTACGGCGCAACAAGCGGTAAGGCGTTCATCGACGGTGTTGCAGGCGAACGTTTCTGCGTAAGAAACTCAGGCGCAGTGGCAGTTGTCGAGGGCGTTGGCGACCACGGCTGTGAGTATATGACAGGCGGCTGTGTGGTAGTTATCGGCAAGACGGGCAAAAACTTTGCGGCAGGTATGTCGGGCGGTGTAGCTTACGTTCTTGACGAGGACAGACACCTTTACACAAGACTCAACAAGGAAATGGTACTTTTCTCTGAGGTCAAGGAGAAGTACGATATAATTCAGCTCAAAGACCTTATCCAGCAGCACGTTGACGCAACGGGCTCTGAAAAGGGCAAGCGTATTCTTGATAACTTTGAGGAATATCTGCCTAAGTTCAAGAAGATAATCCCTCACGATTACAAGAAGATGATGTCTGCTATAGCTTCAATGGAAGAAAAGGGTATGAGTAGTGATCAGGCGCAGATAGAAGCATTCTATCAGATCATCAACGGCAAGCAGTAAGCCTGCGCACATGAGATATTGTACTTTTAAAATCGAAAGGAGGATATACTTGCCGTGAAAGCAAGTATAGTTGAGATATGGGAAAGCCAACTGGTTTTATGGACTATAAGCGTGAGGACGCAGCAGCGTTCTCCGTTGAGGAACGTATAAAGAATTTTAATGAATTTCACACTCCTCTTTCAAAGGAGGAGCAGCAAAAGCAGGGTGCAAGATGTATGGACTGCGGTGTGCCGTTCTGTCAGGCAGGAATGAAGATAGGCAACGCATTTTCAGGCTGTCCGCTTAACAATCTTATCCCTGAATGGAACGACCTTATATACAAGGGCAACTGGGAGCAGGCATATTACAGACTTCATATGACGAACAATTTTCCTGAGTTCACATCAAGAGTTTGTCCTGCACTTTGCGAAAAAGCCTGCACCTGCGGAGCTAATGGCGACGCTGTTACCACAAAGGCTAACGAATACGGTATTATCGAAAATGCCTATGCCTGCGGATATGCTTCAGCAAGAGTGCCAAAGGTAAGAACAGGAAAGACTATCGCTGTTATAGGTTCAGGCCCGTCAGGTCTTGCTGCCGCCGATCAGCTCAATCAGAGAGGTCACAGCGTAACAGTTTTCGAGCGTGAGGACAGAGTGGGCGGTCTGCTTATGTACGGCATACCGAACATGAAGCTAGAAAAGCAGATAATCGAGCGCAAGATAAACATAATGAAAGAAGAGGGCATCGAGTTCCGCACAGGCGTTAATGTGGGCAAGGATATCACAGCGGCTGAGCTTCTCAAGGACTTCGACAGAGTTATACTTTGTTGCGGTGCTTCAAATCCTAGAGATATCAAAGCCGAGGGCAGAGATGCAAAGGGTATCTATTTTGCAGTGGATTTTCTGAAATCCACAACTAAGGCGCTGCTGAACGGCGGCCTTACGGATAAAAACCACATTTCCGCAAAGGGCAAGAACGTCATGGTAATAGGCGGCGGAGATACGGGAAATGACTGCGTTGGTACAAGCGTAAGACATGGCGCAAAGAGCGTTTTGCAGCTTGAAATGATGCCAAAGCTTCCTGACACGAGAGCCGAGAACAACACATGGCCGCAGTGGCCGATGGTCTGCAAGACAGATTACGGTCAGGAGGAAGCTATCGGTGTGTTCGGTCATGACCCGAGAGTTTATCAGACGACTGTAAAGGAGTTTCTCAAAGACAAAAAGGGCAATCTTAAGGGCGCAGTGCTTGTAAAACTCTCCCCGGAGAAAGACCCTAAGTCAGGCAGAACGATAATGAAGCCTGTTGAGGGCAGCGAATACAAGGTAGAAACCGAGCTTGTTCTTATTGCGGCAGGCTTTCTGGGATCTGAAAGCTATCTCACAAAGGCTTTTGGCGTTGAGGTAGACGGCAGAACGAATATCGCAACAGCCGACGGCACACATCAGACGAACGTGAAGAACGTCTTTGCCGCAGGCGACGTGCGCAGAGGACAGTCACTTGTAGTATGGGCTATCAGAGAGGGCAGAGATGTTGCCCGTGAGGTGGATAAGAGCCTTATGGAGTATACAAATCTGTAATACGAGATAAAAATGTAACACCGTCCGAGGAGTTCGGACGGTGTTTTTTGTGTGCAGGGTATCGTACCCATGGGCGGCGACAAAAAAAATCCGCTACCATAAATGATAGCGGATTTGGGTGCAGGTGCAAGCACCTGCTGGAGCTGCTAACCGGGCTTGAACCGGTGACCTCGTCCTTACCAAGGACGTGCTCTACCTACTGAGCCATAGCAGCAAACCAATTACAGTAATATATTATACACTATCTCTGCCGCTTTGTCAAGCCCTTTTCACAACTTTTTTACTCTATTCCCTCATCATCATCGTCATCTGCCTGAACACTTGGGTCGTAATCATCATATGTGTCCATAAAATTGTACTTCTTGCCCTTGTATTCGTATTGTATCACAGTGCGCAGATTGACGTTATAAACGCTCTTGAAAATATTGTTTTCGATGTTGGGATTGGTGGCGCGAAACTTTGCTATAAGCTCCTTCATTTCCTGCCGCTTTGATACCTCACCCTTTTTCTCTGAACCCTCGTAGCTCTCAGTGAAACGGCAGGCACAGCGGATAAAATGCAGATCGTTCTGCTCCACCCAGCGGATAATGTCCGCCTCTTTCACCATGTACAGTGGTCTGATAAGCTCCATGCCTGCGTAGTTCCTCGAGTGTAGCTTCGGCATCATAGTCTGAATCTGTCCTCCATAGACCATGCTCATGAGTATGGTTTCTATAACATCATCAAAATGATGTCCCAAAGCTATCTTGTTGCAACCAAGATCCTGCGCAAATTTGTAAAGCCAGCCACGCCTCATTCTTGCACAAAGATAGCATGGGTTCCGTTTTGTGTTGTATGCAATGTCAAAAACTTTCGTCTCAAACATCTTTATGGGTATGCCCATAAGCTTTACATTGTCGATTATCCTCTGCCTGTTTGCGTCGCTGTAACCGGGGTTCATTACAATAAATTCTAGCCCTATGTCCATGCCCTGATATTTCTGCAAATGCTGCATACACTTAGCAAGAAGCATTGAGTCCTTGCCACCTGATATGCACACCGCTATTTTGTCCCCCGGCTTTATCATATCGTAACGCTCATATCCCATTACGAATTTATTCCATATATCTCTGCGAAAATCAGTGACGATGCTCCGCTCTATCTTCTGCTGTGGCGTCAATATTCTTGACATCTCAAACTCTCCTTAAAATCATATACTTAAATTCTACTATTTTTATGAGATTTTGTCAACCTTTTACGCCAGTTGACTTTAGGGCATGATACTGCTATAATATAGTAAAATGATAATATATTCAGGAGGATATCATGAGCGAAAATATAGAGCGTGAGATAAAAATTTCTCTCACACAGGAGCAGTACAAGACCGCTGAAAAGCTTTTTCAGTGGGGCAAAATAATAGAGCAGACCAATTTTTATTATATTCCACAGCAGGATACGGGCATGACAAGTATCAGGGTAAGACAAATAGGGGATAGGTATTTTTTGCAGCTTAAAGCACCTATCTCCGAAAACGGTGCGCTTCATGTGAAAAAAGAGTATGAACAACAGCTTGACAGCCTGCCAGAAAAGCTCACCGCACAGGAGCTTTCACAGCTTATGGGGAGAGATTTCCCTGCCGCTGACCTTGCAGGCTCTTTGTATACTCAGCGCAAGCTCTGCACCGATTTCGACCATGTTGAGATATGCCTTGACAAAAGCGAATATCTCGGCTTGACAGACTATGAGTTGGAGCTTGAATATACAGCCGACTATCCCGAAAAGCCTTTGGAGATACTGAAAAATGCAGGTATCACACAGGGAGAAGCGGTAATAGGCAAGTATGCAAGGTTCATGGAAAGAGCGAAAAAGCTTGGTAAGTGCTGATTTTCGCCTATCTGCGGTCATTTTCTATGAAAAAGCACCCACAGCCTGCAAAGGTTTGGGCAATAATGATAATTGACAGTGACGTTATAATATGTTATTATATTAAAGTGTTAAAACGTATGAAATGGTATTTTGACGATACCCGAAAGGAAGTTAATAATGAAAAGATCTATTTTTAAGACTATCGCATCACTTTCCGCTGCTGCCATGATGCTTTTGGCTGTAGGCTGCGGAAGCACATCTGATTCTTCATCATCAGCAGGTGCAAACAGCACAGCCGCTGCAACAGGCGAGGATAACTCACTTCAGAAGGTTCTTGATTCAGGCAAGCTTGTGCTTGGTCTTGACCCAACATTCAAGCCAATGGGCTACACAGACGAGAACGACAACATCGTAGGTTTTGATATCGACGTTGCAAAGGAAGTTTGCTCAAGACTTGGTGTAGAGCTTGAAACTTACTCTGTAAACTGGGATACAAAGGAGCAGGACCTTAATGCAGGCACAATAGATTGTATCTGGAACGGCCTTTCTGTCAGCGATGAGAGAAAGAAAGTAATGCTCATGAGCGAGCCTTACATGAAGAATGAAATGGTGTTCGTTGTAAACGGTTCAAGTGACGTTGCTTCACAGGCTGATCTTGCAGGCAAGAACATTGCCGTACAGAACGGCTCAACAGCACAGGAAACACTTCTTGCATCTGACGTTGTAGCAAATGGTGCGACAACAACAGAGCTTGCAACAAATGTTGAAGCCCTCCAGCAGTTGGAGCTTAACATGGTAGACGCAGCGTTCCTTGACTCAGTAGTTGCAAACTACGAGATATCCACATCAGGCAAGGATTACAAGGTGCTTCCTGACGGCCTTGACCCAGAGGAGTACGCTATCGGCTTCAGACTTGGTGATCAGGCACTTTGCGACAAGATCGAGGAGATCCTTCACGAAATGAAGCAGGACGGCAAGCTTGCTGAGATATCAACAACTTGGTTCGGAAGCGACATCACGACCATAGAATAATCACAAAACATTCAATCGGACAGTCTTCGGGCTGTCCGATTTTTTGCTTTATGAAGTTTTTTGCGTGTCATATCTTTAGAAAATAAAAAGTCTCGCAAACAACGTGTTTACGAGATTTTTTGGCAAAGAACCGTAATTTTGATAGAAACCATCAAAGGGGGTGCAACTTCGGTTCAGAGGGGGGTGCAGTTCTCGATTTGAGGGGGTGCATTGTTTTTGACAACTCCACTGCCACTCCACGTCAAACCAGAATTTATAAATTAAGTTCTTCAATGAAATTTAGAATACGCTGCGTTGCCAACTCATCCCTGGACAGTTTTAGCAATCTATCAGCCGTAATCCATTTATAATTAGATGTTTCTCCTTCTTGCAAAACGATACTATCCTTATCTATATCCGTAATGCAAAGATACTCCACATAAAACGATTTATGGTTGTGGTGGAGCACCCTTCCTATTTCCACTAAATTATCGGAGGTAATTCCCGTTTCTTCATGAAGTTCTCTAGCGGCACAGGTTACAGGGGCTTCACCTTGTAAAGCAGAACCACCCGCTGTAGCCTCCCACATTCCGCCCAAATGCTTTCTTTTATCCCTTTGCATGATGAGATAACTTCCATCTATATGTCTAACGATTATTTCACAGACCAAATGAAAAAAACCTTCCGGAATTGCCTCTCCTCGAACCAGAGTTACACCTTGAATCTTTTTGAAATCTCTATCATAAGCGTCCCACAGTTCCATACTTCATTTTTCTCCATAAATTCCGATTTGTCTAACTCATTATAGCATAAAAATTCACCGCAATTCTATCAAAATTACGGTGGACTTATGGCGGAGAAGGAGGGATTCGAACCCTCGATGAGCTATTAACCCATACACGAGTTCCAGTCGTGCGCCATAAACCGGGCTAGGCGACTTCTCCAGTTTATCATTTTTTTATATGTGTCACACTATCCAAGCGACTTTAATATTATACCATATGATCTTTTACTTGTCAAGACATTTTTGAAACTTTTTTTGTTCTTTTCTTGCTCGATATTACCGTGTAAAAAAAGATCTCTCTGTGATGTTTTATTTATTAACAATATTCTTGAAAGTTTTTATTTTGTTGTCTATATGAACATGCTACCGAAAATTTTCGCAATTTGGAAATCGATTAAGTGAATTGTTTAGTTTATTTGCAACAAATTTAATCAAATAAACGGTATTGATAATATTGAAAATAGCTTAATAATTTTATCACAAAAATAAAAAAGTCGTTAAAATATTTACGAAAATTCACAAAACAACTTTGACAAATCAAACCAAATGTGGTATAATATCTGAATAAAGGTAGGGTGCAGTGCGTCTAAATGCGACATTATGGAGAAGGTGAGACATTTTGGGAAGAAAACGCATTGGAGTGATATTGTCTGAGGCAGAAAGCTATTATCAGGAAAGATTGCTGAAAGGCGTAATGACAAAGGCTTTTCAGCTTGACTATGATGTGCTTATCTTCACGAGCTTTGTTAAAGAGTCATTCTTAAAAGCAGTGTCTGTTGGAGAAATGCAGATATATGACGCTATAAATTATGATAAGCTCGATGGCGTTATCGTTTTGGCAGATACATTAAAAATGCCTGGGCTTTTTGACAAAATATGCAGGGATATAGATGAGAAATGCCATGTTCCTGTGGTTTTTATAGATGGAAGCTATAAGGACTATGAAAGTATTTATACCCGTGACGAAAAACCCTTTATGCAATTGACAGAACATCTTATCGAGGTCCATGGATGCAGGAAGATACTTTTTTTGAGCGGTCCGCTGGAGACTGCCACCACTCGTGAACGGCTTGCAGGATATAAGCGTGCCCTTGAAAAGCATGGCATAGAGTATGATCCGGACTTTGTCTGCTTTGACGGAGGCTTCTGGTATGATAAAGCGGCAGAGGTGGCAAATAATATCATCTATGGCAGACGTAAAAAGCCTGACGCTATCGTTTGCTGTGGAGATTATATGGCTATAGGCGTTGTACATGAATATCAGAAAAACGGTTTGAGCGTGCCTGAGGATATGATAGTTGCAGGTTATGACGCAATAGACGAGGCTATCCATTGCGTGCCAGCTATAACCTCTTGCTCACCGCCGATCTTTGAAACTGGTGTGAACGCAGTAATGACCATTGAGGCAAGGATCAAAGGTGTTGAACCGCAGGGTCTTATAGAGGACGGCGGCAAGGTGGAGATAGGTGCTTCCTGCGGCTGTCATGAGGATTATAGCTATACAAAGCGTGATCTTTTATCATCTCAGAACAAGATGAATTATCATGACTTTTTGGACAGCAGTATGACCGATATAATGGCTTGCTCTAAAGATCCCGATGATCTGATGGCCAGGATACAATATTTTCTCTATCTTATCATTGGTCAGAAGAGGTATTATCTCTGCCTTAATGAGGATTGCCTTGGAGAGCATGAGATAGTCGGTGAGATATCCGCTGTTCCAAAGGAATATACAGAAAATATGGTGCTTTATATAAGAAACGTTGACGGCAAAAGCAGAACTCTCCATAATCCTTTTGAACTCAAAGAGATATTTCCTGATCTGGATGAAGAGCGTGAAAGCCCTTGTGCATTCTTTATTACTCCGGTACATTTTATAGATCGGTGCTATGGTTATGCTATATTGTCTTACGGTGACGAAATAAAAACGATAGATATCACTTATCGTAATTGGACAAATCATGTAAGCAATGCTCTGGAATCAATGCGGATACAAAACTCCATAGCCAATCTTGCAGTCCGTGACGCTATGACAGGTGTTTATTCGAGAATAGGCATTGAAAAAAATATCCAGTTTGTTATTGACAGAATGTCAGATCCGAAAAATAAGGCTTTTATCGCTGTCTGTGATCTGGACTGCCTTAAAAAGATAAATGATAATTTTGGCCATAACTGCGGTGATATTGCAATAAAAGCGATCGCAGACGCAGTTTTGGCATCAACAAAAAATCATGAAATATGTGCAAGGGTAGGCGGCGATGAGTTTGTGGTGATAGGCTGTAACGACTATAACGACAACTATCCTGAACGATTTTCTGCAAGGGTCAACGACCGGCTTAGGGTATATAACAGGTTTGCAGGTAACGAGTTTGAGGTCAGCGTTAGTATAGGCGGTATTTGTAAACATATAACAGATATCCACGAGCTTGAAGATATGTTTACACAGGCGGATAAGATAATGTACGCAAGTAAATTGGAAAGACATAAAAATAGGAAATAGCAATAGATAAAATATCAGTGAATTACAACGGACGGTCAGTGATCGTCCGTTTTTTGCGTGTAAGAGAGCCGTATCCACTTGACTTATAGGCTCAAATGTAGTATAATGTAAAAGTTAAGGCGGTTTTCTGCCTGTTAGTAAGACGATTTTTTCGGAAAGGAAATGGATAATAAAATGGCTAAAGCTAAAAAAATAACGGCTGCTCTTACTGCCGCATTGCTTTGTACTGCGAGCCTTACCGCTTGCTCGGACACAAGCTATGTAATGACAGTAGGTGACAGCAAGATAAACGCAGGAATCTACATTTATAATGAGCTTACAGAAATGTCATATCAAATGACGATGATGTATTATCAGAAAGGCATCAAAAAGGACTATTTCGATCAGAAGGTAGACGGAAAGGCATTTGACGAGTATCTTTCAGACTATGCTCTCACTGCAACTAAGGAGTATGCGGCTGTAGTTGACAAGTTCAACGAGCTTGGACTTACTCTTTCAGATGAGGATATAAAGTCCATTAATGACAGCATAAGCAGCACATGGGATTCTCAGGGCGAGTTTTACGAGTCAGAGGGTATCTCAAAGGAATCTGTAAAGCTTGCACTCAAAGGCTCGAAAATGAGGGAAGAGCTTTTTGATCACTACTATGCAGAGGGCGGCGAGGAAGCCGTTTCAGACGATGAAATGGTGAAGTATCTTGATGATAACTACCTGAGATATAAGTCCATTTCCTTTGCAAAAACTAAAGCATCAACTGATTCTTCATCATCAGCCACCGATTCTTCTACAGACTCAGCAGACGCTGCAAATGAGGAAGCCAAGGCAAAAAGAGATGAGTTCCTTGAAAAGGCTCAGGGCGTTTCGTTTGACGATTTCGACAGCATTATAGACGAGTACAACGACTATGTTGCTTCAAAGAAAGCCTCAGATTCAAGCTCCGCCACTGACAGCGATTCATCAGCCGCAGACAGCAGCACGACTTCTGACGACACATCTTCTGTAGCAGAGAGCGACACAAGCTCCACAGCAAGCGATGACACATCTTCAGTTTCTGACAGCACAGCAGATTCAAGCACAGCAGCGTCAGACACAGATTCTTCCACAGACAGTTCTTCTTCTGCACCTGACCCATATGCAAATGAAAAGATGATGAATTACGGTACAATGGACGATTCTCAGAAGGACACCACAAACGGAAAGATACTCAAAGAAGTAAGCGGTATGAGCACAGACGTTGCAACAGCTTATGAGGACGATAACGCATATTACATTCTTATCAAGGGCGATATAAAGGGCAGAGATGCAGAATATGCCAAGGACAATCATGAAGATCTTCTAAAAGAAATGAAGAGCGATGAATTTCAGAAGAAATTAACAAGCTGGGTAGAAAAGCTTGACATCAAGGTGAACAACAAGGCGATAAAGCGTTACACGCCGAAAGTGGTCTACGATAAGCAGACAGAGTATTACAGCAAGAAAAAATAATTCATAGCAGATAAAATTACCGCCGCAGCCGAGTTTGGTTGCGGCGGTTTTGTCATGTTGACAAATCCTTCGGTTTCCTCCTTGCCCAATTGTAGCACATAAGGACAAAATCCCAAAATGTGAACACATTCACATTTTATCAACAGAAGCCCCTTTTGTGCATTATTTTTTTGCGAGTACAATGCCCAACATATTATGGCTTTATAAAACAAAGAGCTGCGCTTCTTTAATGAAACGCAGCTCTTATGCTTATATTATATTATAAAGACGAAATGCACTGTGAATATGCCCCAATATTTAGTCAACAACACATTCCACAACAGCACAAGGCGGAATATTCAGCTTTAACACATTGTCCTTGATGACTGCTGTATGCTCGGTAATGCTCACTCTGTCGGGACAGTCGAAGTCGTTATAGCTGTGCGCCTCGTTTGTAAGTATCCTGCACGAAACTGATGATGCTTTAAATCCGAAAATGCTGCATTCAACAGCAGCCTCTTCCGTAAGTGAACAGTTTGCAGCGGTAACGGTCATACTCTTTTCGTTCACCGATGCGGAAACCGAGATCATCGGAGCATTTTTACCTTCCGACATATTTTCGTTCTGTGTATAGTAGTAAACTGCCTCGTTGTTTTGGTGTGTTTTAAAAAGGTCGAAAACGTGATATGTAGGCGTTTTTATCATCTTATCGCCCTCTGTAAGAATGACCGATTGGAGAACATTCACCGCCTGCGCAAGGTTTGCCATTACAACACGGTCGCTGTGTCTGTTAAAAACATTCAGCTCTATTGCAGCAACGATAGCATCACGCATTGTATTCTGCTGATATAAAAATCCCGGGTTCGTACCCTCTTCTACCTTATGCCAACAGCCCCACTCTCCTATTACAAGTCCTATTTTCTTTTCGGGATCATAGCGGTTCATTATCTCCGAATGTCTTGTGATAAGCTCATCGGAAAAGTTCGCTGCAGCGATAGTTTTATAATAAAGCTCATCGTCAAAATCGGTGGCAGACTCCATTTCGGGCCATACTGGCATCGTATAATAATGCAGGTCGATAGCATCAACATTATTGCTGTCAAGATTTTTCATCATGACTTCTGTCCAGTTATAGTCGGCAGAGCTTGAACCGCAGGCTATTCTGTAAAGTTTGTTTCCTGAATAATTGCGGCAGAATGTCTGATACCTTTTATAAGCGTCGGCGTAATATTCGGGACGCATATTTCCTCCGCAGCCCCAGTTTTCATTGCCGACACCGAGGTATTCGAGTTTCCACGGCTCGGCTCTGCCGTTCTTCTTTCTCTGCTCTGTGAGAGGTGATTCCGCATCTGAGGTCATATATTCTATCCATTCGGATAATTCACGAACACTGCCGCTGCCAACATTGCCGTTTATATAAGGCTTGCAGCCAACAAGCTCACAGAAGCGCATAAATTCGTGCGTGCCAAAAGAATTATCCTCCGTAACTCCGCCCCAGTTCGTGTTCACGATCTTTCGGCGCTGAGATTTTTCGCCGATACCGTCCTGCCAGTGATATTCTTCTGCAAAGCAGCCGCCGGGCCAGCGGAAAACGGGAGCTTTTATATTTCTGAGCGCCTCGATGATATCATTCCTTATTCCGTCTGTATTCGGAATAGGTGAATTTTCACCCACATATATACCATTGTAGATACATCTTCCGAGATGCTCGGAAAAATGTCCGTATATCTCTGGAGAGATATGTCCGAGCCTGTCGTCTGCATTTATTACCATTGATATTTTTTTCATGTTATACCTCCGCAGCATACTGAATTATTATATTATTAGTTTAAGACATTAACTTTGGTATTGCAATGACTTATAATATTAAATATTATTATACTAAGTCAAGAAATCCTCATATTTCAATTACAGATGATTCTATGGACAGCAAAAGTTGTGCATACAAGCTGAACGATATTTTTATCAGTCATTTTAAGCTTGTCCTTGAAATGATCAATGCCAATGATTTTTTGACCTACAAGACCGAAAGTGAGCTGTTTGGACTTTACAATAAGATGTTCGATCTTGATGTTCATCACTACATGACAGGCACAAAGGACGGTTTTGTCATATCCGAAATTCACTTATGATACCTAGTATTAGCACTTATCTGAAACGCCCTGTAAACCTGCTCCAAAAGCATTATCCTTGCAAGCTGGTGCGGAAATGTCATTTCTGACATTGACAAGCGAAGGTCAGCTTTCACCTTTATCTCAGGGGAAATGCCGAATGACGAGCCTATTATGAAATTCACTGTGCTGAATCCGTTCAGACCGCATTCGCTGAGCTTTTTGGACAGCTTTTCACTTGAAAGCTGCTTGCCCTCAATGCACATTGCAATATTGTATGCGCCCTTGATGTCAGTGTAGCCTTTCATGGCTTTTGCTTCGTTTTCAAGCGCCGCCGCTATCTCCTTTTCAGAAGGGTTGTCAGATAACCTCGACTCGTTCAGCTCAACTATTTCAAGCTTGCAGAACGCCCCCAGCCGCTTTGAGTATTCCGCCGCTGCGTCACGCCAGTATTTTTCTTTCAGCTTTCCAACTGTAATAAGATTTATCCT
>ERZ859738.278-NODE-278-length-37281-cov-6.458712_pt1 | contig 37281 bp, 29 predicted proteins | sample MGYA00510122_ERZ859738 | MGnify/ENA primary metagenome ERZ859738 (study PRJEB30046, sample SAMN00715139) | human gut metagenome | study: EMG produced TPA metagenomics assembly of the A metagenome-wide association study of gut microbiota in type 2...
ATTCTGTTCGGCAAAAGAAAAAATTGACCGTTGCAATTTTTACGCATACGAAAACCTCCTTTAAAATTATTCGAGAGAATATTTTGCTGAGTGAAAACCAAAAGAAAACACCATTCAAAAAAACTCCCTCTACTATACGGAGAAAAATTCCCGTTTTGTTCGGGTGTTTTCAGAAAAAATTTACAAATTATTTTCACGCAAAAGAAAAATCCTCACCATACAGGCAAGGATTATCAATATCATTTTACAATTTAGATATTTAATTTTTTAGTATATCAAACAGTTCGGGAATGTCGTTTTACGAGAACTTTCTCAATTCTCAAGTTTTTTAGAACATTCATAATTGCACCTCTGATTGAAAAATAATGCAGTAATTGCACATTGTCAACCGTAAATGTGCAAATATTGCATTCTTATAGAAATATTATATGCAAAATACGATAGCGCATTCAAATTAAAATTATATTTTTTTAACTTGAAAAGTAGGTTTGCCCAAAATGTAGGCAAGTAACAGAGGTGCACATGAATGGAAAAGTTACCAGAATAATATTGTTTGAAAAAGGATACCGCTGCTTAATAATTGGGCTGTAAGATGATTTATGACTTATTAAACTGTCTATCAAATGCAGGCGGTAAATGTGCCAAATTTTAATTATTTTATAGTTTTAAATATTGACTTTTTATTTGTCATTTGATAGAATAACCGCGGTTAGCTTGTGCTAACTAAAAATTTTAATGTCAAGTTAGCAATGGCTAATAAAATACGGAGGACAAATATGTTTAAAAAATTATCGATTTCATTGACTGCAATAGTTTTTGCACTTGCACTTACCTGCACTTCGTTCGGTGCGTTTGCAATGGGTCCGAGCGAGGACGGTGTTTACGAAGTGCCGATTGAAATGTGGCACGCAGAAAAAGAAAGAACATCTATGGGTGACAGCTATATTGTTCACACCGCACTTCTTACAGTTGACGGTGATGAAAAAACGCTTACAATAGCTCCTGCCGAAACAACAAGCGATATGCATTTTTGGTATTACAAGGACGGTTCTGTTGAGGGCGACACAGTAGAAGTTGAGCAAAAGAATAATGTTGAAATTGACGGCACTGAATATGAAACGGCTTTTGAATTTCCGATTAAGAGCGACAATGAATTTGTCGGCGTAAAATTTGCCGCTTCGGCTATGCCTTTATCACCTTCTGCAAGAATTAAAATAGATTATGACAGTGCAAAAAAAATCAGAGATGTAAAAAAAGAAACAACCACCAAAAAAACCACTACCACTACAACGACACCGACAACAACAAATACTACAACGACAGCAACAAATACTACAACGACAACTACAACTACAACAACTACTACAACTACAACAGCACCAACCGTTACCGAGCCTAAAGAGGAAACGGTTAAAAATAAAAAAGTTCCGATCGCCATTGCCTGCGGCGTAGTGGGTGCGGTTGCATTTGTGCTTGTAATGACTGCTGTTATCAAGAAAAATAAACATGACTGATTGGGGCGAAGTATGAAAAAAATATTTAAGAAATTTCAAGTTAAGGATTTTGTGTTTTTGGCTGTCTTATCCGCAGCGATGACATTGTGCGGCGGAATAACGATGCCGCTTGTTATGCACACCACCGTTTTCGGACTGCGTAACATGGCAGCCGCACCTATTTATTCGATTTTTGTTGCAATCGGACTTATGAAAGTAAGAAAGCCGGGTGCTCTCACAATTATCGGACTTTTTTCGGGCGCACCGCTGATTTTCTTTTCGACGGTTATGTTTTTTAACAATTTTGTTTCCGCAATCATAGCGGAATTAATTATGCTTTTGATTTTCAGAGGCTATCAAAAGAAAGTTTCCGTTTTCGTTACAACGGGAATATATATGCCGTTTTCACTGCCGATTTCGGTTCTGTTCAGTCTTTGGCTCAATGGGCAAAGTTACGCTCAGTTTACAGCAAATCCGAAAATTTCTGTTTTAACATCAATCGGCACAATTATATTGGCATTTTTGGGTGCGGCAATCGGAATGAAAATCGCCGCAGAACTTCAAAAGGCAGGCAAATTAAAACCGTACGGAGAAGATGATAATGCTTGAAACATTTGAGGCTAAAAAGCCTTTTTATCCGCTGATTTCATTTTCAGTTTCCGTAATAGTGCTGATATTCGGAATGCTTTTTTCCAACAATCTTTTGGCTTTTGCTTTTGCCACGGCAATTTTTGTGCTTTACTCAGCATTCGGTCTTTTTAAAAGCACATGGAAAATGACCGTTGCAATGGCGATTTGCGGACTTATTATAGGCGGTCTGTCATTTTTGACAAACAAAAGCTTGGACGCATTTTGGCAAACACTTTTAAGAATGATTCTCTTGGGATTGTGTGCCGTGCCGATGGTAAGCACATCACCCTGCGATCTAACACGCTGTCTTGCAAAGCTGAAATGCCCGAGAGTTATAACGCTCGGAATGCTTGTAACACTTAAATTTATTCCGGTTTTAGTGGGTGAAATAAAGCAGATCTGGGAGGCGATGAAGGTCAGAGGTGCAAATATGAATTGGTACCGACCGAGTTGCATTTACCGTGCGTTTATTATTCCGCTCGTTATGCGAATCATCGGAATATCGGATACTCTTTCCCTTTCGCTTGAAACAAGGGCATTTACACTTGATGACAGTACAAGCTCGGTATATAAAGTAATAAAAATAAAAGCAAGGGATTTCGTATTTCTTGCCTGTGTTATCGTGCTTTGCGCAGGTGGAGGTGTTATGATATGGGCATAGCGATAAGACTGAAAGAAGTTTCTTTTAAATATGACGGTGCTAAAGAAAATGTGCTTGAAAATATAAATCTCACCGTGGAATACGGCGAAACCGTGCTTTTGTCGGGCGTTTCCGGCGAGGGAAAAAGCACCCTGCTTTCGATAATAAACGGTGTTATTCCGTTCGTTAATTCGGGCGAATTTTCGGGCAGTGTGGAAATAGACGGCAAGGATGTTACAAAGCTAAAAATCAGCGAGCGTTCAAAGCTAATCGGCACTGTGCTTCAAAATGCGGACGAACAAATTATTTATGATTTAGTAAACGAAGAAATCGCTTTCGGCTGTGAAAATCTGAATATTGCGTCCGAAGAAATCAACAGACGCATTGAACGATTCACAACGCTTATGCAAATAGAAAAAAACGCAAAAACAAAAACACTTTCCGGTGGTCAAAAGCAACGCCTGATAACCGCTTCTACCCTTGCGATGGAGCAAAAAATCATTATTCTTGACGAACCGCTTGCAAATTTGGACACTCACACAGCACACATTTTGCTGAAAGCACTTCGTAATTTGGCAAACAGCGGATATGCCGTTTTAATAGTTGAGCACAGGCTTGATGTTGTGAAAAACTACATAGATAAAGTTATGCGAATCGAAAACAAACAGCTTTTTACAAGTACGGACATAAACGACTTGAACAGCGGAATAAAAACAATTCCTCATGCCGACGGCTCTTTGCCCGGCGAAGTGCTTATAAAAGGTGAAAAACTTTTCTTTGCCGCAGGCGACAGAAATATTATAGATGGACTTGATATAGAAATTCGGGCAGGCGAACGAATAGTTTTGCTCGGTGAAAACGGATGCGGAAAAACCACCCTTATGCGCATGCTTGCAAGACTGAATAAGCCGAATGACGGTATGCTCAGCCAAACAATAACAAAAAGCAAAAAAGCAAACAGCAAATGGTTTTCAAAGGTGGGATATGTTTACCAAAATCCAACCTATCAGCTTTTTATGCCAACACTTTTAAGCGAGATTTCTTTTAAGGCAAAAAGCGAGGAAATGGCAAGGGAAATGATAAATGCCTTTGGACTTTCGGGACTTGAGCAGAGGCATCCGCAATCACTTTCCGAAGGGCAAAAACGGCGTGCCTCCATTGCTGCCGTCTGTGCAAGCGAGCCGACCGTACTGTTTCTTGATGAGCCGACGGTGGGTCAGGATTACAAAAACCTTTGTAAAACGGTTGAAACCGTAAATAAAATAAACAAAAACCTCGGCACGGCAATTGTTACCGTAACACACGATAAACGATGTGCCGGTGCTCTTGCAGACAGAGTGCTGATTATGGAAAACGGTAAAATATCACGGCAAGGCGATTACCGCCTCGCAGATGAATTTTTGGATAAATAACTTAATTGAGGGAGAAAAGAAATGATTAAAACAAGACTTATAGAGCAAGTACCTTCTTCAAAGAAGTACATTGCCCTAACAGTTCTTGCGCAGTGGTTGAAAACAGTTGCAAACATCGTTATGATTTTCATTCTTTCAAATCTACTTGCGCAAATTCTCGACGGTAAAGCGTTTGATTTTAAAGGACTTTTGCCTTATTTGGTCGCAATTGCGGCGATTATGTTTGTACGCTATCTTTGCGGATACGCAAGTTCACAGACTTCGTTTTTCGCTTCAAGCGAAGTAAAAAAAGTGCTTAGACAAAAAATGTATAAAAAGCTTACACGAATGGGAGCATCTTACAGCGAAAAGGTATCAACATCAGAGGTGCTTCAGGTTTTTGTTGAGGGTGTAGACCAGCTTGAACTTTATTTCGGCAAATATCTGCCGCAGTTTTTCTTTGCTATGCTTGCACCGATAACGCTTTTTGCCGTGCTTGTGTTCGTAAGCTGGAAAGCGTCGGTGGTGCTTCTTATTTGTGTACCCCTTATTCCGCTTTCTATTGTTGCAGTTCAAAAAATCGCAAAAAGACTTCTTAGCAAATATTGGGGAGTATACACAAACCTCGGCGATACTTTCCTTGAAAATATCCAAGGCTTAACAACACTCAAAGTTTATCAGGCGGATGAACGCAAGAATGTTGAGATGAATGAAAAAGCCGAAGAGTTCAGAAGAATTACTATGAAAGTTCTTACAATGCAACTCAATTCCGTAAGCGTTATGGATATTGTTGCATATGCAGGAAGTGCAGTAGGTGTAGTAATTGCAATCATTCAGGTAAAAAACGGCACAATCACTTTACCTCAGGCATTTTTAATCATTATGCTTGCGGCTGATTTCTTTTTACCGCTCAGGCTTCTCGGTTCATTTTTCCATGTGGCTATGAACGGTATGGCGGCAAGCGACAAACTCTTTAAGTTGCTTGATACAAAAGAGGACGAACACGGAACTGAGATTCCTGAAAATCTTGACGGGGATATCGAAATTAAAGACCTTTCCTTTTCTTATGACGGCGAAAAAACCGTACTTAACGATATTTCGGCAACCTTTAAAAAGCACGAGCTTATAAGCATAGTAGGCGAATCGGGTTGCGGCAAAAGCACGCTTGCCTCCCTGTTTTGCGGAACAACTAAAGGCTACATCGGCAGTATAACAATCGGCGGTGTTGAAATTAAAGATATTGATGAAAAAACACTTATGAACAACATCACTGCCGTAAACTTTAATTCCTACATTTTTGCAGGAACGGTTAGTGAAAATATGCTCATAGCTGACAAAAGTGCCAGTGACGAAAAGATGATTGAAGCATTGAAAATGGTAAACCTTTGGTCATTTTTAAGTGAGCAAGACGGACTTGATACTAAACTTAATCAACAAGGCAGCAATTTTTCGGGCGGACAAAGGCAAAGGCTTGCCATTGCAAGAGCCTTGCTTCACAACACACCGATATATGTTTTTGATGAAGTAACCTCAAACATAGACGCCGAAAGCGAAAACGACATTATGACCGTTATTCACAATATGGCTAAAATCAAAACCGTTATTCTTATCTCCCACAGGCTTGAAAATGTGGTAGGCAGTGACAAAATTCTTCTGCTTGATAAAGGCAAAATTGAGGAAAGCGGTACTCATTCTGAACTTATGTCTTTTAATAAAAAATACAAGCTAATGTATTCCACTCAAGCAGAACTCGAAAAATATGCAAAGGAGGAAGCGTAATGAAAAGAAAACAATCAGGTTTCAAAATTATGATGCGGTTGATAAAACTTGTTAAGCCGCTTGCTTTCTTCATGGTACTTGCAGTTATACTCGGCGTTACGGGATTTTTGTGTGCTATTCAAATCACGGTTGTCGGCAGTATGACACTTCTTACAGCCGCAGGTATAAACGGTGGACTTGCAATAAAAACGGGATGTATTTGCATTATTATTTTTGCGGTTTTGCGTGGCTTTCTTCACTACGGCGAGCAAGCGTGCAACCACTATATTGCATTCAAGTTGCTTGCCATTATTCGTGATAAAGTATTCAAATCGCTTCGCAGGTTAACTCCGGCTAAACTTGAAGGTAAAGATAAAGGCAATCTGATATCGCTCATAACAAGTGATATTGAGCTTTTAGAAGTTTTTTACGCTCACACAATTTCTCCGATTTGTATTGCGTTTTTAACAAGCCTTGTTATGCTGATATTTATCGGAAGATACAGTAGTTGGCTTATGCTTGTTGCACTTGCGGCTTACATTACAGTCGGCATTATTATTCCACTTGCATCATCCAAATTTAACAAAAATATCGGTATGACCTACCGTGAAAATTCGGGTGCACTTTCCGGCTATGTGCTTGACAGTATGAGAGGACTTTTGGAATCAATCAGATACAATTCAACCGATACCCGCCTTAATGAAATGAACGAAAAAACCGATGAACTTAATTCACTTCAAAAGAAGTTAAAGAAAATTGAGGGGCATAATATTTCAATTACGGATATTTCGATTATCTTCTTTTCGATCACAATGCTTTTAGTTGCAATTTGCCTTTACCAAAAGGGCACAATCGGATTTGACGGACTTATTGTTTCAACTGTTGCAATGATGAGTTCATTCGGTCCGGTTGCCGCACTTTCAAACCTTGCAGGCAATTTGACTCACACCCTTGCAAGCGGCGAAAGAGTGCTGTCAATTCTTGATGAAAGCCCTGTTGTTGAAGAAAACATCAGCGGCAAAGAAGTTGAATTTGACGGTATGGAATGTAAAAATGTAGGCTTTGCATATGACAAAGAGCAAATTCTTGAAAATTTCAATATGGAAATTCCAAAAAACAAAATCATTGCTATAAACGGCCCGAGCGGTTCGGGCAAATCGACTGCGCTTAAACTTATGATGCGTTTTTGGGATGTAAACAGCGGCGAAATTGATATGTCGGGTGAAAACATTAAAAATATTAAAACATCATCACTTCGTAAAAATCAGAGCCTTGTAAGCCAAGAAACTCAATTGTTTAACGATACGATTGAAAATAACATTAAAATTGCAGATTACAACGCAACAAGAGAAGAAGTTGAAATTGCCGCAAAAAAAGCTTCAATTCACGATTTTATAATGACTTTGCCTAAGGGATACGACACAAATGTAGGCGAACTCGGTGATTTGCTTTCGGACGGTGAAAAACAGCGTATAGGTCTTGCAAGAGCATTCCTTTGCAACTCTCCTATGATTATGCTTGACGAACCCACAAGCAATTTGGACAGTTTAAACGAGGGCAACATCTTAAAATCTATAAACGAAGCAAAGCACGGCAAAAGCATTGTTTTGGTTTCTCACAGAAAGTCAACGGCAAAAATCGCTGACGAAGCTTACACCGTTTACAGAGGCAGATTATCATGAAAAAAGACAGAATCACACGAGAAAAAGAAATGTTACCCGAAATGGTAAAAATTTATTGCCACGGCGTGCATAAATCAAAAAAAGGTACTCTTTGCAAGGAGTGCCAAGACCTTACTGATTATGCGCTTTTCAGGCTTGATCATTGCCGCTGGGGAAACGATAAAAACTTCTGCTCGCAATGTCCCTGCCATTGCTACAAACCCGATATGCGAGTGAAAATTAAAGAAGTGATGCGTTATTCAGGACCACGCATTATGCTTTATCATCCGCTTGTGGGTACCATTCACGGCATTGAAACGATAAAGGGCGTTATCAAGGCAAAAAAGAAAAGCAAATAACACCAAAAAATATTGGCTCTCATACAAACAAAGTCTTTGCCGAAAGGTAAAGGCTTTTTTCTTTCGCGGTGAAAAGAAAAACAGCACCAATGCTCAATTAAGCATCAGTGCCGTTTCACAAGACTTGTATTTTTCAGTACAAAACGATATTTGAATTTTCTTTTGCAAGGTTTTGCATTTTTTCCGTGTAGCCGTTGATGCAAAAGAACACAAAGTACTCATTCCTGTTTTGCTTATTCCAATTTACTTTTTTTGCCTTTTCAAGCAAGTCGTAATACACATTAACATCAAGTGGCTTTTTGGTATATTTGCATTCGCCGAAGATGATATTATTAGAATTATCTGTTGCGACAATATCGATTTCTGTATCTTTTCTGTCCCACCATTTGCCGATTTTTGTGGGAGTGAAACCGAAAAATAAATGCTAAAAATGTTATTTTTTGTAACTTAATAAACGGATATTTCAAATCGTTGTTTGATTCTATATAAAACTATTTTAAAGACGAGCTTATTATATGTGAATTGCTTTTTCGTATTTTTACTCGTTTCGGTGTGATTCTCATAAAATCGGCGGCTTAAAACCGTATTGCGTTTCGTCAAACAAAAAAATCTTGATAATAAAGCGATTGTATGTTAAAATATTTTCCGTAAATTTTGACAGAGGGTGAAAAATATGTCAGGGCACTCAAAATGGAGTACTATCAAACGTAAAAAGGAAAAGACCGATAATGCCCGTGCAAAGGTATTTACTAAAATCGGCCGTGAAATAGCTGTTGCCGTCAGAGAGGGCGGACCCGACCCTGCCGGTAATTCAAAGCTTAAGGATTGCATAGCTAAGGCGAAGGCTTGCAATGTTCCGAACGATAATATCGAAAGAATCATTAAAAAGGCTGCCGGAGACGGCAATACCGATAATTACGAAAGCATAATCTATGAGGGCTACGGTCCGTCGGGTGTCGCCGTAATAGTTGAGACTCTTACAGATAACCGCAACAGAACCGCAGGCGATATGCGTCATTATTTTGATAAGTTCGGCGGCAATATGGGAACCTCGGGCTGTGTTTTGTTTATGTTTACCCGTGAGGGCGTAATTATTATCGACAAAGAGGATGTTGACGAGGAAAAACTTATGGAGGACGCTCTCGAAGCTGGCGCCACCGATTTCCTCACAGACGGCGATGTTTTCGAAGTTCGCACAGAGCCTAACGATATGGGTGCAGTACGCGATGATCTTGAGGCCAAGGGTTATAAATACCTGACAGCCGAGGTCGATTATATTCCATCTACCTATACAAAGCTCGAAAGTGAAGAGGATATAAACAATATGGGCAAAATGCTCGAAATGTTTGAAGATAACGACGATGTTCAAAATGTTTTCCATAACTGGGAAAATGAGGACGATTACGAAGGCTGACAGATTTTGAATTTAGGGAATATTCTGTTTTAAATTCAATGCGTAATTTAAGTTGAAGACGGCTTGATTTGTTTTTCAAGCTGTCTTTTTTATTTTTCTTTCGGCATTTGTCGAACAAGGTATTGTAAATTAAAATAATACAAAATAATGTTCTTTCGTAGCATAAAAATATATTAACGTACAAACCTTAAAAAATATGTCTGATACGATTGACATTTGACAAAACTAATTATACAATGTATTTGAGGAAGATTTGAAAAACATATTTATATATATTTTTTGGAGGTGCTTTTAAATGAGAAAAACAAAAATAATATGCACCGTCGGTCCGGCTACCGATGAGGACGGAGTCCTTGAAAAGATGATAAAAGCCGGAATGAATGTTGCGAGATTCAACTTCTCTCACGGCACTCATGAAATGCATAAAAAAAGGTTTAATGAGCTGGTGGCTCTTAGAGACAAACTTGATCTCCCCATAGCTACAATGCTTGACACTAAGGGTCCGGAGATACGTATAGGCTATTTTAAAGACCACAAAGCCGTAACACTGAAAGAGGGCGATGATTATATTCTCACCTCGCGAGATATAGAGTGCGACGAAAAGCAGGCGAGCGTTTCCTTTAAGGAACTGCCGCAGGATGTCAGAATGGGCACGATTATCAGAATTAACGACGGTCTTGTATCTCTCAGGGTCGAAAAGGTCGAAGGCCCCGATATTTATTGTAAGGTTGTTGACGGCGGCGTTATTTCAGACCAAAAGGGCGTAAATGTTCCGGATACAAATTTATCAATGCCTTATCTTTCCGAGCATGATATGTCCGATTTGGCGTTCGGGGCAAAGCTCGGATTCGATTTTATAGCGGCTTCATTTATTCGCTCGGCCGCGGATGTTGATTATCTTCGTAATTTTACAAATTCCGTGGGATTTCACAAGGTAAAAATAATTGCAAAAATAGAGAATATGAGCGGCGTCGACAATATTGATGAAATTATTGCCGCTGCGGACGGTATTATGATAGCGCGTGGCGATATGGGCGTCGAAATACCGTTTGAGCTTATTCCGTCAATACAGAAAAAGCTCATCAAAAAGGCATATACGGCAGGTAAGCAGGTTATAACCGCAACTCAGATGCTTGAGTCGATGATAACGAATGCCCGTCCCACAAGAGCAGAGATTACCGACGTTGCAAATGCAATTTATGACGGCACTTCGGCAATTATGCTTTCCGGTGAAACTGCCGCCGGTAAGCACCCTGTCGAGGCTGTTGAAACAATGGCTCTTATAGCCGAGACCACCGAGGCAGATATAGACTATCTCACTAAATTCAAAAATGATTCGTCTGATTACGATAACAGCATAACAAACGCTATTTCACACGCCACCGTTACAACCGCTCACGACCTCGGCGCAAAGGCGATTATTACGGTAACGAAGAGCGGTTCGACTGCCCGTATGATTTCAAAGCATCGCCCGTCCTCCATGATAATCAGCTGCACGACCGATGAAACCGTTTGCCGTCAGATGAATATGTCTTGGGGTATGATACCGCTTATGTGCGAAGAAAAGAACAACTCTGATGCACTTTTCTCTCACGCTGTTGAGGTTGCACGTAAGCACGGTCTTATTTCAAAAGGCGATATCGTTGTGATAACCGCGGGAATTCCGCTCGGGATTTCCGGCACAACGAATATGTTAAAGGTTGAGCGCATAAAGTAATCGGGTTTTGCGTTTTTCTCATGTGTATATAAAAACAAATTATACCGAAAATATTAAGGCTTCGTTGTTTGCGAAGCCTTAATATTTTATGTGCGGCGGTGATATATAAATGAGCGATTATGAGATTATAAAGTATATCCTAAACGATATAAACGAGGATCTCGACGATGAAGAAAAAGTGCATCTGCTTTTGAATAAAACGGTTTCAGAAAACAACGAGTGTAAAGAAAGCTTTGGGCAAAGGGCCTCCGACAGGCTCTCATCTCTTGCCGGAAGTTGGACGTTCATTATAGGCTTCACTCTGCTTTTGCTCGTTTGGATAACAGTAAATACGGTTTTGGCGGCAAAGTCATTTGACCCGTACCCGTTTATTCTGCTGAACCTTGTCTTGTCGTGCGTTTCGGCTATTCAGGCGCCTCTTATTATGATGAGTCAAAAGCGACAGGATGAAAAAGACCGTCGGCGCAGCGAAAATGATTATAAAATAAATTTAAAATGTGAGATTCTGCTTAAAAATATGCATTATAAGCTCGACAGGATAATCGAATGTATTGATGAAAAATCAAAATAAGGCAGAAAAGCCGTATGACGCATAATATATAAAATTCTCGTTTTTTTAACCGAATTATTTGCATTTCTACAAATTGATGTTTTGCTTGCCCATTGATATAATTATAATCGGTATCGCAGTTATGCAATACCGATATTCTTTCTTCCAAGGTGAAATATATGCATATAAAACTACTTGCTCTTGATATAGACGGAACTCTTGTTACCACCGAAAAAAATATACCGGCAGGCAATAAGACGGCTATACGGAGATTTATGAAAAACGGCGGAATAGTCACAATAGCATCGGGTAGACCGATAAGCGGCGTTACGCGTTATGCCGAGGAGCTGGGGCTTAACGTCGGCGGCGGTTATGTTATAACATATAACGGATCGCGTATTTTTGACGCGCGCACGGGTGAACTTTTGTACGAAAAAAATCTCACGGCGGAGCAGAGTGCCCGTATTATCGATGTCGCCGAAAAGTATAATGTCCCGATAACCACATACAAGGGCGATACAGCGGTTACCGACAATGCCGACGACAAATATTTTTATCTTGAGGTAAATCTCAATAACTTGGGACTGCAAAGAGTTCCGAATCTGCGGAAAGAGGTTACTTATCCCGTGCCCAAATATCTTATAACGGGTGAGCCCGATTATATAACCGAGACAGAAAAGCTGTTTAAAAACGAGCTTAGCGGAGTTTCGGTATTTCGCTCCGAACCGTTTTTCCTTGAGATAACGCCTCTTATGGTAGATAAAGGTACCGCACTTATGTGGCTTGCCGACAGTCTCGGTATAAGGCGCGAGCAGGTTATGGCATGCGGAGACGGATACAACGATATTACAATGATAAGCGAAGCCGGTATCGGTGTAGCTATGGAGAATGCTCAGGAGCCTGCGAAAAACGCAGCCGACTTTGTTACTCTTTCCAACGATGATAATGGCGTAGCGGCAGCAATAAAGAAGTTTGCTCTTTAATTATTCAAGCGTTAATAATGGCTTTAAGGGGATACATAATTGGAAAACACATCTGAAAAAACACAGAATACAACTGAAAACAGCGACCCGAAAGAGGGAAAGAAAAGACTTAAAGCTTTAAAGTCTTTGCAAAAACTTAAAGCTTTAAAGCCTTCGCAAAAAATAATGCTGATTGCGGCTGTTTTTGTTTTAGCGGCGGCAATAGTATTGACGTCGGTGTTAATTGTCCGCGGCAATAAAAAGAAGCGTGTTGCAGTAATCGGCGAGACTCAGACCGAGGCCGCCGTTACCGATGCGGAGTTAGAAGTTTTCGGCGAGGATGAGCCTGTTTCGTCAGAGGAAGAAACCACCTCGGCAATTATGTTTGAAATTGATGAAAAAATGAAAAATGTGCAGATTGCCACCGGCGACAGCAAAAAAGATGAGGACGCTGAAATCAACCGTGATTACGGTACCAATTCGTCGCGCCTTGCGCCGGCAAAATCTCCGCGGCTGAACGGCAGATTAACGGGCGTTCCGCTTTCATCAGACAGTATGTACACGTCCTCTCTGCTGCCTTTAAAATACGTGAACCGTGATTTTATGTCGGGACTTATCGATATAGACGGTACACTTTTTAATTTCGATTCGTCACACAACCAGATAAGAGGGCATAAAGCAATAAGCGATGTGCAGTATTATTTCAACGATAACGGTGCTCTTTCTTCTATGGTAGGTATTGATGTGTCTCATCATAATGGTAAGATAGATTGGGCGGCGGTGCGAGCTGCAGGCGTTGATTTTGCTATAATACGTGTCGGATTTCGCGGATACGGCGACGAGGGAACACTCAAGCTTGATTCGCGCTTTAACGAAAATGTAGAGGGTGCTTTAAATAACGGCATACAGGTAGGCGTGTACTTTTACAGCCAGGCGGTTACGGTTTACGAGGCCGTTGAGGAAGCGAGCGTGGCTGTAAACTATTCAAGAAAATATAATATAACGTTACCCATATATTTTGATACGGAGTTTTCAAACAGTGAGCATTCGGGCAGAGCAGACCGCCTCACGGCAAGTCAGCGAACCAACATTGCCGTTGCATTTTGCGAGGCCGTAAAAAATGCAGGATACAAACCGGGAATTTATGCGAGCAAAACGTTTTATACCGATGAGCTGAATTTTTCGCGTCTTTCAAATTATGAAATTTGGGTTGCGCATTATACGAGTGAAACCACGGATTTTAAATATGACTATAAGGTATGGCAGTATACACCCAAGGGTAGGGTAAACGGAATTCCGAATGACACCGACATAAACATAGCTTTGTTTGATTACGGCAATAATGACGATATGAGCGACAGGGGCGGCAGCGTGGCGTTCTTTGATTCCGACACGGATATTCAAAACGCTCTGAATGCGGAGAACAGCATAAAGAAATATCAGCTGTTCAGAACACAAACACTTTATAATTCCGCGCAATCGGACATCGATTTTGTTAATCAGCCGGAAGTAAAAGCAAAGCTTTTTGATGCGCTTGAGAATTTGAAAAATAAACTGGGATTTTTGGCGGAGCCAACCACAAACAGCGAAAATGATGAAACCACCGGTGAGCAGAGTGAGGAATAGACGGATATAATATAGTTTTAAACTTCCTATTCCCGTGTGAGGCGAACTTAAAGCCTTACGGGTTTGTGTAATTTGATTGCGATTTGAGCCCTGCCTACAAAAATTTAAGCTTGCTTTAGTATATCTCGCCATCATCCTTAAAACTCGTTTTTCCTCAGATTTGCCTAAAAATTGAAAACATTTAATAAAAAATCAAAATACCACTTGATTTTATCGCTCCGATATAATATAATACTAAAGCACTTCGGGGTGTGGCGAAGTTTGGTATCGCGCTTGGTTCGGGACCAAGAGGCCATGGGTTCAAGTCCCGTCACTCCGACCAAAAAAGGTAAGTATCGTAAGATGCTTACTTTTTTTATTTATCCGCAACTTTTTGTAGCTATGAAATTGTTTTTGTGATACAATCATTTACAGAATATACTTTGACTTGTTAAGGAGCGCGCTATGAAAAGATTATTAAAAAACGGAACGGTAGTCAATGTCTTTACGGGTGAGCTCATAAAGACGAACGTTCTTTTTGAAAACGGAATTATTTTGGGCGTGGACGACTATGGTGACGATGAAGCAGATGAAGTAATCGACGCTGCCGGAAAATATATTTGCCCGGGCTTTATAGACGGGCATATACACATCGAAAGCACAATGCTCACTTGCCCGGAATTTGCCAAAACGGCGGTTTCTCACGGTACGACCGCGGTAATAGCCGATCCGCATGAAATTGCCAATGTCAGCGGTAAAGACGGCCTTCGCTATATGATTGAATCAAGTGAGGGTCTTCCGCTTACCGTGTATTTTGTAATACCGTCATGTGTTCCGGCAACAAGCTTTGACGAATCGGGCGCGGTTCTCTCGGCGGATGATATAGAGGAATTCTATTCGGAAAGTCGTGTTCTCGGGCTCGGCGAGGTTATGAATTATGTCGGCGTGGTTGCCGGGGACGGCGAGCTTGAGAAAAAAATCAAATCCGCATTGTCTCGCGGACTTGTTGTAAACGGTCATGCTCCGCTTTTGTCGGGCAAGCCGCTTGATAAATACATTTCCGCGGGAATAGGAGATGACCATGAATGCTCTTCGGCCGATGAAGCCAAGGAGCGCATACGCAAGGGGCAGAGAATAATGATAAGGCAGGGCACTGCGGCGAGAAATCTTTCGGGGCTGATTTCGTTGTTTGACGACCCGTGGGAGCAGAGATGCCTTTTGGTGACCGATGATAAACACCCGGCTGACCTTATCTCAAACGGCCATATAGACAGCATAATCCGCTCTGCCGTGCAAATGGGCAAAAGCGCCGTCACGGGTATAAGAATGGCGACCCTCCATGCTGCGGAGTGCTTCGGACTTAAAAATACAGGCGCCGTAGCACCAGGTTACAAAGCGGATTTGCTTGTCCTTGATGACCTTGATAAGGTAATCGTGCGCGATGTATACAAAAACGGAGAAAAGGTTGTTTCGGACGGCAAAACGCTTTGTTTTGATATGCCGAAAATAAATGATGCTCTCGAAAAAAAGGTGCGTAGCTCGTTTAATTTGCCCATGCTGTCTTCGTCTGATTTTGCCGTCGATTATAACGGTAAAAGAAAATGCCATGTTATTTCCCTTGTGGAAGGGCAGCTTTTGACCGATGATTTGGTATCGGATATTGATTTCGACTGCAATAACGGCATAGATATCGAGCATGATATATTGAAAATAGCCGTTATTGAAAGACATCACAACACGGGTCATATAGGAAATGCTTTTATAAAGGGTATCGGACTTAAGGAGGGTGCCATAGCATCTTCCGTGGCGCATGATTCGCACAATCTTATTGTGATAGGCACAAATACCGATGATATGGCGTTTGCCGCAAACCGTATACGTGAGCTCGGCGGCGGTATAGTTTCGGTTAAAAACGGAAAAGTCGTGGCCGAAATGCCTCTGCCGATAGGCGGACTTATGTCGTGCGAAACAGCGGAAAGAGCGGCGGAAGAAAACGAAAAGGTGCGTGAAAGCGTGTATTCTCTCGGTGTGCCGAAGGGCTTTGAGCCGTTTATGATTATGTCGTTTTTGAGCTTGCCGGTAATACCGCATTTAAAGCTTACCACCAAGGGCCTTGTTAATGTTGATACTCAGAGAAAGGTTCCGCTTGCGGCGGAATAAATAAACTGTATTTATAAGAGTTTTTGTTGATATTATGCCGTGTGAAGCATTCTTTCACACGGCATTTTTGCGCTTAATAAATTATTAATTTTCTTGTAATTATTTGTTGCTTGATTTTGTCGAACATTATTATATAATGGAGTTACAAATTAAATAAAAGGATGTAATTGCGGTGGAAAAGCAAAGGTTAAGCATTGTTGTAAAACAAAATAATTTGTTTAAAAAAATGATATTTGTTCTGTCATTGTTGATTATTTTAATCTCAATACTGCTTGCGGTGTTCGGAGTCAAATATAATAAAACCAAGCAAAATCTAAAAACGGTTGCGGCACAAAAGGCGGCTGTGGAGCAATCGCTGAGTGAACGGGAATCGTTATTTGCAGATGAAAAGGGCAGCCTGAACGGCGAAATATCAAAGCTTAATGAGCAGGTGTCGCTTAAAAGGGAACAAGAGAGCAGGGCACTCGCCGAAGCCAATGCCGGAAAAGTTGTTTACCTGACCTTTGATGACGGCCCGTCGCCTAACACTCCGAGGATAATCGATATCCTGAATGAGAACGGAGTTAAGGCGACTTTTTTTGTGAAAAACGGCGGTAAGTATAACGGGTATATGAAAAACATAACTGAATCGGGAAACCAAATCGCGCTTCATTCATATTCTCACGATTATCCGCAGGTGTATGCTTCGGAGCAGGCATTTTTTGACGATTTGCAGAAAATATCCGATCTCGTATACAATGAAACGGGAGTCCGTACAAACATATTTCGTTTTCCCGGAGGCAGCAGCAATACCATAAGCCGCAAGTATTCGCCGGGGATTATGACGACGCTGACAAAAGAGGTGCAAGAAAAAGGATACTGCTATTTTGATTGGAACGTTTCTTCGGGTGATGCCGAATCAAGGGAACAGCCTAAAAACACTATAATAGAGAATTGTAAAAAAGTACCGAAATCCAACACAATAGTTGTGCTTATGCACGATTCTGCGGTGAAAAACACAACTGTGGAGGCACTTCCCGAGATAATCGCATATTATAAAAGTATGGGTTACAGCTTCGGCGTTTTAAGCGAAAAAACATATCCGGTGCATCAAAAAGTCAATAATTGATGTGTGCCCGATTTTTTTGTGTATATTCAATATGAACTAAAGCTTGCGGTTGTTATTTTGCACAAACATTTAAAATTGTTTTGATTTGTCTTTGGAGGTACAGCCGAATTATTGCAAAATCCCCCATATATCGTGTCAAAGCCGTTGACGAGGACAAGTTTTGTGGTATAATATGTTAACGGTACGAAGAAAAAACATTATTATATATCAATATTTGGGGAGAATAACTATGTACGTTAAAGATGTTCTTGTTCAAAATCAGGTAGGACTTCATGCTCGTCCTGCAACCTTCTTCATTCAGAAAGCCAATGAGTTTAAATCTTCTATCTGGGTTGAAAAGGAAGAGAGAAGAGTTAACGCAAAGAGCCTTCTCGGCGTTCTTTCACTCGGCATAATGGGTGGCACAAAGATCAGGATCATTGCCGGCGGCCCCGATGAAGAACAGGCCGTTGAGGAGCTTGTTAAGCTTGTTGAATCAGGCTTTGCCGAGTAATTTAAATATTCAATTAAAACGGCACACCGTATTTTCTTCGGTGTGCCTTATTTTTTAACGAAGGGCGGTGAGTGCTTTGAATCCGAAAATGAAAATACTCAGAAAAAAGGCGATGAGCCTGCCTCTTTTGCCGGGCGTTTATATTATGAAAAATGCCGATGGGGAAATAATATATATCGGTAAAGCAAAAGCACTTAAAAACCGCGTCAGCCAGTATTTCGGCTCGCAAAATCGCCATCCGATAAAAGTACGTAAAATGGTGGAAAATGTCGACCGTTTTGATTATATAGTAACGGGAAGCGAATTCGAAGCTCTCGTTCTTGAGTGCAGTCTGATAAAACAGCATTCGCCGAAATACAATATTCTTTTAAAAGACGATAAGGGTTACAGCTACATTCGCATATCCGAAGGTGAATATCGCAAGATTTCCGCCGTGTTCAATAAAAAAGATGACGGTTCGGAGTATATAGGTCCGTATCTCAGTTCGTATTCGGTGAGGCAAAGTGTGGATGCGGCCAATAAAATATTCAAATTACCGCAGTGCAACAAGGTCTTTCCGCGCGATTTCGGCAAGAGCAGACCATGCCTTAATTATTATATTTCGCAGTGCTGCGGACTTTGTACGGGTAAAATAAAAAAATCCGATTATGACGAGGCGGTGGACGGCGCGATTGCGTTTTTAAAGGGTGACAGCCGCGATATAATCGCCGATTTGCGTGTCAAAATGGAAAAGGCGGCAGAGGAGCTTGATTTTGAACAGGCTGCAAAGCTGCGCGACCGCATTAACTCCATAGAGCGAATTAAAGAAAAGCAAAAGGTTGTTTATAAATCCGTCGAAGAGCAGGATGTGTTTGCAACCGCTGATATTGACGGCAGTGTGTGCCTTGCTGTTTTAAGGTTTTCAAACGGCAGACTTTTTGACAGCGAGCATTTCTTCTTCGATGACCCCGGTGATAAGGAGGGTATGCGCTCCGATTTCATCACGTCCTATTATTCTATGCGAGACAATATTCCGAAGCGCGTTACTGTAGACGGCGAGGTTGCTGACAGAGAGCTTTTGGAGCAATGGCTTTCCGAGAAAAAGGGCAAAAAAGTTACGGTCTTTGTTCCGGCAAGGGGAGAACAGCTCGAAATAGTTAATATGTGCCGTAAAAACGCCGAGGAAAAGCTGGCGATTAAAAAGGGCAGAACCGGAAGAGAAATAGCCGTTCTCGACGAACTTAAGGATTTACTCGGCCTCAAAAAGACGCCGGAGTACATTGAGTCCTACGATATATCGCATACCGCAGGACAGGATTCTGTTGCTGGTATGATAGTTTTTAAGGGCGGTAAGCCTTATCGTAAGGCGTATAAACGTTTTTCCATAAAGAGCTTTGACGGTAACGACGATTATCGCGCTATGAATGAGGTTCTTACAAGACGCTTTTCCGAATACGAAAAAAGCAAGGATTCAACCGAGGGCTTCGGTAAATTGCCGGACCTTATACTGCTTGACGGCGGCGTTGGGCAGGTCCATGCCGTAGAACCCGTGCTTCGTGAATTCGGACTTAAAATTCCGCTTTTCGGTATGGTAAAGGATAATCGACATCGCACGCGTGCCATTTCGGGTGACGGCGGCGAAATAGCCATAAATTCAAAACGACAGGTGTTTACGCTCGTTTCCGAAATACAAAATGAGGTACATCGATTTTCTGTGGCATATCATCACCAAAAGCATGAAAAACGCGGGCTTTCGCTATCTCTTACCGAGATAGAGGGCGTCGGAGAAAAAAGAGCATCCGCGCTTTTAAAATATTTTAAAACCATGACTGCAATTAAAAACGCTGAGGTCGATGAGCTTTCAAAGGCTCCGGGGATAACATCTGCCGTTGCACAAAATATATATGATTATTACAGAACAAAGGATTGTTTAAAATGATTAACTCGGTTATATTCGATCTTGACGGAACTCTTCTTAACTCTCTCGACGACCTTGCCGACAGCACAAATTACACACTCAGAACCGCGGGTTACCCGGAAAGGACGCGCGACGAGGTGCGCAGGTTTGTCGGAAACGGTATATATAAGCTTATCGAGAGAGCCGTTCCCACAGGTACCGATAAGGCGGAAATAGATAAGTGTTTTGATATATTTTGCCGCAATTACAAAAAAAATATGGCAAATAAAACAAAACCGTATCCCGGAATTATGGATATGCTAAAGACCCTTTATGAAAACGGATTTAAGCTTGCCATAGTTACAAATAAGGCTGATTTTGCCGCGCAGGAGCTTTGCGGCGAAATGTTCGGCGATTACGTTAAAACCGTTGTCGGAAGCGTAAAAGAGCGCAGAAACAAGCCCTATCCCGACAATGTTTTGTTCGCTATGGATAAGATGGGAGCCGAAAAGAGCGAGACCGTATATGTAGGCGACAGCGAGGTTGATGTCGAAACGGCAAAAAATTCGGGGCTGAGTGTTATTGCCGTGCTTTGGGGCTATCGCGATATAGACGTTCTCAAAAAAGCCGGAGCGGAAAAAACCGCGAAAAATGCCGAAGAATTAAAGAATATACTCTTAAATTTAAAAAAATAGTGAAAACTGTTGACAATTGTGATAAAATAATGAAATAATATTAGAAGCATTTTATGGAGAGATCTTATGAGAGTTATTACCGGTATAGCCAGAGGACGTAAGCTTGTGACTCTTGAGGGCGAAGAAGTGGTGCGTCCCACTACCGACAGGGTAAAAGAGGCTATGTTCAGTATAATACAGTTTGATATTCCGGGGAAATCTGTGCTTGACCTTTTTGCGGGGTCGGGTCAGCTCGGAATTGAGGCTCTTTCACGCGGTGCCGAAAAGGCTGTGTTTGTTGATAAAAGCGCAGAGGCTTTTTCCGTTGTTAAGCAAAACCTTAAGACCTGCGGTTTATCGGATAAAGCAACGGTTATAAATTCCGACAGCTTTGGTTTCCTTCGCAGCACCGCAGAAAAGTTTGATATAATTCTCATTGATCCGCCGTATAGCAGGCAAATGGCAGAAACAGCTCTGTCTCTTGTCGACGGTGTTTTAAAAGACGGCGGCATTGTAATGTGCGAAACCGATTACCGCGAGGACTTGCCGGAAGAAGTCGGTGATATTAAAAAATTTAAGGAATATAAATATTCCAAGACTAAACTCACTACCTATAAAAAGTAATTCGGAGGGGTTTTCTTGAAAACGGTTATATGTCCCGGCAGTTTTGACCCTGTTACAATGGGGCATCTTGACATTATCCGCAGAAGCGCGAAAATGTTTGATAAGGTCATCGTTGTCGTAATGACAAATTATCATAAAAAAAATAATTATGCCTTCACGTCGGAGGAGAGAGTTGAGCTTTTGAAGCGCTGTACCGCAGATATGCCAAACGTTGATGTGGACCGATACGACGGTTTGCTTGCCGATTATGCGCGCCGCAAAGAGGCGGTTGCCATAGTAAAGGGTCTTCGAGCGGTTTCGGATTTTGAGTACGAATTTCAACAGGCGCTCACAAATAAAAAACTCAATAACGAGCTTGAAACGGTATTTATTACAACGCGAGCCGAGAATATGTACTTAAGCTCCAGCGTGGTAAAGCAGGTTTGTGAGCTCGGCGGTGACATTAGCACATTCGTTCCTGCTGAAATACGTGAGGACATCATCAAAAGAATAAAAAAATAAACTGAGAGACAGCAAATAAGAGGTGTAAAACAAATGACTATTGAAAGCTTAATAGAGGAGCTTGAGCAGATTATTGATGAGGGAAAATCCGTTCCCTTTACTTCAAATCAGATAGTTGACGTCGAAAGGCTCAGAACCACTATCGAGGATATGAGGCTTAATATGCCCGATGAGCTTATGCAGGCGAGAAAAATAGCCTCCGAGAGAAAGGAAATACTTACTGCGGCGCAAAGCACCGCCGAGGGGATTATTACCGCGGCAAAGAAAAAGGCCGATGAGCTTATTTCCGAGCACGAGATAACGAAGGGCGCCGAGGCCGAGGCTGAAAATATTATGGCGGAAGCACGTAAAAAGGCAAACGGTATCGTCGAGCAGGCGAGAGGGACTGCAGCGGAGCTTACGGAGCAGGCTCAAAAGTGGTCAAACGATATGCGTAAAAGCGCAGGCGAATACGTTGAGAGGGTTGTATCTATGGCAGACGAGGGTCTTACCAACTCCGTAAATGAAATAAGACGCGTGCGTCAGTCTCTCAAGGCTGCCGCTCAGCACAAAAAGGCTCCCGAAGAGAGCAAGTAATTTTTACTGCCTTATATAGTATTTTATTTCGCCTCGTTGCATATATTTGCTTCGAGGTGAATTTATATGTTCGTATACTCCGTAAAGAAAAGGCAGGTAAAAATGGCTCTGCTTGTGTTTTTTGTGGCATTGCTTGCAGTCGCGCTGATTATTGTTTCTCATCATACGGCAGAGGCGGGGAAAACGGCGGCGCTGAATATCAGAGCAGCTTCCTCCGAGGACAGAATCGCGTATCTTTCACAGTTCGGCTGGAGCGTAAAAGAAGATCCGGTTGAGGTTTGCGAAGTGATTATTCCCGCGGAATTTGATGATGTATACGAAAAATACAACGAGCTTCAAAAGGAACAAGGCTTTGATTTATCCTTGTATGCGTCGAAACGGGTAAAGCGTTGGACATATGAGATTACAAATTATACGGGCTACGAAAATACCGGCTTTATCCACGCAAATATCTTGGTGTATGACGGCAAGGTAATAGGCGGAGATGTGTGCTCCACAGAGCTTAACGGCTTTATGCACGGCTTTGCAAAGCCTGATAACACCGGCGAATAAATAAGGAGAAACGGATGAAAAAAGAGCGGATAGATAAGCTTATAGCAGGCAGCGGTAAACTCAGCAGAAAAGACGTGGCAGGTCTGATTTCTCACGGCAATGTTACACTTAACGGCAGGACTGTCAAAAGCGGCTCCGAAAAGGCTGATGCCGATTCGGACGAGATTAAAGTATGCGGTGAAATTTTCACAATAAAAAAACATATATACATAATGCTCAATAAGCCGAAAGGCGTTGTTTCGGCAAGCGACGGAAAAGGCGAAAGAACCGTTTGTGACCTTGTCCCCGAAAAGCTTATGCGCCGTGGGCTGTTCCCGGCCGGCAGGCTCGATAAAGATACTACGGGCTTTGTGCTGATAACCGATGACGGCGAGTTTGCACACCGTATTCTCTCACCGAAAAACCACATTGATAAAACGTACGTTGTGTCTCTTCGTGACAATATCGAAGAAGAGGCCGTTTCGTTGCTCGAAAACGGCATTACTCTTCGTGACGGGACGGCTTTTTTGCCGTCAAAAATAAAAATACTCTCCGATAAAGAGTGCGAAATTACTATTTGCGAGGGTAAATATCATCAGATAAAGCGTATGTTTTGCGCCGTCGGAAACGAGGTTACAAATCTTCGCCGTATAAAAATGGGACGACTCTTCCTCGATGAAAGGCTGAGAGACGGCGAGTGCCGCGAAATAACAGCCGATGAATTAAAAATGATTTCCGAAAAAGAATAAGTTGATGCAGTATTCGCAAAGCTCCCTTTACGGGAGCTTTTTTGACGTAAAAGAACAGGACGCTCTCCGAAGGAAGCGCCCTGTTTTGCTTATTTTAATCTATTTAATGAATTTATGACTTTCCCTTACTGCCATACTGTCGCATCGCTCATTTTCCGGATGACCCGCATGCCCCTTGAGCCAAACAATATTAAGACTGTGCTTTGATATGAGCGTCAACAGCTCGTCCCATAAATCGGAATTCAACGCCGGCTTGCCGTCGCTCTTTTTCCAGCCCTTCCTTTTCCAGCCCTCTGCCCAGCCTTTTGTTATGGCGTCCGCAACATATTTTGAATCCGTATAAAGAGTTACGTCGCACGGCCTTTTAAGCGCCTTAAAGCCCTCTATTACCGCGGTCAGCTCCATTCTGTTGTTTGTGGTGCTGCGTTCTCCGCCCGACAGCTCTTTTTCAGCCGAACCGAAACGCAAAATTGTACCCCACCCTCCGGGACCGGGATTTCCGGAGCACGCACCGTCGGTGTACATTTCAATTTTGTCAAGCTCTTTTTTCATGTGTTCACATCCGATTTGCTATAAAATCACACGGATATTTTAACATTAAATTCGCATTAAAACAACAGATTATTTTATAGCGACGGGGCAATAATACTTTTATGCATATATCCCTCTTTTTTTCCGAAGTGCGGAATACGTATGAAAGGTTACGGTGGTTTTGTGAAAGCGGTAATAGCATCTGAAGTCAGAAACGGATTTTTTAATGATGATTTTTTCGGTACGCCTAAAATTCTTTTGCCTTTACTCGGTAAACCGCTGCTCGGCTATATGACCGATATGCTTTCTTTTTACGGAATGAACGAAATTGTACTTTTGCTTGATGCACAATCGGAAAAAGTAAGCGAGTATTTAAAAAATAATCCGACTTGCGGAGCAAAGGTTAAGCCGGTTATCGGAAAAAGTATAAACGACGCTTTAAACTCACTTTTCTGTTCTGATGAAAAAGAGGATGACGACGTTTTACTGATAACCGACAACGTGCTTTTTGATTTCGATTTGAGCGAAGCCGAAAAATATCACCGAAGTATGGGGGCGGATGTAACCGTAATAATCACGCATTGCGACGGAGTTACCGGAGAGAAGCTTGTTTTCACGTCACCGTCCGGCAGAATTACGGGCTTTTCGGGGAGCGTCGGCAGGTGCGGCTTTCTTACGGATAAGGCGGACACGGGTATTTATATAATTTCCGGCAAAATATTAAAAATGCTTCGCGACCGCACAATCACATTTTTTTCAAATGAGATACTGCCTGAATTGCTCTCACAAAATAAAAGTCTTTTTGCATTTCGGTGCGCCGGTTACAGGCGCGGTATAAATACGGTATTATCATATTTAAAATGTACTCGCGATATGCTTGACGGAAAAACAGTATTTCCTCTGTCGGAAATATGCGACGGCATATATTCAAACAGCGAACTGCCTTGCGGCAAATACAATATTACGCCGCCTGTGTTTATAGGTGAAAATACCGAAATTTCGGACGGAGCGGATTTAGGACCGTATACCGTAGTGGGCGACGGCTGTTTTATAGGCGAAAAAGCATTTGTTCGCGGCAGTATTATGCTCAATAAATCCGCAGCCTTACGCGGAGCCGATATATCGGGAGCCGTTATGGGTGTAAATTCGGTTGCGGAGGAAAACAGCAAAATGTCTTTAGGCAGCGTGCTGTGTGAGAAAGCGACTGTCGGCAGAAATATGGCAGTGGGCGAAAATGTAAAAGTTACACCGAAACCGCACGGCGGTATTTCCGCGCCCGAAAGTCAGCCGCAGGCTTATTACGCCGAAAATATTGCCGCTTTAGGCAGCCGCGATACCGATTCGCTTTTCGGCGATTTTGATATAGGCCTGTTTTGCAAAGTCGGCAGAGCCTTGGGCAGCTGTGAATTCGGTACGCGAACAGGAATAGGGTACGATGACAGCGTTTCTTCCGCAGCGGCGGTAAAGGCCGTTACGGCGGGACTTATATCCTCGGGCTCGCACGTGTTTGATTTCGGCAGATGCTTTTTGTCAGAAGTCGCTTTTTTCTCTTCTTTTTGTTCTCTCGGCTGCGGAATTTACATTTATTCGGAAAAGAACGGTATTCATTCGGCGTTTTACGGAAACGGCGGATTGCCGTTATCGCCCGATTTCGAGCAGGAACTTGAGCGCCGTGCAGAAAACGGTGAATTTCGCCGTTGCTCGGCACAGAATATGCGAGCCGTCTCTGATATGTCAAGCATGAGCAGTATGTATCGCCGAGAACTTTTGAGACAATCGGGAGATATGCTTTCGGGTATTTCGGCCAATGTAATGAGCGATAATAAGGACATACTTTTACTTATGGAGGACTGTCTTTTAACACTCGGCTGCGGTAAAGGCGATGACATCACGTTTAAGATAACAAGAGGCGGCACGGAGGTTTCGGCATTTTGCCGTGAATGCGGGTGGATCAATATGGATAAGCTGCTTTCGTTGTGCTGTCTGTATGAGTTTCAATGTGGTCATAATGTTGCCGTGCCGTATGATGCTCCGGCAACTATAAATGATATGGCAGACGGATATGAAAAGCGTGTTTTGCGGTACCCCGTGCAGGCAAAGACGCCTGTTCGCGATGAACTCAAATATCTGTCATCAAAACAGATTTTTTTGCGTGACGGGCTGTTTATGGCGGTAAAAATACTCGGTATAATGCGCGAGACCGGATATTCTTTCCCAAAACTGCTTTCACAGATACCTGAATTCTTTGTAAAACACAAAACCGTCAGCTTTTCCTCCGTTCCCGAGGATATTTGCAGAGCTTTCCCAAATGACACCGTTTATCCGTCTCATAACGGGGCGGTAATGTATCGCAGCGGCGGCAGAGTGCTGCTGAAGCCGTCTGAAAACGGCAAAACAATCGAGATAGTTACAGAGGCACTGAACTATGAGGTGTCATGTGAGCTGTGTGATGATATTGAAAATAAACTGAGAGATTTAGGCTCTGTTCTCAATTGACATCCGAGGCAAAAAATAGTATTATATTATAATCCATGATTATGCGGTGGAGTGGTGCCGTATCTTGATTAGGATTTTACCTGCTTTTTGTACGTTTTAAAAAGCAGGATACATATATTTATTTTTTATTAAGGAGATATTTAATGGTAAAGAAAAAAACAGAGAGACTTATTCCGCAGTCGGATCAGCCTAAAAAGCAGGTCAGCCGCGGAAAGGTAACTGTACCCAAAAACTCGAAACAAAACGCTCTCTCTACCGAAAAAAACAGTCTTGAGAACCGTAAAACAGCAAAAAAACCAACTTCCGGCAAGAAAAATTCCGCCGGTCAGAAAAAACAAAATCCGCAAAAAACAAAAAATCAAAATTCAAAAACACAGCAAAAATCCGTCCAGAAAAACGGTACTTCAAGGCCTGTGAAAAACGAACGCAAGACAACCAAAGCACCCGGCAACTCAAAGGGTCAGAGTAAACGCCGCGGCAAAAAGAATAATGTGCCGCTTAAAATTGCGTTTCTCGGGGGACTCAATGAAGTCGGCAAAAATATGACACTCTATGAGTGCGGCAACGATATGATGCTTGTTGACTGCGGACTTGAATTTCCGGATACGGAAATGCTCGGTGTAGACCTTGTAATACCGGACTTTACCTATGTAACCGAGAATGCAAGCAAAATACGCGGTATAGTCATAACCCACGGTCACGAGGACCATATAGGCGGGCTTGCGTATCTTTTAAAGCAGGTTAACATTCCTGTGTACGGAACGCGCCTTACAATAGGCCTTATCGAGGGCAAGCTTAAAGAGCACGGTATTTTAAAGCAGTGCAGCCTTAATGTTGCAAATCCGGGCGACCATATAAAGCTTGGCTGCTTCGACGTTGAGCTGATACACGTAAACCACTCAATTCCCGACGCCGTAGCCCTTGCTATAAAATCACCCGCCGGAACCGTTATACAGACGGGCGATTTCAAAATTGATACAACTCCGATAGATGGCGGAGTTATTGATATAGCTCGTTTATCTCAGCTCGGAACGGAAGGCGTGCTCGCACTTCTTTCCGATTCCACAAACGCGGCAAAGCCCGGCTTTACCGAGAGCGAGAGGAAGGTCGGCGAGACGTTTGAAACGCAGTTCAGAAAAGCTAACGGCAGGCGTCTTATCGTAGCAACCTTTGCGTCGAACATCCACCGTGTGCAACAGATAATCGATGTTGCCGAAAGTCTCGGAAGAAAGGTCGCTCTCTCCGGCAGAAGCCTTGAAAACGTTGTTTCGATAGCAGCCGAGATGGGTTACATCCGTATTCCCGATGGCATACTTATAGGAATCGACAGTATTAACCGCTATCCTGCGGATAAGCTTGTTATTATAACCACGGGCAGCCAGGGCGAGCCGATGTCGGCACTTTACAGAATGGCGTTTTCCGAGCACAGACGTGTTGCTATCTGCCCCAATGATTATGTAATAATCTCTGCAACACCTATTCCCGGTAATGAAAAAATGGTCGGCAAGGTAGTTGATGAGCTCTTAAAGCAGGGCGCAGAGGTAGTGTACGAAAAAATGTATGATGTTCACGTTTCGGGTCACGCCTGCCAGGAAGAACTCAAAATAATGATGAGTATTACGAAACCCAAGTATTTTATCCCCGTGCACGGCGAGCAAAAGCATCTGCGTAAAAATGCCGGACTCGCGAAAAGTGTCGGAATACCTCCTCAGAACATCCTTATTGCCGACAACGGTAAGGAGGTTGAGTTGACGGAGGATAAAATAAGAATTTCAGGCGATGTACCGGCAGGGATGGTCTTTGTTGACGGCTCAGGCGTCGGAGATGTAGGCTCGGTTGTGTTGCGAGACAGAAAGCGACTCGCCGAGGACGGTCTTATAATTATTGTCGCCACAATAGATAAAGAAACGGGAGATGTTCTTTCGGGACCCGAAGTTATTTCACGCGGCTTTGTTTATGTACGCGAGTCAGAGCAGCTTATTGATAAGGCGAGACGGCTTTGCGACAGCGTTATAGCCGATTGTATGTTTGAGAGAGTTCGCGATTGGACTACCGTTAAAAATCGCCTTCGCGATGAAGTCTCTCACCTTATGTACCACGAGACCAAGCGCAGTCCCATGATACTTCCCGTTATAATGGAAATATAACTGTTTTTTATTTGCTTTTTACAGAGTGCCGCGGTTCGTCGGGCTTTAATAGTTAAAGCTTTGATTTTACGCCGCAGTGCCAAAGGGAGTAAAAATGAAATTCAAAATAAGTCATCTTGTAAAAACCTATCCGATTACATTTTTTGCGGTTGTTGCGCTGTTTACGGCTTCAGTTGTGACGGCGGCAAAAGGAGTCCTTTTACCTCTCGCCATAGGCGAGGCGGCTCTTTCCGTTGTGCTTGCGGTTTCCGCAATCCTTAAAATGCACAACGAATTTCGTATAATAAAAAATGCGGTGATTTCACTCAATGCGTCGCTGTCGGATAAGGATATGTTAAAATATTTTCCGCTTCCTGCCGTAATATGCAAGACAAACGGGAAAATTCTTTGGTTTAACGACCTTTTTAAAGCTGACGTTATAAGAAACCGTCAGCCGAGAGAAGACAATATATCCGTTTTTATAGGCGGTAAGGCTTTGTCGGAGCTTGCCGCAAAAAAAACATTTTCAGCGACTTATGACGGTCGAGATTACACCGTTATAAGTGAAACGCTTGACTCTTCCGGAGAGTCCTGTACGGTTTTTTACTTTGTGGATGATACCGACCTTAAGAGTATAGTCAGAGAATATCGTATGTCAAAGCCGGCCGTAGCTCTTGTTGCGGTTGACAGCATAGACGAGTTTTACAGAGTGTATAAAGAGAGCGAATATGCCGAAATAACAAGTGCTGTTGAAAGACTTACCGAAAACTGGTTTTCTGAATTCAGCGGCGTTTTCCGCAAACTCGGAACAGGGCGATTTATAGCAATAGTACCCGAATCCGAGCTTGAAAAGATGATTTCAAAAAAATTCAATGTGCTTGAAAACGTCAGAAGCTATACTTATAACGGCGCTACTGTCGGAATAACGCTTTCCGCGGGCGTCGGCAGGGGAGATAATTTAAGCGACGCCGAAGGTGCCGCCCGTCAGGCTCTCGATATGGCTCTCGGCCGCGGCGGCGATCAGGTTGCCGTAAAGGATAACGATAAGTACACGTTCTTCGGAGGCGTTTCAAAGGGCGTTGAAAAGCGTACAAAGGTGCGCACAAGAGTCGTGGCTTCCGCTATGTCGGAGCTTATAAGAAATGCCTCTAATGTAGTTATAATGGGTCACAAATTCTCCGATCTTGACAGCGTCGGTGCCGCATACGGTATGTACAAGGCAGCTTTGGCACTCGGTAAAGACGCAAAAATAGTGGTAAACAGAAAAACAACGCTTGCCCAACCTCTTATTAACTATATAGGAAAAATTGACGATGATTGCTTCGTTTCTCCTTTAACGGGTGAGCGTCTCACGGTCAAAAAGACCTTACTTATTGTAGTCGACACTCACAAGGCGGATTTCGTTGACTCGAAAAATGTATATGAAAAAGCTCAAAATGTAATAGTTATAGATCACCACAGGAAAACAGTCGATTACATAAATAATGCTGTTATTTTTTATCACGAGCCGCATGCTTCTTCAACGTGCGAAATGGTAACGGAGCTTTTGCAGTATATTAGCAAGCATCCTGTTGCAGACTCAGTTTGCGCTACGGCCTTAATGTCGGGTATTATGCTTGATACAAAGGAATTTGTTTTAAGAGCCGGAGTACGTACTTTTGAGGCGGCAGCATATCTTCGCTCCCGTGGAGCGGACACCGTAACGGTAAAATCATTTTTTGCAAATTCCATGGAGTCAAGAAAGCTTCGCGGTATGGTTGTTATGAATGCAGAAATGTATCGTGCTTGTGCGATTTCGGTTACCGATATTGAATCTGACGATATACGTGTGGTATGCGCACAAGCTGCGGATGAGCTTCTTTCTGTAAGCGGTGTCGATGCATCTTTTGTTATATTTAAGACTGATGATATCATAAATATATCGGCGCGTTCCATGGGCAAGGTAAACGTCCAGCTTATAATGGAGGCGCTCGGTGGCGGAGGACATCAGACCATGGCGGCGGTTCAACTTAAGGATATTACCGAGAGTCAAATTAAAGATATGCTTAAAACCGCCATTGATAATTATTACAGTAATTTATGATTTCGGTTCCCGAAAAACGGGTGCCGTATAAAAGAAAGGATTGATAAATATGGAGGTCATTCTTAAAAAGGATGTAAAGGGACTCGGCAAAGCCGGCGAAAAAGTCAAGGCGTCCGATGGTTATGCCCGTAATTTTCTTTTTCCTAAGGGACTTGCAGTTGAGGCAAATGCTCAGACTCTCACGGAGTTTCGCAACAGCGAATCCTCCAAGCAGCATAAGATAGAGGTCGAAATAGATAATGCAAATAAAGCAAAGGCAAAGCTCGATGGCAAGACTGTAAAACTTAAGGCTAAGGCCGGTGAAAACGGCAAGCTTTTTGGCTCGGTTACGGTTAAAGAAGCTGCAGATGCAGTCGGCAAACAGCTCGGCGTTACCGTTGACAAGCGCAAGATGTCTATGGCTGACATCAAAAATTTCGGCACATATACGGCAGAGGTGAAGCTTTACAACGGAATTACCGCAAAGCTTTACGTTGAAGTCGGAGAATAAAACATAACCGGATGTGAAATAAATGGACAACCTGACTTTTGACAATTTAACAGAGCCGTATTCGCTTGAATCGGAACAGGCTGTTTTGGGCTCCGTGCTTATAGACCCGCAATGTCTTTCGGATGTAATGACGGTACTAAAGGCTGAGCATTTTTATATTCCGCAGCACCGCGATATCTATTCGGTTATTGTAACGCTTGACGCTCTCGGCTCAAAGATAGACCCGTTGATAGTTCTTGAGGAGCTCAAAAAGAACGAAGTTTATAACGATGCCGACGGCAAAAATTACCTGGCACAGCTTGCTCAGGCAGTACCGTCAACGGCAAACGTTATGAATTATGCCAAAATAGTTAAGGAAAAATTCACTCTTCGTGAGCTTATGAATGTTTCGCACGATGTACTTCACCAGTGTTCGGAACAATCGGAAAATGCCGAAACTATACTCGATTCGGCGGAACAGCGCATATATAACATTCGTCAGGGCAAAACAACCGACGGACCGACTAAGCTCGGCGATATAGTGATAAATGACGTTATTCCCAACGTGACATTGCTTTCAACTCCCGAGGGCAAGGATCGAAAGGGTATTCCTACGGGGTTTTCCGTGCTTGATAAATATATGACCGGACTTAACAAGTCCGACCTTATTCTTATCGGAGCTCGTCCTGCGATGGGTAAAACAAGCTTCGCGCTGAATATTGCACGCAATGCCGCGGTTACTTCGCGTAAAAAGGTTCTTTTCTTTTCACTTGAGATGTCAAAAGAGCAGCTTGCTCAGCGTATTCTTGCCACCGAAGCGAGAATTGAAAGCTCAAAAATGAGAACGGGCGACATTTCTCCCGAAGAGTGGGTCAGAATTGCCACGTGTTCCGACGCGCTTTCAAAGGCGGAGCTATATTTTGACGATACGTCAAATATAACCGTTCCCGAAATGAAAGCAAGAGTGCGCCGCCTTAAAGATGTTGACCTTGTAGTTATTGACTACCTTCAGCTTATGACAGGAACTAAGCGTACCGATAACCGTGCGCAAGAGGTAGCTGAAATCACAAGAAGCTTAAAGCTTATGGCAAAAGACCTTAAAATACCGGTGGTTACCTGCTCACAGCTTAACCGTCAGTCGGCGTCGGGCAAGGGCAAGGATCACAAGCCCACTATGTCGGAGCTTCGTGAATCGGGTTCAATAGAACAGGACGCCGATATAATTTTGCTCTTGTACCGTGAATCGTATTTTGATGAGGACAAGGGCGAAAGCGTTGTTGCAGACGAGAATAAGGCGCAGGTCATTATAGCCAAAAACCGTCACGGCGGCACTACCGACGTAGACCTTAACTGGAACGGTCAGTATACCTTGTTTACGACCGCGGAGTATAACAGAAATGAACCGTGACGTATTATCGGCAACAAAAAAATATGATATGCTGTCTTACGGCGATAAAATCGTTGTGGGGCTTTCCGGCGGAGCGGATTCGGTGTGTCTTACACATGCTCTTGTTTCACTCAGGGATTCGCTTTCACTTGAAGTCGAAGCTGTTCACGTAAACCACGGTATACGCGGCGAAGAGGCTTTGCGAGATGAAAAATTTTGTTCCGATTTTTGCAAAAGCCTGGGAATAAAATTGACCGTATTCCGCTTTGACATACCGCTTGAGTGTAAAAAGACGGGAGAGAGCGAAGAGGAGTGCGGCAGGCGAAAAAGGTATGAGTGCTTTAAAAATACAGCAGGCGAAAACGCAAAAATCGCAACGGCACATAACCTTAACGACAGTGCCGAAACCGTACTTTTGAACATTGTACGCGGCACGGGCTGCAAGGGACTTTGCGGTATACCGCCGATACGCGGCAATATAATAAGACCGCTCATTATGACTTCGCGCGACGATATTGAATTGTACTGTAAAGAAAATTCTCTTGATTTTGTTACCGACAGCACAAATCTTCAAAACGAATACAAAAGAAATGTTATCAGAAACGTAGTTTTTCCGACTCTGCAAAAAATGAATCCGTCCGTTCTTTCGGCATTTTTCCGACTTACTGAAAATGCGACGGATGACGAAAAACTGATAGAAGAAATTGCAGAGCTTAAATACTCCGAATGTAAAACTTCGCTCGGCTTGGACGAAGAGAAGCTTTCGGGTTATCCCAAGGCATTGCGCCGCAGGATCTTAATGAAGTTTTTAAGCGAAAATATTAAAAAGGATATATCCGCAGTCCACATATATGATGCTGAAAAAGCGATAGGTACGGCTAAAAGCATAACCTTGCCGGGTAAAATAATCCTCGCTCACAAGGACGGTTCGCTCGTCCTTTCCGAAAAAACAGAGGAGAATTTACCATTTTCCGTAACGTTCAATGTAAAAGACGGCGTCGTGGAATATCCGTACGGTAAGCTTAAAATTCAGATTTTCACTCAAAAAGATTTACAAAATCTTAACAAAGTACTATTGGATAATGCCGTGGATTGTGATAAAATAGGCAATGTTCTTTCGGTGCGGAGCAGAAAAGAAGGGGATAAATTCTCTTCTGCGCGCAGAAAGAATACAAAGACGCTTAAAAAGCTGTTTAACGAAGCGAAAATTCCGCAGCCGAAGAGAGTTTGTATACCGGTTGTCAGCAGCGGAGAAAAAACCGTTTGGGTTGAGGGCTTCGGTACATCATCTGAATTTCGCGTCGATAAAGGTACAAGAAGATTTATAATTATAACAGGTTTAACGGGGGAGAATTAATGAAGGTAGACTATAAGAATGACATTGAGAGCGTTCTCTTGTCCGAAGAGAAATTAAAGGAAATAGTTACGTCGCTCGGTAAGCAGATAAGCGACGATTACCGCGACAGCGGCAGGAAATTACTCTTGGTCAGCGTGTTAAAAGGTTCAGTGGTATTTATGGGCGACCTTATGCGCGCCATAGATATTCCGTGCTGTATAGACTTTATGTCGGTATCGAGCTATGGCTCGGGTACTTCAACAAGCGGCGTAGTCAAAATAATCAAGGACCTCGACACAAATGTTGTTGAGGGCGCAGATTTGCTTATAGTTGAGGATATTCTCGACAGCGGTAAAACGTTGAGTTACCTTAAAGATATTCTTCTTCGCCGCAATCCGGCAAGCTTTAAGATTTGTACCTTGCTTGATAAACCGGAGCGACGTCTTGTAGACCTCAAGGCTGATTACAGCGGCGCTGTGATACCGGATGCTTTTGTTGTAGGCTACGGCCTTGACTATGACGAAAAGTACAGAAATCTTCCGTATGTAGGCATATTAAAGCCTAAGGTTTACGAAAAGTAACAACCGATAGTGCAAAATTACAACTCTGAGGAGTGATTAGTGAATTGAAAAAAATTGACTGGAAAGCAATAGCTCCGTATATCGTAATTCCGCTTATATTTGTTTTGTGTATTTCGATTTACGCAACAATGGGCGATACGCAGAGAGATAAAAAACAATATTACGAAATAGTTGATTTGTTTGAAGATAACGAGGTGTCAGAGTACACCTTGAATCTTGCAAGCGGAAGCTTGGAGTACAAGTTATTCGGGGACGACGACACTACTTATAAATATACCGTGCCGAATGTTTCGATGTTTGTTGACGATATTCACGACAGCGTTGTTGAATATAATAAGCAAAATCCCGATAATCAGATTAAAATGGACTATAAATCGGGTAATTCGGGCTCGTGGCTTGTAAGCCTGTTGCCTACGGTTGTCATAATGATAGTGTTGACCGTCATTATGCTGCTGATGTTCCGCAAAATGAATCAGTCATTCCAAAACGAGAATAACCGCACACTCTCTTTCGGAAAAGCAAGGGTTAAAGATGCCAATGACGGCAAACAGAAAAAAACCTTTGATGATGTAGCAGGAGCCGATGAAGAAAAAGAGGAACTCGAAGAGATAGTTGAATTTCTTAAAAATCCGTCGGCATTTAACGCGCTCGGCGCAAGAATACCGAAGGGTGTGCTCCTTGTAGGACCTCCCGGCACAGGTAAAACTCTTCTTGCAAAAGCGGTTGCCGGTGAAGCGGGTGTTCCGTTTTTCTCAATATCGGGTTCGGACTTCGTTGAAATGTATGTCGGCGTAGGTGCGTCAAGAGTCCGTGACCTCTTTGATCAGGCTAAAAAGAACTCTCCGTCTATAATATTTATAGATGAAATTGATGCCGTAGGACGTCACAGAGGTGCCGGTATGGGCGGCGGTCACGATGAACGTGAGCAAACCCTTAACCAGCTACTTGTTGAAATGGACGGCTTCGGTGAAAATCAGGGAGTAATAGTTATAGCGGCAACAAACCGTCCCGATATACTTGACCCTGCGCTGTTAAGACCCGGTCGTTTTGACCGTCAGGTAACTGTTTCGTATCCGGATATTGACGGCAGAGAGGCTATTTTGAAGGTTCACGCGAAGCGTAAGCCCTTAGGACCCGACGTTGATTTGAGGTCAATAGCATCGCAGACTGTCGGTTTTACGGGTGCCGATCTTGAAAATTTGCTTAATGAGGCCGCTCTTTTGGCGGCAAGGCGCAAAAAGAAAGCTATTACAATGCCCGACATTGAAGAGGCTGCAATGAAAGTCCTTGTCGGAACAGAAAAGAAGTCGCACCGTATGACAGAGCGCGACAAGAAAATTACCGCATATCACGAGGCAGGTCATGCCGTTACCTCGTATTATCTTGAGCATAAGGATCCTGTAACGCATATTTCGATTGTTCCGCGCGGTATGGCAGGCGGCTTTACCATGTATCAGCCTGAAAAAGACGAGATGCATCTTATGAAGTCCCGTATGCTTGACGATATAGTCGGGCTCCTCGGCGGACGTGTTGCCGAAAAGATAATTTTCAACGATATTTCAACAGGTGCGTCCAACGACATCGAAAGAGCCTCCGATACGGCTCGTAAGATGATAACAAAGTACGGTATGAGCGAAAAACTCGGACCGATAACCTTCGGTACAGGAAACGATGAGGTTTTCCTCGGAAAAGATTACAATCATATGCGCAATTATTCCGAGGCGGTTGCCTGTGAGATAGACGAGGAAGTTGAGAAGATAATTCTCAAGGCTTACGATCGTACAGAGTCAATCTTAAACGAGCACATTGATAAGCTTCACGCCGTTGCAAAGGCTCTTGTCGAGAGAGAGAAGATAGACGCCGAGCAGTTTAAAATTCTTATGGAGGGCGGAACTCTTCCCCCTTATGAGCCAAAGAGTGAAAAAGTTGAAAATAAAACCGAGACTGTCGAAAAAGACAAGCCGTCAGCCGTTGATGATAAAAACGCGGACGAGGCGGTAAAGGACCTTGAAGATAATTTCAACGACGAAAAGAAATATCTTACGAAGGATGTAGCCTCAGAGGCGGAAAAGGAAGTTGATTCGGATGAAAAGAAAAATTCGTCCGATGAAACCGGTAAAGATAACTGATTTTATAAAAAATGAAAGCGTGTCCTTTTGGATACGCTTTCATTTTTTTCTGCTTTTTAAAATTCTTATTTTTATATAAAGATGCCGTTGAAAATTGCAGGTCTTAGTGTTACAATTATTTATCGCGGAAGGAGAGCAATATGAAAAAATTTCGTCTTGAAAAAATTGAGATTTTGCCAGAAAAAAGCGCAAATCCTATATACAATGAACTTGAAAGCAAAGCTCATACTGCATATGAGGCGGAAAAACTGTTCTATGCCTGTATCGAACAGGGTGACACAGAGCGTCTCAGCTATACCATGGACGAATTTTTTAGCAATGGGCTCGTAATAGGCAAACTTTCCGAAAACAACTTGCGTCAAATGCAGTATTGGGCGGTAAGCTGTATAACCCTCGCTATACGGTATGCCATTGAAGGCGGGCTATGTGAATCCGAGGCATATGAGATGAGTGACAAAATGATACGCCGCGTCGATTCCATGACTTCGTCAGAGAGTATACCGCCGTTTTTGCAGGAAAAGGCAATAGAGCTTACAAATCTTGTACGCTATTCATCAATAGGCAAGGATTATCCGCCGCCTGTGAGAAAGTGTATAAGCTATATCAAGGAAAATCTTGAAAAAAAGCTTACGCTCGGCGGGCTTTCAAAGGGGTGCTCTTTGTCACCGGTT
>ERZ859738.279-NODE-279-length-37176-cov-3.000862_pt1 | contig 37176 bp, 28 predicted proteins | sample MGYA00510122_ERZ859738 | MGnify/ENA primary metagenome ERZ859738 (study PRJEB30046, sample SAMN00715139) | human gut metagenome | study: EMG produced TPA metagenomics assembly of the A metagenome-wide association study of gut microbiota in type 2...
TGGAGATATATGTGTCGCTGGACCGTTGTATTGTTGATGGCTGCGGGCTTCTATGTGGCGGGGCTGTTGATGGCTCCTCGGGCACAGGGAGCGCTGCCGTCGCGTGCCGAGGCTGCAGCCCAAATAGACTCGATTGTGGCTCGCAACAGTGTCGATACTACCCGCAAGGGACGAAACGATGCTCCTGTTGTGCGGGCAAAACTTAGTGCCGACACCATTCTGATCGGTCAACGGGTCAAATTGCGGATCGAGGTGGACAAAGATGTGATGCAGATGATCGGCTTCCCCGAATTTGAAAATGGTCGTTTGGCCGATTCGCTGGAGATCCTGATGCAATCTCGTATTGATACAGTACGTCAGGGACGTCGCGAGCACCTGAGTTGCGAATACCTGCTCACTTGCTTCTCGCCTGCCGATTATCGAATGGGAAAGTTCCCTGCATTGTGGGCCGACAAAAATATTGTCGATACGGTCTGGTCAGTCGATTCTATACGGCTGATCGTTATGGCTCCGCCCGTCGATACGGTCAATAACACCATTTATGATATTCGTCCTCCGATGCCTATTCCGTTGCGCTTCGGCGAGGTAAGCGGTTATATGCTGATTGGGTTGGTAGTGGCCCTGATTATCGCTTTGGTTATCTATCTGCTGCTCTTTAAACGGGGGAAAGGATTATTGGCTGCTTTGCGGGGACCGGCCGATCCTCCTCACGTGACGGCAATCAAGGAGCTTGAAAAACTGCATACCCAAAAGCTCTGGCAATGTGGTAAGTCCAAGCAGTATTATACCGGTTTGACCGAAATCCTGCGTGAATATCTGGTTGGTCGTTACCATTTCCAGGCGATGGAGATGACTTCGGCTGAAATTTTGGCCTGCATTCGGGAGTTGGCTGTCGAAGAGCGTTCGGCTGCACGCCTGAAACGTTTGCTTGAAGTGGCTGATTTTGTCAAGTTTGCCAAACTCGAACCCGATCCCGAGCAGAACGAAGATGCTTACCAGGATGCATACTATTTTGTTGAAGAGACGAAAGAGCAACCAGCCGAGCAACAGAGTGGACAGAACGGGAACGGACAGAATGAGCAGAGCGGAGCGAATGCGATGCAGTCCACCGTTGTGCCTCAGTCGCCTGTCGTGTCGCAAGCGTCGGGCATACCGCAGAGCACTTCTCAGCCGATTACGGCTCAGCGGGTAGTGAGTCCACAGGGAACAGGTGCGGAACAATCTGTGCAAACCCCAAAGGTTCAGAATGCGGCCGGATCTTACGAGTCAATCTCATCACTTGGTCCTGATGCTAACTCAATCAAGCAGCGATCGCAAACGGAGTTTATGCCACATGCTGCAGATGAGTACACTCCAACCTATCGAGGTGTTGTGGAAAATCAGCCGTCAGTTGATAGGAGTGCTGAGGTTTTGAAGGATGATAACGCTAAGAAGGAGGAGCAGGCATGAAAACGGCGATGATACGGAGAATTGCATGGGGAATCCTGGTGTTGATCGGCTTGGGAGTAGAGTCGGCGTGGGCACAACGTTATCCCGAACGGCGTGTGTTGCGTTCCGGAAATAAACTTTACGAGAAAGAGCAGTATGCGGAGGCTGAAACTCAATATCGTAAAGCGCAGGATATGAATCCCACCTATGAAGGCCTGTTTAATCTTGCAGATGTGCTTTACAAACAGAAACGGTACGAAGAGGCTCTCAATATTCTCAAGCAGATTGCGCGGGATGATGTGGCTGGGATGCATGCTCCCGATGCGTATTACAATTTGGGTAATACCTACTTTCAAATGAAGAAGTTACCCGAGGCGGCGGAAGCCTACAAAAATACCTTGCGACGCAATCCTAACGATGAAGAGGCCCGTTACAATTTGGCCTATGTGTTGGAGCTGATGAAGCAGAATAACAATCAGAACAACAACCAGAATAACCAGAACAATCAGAATCAGAACAACCAAAACAATAATCAAAATCAAAACCAGAATAATCCGAACGATCAGAATAATCAAAAGCAGCCGCCCAAGAAGGATCAGGGCAATGGAAATAATGATCAACAGGATCAGAACAAGGATAAGAACAACGATCAGAATCAAAACCAGGACGGACAGCAGAATCCGGATCAGAACGGTCAGAATCCTCAGGGACAGAATCCAGAACAGGGAGATGGCCAGTCTCAACCCAATCGGATGAGTCGGGAGGAGGCCGATCGGATGTTGGATGCCGTTCAGAGCAATGAAGACAATACCAAGAAGAAGGTTGAGGCTCGTAAAGCACGGGCTGTGGCTCCTTCCGGAAAGAACTGGTAGTACGAAATTGTTTTTTGTGCAGATTTTTCGTTGATGATGCTTTTCTGGTGAAGAGCTTTACTTTATCAAGTGAACTGGAGAGGCTGAACGGAGGAAATTGTAGCGAAGGGATTAGACGAGGATCTGAATTCTGTGGAGCAATTTTGGACAAAGAGGGCTCGAAGGTGAGAGGAATTGGACACGTGGTTGTCTGTAATGAACCGGAATTGGTTACGCTTGAACAGTTGCTTTTTGAGCTCAAACCCAATGCGGAATTCAGGCGGGTAAACTAAAGTGGTGGGAACCGGCCAATGTATAAAGCCGGAGAACGAAGTAAAGAAGAAAAAGATTGTGGATATTATAAGATTCGTTAATCCAGAATTGTTGTGGCTATCGGTATTGGTTGTGCCGATGGTAGCCTACTATATCTATCGGTTGCGCCAAGGCGGTGGAGCGACAATGCGTATCTCGACGGTAGATGGCGTGCGTCGTGTTCCCCGTTCGATGAAATATTATCTGCGCCATCTGCCGATCGTGTTGCGTTCGTTGGCGGTTATTCTGATTGCGGTAGCTCTGGCCCGCCCTCAAAGTGCCGAACACAATTCGAACAGCACGACTGAAGGTATTGACATTGTCATGTCGGTCGATGTCTCGGGTAGTATGTTGGCCCGCGACTTTACACCAGATCGTCTCGGTGCCGCTAAAGAGGTGGCTTCGAACTTCATTATGGACCGCCCCAACGACCGGATCGGGTTGGTCGTATTTGCAGGTGAGAGCTTTACACAATGCCCGCTGACTACTGATAAACGATCCTTGCTCAGTCTGCTGGGTAGCGTGAAGAGCGGAATGATCGATGATGGTACTGCGATTGGTAACGGTTTGGCAACCGCTGTGAACCGCTTGCGCGAAAGTCAGGCCAAAAGTAAAGTGATTATTTTGCTGACAGATGGTGTCAATAACAGTGGACAAATTGCACCGTTGACTGCCGCCGAAATTGCCCAGAGTTATGGGATCCGTGTCTATACTGTGGGTGTCGGTACGATGGGAATGGCTCCTTATCCCGCTATCGATATGTGGGGACATTTAACGTTCCAACCGATGAAGGTCGAGATCGATGAAAAGATGTTGACCGAGATTGCCGAAATGACCGGTGGAAAATATTTCAGAGCTACCGACAATCGCCGGCTCAAGGACGTTTATGACGAAATCAATCAGTTGGAGCGTAGTCGTGTAGAGGTGGAGAATTTTACCCATTATCAAGAACGTTTTACGCTGTTTGCTATATTGGCTTTGGTGTTGCTTATCGGTGAATTTGTCCTGCGACAGACCTGGCTGAGACGCTTGCCCTAATGTTGAAAGGAGGGTAAGCCTGATCCAAAAGTCAATGTGCGTTACATGGATGTGAATTGTCAGCTGTTTTGAGGTTGTGTGTCTTCTATAAACTTCATTATCAGCTATTAATAATCAATAAAAATGTTCAGATTTGGAAGTCCGGAATATCTATATTTATTGTTGTTACTACCGTTGATGGTAGTGCTGTTCGTTTATGCGGTAAAGGCGCGTCACCGTGCTTTGGAGCGCTTCGCGGATCGGGCTCTGCTCCCGAAATTGATGCCTGAGGCTTCGCCGGCACGACTCAAATTACGTTTTGTATTGTTGACGTTGGCCATACTGTTTATGATTTTGGCTATGGCACGTCCTCAGTTTGGCTCGAAATTGCGTGAGGAGAAACGTCAGGGTATCGAAATCATGCTTGCAGTCGATGTATCGAACAGTATGTTGGCCGAGGACTTCGAACCAAGCCGCCTGGAGAGAACGAAATATGCGATCGATCGACTGACCGAAAAACTCAATGAAGATCGCATCGGATTAATCGTTTTTGCAGGTGATGCCTATGTACAGCTGCCCATTACGTCGGATTATGTAACGGCACGTAATTTTGCCCAGCAGATTTCGCCCGATATGGTTTCACGTCAGGGTACGGCCCTCGGGGCTGCAATTGATCTGGCAGCCAGCTCCTTTTCAGCAGGTAGTGAGGGAAGTCGAGTGATTATTTTGATTTCGGACGGCGAAAACCACGAAGATGATGCCGTAGCGGCTGCTCAGATGGCAGCTGAACGGGGAATTAAGATCTATACGATTGGTATCGGTACACCTGAAGGTGCCCCCATTCGGATTGGAGGTGATTTTATTAAAGATGCTGATGGTAAAATGGTGGTTTCTAAACTCGATGAATCAACTTTGGAGCAAATTGCAATGGCTACCGGCGGAGGTTATATTCGGGCATCAAACCGCAGTTTGGGGTTGGATGAGATCATCAAACAGATCAATGAGGTGGAACGTAAAGACTTGACCGAATCGATCTTTGAGGATTTCAGTGAACAGTACCATTACCCGCTTGCCATTGCGTTGGCATTGTTGTTGGTTGAGCTGTTGATTCCGAATCGTCGCAGCCGATTATTGCAGCGTCTCAATATCTTCCGCAAGAAAAGAGTGGAAGAGAACAACCTGGATTGATTGTAGAACTCTGGGGGTGAGCCTAGGCAAAATGAGTTGCATCTTGTCACGAGTCAATCCCGTTTAGGAGATTTGGGGGGTGAGTGGCATAGGCTTGTGTCGGGAAACAGAGGTAGTTATAGCCTTTAAAATAACTATTGAAAGAAAAGGCGGCGTGGTCGTTCTATAAGTAAGTTATACATGAGTTTCAATATGTCTATTGTGGAAAAGTGAGACTTTGACCAGAAGCCACTCCATAGATGGGATTTAAAAAGAGCAGGAAAGACAATGACATTTAGTCTTTCCTGCTCTTTTTAGATTGTTGTATTATCGAGACTGCAGTTTGCCCCTGGGGGTATCTGCAAAATGCGAGAACGTTTGATACGTGTCCGAGCTCTTCTTAGTATGCAGAAAAGTGGATGGGGCTTTCGTTTAATGTTTAGTTTGGCATTTACTTCTCGTTCCCCCTTAGGCTTGTGAACTGTGTCTGTGGCTTGCGATTTATGTTGTGTTTTATTTATGCCTTATGTCAGCCAGGGTAAGAGTTTACTGTTGATATCTACTCTAATCTTCAGGATTTGTGAGATAAACCACATCCGTTGATAGTCTATTCCGTAACCTCGTCGTAAACCAGTTCGAAATCATCGACCCACATCTTGCTGTCACGGCTACCAATGTAGTAATCTCCGTAACGCGAAGCCGAAATCACCAATACAAGATGAGTCGGTACCAAATTGGTCTCATTGTATTTGAGTTTGATGGTAAATTGCTGCCAATCGGCCACCGTTTTGTCCAAGACTAATTCACCATAAGCAATTACAGCCGGACTGTTCGGATTAAAGAAGGTGTTCTTATCTCGTGTATCGACGCATATAGGTACTTCGTCAGTGCCTAACATCTTGTCTCCCGTTGTCTCTTTTTCGCAGACACCGTACTCTTCAGGGGTCCAAGTCCCTACTGCGACATAGATCATGCCATTGTCAGGATCGCCTTTGTTGATAGTTACACCTGTAGGCTGACTTGTCCCGACATCGGTAATGGCTCCACAGTTGTATTTGACCCATCCCCGTAATGCCGTTGGACGTTGGGTGAATGGACGACCGAAACCGACGATACCGTTCGTGCCTCGTGTAACCAAGTATTTACCGATGAACAGGTTGCCGGCTGCCAATTTACCAATTCCTGCAATTCCTGCCAGTTTTGATTGCAACAACGCTGCATATTGTCCGCTGCTGCCAGGACGTTTGTCTGTGGTTTTGTCGGTCAATACTTCACCGGCAATAGAGGCTCCGGTATTTCCTGTCCCCCAAAATGCTTCATCTCGTGTAACTCCCGGATAGATAATGTTGTTCTCTGTACACCACTCTTCAAATCCTCCGTTGGGCAGTGCACGTTCGATGTCTGTGGTGACGGTAGTTACCGGTGATTCATCGGTGTCAGAGTAGGCCACCAGTTCATAAGAGGTTTCTGGCTCAAGTCCCGATAGGCAGGTCTTAAATGCACCTCCAGTCACCTCTACCTTTTCTGTTGGTACTGTGATCCAGTCAGTAGTGCCCTGCTTGCGGTAGCGGAACCCCAAATCTGTGCCCGAACGCCCTTCGCCATACAACCAAATAATCCGCGTCCAAACATCTACCCGTGAGAATTGTGCGGTTACCTCAGTCGGGATCACATATAGGGACCAGCGTTCAGTCTCGCCGTGATAGGTGATATCGATGGTACGATAGTTCTCGAATGAGGTGATTTCACTCGGGTCGGGAGTCATGGTGGTGATATCTGCCGGCCCCAGTTTGAGGGCTGTGATTTTGATGTTATCCATGTCTGTCCCTTCGGGAACATGTACCGTAGCGGTGTGATGCTCGACATCAAAGGTTGCAGCTCCAATTTGCGACTCAACGGTGAATATGCGTTCAATCTCTTGCTCGGCCCGTATGGTCCATTCATAATCCTGGTATAGTGAAAGGGTAACCGGCAGGTCTGCACTCAGGTCAAAAGTTCCGGGAACAGTAATGGAGCTTGAGCCTCCTTCTGTGATCTCCAATTTACTGATCTCTACCTGTTTGATGTTTGTCTGCTCTTCCAGGTGCAATGTGACAACACGTGTTTTCTGATCGATGTCAGATGTTTCGCAGGTGAACCCCTCTCCCTGAACCCCGAGAATGTCAAGGGTTACGACCGGGTAGGGAATGTCATTCTTGATGCAGGAGACCAGAATGAGAACGGAAACATATAAGAATATGTGGCAAAACCTATTCATGCGTTGTTACAAAAAGAAGTTGACACCGATACGGATATTGGCCAGATTCAGACGGAATAACATTTTGGCGGTTTCACGCGATCCAATAATGTTGCCTTCACCGTCGCTTTGAGTCACCTTTGTATATTGGAGACCTCCCAATCCGAAAGAGATCGTACTACATACATTGGGGAAAATAAAGACCGAGCATCCGGGATTGAAGGAAAATTTAAATTGCTGGGTGTTACTGTGTGTCTTTTTTATCTGATCGTTCGAGTTGTAGGAAAAAAGTGATTTGCCTGTTTTGTATGAGGCTTCCAATTCGGCAAAAAGGCCAAAATGCCCTTTGTTGTCTATGGCGGCATAGGAGCGCATGAAGAGTCCGAACGAAGCTGCCTGATTGTCCAAATGGATATCTGACAAATCAATGTTCATGTCATTGGCCGATCCCAGATTCAATGTCGCGTTTCCAATATCGCCTTTTGTATTCGAGTAACCAAAACGGGCACCGATTCCGAGGTTGTTTTTGAGGAAAAACATAAACGACGGATTGATCGTAAACATGCTCCCTTTGAAATTCAGGTTGTCAAAGATCAGCAGATAGTCTGTATCATCGCTGTTGATTGCACCGTAAGAAACCGTCAACCCAATTGCTACTTCCCGTTTGAAGATGTAAGGAATGCGATTGATTTCACGATCCATACGGCGACGAGTCGGAAGAAAATGCTTTTTCTCTGCCTTTTGAGGTGCGGAGAGCATGGTCGAATCTCCTCCTGATAACAACTGCTCCGAGTGTTGATCCAGCGTATACGCCGAAATTACGGGCAGCTCCACATCTACTTTTGTATTGGATGTCGGAGCGGGTATGGAATCGAAGGACTCTAACCGTCTGGGTGTAGTCTGCGGAACGGTTAGAATCTCGGAGGTGTCTGCAATCGGAGACGATTGTTGGGAAACGTTTGACTGATTTGCCTCCCGCTTGTCCCTCTTTTTGTTGGCTTTTTTCTCTTTATGTGCGTTTGCTGGGAGGGCGGATGCGGAGGCCGTATCCTCTTCAAACATTACCGATGCAACTGGAAGCGAGTCGAGAGTGTTAATCTTATTGTCAAACTGGTCGTGTGATGATCGGTCTATAAGCAGACTGTCGGCAAGCACAGAAAGTTCAGTATTGTCACCTTGTGTTGACAAACCGGAACGCCCCTCTCGTGCATAAAGGTTCGTAGAGATCATCAGTGAGATGATGACCATCAACAGCGAGATATATCTAATTTTCATTTTCATCGCGTCGCCGGATTAGAGATAAAATGCAACACCTAGCCCAATGGAAAAGATGTTGACTTTGAAATTCATTGCACTCGAGTTACGTTTGCCGACTGTGACCTGGTTGTGGATCTGTTTGACACTGTTGTAGGTAAAACCCAACACCCCGACATTCAACTCGACAGCCATGTTGTTGGTGGCGAAGGCTACCAATCCTGGGGTCATGCCGATCGAGAAGATCTTGCCTGTTTCGTATGTGCCGCGTATCGGGCTGTCTGCAGCAAATTTTGCTTGAGAACGTCCCATGCCGATCTGCATTTCATTGAACAGAGCAAATCGTTTATTGTTCCCTAGTGGAATGTATTGTCGCCAAATCAGCGATGCCTGGTAGGTGTGTTTCAAAGAATAAAAATAGTCGGCTTTCAAATCAACGCCTGTATCGTCATCTCCCAGTTGGATGCTGCCGTTGTCAATGCGCAGGAAGGTGCGGGAATATGCAAAACGTACACCGACTACCATGTTGTTGGTCAATGCATAACCCAGGGCCGGTGTGATTTTCATTGTGTGGCCTTCCGAGTCAATCCCCTCAATTACTACAAAGGTGTAATTGTTGTTCGAGTGGGTGGAAAAAGAGACATTGGTCGCTATCACCCATTGTCCTTTCGGAACAAACGTATTGGATAGACTGGTTAAGCCTCGTTGCCGTTTGAGCTTACGGATCGAATCGGCTGACAGTTCAGGATAGGGCGGCTTGTATTGGCGACGCTTTGAGACCCTTTTGACAGCCGGTCTATCTTCCCACGCCTCTTGTGACGTTGTCAGGTGCAGAGCTCTATCTGCCGGTAATTCGGTCGATAATGTTGTCGTATGGTCTTGTTGTTTGTCCTGCTGGGTCGGAATGGAATCCGCAACAGATAACAAACTATCGATCTGTTCCGACCCTGAGGCCGGAACAGATCCGAAAGCTGTTGAATGTATGCTCCCCAAAATGAGGAGAATAGATATAATTGGCGTTAATCCTTGCTTCATTAGTAAAGATTATTCTTGATCGACGTAGCCGTAGTCTCCTTCATAAACGAATTCGATGTCATCGAGGAACAGATTGCTGTCTGTACTACCTTCGAAGTAATCGCCTCGATAGCTGGCAGATGCGGTCAAGATGAGTACATTGGGCTTTTCCGATTCGTATTTTTTACGATAATTGATCGGGATCTCAATCATGGTCCATTCGGACTGTGTCTGTTCAATTAACAAGTCTCCATAACCCAAGATATGGCCTTCCAGAGTTGAGGGATCTTGCAAATTGGTGTACAGAAACTCCTTAGTCGGATCGAGTACTGTCTTGTCAATTTCACTCTTATTTGTATTGATCGTGTGCGAGGTGCAACCCGCTTTGGTCATGTTGGTCAGGCAGACGAAGATCCGGGATTTGTCCTCACTGCCGACATTGCCTTTGTACCAAACACGCAGTTTGGTCGGACGGGCATTGAAGGTGAATGTACGTCCCATTAGTACGGTGCCAGACATAGTTGCAATGCTTGTTTCACCAAATTCACCAACAAATATGTTGCCGGCAGCTTTTTGGCCAAATATACTTGCGGTTTGTAATTTGGCACAATATTGACCTGATGAGCCAGGACGCGGATCTGCTACTCTCGTTGTGACATTGTCGTTTGCACTGATTGTTGTTGAACCAGGGTTACCGGTACCCCAAAAAGGCGTACCGTCCGCAGCATAAGGATACCATGATTTCCCGGATTGATGCCACTCCTCGAAGCCAGCATTCAGCATTTGGGTGCCAGCAGGTGTTGTTTCACTTTTTACCTCTCCGCTTTCAATACCATTTTCAAAGAGTTGATATTCGTATGTTTTACCCGGTTTGAAATCAGTAGCCTGTGCTGTATAGGTATAACCGTCGGCTCCCTTTGTTGCCGGTAGGGTTTTCCACTCACCAGTCCCGGATATACGATACTTGACTGTTACGTCACTGGTGGCCGGATTGGTCACAACGGCACTCATATCGGCAGTGCCGAACCAGAGGTCCTGAGCGGTGATCGACACCGGTTTGGCCAATGCAATCTGTGCCGTAGCTTTGCCGGTATTGGCCCCCGAGTCTTTGATTTCGAAGTTAATAGAGTTTATACCTGCTTCCAGTTTCTCGAAGAAAGATGGAGTTAAGGTTAATACTCCGTTCATCGCGTCTGTTGGGGTATAAGTAATGCCGTTGGCAGCTGCTTCAGGCAGAACTGATCCTTCATGCATGATCTCGTAGGTGATGCCATCCCCTGCTACAGTGAACTTCATGTCTTGCAGATCGTTGATCGACGAGATGTTGAACTTGATAGGATCGCTGTAATAGCCAGTCACTTTGTCAATGTTAAAACCATCACCCATTACAGTCGGTTCCGGACTAAACAGGAAAGAATCATCAAATGCATTGACATATTCCTGTACCTTAACGATAACGGTCAGAGAACCATCTGGAGTCTTCGAATATTTAAATTTTAGTGTGTACTGTTTGCCGCTTTCTGGCAGTTCGATTGTGCCGGTTTTTGAATTATTTTTATTGATAGCAGGATCAGAACTTTCGCCTAAAAATCCCCAACTCAGATTGTTAACTCCATCTGGCAGGATAAAAAAGCCAGTCGTGTCGGTGTCGTAATGGAGCGTGGGAACAGTGCCATTTTCAGCATCAGTTTGTGAATAATCATCTGATGCACAAACGTAGGCTTCATAACCCAAATCGAACTTTTCACGAATAGTGGATTCAAATTCAACTCGTACTGCGATATTAGTGATTTTGCAGGTGATTGTAACTGGTTGTGTCTCTTGAGCTACAACGTCAAATGTTGTTTCACCGGCATAGTGTTTGTTGGTGAAAGTGGCTTCGTTTAAGTCACCCGCATCCACTACTACTTTGTATTTTCCTGCTGCTAAATATAGATTGGATGGAACACTGTTAGCAGGTTTGTATTTGCGAATCAAATTGTCAGTTGTTTCGCCTACACCGTCCGATGTGACACTATAAATCCACATGGTGCTGACCTCAAGTGGATTGTCTTGTGCGTCAGACTTAGTGCTATTGCCGGATAAAGAGATCTGTTTCCCGTTAAAGTCAAGCATGAAAGCAACTGAACCCATCTCATCTTTGTCGATGCCAGGATCCTTGGTACATGCGGTGGCTATCAACATTAAGCCGATAGTTCCCACCGACAGAATATATTTGGAAATATAACGTAACATGATGTCAATGACGATATAAAATTTTACAGATAGAATTCTATTTGACGATTAATATGAGTGATTTGGCAATTTGTCCGTTTGCATCTGTGACTTGTAGCTTGAAAGTGTGTTCACCGCTAAAGACTGCCAACGCGCTCATGAACTGAGAAATGTCAAATGATAAACTGGTCTGATTGCGAACCTGATCTCCAGTTGGGAAACCCAATGAAGCCAAAGTTTCAGCATTGCTGCCCGGATTGATCAAATCCAGATTATTGGTAGAGAACATAGTAGATATTAACTCTGCAAACTCTTGGTTCGTTGAAGATATTTCGATCTTGAAATCAGTGATTCCAGTCTTTGATTCTACTTTAAGCTCTACGGGAGGTAAGTCGTTAGGATCAAGTTGGAAAGGCACGTCGAGTTGGCCTCCACGGTCATTGACCCATGTAGCAGTAGGCCCTTCTGTGACGATGGAACCTCCTTCCGATACCGTGATCTTCAAGTTGGTGTAAGAGGTGCGACCTTTGGTGTCGACCGCAATGAATTTCACAGTGTGTACCCCTTTATAATTAAAGAGTTTGGTCATGCCCGCATCTTTGAGAGTCGCTTTGACCAATCCGGTCGATCCCTGTTGGATTAGCAGATAGGAGTTTAAAGCGTCGTTTTGTGGCCAGATGGGGATGGTGTAATCTGTGTATCCTGCTGCTGATAAATCACTCAGTAGTGTGGCATTGTCGGATGTGAAAAGTAATTTTATCGAACGTAGTGAAACATCTGATTGAGGTGTTATGGTTGCCTGAAGGTTTTCTGTCCATTTGCCCAAATCTTCGTTATACATGCTTTGATTGATAGTGTAGCCTTGGGTGATGTCATGACCAACAAGAGCAACGACCGGAGAGTTGGCATCCGAAAGCTCTTCATCGGGAATTACCTCTTCTCCAAAGGCATACAAATTGGTGACATCAACATCGATCTTTTGATCGTACACCCAATTTTCCACAGTCATTTGGAACTGAATGTTGCCTTGAGAAGCGTTGGTGACGTGAATGGAGATTTTACGCCATTGTCCGGCTTTGCATCCCGTAATTTCACGGGTCCATTTTACAGGTACATACTCTGGTGCAACATCTCCCGATGCTTTATTATAGGCGCCTTTCAACTCTACGGTGATGGTATTGGTCGCTTCGACTGCTTTGAAATAACCATATTTTTCTCCATCGGCAGCAGCGCGATCATAAACCAGACTATTTTCTCCGACAGACAGAGTTACCGTTAAGGCCGGCAGCTGCTCTGTCGCTTGATCGTCCGGTAAGAACAGACTTTGTAAATCGGGGGTTAATGATACTGATGTGCGAATGTTCGCTAACGAGCATACCAAATCATTAACGGTTGTCTCAGTTGCTTTGATCACATTTTTCGTTACAGATCCTGCATAAACCGGCATATCCCAGTTGGCATAGTAATCTCCGGCCATGTAGCTGGCATAATCGGGAGATTCAGCAGAGATCTTGTATGTTCCCGGAGCTACAGGTATTTTTTGATTTTCCTCTTTCTTGAGATCGGCATAAGTGTAATTCATGGTCTCCGATGTCTTCGTGTTGAGGATGGTTACCTTGTAGTCGTCGCTGGCTTCAGCTGTAGAAGGATCCGTTTTAGTGGTCGTTGAATCAACAGCGGATTGTGTATTGTTGCTTCGAGTGAGATTGGTTGCTTCAGAACCGGAAGCCTCGGATTTTGTCGGGGAACTTTCGCCTGTCGTAGTGGAAATAATCTCATTGTCAGCAACAGTTACTGATAATCCAGAGGTGACGATATAACCTACTTCGTCATCCGTCCCAGGAGTGGTCGGAAAACCAGGGTCTTCATTTTTGCAACCTGACAAAAGTAATAGAAACGCCAGGCAGAATATGTGTAAAAACTCTTTCATCAGGAAGTCGTTTTTAAGTTGAGTTCTAATTAGGCTTCAGGATTCAGTTCGACATCGATCTCCTCTACGGAAGTGGGGGTGTCATCGAAATCGATGGTAATATTGGCTTTTCCAGCCGAGCCTGCATCAACGACTATAGTGTGCCATGTGCGGGCTAGAGTGGTTCCGATTTCCGTTTTCGGGAAGGTGACCTCGGCTCCGTTGGTTTTGACAGCGGTGCCACTCATGTATAGTGTTGAATTGGGCTTGACAAAGATGGGAACAGGATCAGTTACAGAGGTAATGGTATGACCACTTTGGTAACCAGAACTTGTTGTGATCTGAATCTGACAAGAGGTGTAATATTTTTTGAACCACTCTGAAAATTCGAGAGTATACAAGGAGTTGGCAAGCGCGTGTGTTACCGGTTGCGTAACGGTTTGACGAGCAGCTACGGTGCATGTAGTCTTGCCTTCAAAATAAGCAGCTTGAGGTCCTTCCGCTTCGGGATCTCCGTACGTGAAGTGGGCTGTATAGTCATCAGGATCAAGCAAGGGTTGATCGTATGCAGCCATGTTTTCGTAGTGATACTCTGTTGCCGTGCTTGTGCCGGTCAAATGAAGTTTCATTTGGTTCGCATCAGGCAGGCAAGAGGCAGGCAATTCACGAGTTGTTTGATCAGCCTTGGTGTTTCCGTCCTGAATCGTGGTGACTTGTGCTGATATGTTGCAGTCGAAACGAATTGACCCCCTTTCCGCATCTGTCGGACCGGGAACGGTCGATTTCGAGCAGCCTGTCAACAACAGTAGCAGACAACCGAGAGGTAAAAATTGTTTCATGTGGTTTTATAGTTTGGTTGATATTTTTGTTTTATTTATTGTATGATCGATACACGAATATTATCCAAATAGATGAACCATGTCTGGAATGCCCCTCCATTTCCCCATAAATCATATTTCCGAACCACATTCCAGCTTAAACGTGTCTGATTGGTGCAACTTTGTAAAAAGGATTCTGATTGAAATGTGTATGCATTGGGAATGTTGTTGTAGTCTGCATTGAGAGCAAATTGGGTCTCGGTCAATCCCCCCTCAGGCTCCGTATTGCCGGAGTGTAGGCTGTTCTCTGTGGTAACACCTACTTTGCAACGGACCCACTCACTGGTCTGTCCTGCATTGAAGCTTAACCGCACCTTGACACTGTGTCCTTCTTTGATGGCAGACAGCGGTGGACTATCCACACGACCCGGATATTGGGCTATTGTTTCATGTCGAACTGATATTCGCATGGCTTTACCCGTTTCAACTCCAACTCGGGTTCCAGACCATCCAAGCAAACCATATTGGTCGAGCCATATAGCATCCGGATTACTAGTGCTCCGATCTGTTTCGTAATCAAAGCTATTTATATCGCTAAAATCTTCGTACAGCAGATAGGGAACAGTCAAATCAATGTTTGCAGTGGTTTCTTCTTCAAACGAAATCTCTTGCAACTCGGAAACAATGGCGTTGTTTGAATCATAGGTGAACGTTAGGCCGTTGGTGCGGATTAACTCGCTGTGGTTGACGCCGTTTGTTTGGTTGTAAAAACTAACCGTGTAATTGTTAGAAGCGTTGACCTGAAATTCTTGTTGATTCGTGCCGTTGCAGAACAGTGCTCCTTCAGGAGCGGTTACTGTAAATGTGTTGGGCGTCTCTCCAAGGTTATTTCTAGTGATTGAGAAAACAAGATTGGTAGTCGATAAAGATCCCGGAATTGTCAGATTGACAGGTGTAATACGTCCAGCTTTCAATTCTCGGTTGATCTGTTGCGAAATAGAGGTAATTTGATTGTCTTGCTCGTCATAAGCGGTGAAACGTACTGTGCCGTTCACGGTGCCGGGGCAGAGAAACAACCATACGTAATTGCCGTTCACATCATCTTCCTCTGACTCTGTGAGCGGTTTTGACAATACGGCTGTAACCGTATTGCTTCCCTCAGTGAGGGTCGGAGTTGCTGTGGGATTGGTCAGATCCATTGTCATTTTTCCGACTACAGGTGAGGGAAATTCGATGCGCAGTTTGCGGATCGGGCTGCCCCATTGGTTCCGGCCTGTCGGCACTTGGATGCGCATCACGTGACATTGATGAATGAACTTCATGGTCAACGTGTTGTCTCCGTCCAAATTGGGCTGTGAAGAGAGCGGAGTAGCCAACATAAAATCGAGATTGCCGGTATATTCCGCGTGTAAATCAGGGGTGCAATATGTGCCGGGTTGTTCGGCTGGTAGATCGTACGTAATCTGAGTCCCATTAACTGAGGCTGGCTCGGGATAAGCCGCGAAGTAGTCGTAACTGCCTGAAGGTAGGGCCTCCATTTCGGTGCTGAATGTGGATACTGTACCACCAAATTCACAACATGTGCAGGGTTGGCCGCTATTGAGAGCGTCTGAACTTCCCGTTTTACGCCAATAAAGCTCTATGGTGTCGCGCTCAGACCAATATGTATGATCGAGATTTTCTCCTCCGATAGCTGTGCGGGTTGTTGGACTTGATGAAGGATCTGAACCCGGTTGAATTGCTTTCAGATAAACGGTAATTTGCCGATCGGGATGTGGTGTATTCTCTTTGGAGGAGCATCCTACAAAGAGTGAAATCACCAAAGAGATTATATTGAAAGAAACGATTTGTCGTAAAAAGTTTTTCATTGTCTGTTGAGCTGGACGGCTAATGCAATGTTTGATGCATCAGTTTATTGCAGCTGCCGAAGATTTACTTATACCGTAATAATGCGGCGGCAAATATCGTTAAAATTTCTATATCATTTTATATAACAAGGATGCCTCTGAAAAGTTACAGAAATATGGAAATTATTTTATTTTTTTCGTGTCTGTGATAAAACCAGTATAAAATAAAGTCACAAATTCATCGTTTATTTTCTTTATCTAAATCTAAGAGAGGCTGCATCGATTAATATTTGTTAGGGAAAATATATTTGTTGGGGCGATACAGATTTTGTATGGTGTAAAAAGGAGGTTTATTTATTTTCTAATCGGATGGAGGTCTCGGTGTAATACGATAATAGAGGATGTAAAGAAAATCGATCAGTAGTGCAGAGGCCTGATATAACCCGAAATCAAAGGGATACCGGACGTATTAGATGCAGGTCGAGAAGGGTATGGCGTAACCTTACTGTGTGCAATGTTGAGGATTTTTTTTACATTTGTAAGATAAGTCATTGCCTTGCAATGAGACGATGTCTGATCAAGAATAGAGCAGATTGCCGTTTGATTGATCAAATTAAGTTAGTTTTCTGTGGCTTGGGGCTGTTCGTGTTGACACAGCGTTGTGTCCACAGGTGAAATTGTAAATCGAAGTCGAATAATTCACAATACAATGAGTACTAAACAGAAACGCTTTTTCCTTCCTGAGAGTGAAATCCCGACTCAATGGTATAACATTCAGGCAGATATGGTGAATAAACCGATGCCTCCATTGAACCCTGCAACACGTCAACCGCTCAAACCGGAAGATTTGTTCCCCATTTTTGCCCAAGAGCTTTCTCGTCAGGAGCTGAATCAAACTGATGCATGGATTGATATTCCGGAACCTGTTCGCGAACAGTATAAAAATTATCGAGTGACTCCGTTGGTACGTGCGTATGAACTGGAAAAGGCACTCGGAACACCAGCTCACATCTATTTTAAAAACGAGAGTGTGAGTCCGGTCGGTTCACACAAGCTCAACTCTGCGCTTGCCCAGGCATATTATTGTAAAAAAGAGGGAATTACCAATATCACCACAGAGACAGGAGCGGGCCAGTGGGGCGCTGCGCTTTCCTATGCAGCTAAAGCATTCGGACTGGAGTTGGCGGTTTATATGGTAAAGATCAGCTATGAGCAGAAACCGTATCGCCGTTCGATTATGCAGACGTTCGGTGCCCAGGTGACCGCATCTCCGTCGATGTCTACCAAAGCGGGACGTAAGATCATTACCGAATGCCCGAATCATCAAGGTTCATTGGGTACGGCGATTTCTGAAGCGATCGAGTTGGCGATGAACACCCCGAACTGCAAATATACTCTTGGTTCCGTATTGAGTCATGTAACCTTACATCAGACGGTAATCGGTCTTGAAGCCGAAAAACAGATGGCAATGGCCGGTGAGTATCCGGATATTGTAATCGGATGTTTCGGTGGTGGATCTAACTTTGGCGGTATCTCCTTCCCATTTATGCGTCACAACATTCATGACGGTAAAAAAACGCGCTTTATCGCAGCTGAACCGGCTTCATGTCCGAAGTTGACGCGCGGTAAATTCCGTTATGATTTTGGTGATGAGGCCGGTTATACGCCTTTGTTGCCGATGTTTACCCTCGGTCACAATTTTGCTCCGGCCAATATTCATGCCGGTGGATTGCGCTATCATGGAGCCGGTGTGATCGTATCGCAACTGCTGAAAGATAAAATGATGGAGGCTGTCGATATTGATCAGTTGGAGAGCTTCGATGCCGGAACGTTGTTTGCTCGGACTGAGGGTATTATCCCTGCCCCGGAGTCTTGCCATGCGATTGCAGCTGCCATTAGAGAAGCCAACAAATGTAAAGAGTCAGGCGAGGAGAAGGTTATTCTCTTCAACCTCTCGGGACACGGGTTGATTGATATGGCCGCTTATGACAAATATTTTGCTGGAGACTTGCAGAATTATACGCTTTCGGATGCCGAAATCGACAAGAATCTGGCGGAGTTAGATTAATTCGTCTATGATTCAGGTCGGACACAAATGATGAGTAGTCAGATGTCGGTCATCGTTTGGTAGTCCTGAACTTGCAGTGATATGTTAAGGCCGTTTATCTCGTACTGAGGTAAACGGCCTTTTTGTTGAACTGTCGTGATATGGATATGCGGCATTATGTCTGAATGAATCGCGAAAACCGGATTTGAAATGTCTATGTGAATGGGACGGGAGTTTATCGTGTGTACGCTGAAATTTGCTGGGAAATCCATAACCTTTTCAATCCGCTTTGAAGTAATTGACGTTGCGCATGGGCAGTTGTCCTTTCATTGAATCGGGGTATAAGGTGGAATAGTGTTGATCTATTATAATATGAAAGTTTATAGAACGAGATTGTAATATCAATCTTTTATTGATGAACCGGGAATTTAGAATCTTATCGTGGATGTTGTAATTGAAAAATATAAACGTTGAAACTGGATAGCCATATTCGCGTTTCTGTAATCACATTATTTAAAATACTTTTATTATATTTACGAGAGACTAATTAATTAAAAATATGATGGAATTTTATATACTCAATAATAATGAAAAAGAGGGACCGTTCAGTGTCGAGGCTTTAGCTGCTAAAAATCTCTCTCCCGATACATTGGTGTGGGCTGTCGGATATAGAGAGTGGAAACCGGCTAAAAATGTACCTGAATTAAACGATGTGCTATACAGTACTCCTCCTTCTCCTCCTGCTCAGCCGCCGATGCCCAAAACCTGGTTGGTGGAGTCCATTCTGGTTACTCTCTTTTGCTGTCTGCCTTTTGGAATCGTTGGAATCGTTAATGCGGTAAAGGTGGATACCCTTTATTATGCAGGTCAGTACGATGAAGCGTTGTATCGCTCTACGCAAGCCAAGAAATGGATCCAGTGGGGCTTTTTCGTCGGATTGGCCGGGACAATCATTTACGGTGCTTTCCTTGCATTTACAAGTTTTCTTGCTTTATAATTTTTAAATGTTGATATTATGGAAACTCAGCCCTGCCCGAAAACGTGGATGGCCGAATCCATTCTCGTAACCATTTTTTGTTGTTTGCCGTTTGGTATAGCTGGGATTGTCTTTGCGGCAAAAGTCAGCTCGTTGTATGCAGCCGGTAAATATGAAGAGGCTGTAGAGGCCAGTAACAACGCTGCCAAATGGACAAAAATCGGATTTTTTGTGGGATTGGCTGTAATGGTCATCTACATGATCTTCTTATTCATTAATTCATAGCATGAAATGAATCGGAAGGGCATTGGGGTAATCGTGCTGCTCATTGTATTGGGAACTATCTATTTTGTTTTTAACCCTAGCAAGACAGCATTGTTTCCCCAATGCCCTTTCCTTTTGCTTACGGGATTCCGTTGTCCGGGATGCGGTTCTCAAAGAGCTATTCACAGCTTGTTGCATCTGGATGTGGTTCAGGCATTTTCTTATAATGCATTGCTCGTCTCCTCTATTCCTATTATTGTAATCTTGATTTATGCGGAAATGATCCGAACGAAAAAGCCCCAATTGTACAGTAAAATACATCGCCCGAGGTTTATTTGGATCTATTTCGGTGTAGTTGTTGCCTGGGGGATTGGGAGAAATGTTTTCGGAATATGATGTTGTTGCGTGTCGGTTGAGCGTAATGGCGCGAAATCTTTGCCAGTCTCCATATTGTTAACATCAGGTATAGCAGAGGTGTTGTGTCATGTATCTTATGTCTGCAAAATCTTACTGAATTCCGTCCCGAAAACAGGGACTATTCTCGGATGGGGTACAATTAATTTTCTTGGTGAATATTTACACTATGGGGGAATTGATTTGCCCATAGGGCTGTTCAGTGTGCTACGTAGAGGCCGAGAAGACAGGTGTGTCGTCCATTTTTCAGCGATGGGTTAATGAGGTAAATATCCATGGATGGGTAGATTGAAAATAGTGATCCGCATGGTCGTGAGGAAAAGCAGGGCTATGAGATTTGGTAGCGTAGCTTGTAATGTGTTTATAAAAAATGGGGAATGTTTGTTTGCGTGAATTGTAAAATGGAGGACACTCCTTTTTCAAAATTAAAATTTTATATAACTTTGTATAGAATGTGCGATTGGTTGTGACAGTCAATGTAATACGCGTTGAGTCATTTGATTGTAGATGCTGACGGACCTGTCAGACATGATATGCAATCTTTTCCAAAGTATTCTGTTGATAAGCCTGTTTTGGGGGAGAAGAGTGCACATGATACGTAATAATTGTAATGAACCTGAAATAACTGTAATATAACTGAACAGCTAACCTTAATTATGGACAGAAGAGAATTTTTGAAAAAATCCGTGTTGATGACCGCTGGTGCCGTGGTCGGAAGCCGGCTGTTGGCCGAGGGTACTTTCAGTAAGACTCCGCACAAGATCATCGGTCTGCAACTCTATTCGTTGCGCGATGCCATGCAGAAAAATGTGCCGGCAACGCTGAAAAAAACGGCTAAAATGGGGTATCAGACCCTGGAGACAGCTGGTTATGATGCCGGGAAACTTTATGGATATTCTCCAGCAGAGTTCCGCAAAATGTGTGAAGATCTCGGCATGCAGGTCATGGGGGCACATGTCGGTCGTAAATATACGAAAGAGACTGATGCCGAAGTGATGGAGTGGTGGAAAGAGGCTCTGGATGCACAGGCTGAAGCCGGATGTTCGTATGTGGTTCAACCGTGGTTTGAACTCGGTAATACACTCGATGATATCAAACTTTATTGTGACTATTTTAACCGTGTAGGAGCTGAAGCCAAAAAACGTGGAATGCGTTTTGGTTTTCACAACCACAATAAGGAGTTTGAAAAACGTGAAGGCGAGGTGATCTATGACTATCTGATCGCCAATACCGATCCGACAAACGTGATGTTCGAACTGGATGTTTACTGGGCACAGAAAGGTGGCGTTAATCCGGTCGATTACATTCAAAAGTATGGTGGACGTATCCCTTTGCTGCACATTAAGGATGAGGAGGCGATAGGCGAAAGCGGTACCATGGATTTCCAATCCATCTTTGAGGCTGCGTATAATAGCGGTATGGAGTCCTATTTTGTGGAAGTAGAGCGCTATGGCCGTACTCCGGAAAAAGATGTGGCTGCCAGCTATGAATTCCTTGCTGCGGCTCCGTATGTGAAATAGCTGGTACAGAGTTGGGGCTATATTCATGCTGCGTATTTTTCAACAGAGAGGATGGAGTTTCTGTTGCGGGAAATGCACAACCCCTGAAAACAAACAAATCAAATTGCAAAAACCTAAAAATCAATAAAACCTAACCTGAATTATGGCAAATAAAATTTCAAGACGTGATTTTTTGCGCAAAAGCGGAATCGGATTGGCTGCTATGACAGTTGTTCCTAACGTTGTGCTCGGGAAGTCACATGGACATACAGCCCCTTCGGATAAACTTAATATTGCCGGCGTCGGTGTCGGCGGCCGCGGAGCAGGGGTGCTTAAAAGTCTCGAGAGCCAAAATATCGTTGCACTGTGTGATACCGATTGGAAGTATGCAAAAAATACCTTCGATCGCTATCCTGGAGCTCGCCGTTTCTGGGATTATCGCACAATGTTCGATCAGATGGGCAACTCGATCGATGCTGTGATGGTCGCAACCGCCGACCATACGCACTGCTTGATCGCATCGGAAGCCATTACGATGGGTAAACATGTCTATTGTGAAAAACCGTTGACTCACAGTGTGTACGAATCTCGTTTGCTGACCAAGTTGGCTGACAAATATGACGTGGCTACACAGATGGGTAACCAGGGTGCCTCTGGAGACGGGGTGCGCAAGGTGTGTGACTGGATCTGGAATGGAGAGATCGGTGAGGTGACTCGTGTAGACTGCTTCACGGACCGTCCTATTTGGCCACAGGGGTTGATGCGTCCCGAACAGGTGGACCCTATCCCCAATACCTTGAACTGGGATCTGTTTATCGGTCCGGCAAAGATGCGCCCATACAATAAAATTTATCAGCCGTGGAACTGGCGTGGTTGGTGGGACTTTGGTACCGGTGCACTTGGTGATATGGCTTGCCACATTATGCATCCGATTTTCAAAGGTCTGAAACTTGGTTATCCGATCCATGCTTCGGGTAGCTCTACGTCGCTGTTGACCGATTGTGCTCCGAACGCTCAGATTGTGAAATATGTCTTCCCGGAACGAGGTAAGATTGGTAAGATTAATCTGCCTGAAGTGACGGTGACCTGGTACGATGGAGGTCTGCGTCCTGAGATCCCGGCGGGTGTACCTGCGGGTAAAGAGCTCAATAACGGAGGTGGCGGCGCTATTTTCTACGGAACAAAAGATATTCTGATCTGTGGTTGCTACGGCCGTGATCCGTGGTTGGTATCTGGACGTGTGCCGAATGCTCCGGAGATGACCCGCAAGATCGAAAATGCTGAACACGGTCACTATATGGATTGGGTACGTGCCTGCAAGGAGGATAAAGCCAATCGTGTCAAATGTGCGTCAGACTTCAGCGAAGCAGGTCCTTTCAATGAAATCGTTGTAATGGGCGTGTTGGCAGTGAGACTGCAAGGTCTGAACCGTGTGCTTGATTGGGATGGCGAGAATATGTGCTTTACGAATATCGGCCCGGAGGAGACGTTGAAGATCATGGTTGAGGATGGTTTCTCTATTAAAGATGGTCATCCAACCTTCAATAAACGTTATACTGATCCGATCAATGCACAGCAGTTCGCCCAGGAGATGATCAAACATAATTATCGCGAAGGCTGGAACCTGGTCGATATGCCTAAGTAATACATAACGGGTACATGCCGGATAATGTATTAGATCCGATTTTGATCGGAGGTTAACCTTCCGATCAAAAAATGGCACAAATCGTTCGGACTGTATTCTTTAACAGACTATACTGAAACAATTAATCTGAATAACAACAATGATGAAAACATTTCTTTCTGTAAGTAGCGTATTGGTTATGGCTGCAATGATTACCTCTTGCGGCAACAGCGGTGCTAAAAAAGCTGCTGCCGACAGCACGGCTATGGCTGTGGATTCAAACGTAGTGGTGCTCTTCGATGGTACCAGCCTCGAGGGTTGGCGTGGTTACAATAAAGATACCGTACCGGGAGCATGGGTCATTGAGGATGGATGTATCAAAATCAATGGATCAGGTGCTGGTGAAGCAGGTGCCCGCAATGGCGGCGACCTGATTTATGCTGCTGAAAAATTCGGAAACTTCGAGCTGTCATTCGAGTGGAAGGTGGACAAAGGCAGTAATAGCGGTGTCTTCTATATGATTCAGGAGGTTCCTGAAACTCCGACTTACTATTCTGCTCCTGAATACCAGATTCTGGACAATGAAAACCATCCCGATGCCAAGCTGGGTGTAGATGGCAACCGTACTTCGGCTTCGTTGTATGATATGATCCCGGCAAAACCGCAGAACGCAAAACCGTACGGTGAGTGGAATACCGGTAAGATCATGGTTTATAAAGGTACCGTTGTTCACTATCAGAATGGTGAGAATGTATTGGAATATCACCTTTGGACTCCCGAGTGGCAGGCTATGCTCGATAAGAGTAAATTCAGCAAGGATAAAAATGCCAAGGCATACGAGTTGCTGACCAACTGCGGCGGCGAGCAAAAAGAGGGATATATCGGTCTGCAGGATCACGGTGATAACGTGTGGTATCGCAACATCACAGTTAAAAAGCTCGACTAATTACAGTCGGAACCGTTATACGTTTTGTGTACAGAGGGATCGGGTGACCGATCCCTCTGTTGTTTTGTTCGGCGGTGTGCAGGTGGCTTAAAATCATCTGTTGGGCAGAATGAGATGCTCTATCGGATTGGGTGTAGTGTGTGATTGTGTGGTGTGTTTGAATGTGTGGCCAATCTTAAATCTTATTCCAGTTTTTCTATGTTTTCCCTGAGGAAGAATAGCTTGTGAATGCGGCGATTCGGGGCGATATCGGCATTTGCAAAGGGTGATAGGGTGTCGTCGGAAAAACAGGTGCCGGTGGTTGCGACTGCCTGCTGGCCCCTAATAAAAGTATGGCTGAATAAGAAATGGTTAAGATGGAGGAATGTGAAAAGCCCTGTTTGCATCTGAATGTGGAATTGTGTATCTTTGTTAGACGTTCCTGTAAAGGGTGTCTGATCGCTGGAGTGGCCGTTTTATCGTGAATGAAATGTGCTGTAAAAGAGGATCAGACAGTCGATTGCAAAACGGTATAACACACAAATTCAATAAACCGAACAAAATGAAAAAGACCATGAAATCGACGCTGAAGCTGGCTGCGCTTGCTTTGGTGGCTGCTTACGGCATCTCATGCTGTGGCAATGCGAAGAAGGCCTGCGGAACCGCCTGCGGCGAAAATTGTGTATGCGGTGATAGCTGCGCATGTGCAGCTCCTTGTGCAGTAGACAGTGCTAAACTGGCCCTGCAGGTATATGACGCTTCTAAACCAATCAATCTGCAAGATTTGAATCTGTTCTTGGAATATGACAAGACAGATACGATCAAAGTAAGTGAAACGGTTACCCGTAAATTTATCTACCTGAACGATCTGATGACCGTGATCGTAGATTTCAACAACGGCCCTATGGCTGAACCTGATCCTTTCCACTCTCATCCTGCAGAGCAGGTTAGCTATGTGGCTATCGGTGAGTGCGACGTGTATATCGGCGACCAGCCAGTGAAACACCTCAAAACCGGTGATATCTTCGCTGTGCCGAGCAATGTGCCTCACACTGTGAAATCAACTACCAAACAGTTGCGTCTGGTGGATAGCTTTACGCCGATTCGCGAAGACTTTATTAGAAAATAATTACCCGTATTGGGCATTCCCAGGCGGGGATTCCGTCTTGCGGAATCTCCGCCGTTGCGTTTAAACGATTGGACAATTAACAGCTTTAAATGTTATACAGCTATGGAAAATTTAAAAGAAATGTTCTCACTCGAGGGTAAAGTTGCCCTCGTGACCGGTGCATCTTATGGTATCGGATTCGCATTGGCTACCGCTTTCGCTCGTGCCGGCGCCAAAATCGCTTTCAACGATATCAAACCCGAATTGGTAGAAAAAGGTCTGGCTGCATATAAAGAGTTGGGTATCGAAGCTAAAGGTTATGTAGCTGATGTAACCAACGAAGAGGCAGTCAACGAATTGGTTGCTAAAATCGAGAAAGATCTGGGTACAATCGATATCCTGGTTAACAATGCCGGTATCATCAAACGTATCCCGATGGTTGAAATGAGCGCTGCTGAATTCCGTCAGGTGATCGATGTCGATCTGAACGCTCCGTTCATCGTATCAAAAGCCGTTATCCCCGGAATGATCAAAAAGGGTGCAGGTAAGATTATCAACATCTGCTCAATGATGAGCGAGCTGGGTCGTGAGACTGTATCTGCTTATGCTGCTGCCAAAGGTGGTCTGAAGATGCTGACCCGTAACATCGCTTCTGAGTACGGCGAATACAACATCCAGTGCAACGGTATCGGCCCGGGTTATATCGCTACTCCGCAGACTGCTCCGCTGCGTGAGCGTCAGGCTGATGGCTCTCGTCACCCGTTCGATGCGTTCATCGTTGCCAAAACTCCGGCTGCCCGTTGGGGTACTCCTGAGGATTTGATGGGTCCGGCTCTCTTCCTGGCCAGCAAGGCTTCGGATTTCGTGAACGGTCACGTATTGTATGTTGATGGCGGTATTCTTGCCTACATCGGCAAACAGCCCAAATAATCAGATTTACGCTTAACGACGACAGATTATGAAACGTCTCGTAGTCATCATGGCTGCACTGTTGGCCCCCCCTCCCGGCGGGGCTCTTCCGATCTGGTCGGCAGGTAACCGTGAAGGTCGAAAATGGTCTCTCCATCCCGCGCGAAAACGAAACTGTCGAGGTGGCATGGGACTCTTTGCAGAGTAGAATCAACGGATTGACCGCTGATAACGTTGTTGTGATCAATTCGCAAGGTGATCAGATCCCTTCCCAGGTGATCTATGCCGGCGATACGATTCCTCAGACTCTGATCTTTCAGACAACCGTAGGTGCCGATAGTACCTGCCAGGTTACGGTGACGACCGGTGTGCGCAATGCGTACAAAACGCGCGTCTTTGGCCGTTTTGTGCCTGAACGTTTGGATGATTACGCCTGGGAAAACAACTGTGCGGCATTCCGCCTGTATGGACCTGCTCTGGCGACCTCTATGGTGAGTAGCGGGATTGACTATTGGGCTAAATCTACTCCCAATCTGGTGATTGATGACTGGTATGAAAAGAATATCAGCGGTAAAATCAATTACCATATCGATCTGGGTGAGGGATGCGACTGTTATGATGTCGGACCAACGCTCGGTATGGGCGCTTCGGCCCCCTATGCTGACGGAAAACTCTGGTTTAGCAGCAATTTTGTGAAAGCCGAGACACTGGATAATGGACCGATCCGTACCACTGCCAAGATTACCTATGCACCGTTCGATGTGAATGGTCGGCAAATCTCTTTAGTCAAGATCGTTTCATTGGATGCCTACTCGCATTTCAACCGCATGACCGATCTGTATGCCGGTGAAGGGGATACCCTTTCGGTTGCAGCCGGTATGGTCATGCACCAAGGAGCTCAACTCTTCCCCGGCGAAGGAACCTTTGCCCTGTATGAACCGGCATCGTTCTCTCCGAGCGGTAATGACGGACCATTGGGTGGCGGTGTGGTGCTGCCGGGCGGCAAGGCGATGCAGATCGATAATGAGGCGGTCTGTGTTGCTACTGCACAAATCGGAAAACCGTTTGTTTATTATTCGGGTGCCGGTACCAGTAAACAGGGTATTACGGCTGAACAATGGGTCCAAATGGTGTCTGACGAGTATCAGTGTGTGACCAATCCCTTGAAGGTGTCAATCGAGTAGAGAAGAGCCGTTTCATTGTTTTTCGTCGAAAATAAGGTTCCTACTTAGGGATCGTAAATAATAAAAGGGAGGATACGGAAAAGTATCCTCCCTTTTTATGTGTTTTAGGAGTGTGAGATCTGGATGGAATTGTCTGTGATTGATGTCGGGTTGTATGAACCTTGATTGTTAAGAGCGGCTCCTGCCTTACCGTAAGATTTTGCTGATAGTTGGTTTTATCTGCCTGTCCTGATCAAAATGCTATACGATTTACAAACCGGATATCTGGTGAGCAGGCTGAGGGTAGGAAGGGTCACATTCATTAGTACCAATTCTCATAGAGATCAGAGGTGGGGGTAAGAAATGCATCTCCTTTTATTTTAAACCGCGATTCCAGCCCTCGCTAAATGAACATGGGCAGGAGACTGTTCAGGGTGAGCCAATCAGTAATATCCGGTGTTAATGTACCTCATCAAAAGGACGGATCAACGTATAGTATTTCGCCAACAGGTGATCGGTCTCCCAGTAGGGGATGAATCCCTGAATCATGTAATCAATGTATTGCAGTGAACTTTGCGTTACACGTACAGGGAAGGTGGTGCGGGCACTATCCGGTATTTCGATTCGGTAACCGTTGCCGATCGGTGTCAGTATTACACCTTGGGCCAATTCTCCTAATTTTGTGAGCGCCGCCTGCAATGAGCGGTTGAATTGAGCAGAGTCAATACCCTGCGTCGGCTCTACATAGAGTTGGGGATAATTGGTCGGCTCTTCAACCAAGGTTAAAATAGCCTTTTCTCCACGTAACGTGAGTTTGCGATAGGGAAGACTGACAGTAGTTGGAATGCCTGCCGAGACCGTAGTGGATGGCTCGATAACGGAATTTGTTTTTGCTGATGCCAAAGCGTTTCCATTCGTCGCAGGAAGATAGTAGCGAATGTTAAGAGCTGTGTGTACTCCATTGAGTATGTAGGTCAGCTGTCCATTCCCTGGTAATCGAAGGGTGTCTCCGGTTAATTGAGAGGAGAGTTCTGATGGCAGTGAGGAGGTGGCGGTTGCTTTCAGATACTCTTGTTTGGAAATAGCAATAGGAGTACGCTGGGCCGAGATGAACCTGATCTGACGCTCATAATTGATTCGTTCTCTCCCCAATAAAGCCAGTTGAATCAGATCGATCTGCGGGGCTGCCGCCAGTAAAAAGGCGTAACGCATACCTAACGTATCGAACGGGTAACTCCACGAATCATAAGTATCTGCAGGGAAAGAGTCAAAGGGTGCAGCATCGCTCGTGGGCTGGATTGGAAGAAGTGGCAATACGTTTTCCGAACGTACGGACGGTTCGTCGGCCGAGCCACAAAGCTGAATGCCGTAAAATTCCGGCGTACGTGCCAGTGCCCGTTGCAACATCGAAGCAATCTCGTATCGTTCGGGAGTTAACTCTCCGATCAGTGTCTCCTGCTTGTCTGCCAGTTCGGTGGCCTGTCTCAATTTGTTAAAGTCTGCTGTATTGGCCGCTAACGGCGCGCTTGTCAAAGTGTTGAGTCCAGCTTCTGTACATGGGAAAAGGTATTGTGCAGCGGTTGCAGTGCGGCCCGACAGCAATACGATATTCCCCGGTTGTTTGGCCAGCAGCAGCTCGAGCGGGTTTCCCTCACTTTCGACTACCTCATTCCAGCTGGTGGCAGAGTCGGGGCGAGTATTAAATCGTCCGATGGAAGCTAAGTAGCTGTCGAGATATGCCCCTTCTGAAGCGAATACATGAACCGTACGATCAAAGATCGAATCCATGCGGTACTGTACCAAAGCTATTTGGTCATCTGCCGGAGCCAAAGCGATCAATTTTGCTGCGCCTGGTGTATCGGTAAAAGTTCCTTCTTGAGACAGACAACTGCAGAACAGGGTTGCCAACAATAGGTATGGTAGTCTTTTCATATCGGATACGATTTCGGACAAATAACGAATAAAGGATTAGGCATTTTAACCTAACAGTTGCTCATCTGGCGCAAATTCGATGGGATCGAATGTGTTGCGGTCATCCAGACGGAAACGCAAGTAGGTAATGGGTACCCCTTGGGCCAAAAACCGTTTTTCGTATGTCGTTTTGATTGATAACAACTCATCCGCAAAGCCGGTGCCGTAAATGTCTGTATTGGCAGCTTCTATAGGAAGCTGGTTGCCTTCCGCTACGGCACGGGTGTAGTCGTGCAGGTGGCGGCAGTCGCTTTTGAGATGAATCGTACCGCCAGGCCGTAAAAAGCGAGCATAACGTTCCAGAAAATCGGGCGCTGTCAAACGCTTTTTGACTCGACTTTTGCGTAGTTGCGGATCGGGGAAGGTGATCCAGATTTCATCCACCTCGCCCGGGCCGAAACAGGAGTCGATAAACTCAATGCGTGTGCGAAGAAAACCTACATTTCCCATCTGTTGTTCCGTTGCGGTTTTGGCTCCGCGCCACATTCGGGCTCCTTTGATATCTACACCGACGAAATTTTTGTCGGGGTAGCGCTCTGCAAGGGCGACAGTGTATTCTCCCCGACCACATCCCAGTTCAAGTACGATGGGATTGGAGTTGTGAAAGAATTGGTTGCGCCATTCGCCTTTTAATTTGTAATCGGTGCGAAATACCTCTTCAAATGCGGGTTGTACCATGCAGCTGAATGTGAGATTCTCTGCAAAACGTCTCAATTTATCTTTTCCTCGGGCCATAGGTCGGAACTGAAAATGCTGATTATGCGGTTAATGTTATGAGTGTGGCTGGGCGTACCGAGAATATGAATCCATCTCCTTTTGTTAAACGAATCGTACGTGATGTTGTTGTGTCTCATTGATTCGGCCTCTCGAAACCCCTTGAACCTTTTATTGTTTTATACGGTTGCTGAAATGTTTTATTTTAATTGCCGAAGTTTGCAATATGGATGTGTGTGTACTCTAAGTCTCTTTGTTTATTGGTGTGGGCAAAAGTGAATCTCATGGAAATGGCACAAAATCAAAGAGGCTAAAGCATCTCAACTATTCTGTCAAATGTCATTGTAAGTCGCTTTCTTGTTTCCGTGTACATGATCGCTACCTCCTTTTGCATCATCCTATCGGATCTCGATTCCTACAGCAGCAACACCTGTAATCCCCTCTTCTGTTTGGCTGGCCGCTTCATCGGGATCATCCGGTTGAGGCATGAGCGGAGTGAAGGTAAACAGATAACGCCCCGGTTGGGCCAATACCATTTTTGTCCGCAGCAGCTCTTCACGGTCAAAATAAAGCCCTGATGCTGGAGGCGTGTCAAATGTGCGGATGGATAGCGTGTCGTGCCATTTGTATCCTTTCGGCGTCGTAGTCGTTACAGCCAATCGTAATTGATCATAACCGAAGTCCTGACGTAAACGGGCGATTACATAAAGCGAACGTTCTGTTGTGGTGTCCTGGTTCTCGAAAATCACCTCCGCTCCATCCTTCCATCCATTCGGATTAAGATCTGTTGTGTGAATTTCGTGCGGCGATATACAACAGGTGAACAGAATAAAAGATAGAACGATCCCCCTTCTAAATAGATGCCTCCAACTGTTGTCTTCTTTTTGTTCCCGTCTCATCTCTGCTAATGCAATCGTACAAAATGGTTCCGTTGCTTTGGGCGATCAATCTCTGTTGTGTGCTATTGTCTTTTGTTGTCTGCGGAAACTGTTGACCTGCCTTGCAACCGGCCTGTTTAGTTGCTGGCTAAACATTGATCAGCGTTTTGTGCCGAGCAATTTTATTGGCTTCCCTCTGCAACAGTTAACAGGCGTTGAAGTGGCGCAATCTCTTTATACAGGTTAAGGACTCCTCTTTTGTTGAGGTATTTTACAATGTCCGAATCAAGTGAGGCGATCCGTACGAGTATGCAAAAGAGCATGCGCTGACTCTTGGCTGTGTAAATTATCTGCTTCTGTTGCGATTGCGACGGCGTGGCATATCGTTACGCTGGGTCTCCTCTCCCTCCGGACGATTAACTCGCTGGGGACGCTGTGCACGTTCTCGGAGTTGATCTCTGTTAGTATTGTTGTTACCGTTATTGTTCCCGCTTGCAGTTTCGTTATGGTTGCTTGCCGTATTTTCGCGCTCGTTTTGTGACCTTTGTTCCGGACGATTCCCTCCTCGGCGACGATTGTTGCGAGAACGGTTGCCATCCCGACGAGGTGTGTTTTTCCCTGTCTCGTTGTTGGATGGAGTATCCGTTTCGGTAGTTGTAGTGGTCGGCTCTGCATTCCGTTTGTCGCGAATGTTTTCATTGCGTCCGTTCCGACTGTCGCTTTCCGAACGACTCCGATCGCGGCCTCCACGACGGCGTTTCTGTTTGTCAAAACGGGTCAGGCTATCTTCGCCCACACCATCCGAAAAGGTTGGCTCGTTATTTTTGGCAGACAGATCAATGTCGCTGAGTCGCTCGGGTTTGATCCCTTGACGGTTGAGGTGCAGGATCTCTTTAACGCGTTCGATGCTTAACGGCTGCATGCCTCCTACAGCGTGAGGATCACTGCTGAACCACATGGTGCGGTTGAGGATGTCTGTTTTCACTAAATAATACTCGCCGTCGAGTACCTGTAACGGTTCCCGAACCCGTGGAAAATCTTTGCGGGCATCGAGATAGGTGTCGAGTTCGTATATCAGACAGCATTTGAGCTTACCGCACTGACCTGCCAATTTTTGCGGATTCAGTGAGATCTCCTGATGACGGGCTGCGTTGGTTGTAACCGACACAAAGCTTGAAATCCAGGATGCACAGCATAGCTCGCGGCCACACGAACCCAAACCACCGATGCGTCCGGCCTCCTGGCGTGCTCCGATCTGCTTCATTTCGATGCGAATGCGGAACTGCTCGGCAAAAATCTTGATCAGTTCACGGAAATCGACACGCTCATCGGCGATGTAGTAGAAGATCGCCTTGATCTTGTCTCCCTGGTATTCCACGTCGCCGATCTTCATGTTCAGTCCCAGTTCAGCTGCGATTTGCCGAGCCCGAATCATGGTCGAATGCTCCAGCGAAATGGCCTCCTGCCACTTTTCAATATCTCCAGGTTTGGCTTTACGGTAGATCTTTTTGAATTCGCCGTTCTGAGGATTGAATCCGACACGTTTCATCTGTTTGGCAACCAAATCGCCTGTTAGCGAAATGATACCGATGTCGTGTCCCGGTGAGGCTTCAACAGCAACTATGTCACCCGTCTTGAGTGGCAGATTATTGACGTTCCGATAGAAGCTCTTTCGGGTGTTTTTAAAGCGGACTTCGTATATGTCGTTCGGAAAAACGTCCGGCATCTCTTCGAGCCAATCGGTCGATCCGAGTTTGAAACAGCCGGGATGGACGTTGGCCGTTACTTCGTCCTCACAACGGCAAAATGAACATCCCCGTCCAACATCGAGTTTGCAGCGGCATTCCTCGTCGGTTGAAGGGGTGGTATGGTTGTCGTATTTTGAATTCATCTGTTTGCTGGTCAGCAGGATTTTCCCTGAAGTTATGATTTGATTATAGTCTTGATGCAGTCATCTTAATCCCTGAATATGGCGGGCTTTGTTTGGCAAATACAAGACGCTATGCAAAGATAATAAAAAAAACGAGACAGCTGCGGATATGCTTAGCTCGCGGATAACTCTGTGTAAGCAGGTTGCGGATTGTGTGAAAAGGATCTGCTCGCTAAATGGGTATGTTAAGCAATGGCATTGTAAGCTGGAGCAGGTTTCATATGCTCGTTCAGCGGATCGTTCGTCGAATTTTCTTTGGACGATTGTATGAATTGTGGTGAATTTTAATGATCAAGAGCTCTTTGTCGGGTGTGAGGATCGCCAAAAAAAGTGTTAAATTTGAATAGAACTTAAAACGACCGACTATGAACGTTAACAAACTGTTGGATGCGCTGGCTATGCGTCATCCGGGAGAAAACGAATATCTGCAGGCTGTACGAGAAGTGTTGCTTTCTGTTGAGGAGGTGTACAATCAATATCCCGAGTTCGAAACCAATAAAATAGCTGAACGACTGGTTGAACCCGATCGTATTTTTACGTTTAAAGTTCCCTGGGTAGACGATCGGGGTGTGGTACAGGTCAATCTGGGGTATCGAGTGCAGTTCAACAACGCGATCGGGCCATACAAAGGTGGATTGCGATTCCACCCGAGTGTGAATCTGAGTATTCTGAAATTTTTGGGATTTGAACAGATTTTCAAAAATGCGTTGACTTCACTGCCTATGGGTGGAGCTAAAGGCGGTTCCGATTTCAACCCAAAAGGAAAGTCCGATGCGGAGATCATGCGTTTTTGCCAAGCCTTTATGACTGAACTGTGGCGATATATCGGGCCGGAAACCGATGTGCCGGCCGGTGATATTGGAGTGGGCGGTCGTGAAATCGGATACCTGTATGGCATGTATCGCAAATTGGCCCGTGAAAATACAGGGGTACTTACTGGTAAAGGATTGACCTATGGCGGTTCGTTGGTGCGTTCCGAAGCGACCGGTTTCGGGGCAATCTACTTTGTAAAACAGATGTTGGCAAAGGCGGGCGATTTGCTTGCCGGTAAAGTGATCGCTATCTCCGGATTTGGCAATGTAGCTTGGGGAGCTGCCCTGAAAGCGCTTCAGGAGGGAGCCAAAGTGGTGACCATCTCCGGACCGGACGGCTATATTTATGATGAAGTCGGTCTTGATGAAGAGAAGATTGCCTATATGTTGGAACTGCGTGCATCCAATAACGATGTGGTGGCGCCCTTTGCCGATCGGTTCCCTGGCGCACGATTCATTGCCGGTCGCAAACCCTGGGAGGTGAAAGTTGATATTGCGATGCCGTGTGCAACGCAAAACGAACTCGATGGCGAGGATGCTGCACAGTTGTTGGCCAATGGCGTTCAGTATGTGGCTGAGGTTTCCAATATGGGGTGTACTCCTGAAGCAATAGATGCATTTATCTCTCACCGTATTTTGTACGGTCCGGGTAAGGCTGTCAATGCCGGTGGTGTGGCTACCTCTGGGTTGGAGATGGCTCAGAATGCTATGAAGCTGAATTGGGGTGCAGCCGAAGTGGATGAAAAATTACACGAAATTATGGCTTCGATCCATACGGCATGCGTCCAGTACGGCACAGAGCCGGATGGCTATATCAATTACATGAAGGGTGCCAATATTGCCGGATTCATGAAGGTGGCTCGTAGTATGGTGGAACAGGGAGTTTTGTAAGGCGGCGAATACATGCTTATCATGTAGAGAATGCCTGCTCTCATGAAAGATTCTTGCGCGTGAGTCAGGCTTGATATAGTCTGCCCTAAATCAAGACAGTTTTTTAGATCAATATAAATCTGAATCAGTAAAAATGGTTAGCGAAAAGATCAAAGGATTGGTGGCTGCTACGGTGACCCCGATGAAAGCAAATGGGGAGGTGAATCTTCCGGCTCTGGATAGTTATGTGAAACATCTCGAGAAACAGGGGTTGGCTGGAGTTTTTGTTAACGGCACAACGGGTGAGGGATTGTTGATGACCTCTGAAGAGCGCAAAGCGGTTGCTGAGGCGTGGATGGCCTATAAAGATAAATTCAAAGTGATGATTCATGTGGGTGGAACCAGCTATGCAGCGGCAGTTGATCTGGCCCGTCATGCTGAACAGATCGGAGCAGATGCCATTTCGGCTATGGGGCCCTGCTTTTTACCTCCGTATCGTGCAGAAGAACTGGTTGCGTTCAATAAAATTATTGCTGCGGCAGCGTCCAATACGCCGTTTTATTATTATCACATTCCGGGAACGTCACATGTCAATGTCAATATGCTCGATTTTCTGAAATTGGGTGAAAAAGAGATTCCAACCCTGCGCGGTATCAAATACACTACCTACGATTCGATGACAATGCAGGAGTGTATTGCCTATCGAGATGGTTATTATGACATTCTGCATGGCCATGATGAGACCATCTTGACTGGGCTAATGCTTGGGGCAACGGGCGGTGTCGGAACCTCATACAGCGTGACCGGTGAGCTTTATAACAAGATGCTTAACACCTTCTGGGCCGGTGACGTGGCTGGAGCGGTGAAATTGCAGGAAGAGGCTGTCAAGTTTATCCGGGTGCTGATCAAATACGAAAACTCAGTGGTGGGCATCAAAGCTATTTTGCAGATTATGGGTGTTGATTGCGGCCCGGTTCGCTTGCCGATGCGCAACCTGACACCTGATCGTATGAAATCTCTTGAGGCAGACTTACGGGCGATCGGTTGGATTTAACGAATTGCCAGCTAACAGTTGTGCTTGACGCATATCGGATTCAGCATAGCGATGTGGCTTGATGAGAGAGAATCGAGGAACCGTGGCGGAGTCTCGCCGTGGCCTTTGCAACTATAGGACGTTACGGCAGAATGAAAGTTGACATACCTTCAGCTGAGGTGGAACTTTAGTGTGCTGTCCTAGTGTTGGTGAAAAACATCCATTGCCTGCGGCCGAGCTGACTATATGAATAAAAACCTGAACGAATGAACCTTTTGACTTCAATCGCTTCTGCGGATGGGGCAATCGCTGGAGCTGCGACCGGTTTCCGACTGCTCGATTGGGTGGTCGTCGCTCTCTTTTTGCTCTGGATGCTGTGGATTGGATACCGGTCCGGACGTCGAAATCGTACTGCAGAAGACTATGTATTGGGTGGCCGAACCATGAATCCGGTTATGGTGGGAATTTCGCTTTTCGCGACGCTGCTCAGTACGTTAAGCTATCTGTCCTATCCAGGAGAGATGATCAAATATGGCCCTGTGGTCTTTATCGGATTGGTAGCCTTCCCGATTGCCTATTTCCTGGTTAGTCGGCTGATGATTCCCCGTTACATGAAGATGAAGGTGACCAGCGCCTACGAGATTCTCGAAATCCGATTGGGACGTGGGGTGCGTACGTTGGCGACGATCTTTTTCTTGTCCCTGCGTTTCTTGTGGATGGCCACGATCATCTATGCGACGGTTGATGTCGCCCTGATTCCGGTATTTGGTCTCGATCCAGGGTGGGTTCCCATAATTAGTGTGGTTTTAGCTGTAATTACTGTGATTTATACTACGATGGGAGGTCTGAAGGCGGTTGTATTGACCGATGTGATTCAGACGGTGGTGATGTTTGCCGGGGTGCTGCTTACGATTGGTATCATCGGAGGTAAAGTGGGTTCCGTCGGAGCCTTTTTTGAACCGCAGTTGTTTGAGCATTGGCCTCCGATCGAATGGGGATTCGACCCCTCGAAACGCATGACAGTTGGCAATATTTTGTTGATGACTCTGGTTTGGCAGGTCTGTACGGCCGGATCGGATCAGATGGCTATTCAACGCTATCTTTCTACTCCCGATGTGGCTACGGCAAAACGGTCGTATCGGATTTCGTTGGTTACCTCCTGCACCATTCAGCTGCTGTTGGCGGTCGTGGGGTTGGTAGTGATGACCTATTTTCTGCGTTATCCGCAAATGCTGGCTCCTGGGACTACGGTTGCCGGTGATGCAGACACCCTGTTCCCTCGGTTTATCCTGATCGGGTTGCCTGCCGGAATTACCGGATTGATCGCTGCTGGAATCATGTCTGCCGCTATGTCGAGCCTTTCGTCAGGGCTGAACTCTTCGGCAACGGTGATTTACGAGGATATTATTAACCGGAACCGCAAGGAGAGCAACACTTCGTTGAAAAGTTTGCGCCACATCAAACTAATTGCCGTAGCGCTTGGAGTTGTTGTAGCGCTGTCGAGCTTTTTAGTTGCCTATGTAAGTGGCAATCTGCTCGATGTGGTGATAAAGGTGGTCAATTTGGTGGTAGCTCCGCTGTTTGTGCTCTTTTTTATGGCTCTGTTTGTGCCGTGGGCCACTTCACGTGGGACGGTTACAGGGGGATTGTTCTCCATGCTGGTGGCTGTGCTGATTGCTTTTGCCGAGATTTTCGGCATCACGGCTTTGTGGATTATGCCGGTTGCTTTGGTGTCTGGAGTCGTAGCCAGTATGCTGTTCAGTTGGTTCGACCGGTGGCTGGTTAGGCGTGGATTTCTTGAGGAGAAAAGTGACCGACAAAATAAGTAGAAAGGCTTTGTGAGAGCCCTTGTCGGATTTTTGTTGATTGTTTGCGGTGCGTATGACTCTGATCTTGATCTTTGCCTTGGCTCCGATCCTGATCTTGACGCACAGTGCATACATGGTAAACGGGAGGGACTATCATTAAGACT
>ERZ859738.282-NODE-282-length-36973-cov-4.065605_pt1 | contig 36973 bp, 34 predicted proteins | sample MGYA00510122_ERZ859738 | MGnify/ENA primary metagenome ERZ859738 (study PRJEB30046, sample SAMN00715139) | human gut metagenome | study: EMG produced TPA metagenomics assembly of the A metagenome-wide association study of gut microbiota in type 2...
GGCCATCAGGTCCCGGGCATACAGCGGGCGCTGGGTATGCAGCACCCGGGCGATGCGGCTGAAGTGCCAGGCGCAGAAGTGGCCGACCGGGTTATCCGGATGTTGTCTGGCGATCTTTTCCAGAGCCTCGATCTGTTTATCCATCTGAAAGCGCTTTGGAAAGCGATGATAGAGCATGTCATCCGCCAGCACGCGCAGGCGGGCGGCGACGGTCTGCGCGTTCCAGCGGATCACCGCTTCGGCATGGCTGCGTTCCACCAGCTTTTGCACCTCTTCCGGCTGATGCAGGCTGACCGAAATATGCTCCTGCAGATCCAGCCCCATCTGAAACGCCCGCAGCAGGCGCTTATGATCGTTGCGTTGGTTAGCGGCCAGCATATGCATCTGCTGATAGCACTGGGTAATCAGATCGACCACTTTCTGCTGGCGGGTGAGCAGCGGCGGCAGGGCGGTCGAGGGATCGGTATGCTGGGTCAGCAGGCTGTATTTGGCTTCACAGTAGTCCGCCAGCTCCCGGTAAAGCAGGCTAAGCGACTCCCGTAGCGGCTGTTCGCGCCACAGCCAGAACCAGAACCAGTTAAACACGCCGTACCACAGCGTGCCGAAGGCGTAGATCAGCAGCGGCTCCCAGATGGGCATATTGCCCGCCAGGCTCAGGGTAAAGATGGCGGCGATCAGCGACGCGGGCAGCAGCCGCGCGTGCAGCGAACTGATCTCCGCGGTAACGCCGAGCAAGAGCGCCAGGCCGCTGAGAATAAACGGCAGGGGTATCGCCTGGGCAAGCAGCAACTGCACCACCAGACTGCATCCGGCAAACAGGCAGCCGCCGATAATCAGGCGTTTGAAAAAGCGCTTATGCGGGGTATCAAGACCGGCAATGTTGCAGCAGGCGGGGACTAAGGAAAATAACAGCCCCTGCTGGAGATGGCCGAGCAGAAGACCGATGGCCACGGGCAGACACAGCACCAGCGTTTGCCGCAGTGCATAGTTGACTTCCGGGTGGTAAATCAGCCTGCGCCACATGAGGGAAAAACAAAAACGGCGTACTGTGGGAGCAATACGCCGCTTAGCAACTTAACGGGTGCCGTAGACGACGATGGTTTTACCGTGCGCGGAAATCAGGTTCTGATCTTCCAGCATTTTCAAAATACGACCAACGGTTTCACGAGAGCAGCCGACGATCTGACCAATTTCCTGGCGGGTAATTTTAATTTGCATACCGTCCGGGTGGGTCATGGCATCCGGTTGCTTCGCCAGGTTCAGCAGCGTCTGGGCGATACGGCCCGTCACGTCGAGGAAGGCGAGGTTGCCCACTTTCTCAGACGTGACCTGCAGACGGCGAGCCATTTGCGAAGAGAGACGCATCAGAATGTCCGGGTTCACCTGGATCAGCTGACGGAATTTCTTATAAGAGATTTCGGCCACTTCACATGCGGTTTTCGCCCGTACCCAGGCGCTACGCTCCTGACCCTCTTCAAACAGGCCTAATTCACCGATGAAATCGCCCTGGTTGAGGTAGGAGAGGATCATCTCTTTACCTTCTTCATCCTTGATGAGTACAGCCACGGAGCCTTTAACGATGTAGTACAGCGTTTCTGCTTTTTCACCCTGGTGGATCAGCGTGCTCTTTGATGGGTACTTATGAATGTGGCAATGAGACAAGAACCATTCAAGGGTAGGGTCTGTTTGCGGTTTGCCAAGCACCATGCGCGGTTATCCTCTGTTATAAGCTATCTCCGGGCGCCGACACTACACGGCGTCCGGGCATGCAATCGTATTGTTTCCCTATACCTGGGAAGCTGGCTGATGATTTTTCGACAGCCCGTAATGTGAACTCCTCTGCATACATGCAGTACATCAATGTATTACTGTAGCATCCAGACTGTTTTAGCATAGCTTTCGCCGCATGTCTCCTGGTGTCTCGCTTCAGCATGACGCAGGTCGCCTTCCGTTGCGAGAATTGTTATGTGCGCGTAATCTGACAGGAATATTGCGATACTGGAGTTAAATTTTATGCAAGCGCGTGTGAAATGGGTAGAAGGGTTAACCTTTATCGGGGAGTCCGCATCGGGACACCAGATTCTGATGGATGGCAACTCCGGGGATAAGGCTCCCAGCCCGATGGAGATGGTGCTGATGGCGGCGGGCGGTTGCAGTGCGATCGATGTGGTCTCCATTCTGCAAAAAGGTCGTCACGACGTGACCAATTGCGAAGTGAAGCTGACCTCCGAGCGTCGCGAAGAGGCTCCGCGTCTGTTCACGCATATTAATCTGCATTTTATCGTCACCGGCAAGGCGCTGAAAGATGCCGCGGTCTCCCGGGCGGTGGACCTGTCGGCAGAGAAATACTGCTCGGTGGCGCTGATGCTGGAAAAAGCGGTGAACATCACTCACTCCTATGAAGTGATCGAGGCGTAGTCTTCGCCTGCCGTTGTATCGAATCTCAACCCCGGCCAGGCCGGGGTTTTTTGGTTAGCCTATCTTACGGCCTTCCATCAGGCGCTCGACCAGCGGCGTCATGATAAGCTCCATCGCCAGCCCCATTTTACCGCCCGGCACCACCAGGGTGTTCATGTGCGAGATAAACGAGCCCTGCAGCATCGCCAACAGCCAGGGGAAATCGATATTCTGCAGATTGCGGAAATGGATCACCACAAAGCTCTCGTCCAGCGAGGGGATCGCTTTGGCGGCAAACGGGTTGGAGGTGTCCACCGTCGGCACGCGCTGAAAGTTGATATGGGTGCGGGAAAATTGCGGGGTAATGAAGTTGATGTAATCTTCCATCGAGCGGACGACCGAGTCCATCACCGCCTCCCGGGAGTGGCCGCGTTCGCTGGTGTCGCGAATAAGCTTTTGGATCCATTCGAGGTTAACGATAGGCACCACCCCGACCAGCAGGTCGACATGGCTGGCGACATCATGCTGCGGCGTGACAACCCCGCCGTGCAGCCCCTCATAGAACAGCACGTCTGTCGGCTCCGGCAGCGGCTGCCGGGGGTAAAGGTCCCCGGCACCTGATTCCACGGCACGGCTTCGTCATAGGTGTGGAGGTATTTCCGCGACTGACCTTTGCCGTGGCGACCATAGTCGACAAAGGTCTGCTCCAGCAGGCCGAAGTCGTTCGCCTCCGGGCCAAAGTAGCTGATATGTTTACCCTGATCCCGCGCCTTACGGATCGCCATGTCCATTTCCGGGCGGGTGTAGCGATGAAAGCTATCGCCTTCCACCTCCGCGGCGTGCAGGTTTAGCTGCGCGAAGATTTTGCGAAAGGCAAGGCTGGTGGTGGTAGTGCCCGCGCCGCTGGAGCCCGTGACGGCGATCACCGGATGTTTGGCAGACATAACAACTCCCTGGTTAAACGATGTAGTGGCGTCGCCTTAGCCGTTAAACAGCGCGCGCGGCATAATATTGACCGTCTCATGCAGTTCCGACCACACAAGGACCGCCTCTCCGCGTTTCAGCTGCTGTTTTACATCGGCGACTTTATCGGCAAGTGAACGTTCATATTCACCATAATCGGTGCCTTCACGTAACACAAAGCTTTCAATCAGGTTATCCAGCGTTTCGGGATCCAGATCCTGCCAGGGAATAATCATACGGGAACCTCCAGCCAGCGGTTTAACCAGTCGGGAATGCGTCTTTCCAGCCACATCTCCGGTTTACGCAGAGTGCCGCTGACAAAGCCAACGTGGCCGCCTTGCTCGGTCAATTGATACTCTACGTTCGCGGGCAGTTGCTCCTGCGGCGGAATCGAGTGGTGATCCATAAACGGATCGTCTTTCGCGTGAATGATGAGCGTCGGCTTAGTGATATCGCTGAGCCGCGGCATGGCGCTGCATTGCCGGTAATAATCCAGCGCATCGGCAAAGCCATGGATTTTGGCGGTGATCATATCGTCAAATTCCCGGATGCGGCGCATCCCTTTGAGCTGGCGTAAATCGACGGGCAGCGAGCCCGGGTACGCTTTCAGCTTGCGTGAAGCGTTGGCTTTTAACAGATTGAGCAGATAGCGCTGATAAACTCGCGAGAAGCCCTTATCCATATGATAGCTGCAGGCTTCGAGCATGAAAGGCGCGGAGACGATCACCGCCGCATCCAGCGGGCAGCGGTCGCCTTCCTCTGCCAGCAGGCAGCCCAGCATATTGCCGCCCAGCGAATAGCCGACGGCCGCGGTCGGCGCGGGACCAAACTCGCGCTTCAGCCAGTGCAAAAACCAGGTGCCATCTTCCGTTTCGCCGGAGTGATAGATGCGGTGATTGCGGTTAGGTTCGCCGCTGCAGCCGCGGAAATGCATCACCACGCCCAGCCAGCCGCGCTGCATCGCCGCGTGGATCAGACCATGGGCGTACGGGCTGTGCAGACTGCCTTCCAGGCCGTGAAAAACGACGAGGCGCGGCTTATGGCGCGCCTGGTGCGGGTCTTCGCTCCAGGCCAGATCGACAAAATCGCCGTCCGGCAGCTCAAGGCGCTGCCAGTGCGGGGTAAAGCGCAATTTACGGCGAATCAGCCGCGGCAGCATGGTTTGCAGATGACGATTGCCCACGCCGCGCATCGGATGGAACTCACGCGAATCGTTTTCGGGGGGCGTCATGTCTGTGGGGATGATTTCAACCATAGCACCAGAACAATTAATAAACGTGATGATGACTATACCGCGCAGGGCATGCAGGGGGTTAGCCAATATGTGGTCTTGCGGCCAGTGACGCCAGCTTACAGCAAAAACAAATCATTGATGTCGCTGATGGCCAGGCCATGAAGAGGGCAGAAACCCACCCTGCCAGCGGCAGCGTACGCGCAGGCAGGATGAAGAGGAAGAGTTTAGCCTTCCTGAAGCATGCGCTCCAGCTGCTCCTGGGCCTCCAGCCAGGCCATCTCGCACTCCTCCAGCCCGGACTTCGCGCTGGCCTGCTGCTGCAGGCATTCGGTCAGCTCGGCTTTACGTGAGGCGTCATAAAGCTCACTGTCGCCAAGTTTTTCTTCCGCACCGGCCAACTGCGCGTTGAGCTTGTCCATCTCTTTTTCCAGACGGGCGATCTCTTTGCGCAGCGGTTGGGTCTGGCTGCGCAGCTCCGCTTCCCGACGCTTCTGGTCTTTGCGCGCCTGGGCGCTATTGCCGCTCTCTTTTGGCGCCTCGACGCTCTGGGACTCCTGTTTTTGCGAGTCGCTGAGCCACTGCTGATAATCTTCCAGATCGCCGTCGAACGGCTCGACTTTACCATCGTGGACGAGGTACAGATCGTCAGTGGTGGAACGGATCAGGTGCCGATCGTGCGATACGACCACCAGCGCCCCTTCAAAGTCGATCAGCGCTTCGGTTAAGGCCTGACGCATATCGAGGTCAAGGTGGTTGGTCGGTTCATCGAGCAGCAGCAGGTTAGGGCGCTGCCAGACGATCAGGGCCAGTACCAGGCGCGCCTTTTCTCCACCGGAGAAGCGGCGGGTTTCTTCGCTCACCTTATCGCCCTGGAAACCAAAGCCGCCGAGATAATCACGCAGCTTCTGCTCCAGCTCCTGCGGCGCCAGACGCGCCAGGTGCTGCAGCGGCGACTCATCGGCGCGCAGGAATTCCAGCTGATGCTGGGCGAAGTAGCCGAGCTTGATGCCTTTCGCGAGGCCGATCTCGCCGCTTACGGGCTGGAGCTCGCCTGCCAGGAGCTTAATCAGCGTCGACTTCCCGGCGCCGTTGCGGCCCAGCAGGCCGATACGCGAGCCCGGCACCAGGTTAAGCTTGATGGAGTCGAGAATAATACGCTCGCCGTAGCCGGCGCTGACTTTCTCCATCTTCAGCAGCGGGTTAGGCAAGCTCTCCGGCTGGCGGAAGCTGAAGTGGAACGGGTTATCCACGTGCGCCGGAGCGATAAGCTCCATCCGCTCCAGCATTTTGATCCGGCTTTGCGCCTGCTTGGCCTTGGTGGCTTTGGCACGGAAGCGATCGATATAGCTTTGCAGGTGCGCGACGCGCTGCTGCTGGCTTTCGTACATCGCCTGCTGCTGAGCGAGGCGGGTGGCGCGCTGCACTTCAAACGAACTGTAGTTGCCGGTGTACTCAAACATTGTCTGCTGTTCGATATGGATAATTTTGTCGACGATAGGATCGAGAAAATCGCGATCGTGGGAGATGAGGATCAGCGTTCCCGTATAGCCCTTCAGCCACTTCTCCAGCCAAATCACCGCATCGAGATCGAGGTGGTTAGTCGGTTCATCGAGCAGCAGCAGATCGGAGCGGCAGATCAGCGCCTGGGCGAGGTTAAGGCGCATACGCCAGCCGCCGGAAAAATCGCTGACCGGCCGCTCAAGCTGTTCATTGCTGAACCCCAGACCGTGCAGCAGGCTGGCGGCGCGCGAACGGATCGTCCAGGCGTCGATGGCGTCCAGCTTACCGTGGACGGTGGCGATAGCATGACCGTCGTTGCGTTCGTTAGCCTGCTGGAGCGCGGCCTCCAGCTGGCGATATTCTCGATCGCCGTCAATGACATAATCGATTGCCGGCTGCGGTAGCGCCGGGGTTTCCTGATTCACCCAGGCCAGCTGCCAGTTGCCGGGAAAGGTCATACTGCCGCCGTCAGCGCTTATCTCGTTTTTCAAAAGCGATAGCAGCGTCGATTTCCCGCAGCCGTTTTTCCCCACCAGACCGACCTTTTGGCCAGGATTGATGGTAGCGGTGGCGTTGTCCAGCAGGACGCGTACGCCGCGACGAATTTGTAACGAGGAGAAAACAATCATAAGGCGCCGTATGTTCAGACTATGTTAATTTGTCATTATGATAATGTAGTGTGGAAGCGAATCGCTTCACCGGGCCGCCATGGTAGCCCAAAACGAAGACGATACACAAAGTCATTCTGGCTGTGTCAAAACGCCGGGGCTGTGCAGGCCGCCAGAAGACCTACGGGAGGGGAATGATGTCTCAGACAGCGAAAGTGTTGCTGCTGTATGCCCACCCAGAATCTCAGGATTCCGTGGCCAACCGGGTTTTATTAGAGCCGGCCTTACAGTTGCCGAACGTCACCGTGCACGATCTCTACGCGCACTATCCGGATTTTTTTATCGATATTGCTTACGAACAGGACCTGCTGCGCCAGCATGAGGTGATTGTTTTCCAGCACCCTTTATATACCTGGAGCTGTCCGGCGCTGCTTAAGGAGTGGCTGGATCGTGTGTTAAGCCGCGGCTTCGCCAGCGGCGCCGGAGGGAACGAACTGGCGGGAAAGTACTGGCGCAGCGTGATCACTACCGGCGAGCCTGAGAGCGCCTACCGTCGCGATGCTAATCGCTATCCGATGAACGATATTTTACGTCCTTTTGAACTGACCGCCGGCATGTGCCGTATGCACTGGATGAGCCCCATTATCGTCTACTGGGCCCGGAGGCAGCAGCCAGAGGAGCTGCGCAGCCGCGCCCTGGCCTACCGGGACTGGTTGGCCAACCCCATCGCCGCCGGAGGTGTCCATGGCGGGATCTGATTTGCTGCTGGCGGGGGTGTTGTTTTTGTTCGCGGCCGTCATCGCCGTCCCTCTGGCTTCAAGACTGGGGATTGGCGCGGTGCTGGGCTATCTGCTGGCCGGGATCGCCATTGGTCCGTGGGGGCTCGGGTTTATCAGCGATGTGGATGAAATTCTCCATTTCTCTGAGCTCGGCGTAGTGTTTCTGATGTTTATCATCGGCCTGGAGCTCAATCCCGCCAAGCTATGGCGACTGCGGAGCTCCATCTTCGGCGTTGGCGCGGCGCAGGTGATGCTCAGCGCGGCGATCCTCGGTGGGTTGCTGATGACGACCGGGTTTTCATGGCAGGCGGCGGTGGTCGGCGGGATGCCCCTTGCGGAGGAATCCCATGGCGATGTCTTCCCCCGCCATGGCGCTGCAGCTGATGCGTGAGAAGGGAATGAGCCGCAGCGAAGCGGGACAGCTAGGCTTTTCGGTGCTGCTGTTTCAGGATCTGGCGGTGATCCCGGCGCTGGCGCTGGTGCCCCTGCTGGCCGGTTCAGCGGATGAGCATGTGAACTGGTTGACGGTCGGCATGAAGGTCCTGGCCTTTGCCGGGATGCTGATTGGCGGACGCTATCTGCTGCGGCCGGTGTTCCGTTTTATCGCCAGCTCGGGGGTCAGGGAGGTGTTCACTGCCGCCACGCTGCTGTTGGTCCTCGGATCTGCCCTGTTTATGGAGGCGCTGGGGCTGTCGATGGCGCTGGGCACCTTTATTGCCGGCGTGCTGCTGGCGGAAAGTGAGTATCGCCACGAACTGGAGATCGCTATCGATCCGTTCAAGGGGCTGCTGCTCGGGTTGTTCTTTATTTCCGTCGGCATGGCGCTGAACCTTGGCGTACTGTATACCCATCTGCTGTGGGTGGCGGTAAGCGTGGCGGTGCTGGTGGCGGTAAAAATGCTGGTGCTCTATCTGCTGGCCCGTCTCTATGGCCTGCGAAGTTCCGAGCGGATGCAGTTCGCGGGCGTATTAAGCCAGGGCGGCGAGTTCGCGTTTGTCCTCTTTTCGCTGCCCGCCTCTCAGCGGTTGTTTCAGCACGACCAGATGGCGCTGCTGCTGGTGGCGGTAACGTTGTCGATGATGACGACGCCGCTGCTGATGAAGGGGATAGATAAGCTATTGTCGCGACGGCTGAATCCGGCGGACGATACTGATGAGGCGCCGTGGGTGGAGGATGACAAGCCGCAGGTGATTATTGTCGGGTTTGGTCGCTTTGGTCAGGTCATTGGTCGCCTGCTGATGGCCAATAAGATGCGTATTACGGTACTGGAGCGGGACATCAGCGCGGTAAATCTGATGCGCAACTATGGCTATAAAGTCTATTTTGGCGATGCCACCCAGCTGGAGCTGCTGCGCTCGGCGGGAGCGGAAGAGGCGCAGTCGATCGTCATCACCTGTAATGAGCCAGAAGATACCATGCGGCTGGTGGAAATGTGTCAACAACACTTTCCACATCTGCATATTCTGGCCCGCGCTCGCGGGCGCGTTGAGGCGCATGAGCTGCTGCAGGCCGGCGTGACGCAGTTTTCTCGTGAAACTTTCTCCAGTGCGTTGGAACTGGGGCGCAAAGCGCTCATCACCCTCGGGATGCATCCTCACCAGGCCCAGCGCGCGCAGCTGCACTTCCGACGCCTCGATATGCGAATGCTGCGCGAGCTAATGCCAGTGCATACTGATACGGTACAGATATCACGCGTGCGGGAGGCCCGGCGCGAACTGGAAGAGATTTTCCAGCGCGAAATGCAGAAAGAGAGCCGGCAGCTGGACGGCTGGGACGAGTTTGAATAAAGGTAAATCTTATGGCAGTGCGTAAACGTTTTATTGCCGGGGCGAAATGTCCGGCGTGCCAGGCGCAGGATTCGCTGGCAATGTGGCGTGAGAATAATGTCGATGTTGTTGAGTGCGTTAAATGCGGTCATCAGATGCGTGAGGCAGATAAAGAGGCCCGTGAGCATGTACGCAAAGAGGAGCAGGTGATTGGCATTTTTCATCCCGACTAGCGTTATCCGTCGGCTTTTTTTAAGCTAAAGGGTACACGGCAGCAGAATTCCGCTACAATCTGCGCCACTATTCTTCCCATCTCAGGAGATATCATGAAAGTAGCAAAAGACCTGGTGGTCAGCCTGGCCTATCAGGTACGTACAGAAGACGGTGTGTTGGTTGATGAGTCTCCGGTAAGCGCGCCGCTGGATTACCTGCACGGTCACGGCTCCCTGATTTCCGGCCTGGAAAACGCGCTGGATGGCCACGAAGTGGGCGACAAATTTGACGTTGCCGTCGGCGCTAACGATGCTTACGGTCAGTATGACGAAAACCTGGTGCAGCGTGTACCGAAAGACGTCTTCATGGGCGTTGATGAACTGCAGGTTGGCATGCGCTTCCTGGCGGAAACCGATCAGGGTCCGGTACCAGTAGAAATCACTGAAGTTGAAGACGACCACGTTGTGGTTGATGGCAACCACATGCTGGCTGGCCAGAACCTGAAGTTTAATGTGGAAGTCGTCGCCATCCGCGAAGCGACTGCGGAAGAGCTGGAGCACGGTCACGTGCACGGCGCGCATGGCCACGATCACGATCATGACCATGGTCATGACGGTTGCTGCGGCGGCCACGGCCACGATCATGGTCACGACCATGAACACGGCAAAGGTGGTTGCGGTAACGGCGGTTGCGGTTGCCACTAATGGCGTCGCGTTCGCGCGGATAGCCAAAAAAAGCGGGGAAACCCGCTTTTTTTACGCCTCAATAGTGCGGCGGTGGCGTTTCTTCCGCCTGGGAGGCGATATGGGAGGGTTGGGTCGCCTTCAGCTTCTCGATCATCAGACGCATATGCTCCCGCATCTTCGCCATCTCGATCTCGTGGGCGGTCACGGTTTTGTTGAGGTCTTCGATGGTGATTTCCTGAAACGCCAGCCGGCTTTCCAGCTCCGCAAGGCGCGTTTCTAATGTGCTATCGTGCATGGGTAACCTCTTTAGTCTGATCCTGCGGGCGGATTCTACTTAAGTTTCCCCTGGCGCGCAGCATCGCTGCGCCGTACAGGAAACTTATTCATACAAAAATAGTCCTAAAAGAGGCGATATTCAGGAACGTCCGTATGTAGATTTTAACGGCAACGTTCTATAGTACGTTTTTTGCTTTTTACGATAACCCTGGGGCGAGAGGCCCCGGCCCTGGAGAAATGGATGAAATCACTGTTTAAAGTAACGCTGCTGGCGACCACAATGGCCGTCGCCCTGAATGCACCGCTGACCTTCGCTGCAGATACGGCAACGAAGGCAGCCCCGGCGGCTGAGAGTAAATCGGCATTTAAAAATGACGATCAGAAATCGGCCTATGCGCTGGGCGCGTCCCTGGGGCGTTACATGGAAAACTCCCTGAAAGAACAAGAGAAGCTGGGCATTAAGCTGGATAAATCCCAGCTGATCGCCGGCGTACAGGACGCGTTTGCCGATAAGAGCAAACTGTCCGACCAGGAGATCGAACAGACTCTGCAGGCCTTTGAAACGCGCGTGAAGACCGCGGCTCAGCAGAAAATGGAAAAAGACGCCACTGAGAACGAAGCCAAAGGCAAAGCTTTCCGTGACAACTTTGCCAAAGAGAAGGGCGTGAAAACCTCAAAAACTGGCCTGCTGTATAAAGTCGAGAAAGAAGGCGCTGGCGATGCGCCGAAAGACAGCGATACCGTGGTGGTAAACTACAAAGGTACCCTGATCGACGGTAAAGAGTTTGATAACTCTTATACTCGCGGCGAGCCGCTCTCTTTCCGTCTCGACGGGGTGATCCCGGGCTGGACTGAAGGCCTGAAGAACATCAAGAAAGGCGGCAAAATCAAGCTGGTTATTCCGCCGGACCTGGCCTACGGTAAAACTGGCGTCCCGGGCATCCCGGCCAACTCTACGCTGGTCTTTGATGTAGAACTGCTGGATATCAAACCGGCGCCGAAGGCAGATGCACAGCCGGAAGCCGCAGGCGATGCGAAAGCCGCGGACGCGAAAGCTGACGCTAAGAAGTAATCAGGTTCAGGCCGCCGTCTCGTCAGAGGCGGCGGCTTTTTTATTGAGCGCAGATATAATTAAAACTGGAAAGATCCTCAGGCGCTGTATTACTTTAGATAGCTTAATAATGATGATGAGCCTGCCCTGACAATAACGACAGGCTCCTGAAAAGGAGTGCTTTTTTTCATGTCCAGGTCGCTTTTAACCAATGAAACCAGCGAGCTTGACCTGCTGGATCAACGTCCCTTTGACCAGACCGATTTCGATATTCTCAAATCTTATGAAGCGGTAGTGGACGGGTTGGCGATGCTCATCGGTTCGCACTGTGAAATCGTGCTGCATTCTTTGCAGGATCTGAAATGCTCTGCCATCCGTATCGCCAATGGTGAACATACCGGCCGCCAAATTGGTTCACCGATTACCGATCTTGCGCTGCGCATGCTGCACGATATGACGGGCGCCGATAGCAGCGTTTCCAAATGCTACTTTACCCGTGCTAAAAGCGGCGTACTGATGAAGTCGGTGACGATTGCCATTCGCAACCGCGATCACCGGGTGATTGGTCTGCTGTGTATCAACATGAATCTGGATGTGCCGTTTTCCCAGATCATGAGCACCTTTATTCCGCCAGAAACGCCTGAAGTGAACTCGCCGGTGAACTTTGCTTCTTCGGTAGACGATCTGGTCGCCCAGACGCTGGAGTTCACCATTGAAGAGGTGAATGCCGATCGCAGCGTGTCTAACAATGCGAAAAACCGTCAAATCGTGCTGAATCTCTACGAGAAAGGGATCTTCGATATTAAAGACGCTATTAACCAGGTAGCCGATCGTCTGAACATCTCCAAGCACACCGTTTACCTCTATATTCGCCAGTTCAAAAGCGGCGATTTCCAGGGGCTGGATAAGTAATGCGTTTTGCCCTCACGGTGACCGGCCCAGCCTATGGCACGCAGCAGGCGAGCAGCGCCTGGCAATTTGCCCAGGCCGTGCTGCAGGAAGGCCATGAGCTGGCGTGCGTTTTTTTCTATCGCGAAGGCGTGCTTAACGCTAACCAGTTGACGGCGCCCGCCAGCGATGAGTTCGATCTGGTGCGCGGGTGGCAATCCCTCCACGATGAGCACGGCGTCGCGCTGCATATCTGCGTGGCGGCCGCCCTGCGTCGTGGCGTAACGGACGAACGCGAAGCGCAACAGCTCGCTCTGCCTGGCCACAATTTGCAGCCGGGTTTTACCTTGAGCGGGCTCGGCGCGCTAGCGGAAGCGGCGCTTACTTGCGATCGGATGGTGCAGTTCTGATGAAACGTGTGGCTTTTGTATTTTCCTCTGCGCCGCACGGCAGCGCCGCTGGCAGGGAAGGCCTCGATGCCTTATTAGCAACCTCCGCGCTCACCGACGATATTGGCGTGTTTTTTGTGGGCGACGGCGTGTTTCAGCTGTTACCCGAACAGCGGCCTGGCGCTGTGCTGGCCCGCGACTACATCGCTACCTTTAAATTGCTGTCGCTATATGATATCGACCAGTGCTGGCTGTGCGCCGACTCAGCGCGAGAGCGCGGCCTGGATCCCGCGACCCCGTGGGTGGTGGATGTCGAATGCCTGGCGCCGGATGCCCTGCGCGCCCGTCTGCATGAATTTGATGTGATTTTGCGTTTCTGAGGCCCCCATGCTCCATACGCTCAGTGTTTCCCCCTGGCATGCCGACATCGCAGCGATGCTTCGTTTGATGGAGCACGGCGACGATCTGGTACTACTGTCTGACGGCGTCACCGCGGCCATCGCCGATGGTCGCTTCCTTGAGATCCTGCAATCCGCCCCCATAACCCTATACGTGCTGCAAGACGACGTTGACGCCCGCGGGCTGGCTGGTCAAATTGCGGACAGTGTCGGCAGGGTTAGCTATACTGATTTCGTCAGACTCACAGTCAAACATGCCGGTCAGTTGGCCTGGTGATGGCGGGATCGTTGTATATTTCTTGACACCTTTTCGGCACCGCCCTAAAATTCTGCGTCCTCATAATATATGAGGCGATTTATTACGTGTTTACGAAGCAAAAGCTAAAACCAGGAGCTATTTAATGGCAACAATTAACCAGCTGGTACGCAAACCACGCGCGCGCAAAGTTGCAAAGAGCAACGTGCCAGCGCTGGAAGCCTGCCCGCAGAAACGTGGCGTATGTACTCGCGTATATACCACCACTCCTAAGAAACCGAACTCCGCACTGCGTAAAGTTTGCCGTGTGCGTCTGACTAACGGTTTCGAAGTCACCTCCTACATCGGTGGTGAAGGTCACAACCTGCAGGAGCACTCCGTGATCCTGATCCGTGGCGGTCGTGTTAAAGACCTTCCGGGTGTTCGTTACCACACCGTTCGTGGTGCGCTTGACTGCTCCGGCGTTAAAGACCGTAAGCAGGCTCGCTCCAAGTACGGCGTGAAGCGTCCTAAGGCTTAATGGTTCTCCGTTAAGTAAGGCCAAACTGATTTATCTTAATGTCATACTAAACTCTTAGAGTTTTGGACAATCCTGAATTAACAACGGAGTATTTCCATGCCACGTCGTCGCGTCATTGGTCAGCGTAAAATTCTGCCGGATCCGAAGTTCGGATCAGAACTGCTGGCTAAATTTGTCAATATCCTGATGGTAGATGGTAAAAAATCTACTGCAGAAACTATCGTATACAGCGCGCTGGAGACCCTGGCTCAGCGTTCTGGTAAATCTGAACTGGAAGCCTTCGAAGTTGCGCTCGAAAACGTGCGCCCGACTGTCGAAGTTAAGTCCCGCCGCGTAGGTGGTTCTACTTATCAGGTTCCAGTTGAAGTTCGTCCGGTCCGTCGTAATGCCCTGGCAATGCGTTGGATCGTTGAAGCTGCTCGTAAACGCGGTGATAAATCCATGGCTCTGCGCCTGGCGAACGAACTCACTGATGCTGCAGACAACAAAGGTACTGCAGTTAAGAAACGTGAAGACGTTCACCGTATGGCCGAAGCCAACAAGGCGTTCGCTCACTACCGTTGGTAATCCCTTCGGAGTCATAGTCACCAGGCGGGCGCTTCAGATGAGTCGCCCGCTCTGGATAACTTAACTGAACGCCTAAAGAAATAAACGAGGAATCAAATGGCTCGTACAACACCCATCGCACGCTACCGTAACATCGGTATCAGTGCGCACATCGACGCCGGTAAAACCACTACTACCGAACGTATTCTGTTCTACACCGGTGTAAACCACAAAATCGGTGAAGTTCATGACGGCGCCGCTACCATGGACTGGATGGAGCAGGAGCAGGAACGTGGTATCACCATCACTTCCGCTGCGACTACTGCATTCTGGTCTGGTATGGCCAAACAGTATGAACCGCACCGCGTAAACATCATCGACACCCCGGGGCACGTTGACTTCACTATCGAAGTAGAACGTTCCATGCGTGTTCTTGATGGTGCGGTAATGGTTTACTGCGCAGTTGGTGGTGTTCAGCCGCAGTCTGAAACCGTATGGCGTCAGGCAAACAAATATAAAGTTCCGCGCATCGCGTTCGTTAACAAAATGGACCGCATGGGCGCTAACTTCCTGAAAGTTGTTGGTCAGATCAAAACCCGTCTGGGCGCGAACCCGGTTCCGCTGCAGCTGGCAATTGGTGCTGAAGAAGGTTTCACCGGCGTTGTTGACCTGGTGAAAATGAAAGCCATCAACTGGAACGATGCAGACCAGGGCGTAACCTTCGAATACGAAGATATCCCGGCTGACATGCAGGACCTGGCTGATGAATGGCACCAGAACCTGATCGAATCCGCAGCTGAAGCTTCTGAAGAGCTGATGGAAAAATACCTGGGTGGTGAAGAACTGACTGAAGAAGAGATCAAAAAAGCTCTGCGTCAGCGCGTTCTGAACAACGAAATCATCCTGGTAACCTGTGGTTCTGCGTTCAAGAACAAAGGCGTTCAGGCGATGCTGGATGCGGTAATTGATTACCTGCCATCCCCGGTTGACGTACCTGCGATCAACGGTATCCTGGACGACGGTAAAGATACCCCGGCTGAGCGTCACGCAAGCGACGACGAGCCGTTCTCTGCACTGGCGTTCAAAATCGCTACCGACCCGTTCGTGGGTAACCTGACCTTCTTCCGCGTGTACTCCGGTGTGGTTAACTCTGGTGATACCGTACTGAACTCCGTGAAAGCTGCACGTGAGCGTTTCGGTCGTATCGTTCAGATGCACGCTAACAAACGTGAAGAGATCAAAGAAGTTCGCGCGGGCGACATCGCTGCTGCTATCGGTCTGAAAGACGTAACTACTGGTGACACCCTGTGTGACCCGGATGCGCCGATCATTCTGGAGCGTATGGAATTCCCTGAGCCGGTAATCTCCATCGCCGTTGAGCCGAAAACCAAAGCTGACCAGGAAAAAATGGGTCTGGCTCTGGGTCGTCTGGCTAAAGAAGACCCGTCTTTCCGCGTATGGACTGACGAAGAGTCTAACCAGACCATTATCGCCGGTATGGGTGAGCTGCACCTCGACATCATCGTTGACCGTATGAAGCGTGAATTCAACGTTGAAGCGAACGTCGGTAAACCTCAGGTTGCTTACCGTGAAGCGATTCGCGCGAAAGTTACCGATATCGAAGGTAAACACGCCAAGCAGTCTGGTGGTCGTGGTCAGTACGGTCACGTTGTGATCGACATGTACCCGCTGGAGCCGGGCTCTAACCCGAAAGGTTACGAGTTCATCAACGACATCAAAGGTGGTGTAATTCCTGGCGAATACATCCCGGCCGTTGATAAAGGCATCCAGGAACAGCTGAAAGCTGGTCCGCTGGCAGGTTACCCGGTAGTTGATATGGGTATCCGTCTGCACTTCGGTTCTTACCACGACGTTGACTCCTCTGAGCTGGCGTTTAAACTGGCTGCGTCTATTGCCTTTAAAGAAGGCTTTAAGAAAGCAAAACCAGTTCTGCTTGAGCCGATCATGAAGGTTGAAGTAGAAACTCCGGAAGAGAACACTGGTGACGTTATCGGTGACTTGAGCCGTCGTCGCGGTATGCTGCGCGGTCAGGAATCCGAAGTAACCGGCGTTAAGATCCACGCTGAAGTACCGCTGTCCGAAATGTTCGGTTATGCAACTCAGCTGCGTTCTCTGACCAAAGGTCGTGCATCATACACCATGGAATTCCTGAAGTATGATGATGCGCCGAACAACGTTGCTCAGGCCGTTATTGAAGCCCGTGGTAAATAATCCACAGGATTAAAACCTAAGTCCCGTGCTCTCTCCGAAGGGGAGAGCACTATAGTAAGGAATATAGCCGTGTCTAAAGAAAAATTTGAACGTACAAAACCGCACGTCAACGTTGGTACTATCGGCCACGTTGACCATGGTAAAACTACCCTGACTGCTGCCATCACTACCGTTCTGGCTAAAACCTACGGTGGTTCCGCTCGCGCATTCGACCAGATCGATAACGCGCCGGAAGAAAAAGCTCGTGGTATCACCATCAACACCTCTCACGTTGAATATGACACCCCGACTCGCCACTACGCGCACGTAGACTGCCCGGGCCACGCCGACTATGTTAAAAACATGATCACCGGTGCTGCGCAGATGGACGGCGCGATCCTGGTTGTTGCTGCGACTGACGGCCCGATGCCGCAGACTCGTGAGCACATCCTGCTGGGTCGTCAGGTAGGCGTTCCGTACATCATCGTGTTCCTGAACAAATGCGACATGGTTGATGACGAAGAGCTGCTGGAACTGGTTGAGATGGAAGTTCGTGAACTGCTGTCTCAGTACGATTTCCCGGGCGACGACACTCCGATCGTTCGTGGTTCTGCTCTGAAAGCGCTGGAAGGCGACGCAGAGTGGGAAGCGAAAATCATCGAACTGGCTGGCCACCTGGATACCTATATCCCGGAACCAGAGCGTGCGATTGACAAGCCGTTCCTGCTGCCGATCGAAGACGTATTCTCCATCTCCGGTCGTGGTACCGTTGTTACCGGTCGTGTAGAGCGCGGTATCATCAAAGTAGGTGAAGAAGTTGAAATCGTTGGTATCAAAGAAACCGCGAAAACCACCTGTACTGGCGTTGAAATGTTCCGCAAACTGCTGGACGAAGGCCGTGCTGGTGAGAACGTAGGTGTTCTGCTGCGTGGTATCAAACGTGAAGAAATCGAACGTGGTCAGGTACTGGCTAAGCCGGGCACCATCAACCCGCACACCAAGTTCGAATCTGAAGTGTACATCCTGTCCAAAGACGAAGGCGGCCGTCATACTCCGTTCTTCAAAGGCTACCGTCCGCAGTTCTACTTCCGTACTACTGACGTGACTGGCACCATCGAACTGCCGGAAGGCGTAGAGATGGTAATGCCGGGCGACAACATCAAAATGGTTGTTACCCTGATCCACCCGATCGCGATGGACGACGGTCTGCGTTTCGCAATCCGTGAAGGCGGTCGTACCGTTGGCGCGGGCGTGGTTGCTAAAGTTCTCGGCTAATCGCTGATAACATTTGACGCAATGCGCAATAAAAGGGCATCATTTGATGCCCTTTTTGCACGCTTTCACACCAGAACCTGGCTCATCAGTGATTTTATTTGTCATAATCATTGCTGAGACAGGCTCTGAAGAGGGCGTTTATACACCAAACCATTCGAGCCTCAGGGCGACGGCTAATCAACTCCTTCTTTGCAACAGCAGGGCAGGGGTGACACCACCGTCAACATTGAAGCAATTTGAATAGTTAAGTGTATAATCCGAAACTTAATTTCGGTTTGGATCGCCTCGCCCCCGCGGGGTGAAATTGTTTGTAGAATACTTCTGACAGGTTGGTTTATGAGTGCGAATACCGAAGCTCAAGGGAGCGGGCGCGGCCTGGAAGCGATGAAGTGGATTATCGTTGCCGTGCTGCTGATCGTGGCGATCGTGGGCAACTTCCTTTATCGTGACATTATGCTGGCGGTGCGTGCGCTGGCCGTGGTTATTCTTATTGCTGCTGCCGGTGGCGTCGCGCTGTTGACGACGAAAGGTAAGGCGACCGTTGCTTTTGCTCGCGAAGCGAGAACCGAAGTTCGTAAAGTGATTTGGCCGACTCGCCAGGAAACGCTGCATACTACGCTGATTGTTGCTGCCGTGACTGCAGTAATGTCACTGATCCTGTGGGGACTGGATGGTATTCTGGTTCGCCTGGTCTCCTTTATCACTGGCCTGAGGTTCTGAGATGTCTGAAGCTCCTAAAAAGCGCTGGTACGTCGTTCAGGCGTTTTCCGGTTTTGAAGGTCGCGTAGCCACGTCGCTGCGTGAACATATCAAATTACACAACATGGAAGAGTTATTTGGCGAAGTCATGGTCCCGACCGAAGAAGTGGTTGAGATCCGTGGCGGCCAGCGTCGCAAAAGCGAACGTAAATTCTTCCCGGGCTATGTCCTGGTTCAGATGGTCATGAACGACGCAAGCTGGCACCTGGTGCGCAGCGTACCGCGCGTGATGGGCTTCATCGGCGGCACCTCTGACCGTCCGGCGCCGATCAGCGACAAAGAAGTCGACGCCATCATGAATCGTCTGCAGCAGGTTGGCGATAAGCCGCGTCCGAAAACGCTGTTTGAACCGGGTGAAATGGTTCGCGTTAACGACGGTCCGTTCGCTGACTTTAACGGCGTGGTGGAAGAAGTGGACTATGAGAAGTCCCGCCTGAAAGTTTCCGTTTCTATCTTCGGTCGTGCGACCCCGGTAGAACTGGACTTCAGCCAGGTTGAGAAGGCGTAAGCCGGCGATCAAAAAAGCAGCGATTTAATCGTTGCATAGGGCGCGAAATTGGCATACAATTTCGCGCCTTTTGTTTTTATGGGCCCGGCCCGTAAAACGATGTTTAATCACGGGGAGCTTCTCTGAAGCGTTAATACCCAATTTGAGGATTTAAGAATGGCTAAGAAAGTCCAAGCCTACGTCAAGCTGCAGGTTGCAGCTGGTATGGCGAACCCGAGCCCGCCGGTCGGCCCAGCACTGGGTCAGCAGGGCGTGAACATCATGGAATTCTGCAAAGCGTTCAACGCCAAAACTGATTCCCTGGAGAAAGGTCTGCCGATCCCGGTTGTTATCACCGTTTACGCTGACCGTTCCTTTACCTTTGTTACCAAGACTCCGCCGGCTGCTGTTCTGCTGAAGAAAGCTGCAGGCATCAAGTCTGGTTCCGGTAAGCCGAACAAAGATAAAGTGGGTAAAATCTCCCGCGCTCAGCTGCAGGAAATCGCGCAGACCAAAGCTGCCGACATGACTGGTGCCGACATTGAAGCGATGACTCGCTCCATTGAAGGTACTGCACGTTCCATGGGCCTGGTAGTGGAGGACTAAGAAATGGCTAAACTGACCAAGCGCATGCGCGTGATCCGTGAGAAAGTTGATGCAACTAAACAGTACGACATCAACGAAGCCATTGCTCTGCTGAAAGAGCTGGCCACCGCTAAATTTACCGAAAGCGTAGACGTTGCCGTTAACCTCGGCATCGACGCTCGTAAATCTGACCAGAACGTCCGTGGCGCAACTGTACTGCCGCACGGTACTGGCCGTTCCGTTCGCGTAGCCGTATTTACCCAGGGCGCAAACGCTGAAGCTGCTAAAGCTGCAGGCGCTGAGCTGGTAGGTATGGAAGATCTGGCTGAGCAGATCAAAAAAGGCGAAATGAACTTTGACGTTGTTATTGCTTCCCCGGATGCAATGCGCGTTGTTGGCCAGCTGGGCCAGGTTCTGGGTCCGCGTGGCCTGATGCCGAACCCGAAAGTAGGTACCGTAACTCCGAACGTTGCTGAAGCGGTTAAAAACGCGAAAGCAGGTCAGGTTCGTTACCGTAACGACAAAAACGGCATCATCCACACCACCATCGGTAAAGTGGACTTTGACGCTGACAAACTGAAAGAAAACCTGGAAGCTCTGCTGGTTGCGCTGAAAAAAGCAAAACCGACTCAGGCGAAAGGCGTGTACATCAAGAAAGTTAGCATCTCCACCACTATGGGTGCAGGTGTTGCAGTAGATCAGGCTGGCCTGAACGCTTCTGCAAACTAATGCCTTTACGTGGGCGGTGATTTTGTCTACAATCTTACCCCCACGATTCTGTCAATAAGACAGACGCTATGCGAGTCATTTGAATTGCAGCAAGGCAGCAATCGAGTGAATCACCGGGAGTGTAGTTAACTACATGACCGGTGTGAACGAGAGCAGCTAACGCCGCTGCGGTTCGAAGGCCGAAGTCATAGGAAGAATTTGTTCGTTGGAGCCTGGCCTATCCAGGCCTCCGTCGAAGACCGCAGGTGTTTCGCAAGAAACTTAATCCCCTGCGTAGACGGTGACAGAACGCTAAGATTATTTTTGGATATTCTGGCTTGTTTCTGCTCACCGTATTTAGACGCTCTTTTCGTTGAATTGAGTGAAGTGAGTTCCAGAGCATAGGCTCTGGCAAACATCCAGGAGCAAAGCTAATGGCTTTAAATCTTCAAGACAAACAAGCGATTGTTGCTGAAGTCAGCGAAGTAGCCAAAGGCGCGCTGTCTGCAGTAGTTGCGGATTCCCGTGGCGTAACTGTAGATAAAATGACTGAACTGCGTAAAGCAGGTCGTGAAGCTGGCGTATACATGCGTGTTGTTCGTAACACCCTGCTGCGCCGCGTCGTTGAAGGTACTCAGTTCGAGTGCCTGAAAGACACGTTTGTTGGTCCGACCCTGATTGCATACTCTATGGAACACCCGGGCGCTGCTGCTCGTCTGTTCAAAGAGTTCGCGAAAGCGAATGCAAAATTTGAGGTCAAAGCCGCTGCCTTTGAAGGTGAGCTGATCCCGGCGTCGCAGATCGACCGCCTGGCAACTCTGCCGACCTACGAAGAAGCAATTGCACGCCTGATGGCAACCATGAAAGAAGCTTCGGCTGGCAAACTGGTTCGTACTCTGGCTGCTGTACGCGATGCGAAAGAAGCTGCTTAATCGCAGTTATCTTTGTAAAGCATTCGCTTACGTATAAACTTATTCTGATATTCAGGAACAATTTAAATGTCTATCACTAAAGATCAAATCATTGAAGCAGTATCCGCTATGTCCGTAATGGACGTTGTTGAGCTGATCTCTGCAATGGAAGAAAAATTCGGTGTTTCCGCTGCTGCTGCTGTAGCTGTAGCTGCTGGCCCGGTTGAAGCTGCTGAAGAAAAAACTGAATTCGACGTAATTCTGAAAGCTGCTGGCGCTAACAAAGTTGCTGTTATCAAAGCAGTACGTGGCGCAACTGGCCTGGGTCTGAAAGAAGCTAAAGACCTGGTAGAATCTGCTCCGGCTGCACTGAAAGAAGGCATCAGCAAAGACGACGCTGAAGCTCTGAAAAAATCTCTGGAAGAAGCTGGCGCTGAAGTTGAAGTTAAATAAGCCAACCCTTCCGGTTGCAGCCTGAGAAATCAGGCTGAGGCTGGTGACTTTTTGGTCACCAGCCTTTTTGCGCTGTAAGGCGCCAGTAGCGTTTCACGCTGTTTGACTACTGGTTTGCCTCTCAATGCTTGTTTCTATCGACGACTTAATATACTGCGACAGGTTAGGGTTCCTGGGCTGTGTAAATCGCAATGAAATGGTTTAAGCGTGATAGCAACAGGCATTGCGGAAAGTGTTCCATTTTCCGGTCAACAAAATAGTGTTGCATAAAAAACTGCCCTCTGCGGGCAGATGGGTCGACTTGTCAGCGAGCTGAGGAACCCTATGGTTTACTCCTATACCGAGAAAAAACGTATTCGTAAGGATTTTGGTAAACGTCCACAAGTTCTGGATGTGCCATATCTCCTTTCTATCCAGCTTGACTCGTTCCAGAAGTTTATCGAGCAAGATCCTGAAGGGCAGTATGGTCTGGAAGCTGCTTTCCGTTCCGTATTCCCGATTCAGAGCTACAGCGGTAATTCCGAGCTGCAATACGTCAGCTACCGTCTGGGCGAACCGGTTTTTGACGTTAAAGAATGTCAGATCCGTGGCGTGACTTATTCTGCACCGCTGCGCGTAAAACTGCGTCTGGTGATCTACGAGCGCGAAGCGCCAGAAGGCACCGTCAAAGACATTAAAGAACAAGAAGTCTACATGGGCGAAATTCCGCTCATGACCGACAACGGTACCTTTGTTATCAACGGTACCGAGCGTGTTATCGTTTCTCAGCTGCACCGTAGCCCGGGCGTCTTCTTTGACAGTGACAAAGGTAAGACCCACTCCTCCGGTAAGGTTCTGTATAACGCACGTATCATCCCTTACCGCGGTTCCTGGCTGGACTTCGAATTCGACCCGAAAGACAACCTGTTCGTTCGTATCGACCGTCGTCGTAAGCTGCCGGCTACCATCATCCTGCGCGCGCTGAATTACACCACTGAGCAGATCCTTGACCTGTTCTTCGAAAAAGTGGTCTTTGAAATTCGCGACAACAAGCTGCAGATGGAGCTGATTCCGGAGCGTCTGCGCGGTGAAACTGCCTCCTTCGATATCGAAGCCAACGGCAAAGTGTACGTTGAGAAAGGCCGTCGCATCACGGCTCGTCATATCCGTCAGCTGGAAAAAGACGATATCAAGCATATCGAAGTGCCGGTTGAATATATCGCGGGCAAAGTGGCGGCTAAAGACTATATCGATGAAGCGACTGGCGAACTGATCTGCCCGGCGAACATGGAGTTGAGCCTGGATCTGCTGGCTAAGCTGAGCCAGTCTGGCCACAAGCGTATCGAAACGCTGTTCACCAACGATCTGGACCACGGCCCGTACATCTCTGAAACGGTACGCGTCGACCCGACTAACGATCGTCTGAGCGCGCTGGTAGAAATCTACCGCATGATGCGCCCTGGCGAGCCGCCGACTCGTGAAGCCGCTGAAAGTCTGTTTGAGAACCTGTTCTTCTCAGAAGATCGCTACGATCTGTCCGCGGTTGGTCGTATGAAGTTCAACCGTTCTCTGCTGCGCGACGAAATCGAAGGTTCCGGTATCCTGAGCAAAGACGACATCATCGAAGTGATGAAGAAGCTCATCGATATCCGTAACGGTAAAGGCGAAGTGGACGATATCGACCACCTCGGCAACCGTCGTATCCGTTCCGTTGGCGAAATGGCGGAAAACCAGTTCCGCGTTGGCCTGGTACGTGTAGAGCGTGCGGTGAAAGAGCGTCTGTCTCTTGGCGATCTGGATACCCTGATGCCTCAGGATATGATCAACGCCAAGCCGATTTCCGCAGCAGTGAAAGAGTTCTTTGGTTCCAGCCAGCTGTCTCAGTTTATGGACCAGAACAACCCGCTGTCTGAGATTACGCACAAACGTCGTATCTCCGCACTCGGCCCAGGCGGTCTGACCCGTGAGCGCGCAGGCTTCGAAGTTCGAGACGTACACCCGACCCACTACGGTCGCGTATGTCCGATCGAAACGCCTGAAGGTCCGAACATCGGTCTGATTAACTCCCTGTCCGTGTACGCGCAGACCAACGAATATGGCTTCCTTGAGACGCCGTATCGTAAAGTGACCGACGGTGTGGTTACTGACGAAATTCACTACCTGTCTGCTATCGAAGAAGGCAACTACGTTATCGCTCAGGCGAACTCCAACCTGGATGAAAACGGCCACTTCGTAGAAGATCTGGTTACCTGCCGTAGCAAAGGCGAATCCAGCTTGTTCAGCCGCGACCAGGTTGACTACATGGACGTATCCACCCAGCAGGTGGTATCCGTCGGTGCGTCCCTGATCCCGTTCCTGGAACACGATGACGCCAACCGTGCATTGATGGGTGCGAACATGCAACGTCAGGCGGTTCCGACTCTGCGCGCTGATAAGCCGCTGGTTGGTACCGGTATGGAACGTGCTGTTGCCGTTGACTCCGGTGTTACTGCCGTGGCTAAACGTGGCGGTACCGTTCAGTACGTGGATGCTTCCCGTATCGTTATCAAAGTTAACGAAGACGAGATGTACCCGGGCGAAGCAGGTATCGACATCTATAACCTGACCAAGTACACCCGTTCTAACCAGAACACCTGCATCAACCAGATGCCTTGCGTGTCCCTGGGCGAACCTATTGAGCGCGGCGACGTGCTGGCAGACGGCCCGTCCACCGACCTCGGTGAGCTGGCGCTGGGTCAGAACATGCGTGTAGCGTTCATGCCGTGGAACGGTTACAACTTCGAAGACTCCATCCTCGTTTCCGAGCGTGTTGTCCAGGAAGACCGTTTCACCACTATCCACATTCAGGAACTGGCATGCGTGTCCCGTGACACCAAGCTGGGGCCGGAAGAGATCACCGCTGATATCCCGAACGTGGGTGAAGCTGCGCTCTCTAAACTGGATGAGTCCGGTATCGTTTATATCGGTGCGGAAGTGACCGGCGGCGACATTCTGGTTGGTAAGGTAACGCCGAAAGGTGAAACCCAGCTGACGCCGGAAGAGAAACTGCTGCGCGCGATCTTCGGTGAGAAAGCGTCTGACGTTAAAGACTCTTCTCTGCGCGTACCGAACGGTGTCTCTGGTACCGTTATCGACGTTCAGGTCTTCACCCGTGACGGCGTAGAAAAAGACAAACGTGCTCTGGAAATCGAAGAGATGCAGCTGAAGCAGGCCAAAAAAGACCTGTCTGAAGAACTGCAGATCCTCGAAGCCGGTCTGTTCAGTCGTATCTACGCGGTGCTGGTCTCCGGTGGCGTTGAAGCTGAGAAGCTCGACAAGCTGCCTCGCGATCGCTGGCTGGAACTGGGCCTGACCGACGAAGAGAAACAAAATCAGCTGGAACAGCTGGCTGAGCAGTATGACGAACTGAAACACGAGTTCGAGAAAAAACTCGAAGCGAAACGCCGTAAAATCACCCAAGGCGACGATCTGGCACCGGGCGTGCTGAAGATTGTTAAGGTATATCTGGCCGTTAAACGCCGTATCCAGCCTGGTGATAAGATGGCGGGTCGTCACGGTAACAAGGGTGTTATCTCTAAGATCAACCCGATCGAAGATATGCCGCACGATGCTAACGGTACGCCGGTAGATATCGTACTGAACCCGCTGGGCGTACCGTCTCGTATGAACATCGGTCAGATCCTTGAAACTCACCTGGGTATGGCTGCAAAAGGCATCGGCGATAAGATCAACGCCATGCTGAAACAGCAGCAGGAAGTCGCGAAACTGCGCGAATTCATCCAGCGTGCTTACGATCTGGGCGCTGACGTTCGCCAGAAAGTTGACCTGAATACCTTCAGCGATGAAGAAGTTCTGCGTCTGGCTGAAAACCTGCGTAAAGGCATGCCGATCGCAACGCCGGTATTCGACGGTGCGAAAGAAGCTGAAATCAAAGAGCTGCTGCAGCTGGGCGACCTGCCGACTTCCGGTCAGATCACCCTGTTTGATGGCCGCACCGGTGAACAGTTCGAACGTCCGGTAACCGTGGGTTACATGTACATGCTGAAACTGAACCACCTGGTCGACGACAAAATGCACGCTCGTTCCACCGGTTCTTACAGCCTGGTTACTCAGCAGCCGCTGGGTGGTAAGGCACAGTTCGGTGGTCAGCGCTTCGGTGAGATGGAAGTGTGGGCGCTGGAAGCATACGGCGCGGCCTACACCCTGCAGGAAATGCTCACCGTTAAGTCTGATGACGTGAACGGTCGTACCAAGATGTATAAAAACATCGTGGACGGCAATCACCAGATGGAACCGGGCATGCCGGAATCCTTCAACGTACTGTTGAAAGAAATTCGCTCGCTGGGCATCAACATCGAACTGGAAGACGAGTAATTCTCGCTCAAACAGGTCACTGCTGCCGGGTTAACGCTCGGCAGCGGAATGTGCTAACTCCGACGGGAGCAAATCCGTGAAAGACTTATTAAAGTTTCTGAAAGCGCAAACTAAAACCGAAGAGTTTGATGCGATCAAAATTGCTCTGGCTTCGCCAGACATGATCCGTTCATGGTCTTTCGGTGAAGTTAAAAAGCCGGAAACCATTAACTACCGTACGTTCAAACCTGAGCGTGACGGCCTTTTCTGCGCCCGTATCTTTGGGCCGGTAAAAGATTATGAGTGCCTGTGCGGTAAGTACAAGCGCCTGAAACACCGCGGTGTGATCTGTGAGAAGTGCGGCGTTGAAGTGACCCAGACTAAAGTGCGTCGTGAGCGCATGGGCCACATCGAGCTGGCATGTCCGACTGCGCACATCTGGTTCCTGAAATCCCTGCCGTCCCGTATCGGTCTGCTGCTGGATATGCCGCTGCGCGATATCGAACGTGTACTGTACTTTGAATCCTATGTGGTTATCGAAGGTGGCATGACCAACCTCGAACGCAACCAGATTCTGACGGAAGAACAGTACCTGGACGCGCTGGAAGAGTTCGGTGACGAATTCGACGCGAAAATGGGTGCGGAAGCGATCCAGGCGCTGCTGCGCAATATGGATCTGGAGCAGGAATGCGAGCAGCTGCGTGAAGAGCTGAACGAAACCAACTCCGAAACCAAGCGTAAAAAGCTGACCAAGCGCATTAAGCTGCTGGAAGCTTTCGTTCAGTCTGGCAACAAGCCGGAGTGGATGATCCTGACCGTTCTGCCGGTACTGCCGCCAGATCTGCGTCCGCTGGTTCCGCTGGACGGTGGTCGTTTCGCGACGTCTGACCTCAACGATCTGTATCGTCGCGTGATCAACCGTAACAACCGTCTGAAACGTCTGCTGGATCTGGCTGCGCCGGATATCATCGTACGCAACGAAAAACGTATGCTGCAGGAAGCGGTTGACGCCCTGCTGGATAACGGTCGTCGCGGTCGTGCGATCACCGGTTCTAACAAACGTCCTCTGAAATCTTTGGCCGATATGATCAAAGGTAAACAGGGTCGTTTCCGCCAGAACCTGCTCGGTAAACGCGTTGACTACTCCGGTCGTTCTGTTATCACCGTAGGTCCATACCTGCGTCTGCATCAGTGCGGTCTGCCGAAGAAAATGGCGCTGGAGCTGTTCAAACCGTTCATCTACGGCAAGCTGGAACTGCGTGGCCTGGCCACCACCATCAAAGCCGCTAAGAAGATGGTTGAGCGCGAAGAAGCTGTCGTTTGGGATATCCTGGACGAAGTTATCCGCGAACACCCGGTCCTGCTGAACCGTGCGCCAACCCTGCACCGTCTGGGTATTCAGGCATTCGAACCGGTTCTGATCGAAGGTAAAGCCATCCAGTTGCACCCGCTGGTTTGTGCGGCATACAACGCCGACTTCGATGGTGACCAGATGGCTGTTCACGTACCGCTGACGCTGGAAGCCCAGCTGGAAGCGCGTGCGCTGATGATGTCTACCAACAACATCCTGTCCCCGGCGAACGGCGAACCAATCATCGTTCCGTCTCAGGACGTTGTACTGGGTCTGTACTACATGACCCGTGACAGTGTTAACGCCAAAGGCGAAGGCATGGTGCTGACTGGCCCGAAAGAAGCTGAGCGTATTTATCGCGCCGGCCTGGCCTCTCTGCATGCGCGCGTTAAAGTGCGTATCACTGAATACGAAAAAGACGACAATGGTGAGTTTGTCGCGAAAACCAGCCTGAAAGACACGACCGTTGGCCGTGCCATTCTGTGGATGATCGTACCGAAAGGTCTGCCGTTCTCTATCGTGAACCAGGCGCTTGGTAAGAAAGCGATCTCCAAGATGCTGAACACCTGTTACCGTATTCTGGGTCTGAAACCGACCGTTATTTTTGCGGACCAGACGATGTACACCGGCTTTGCTTACGCAGCGCGTTCAGGTGCATCCGTTGGTATCGATGACATGGTCATCCCGGAGAAAAAATACGAAATCATCAGCGAAGCGGAAGCGGAAGTTGCTGAGATTCAGGAACAGTTCCAGTCCGGTCTGGTGACCGCGGGCGAACGCTACAACAAAGTTATCGATATCTGGGCTGCGGCGAACGATCGTGTATCCAAAGCGATGATGGATAACCTGCAAACCGAAACCGTGATTAACCGTGACGGTCAGGAAGAGCAGCAGGTTTCCTTCAACAGCATCTACATGATGGCCGACTCCGGTGCGCGTGGTTCTGCGGCACAGATTCGTCAGCTGGCTGGTATGCGTGGTCTGATGGCGAAGCCGGATGGCTCCATCATCGAAACGCCGATCACCGCGAACTTCCGTGAAGGTCTGAACGTACTCCAGTACTTCATCTCCACCCACGGTGCTCGTAAAGGTCTGGCGGATACCGCACTGAAAACAGCGAACTCCGGTTACCTGACTCGTCGTCTGGTTGACGTTGCGCAGGACCTGGTCGTCACTGAAGACGACTGCGGCACCCTGGAAGGCATCACCATGACGCCGGTTATCGAAGGTGGCGACGTTAAAGAGCCGCTGCGCGATCGCGTACTGGGTCGTGTGACTGCGGAAGATGTTCTGAAGCCGGGTACCGCGGATATTCTGGTTCCACGCAACACGCTGCTGCATGAGCACTGGTGTGACCTGCTGGAAGCGAACTCCGTTGACTCCGTCAAAGTGCGTTCCGTTGTATCCTGTGACACCGACTTTGGCGTCTGCGCGCACTGCTATGGTCGTGACCTGGCGCGTGGCCACCTCATCAACAAAGGTGAGGCTATCGGCGTTATCGCGGCACAGTCCATCGGTGAGCCGGGTACACAGCTGACGATGCGTACGTTCCACATCGGTGGTGCGGCATCTCGTGCGGCTGCTGAATCCAGCATCCAGGTGAAAAACAAAGGTAGCATCAAGCTCAGCAACGCGAAGTCGGTTGTGAACTCCAGTGGTAAGCTGGTTATCACTTCCCGTAATACCGAGCTGAAGCTGATCGACGAATTCGGTCGTACCAAAGAGAGCTATAAAGTACCTTACGGTGCGGTTATGGCGAAAGGCGACGGTGAGCAGGTTGCCGGCGGTGAAACCGTCGCAAACTGGGATCCGCACACCATGCCGGTTATCACCGAAGTTAGCGGTTTCATCCGTTTCACTGACATGATCGACGGCCAGACCATTACTCGTCAGACTGACGAGCTGACCGGTCTGTCTTCGCTGGTGGTTCTGGACTCTGCAGAACGTACCGCAGGTGGTAAAGATCTGCGTCCAGCACTGAAAATTGTTGATGCTCAGGGCAACGACGTTCTGATCCCAGGCACTGATATGCCTGCTCAGTACTTCCTGCCGGGTAAAGCGATTGTTCAGCTGGAAGATGGCGTACAGATCAGCTCGGGTGACACCCTGGCGCGTATTCCGCAGGAATCCGGCGGTACCAAGGATATCACCGGTGGTCTGCCGCGCGTTGCGGACCTGTTCGAAGCACGTCGTCCGAAAGAGCCGGCTATCCTGGCTGAAATCAGCGGTATCATTTCCTTCGGTAAAGAAACCAAAGGGAAACGTCGCCTGGTTATCACCCCGGTAGACGGTAGCGAGCCGTACGAAGAGATGATCCCGAAATGGCGTCAGCTCAACGTGTTCGAAGGTGAACGTGTGGAACGTGGTGATGTGGTTTCCGACGGTCCGGAAGCACCGCACGACATTCTGCGTCTGCGTGGCGTACATGCTGTGACCCGTTACATTGTTAACGAAGTCCAGGACGTATACCGTCTGCAGGGCGTTAAGATTAACGATAAGCACATCGAAGTTATCGTTCGTCAGATGCTGCGTAAAGCCACCATCGAAAGCGCAGGCAGCTCCGACTTCCTCGAAGGCGAGCAGGTGGAATACTCCCGCGTCAAGATCGCGAACCGCGAACTGGAAGCGAACGGCAAAGTGGGCGCAACGTTCTCCCGCGATCTGCTGGGTATCACCAAAGCGTCTCTGGCCACCGAGTCCTTTATCTCCGCGGCATCGTTCCAGGAGACCACTCGCGTGCTGACCGAAGCAGCCGTTGCGGGCAAACGCGACGAACTGCGCGGTCTGAAAGAGAACGTCATCGTGGGTCGTCTGATCCCGGCCGGTACCGGTTATGCGTATCACCAGGATCGTATGCGCCGTCGCGCTGCTGGCGAGCTGCCGGCGGCACCGCAGGTGAGCGTGGAAGAAGCGTCTGCCAACCTGGCAGAGCTGCTGAACGCAGGTCTGGGCGGTTCTGACAACGATTAATCGTTGATGCACTGCTAAAAAGCCGGTCAGGTTTCCTGACCGGCTTTTTTTATTGTCTATTTTCCGCCGCTTTCCCGGCCCTTAATTACATTTACGACATATTAAATCTTCATTTTCTTAGCAATTAATTCATGCAAAATATCTATTAGAAGCCTTTTTCTAAAACCTTTCTTTATGTATGGGTAAAACTTCTACTCATATCAAAAAATAATCAATTCAAAGGGTATATATTCAAAATACCTGATGAATCATGGGATTACTTCTGTTGCTGTATCTTCGGCGCGACGGCGCTGGAGAGGGATAGCCGCATCTCATGCTTCTCCCGGTCAGGCGCAGAAATAATCCCGACAGGCAGGTAGGGATCATTTTTAGATCTGAGTGGACAGGCTCTGGGGGCTGCATGGAATTCGCGATACAACTCATTATTATATTAATTTGTCTGTTTTATGGTGCCCGAAAAGGGGGTATTGCGCTGGGGCTGCTGGGCGGCATCGGTTTGGTGATCCTCGTCTTTGTTTTTCATCTCCAGCCGGGCAAACCGCCGGTTGATGTGATGCTGGTGATCATTGCAGTGGTAGCCGCCTCGGCGACCCTGCAGGCGTCCGGCGGGTTAGACGTGATGCTGCAGATTGCCGAGAAGCTGCTGCGGCGTAACCCGAAATATGTTTCTATCGTGGCGCCTTTCGTCACCTGCACGCTGACCATCCTCTGCGGTACCGGCCACGTGGTGTATACCATCCTGCCGATTATCTACGATGTGGCGATTAAGAATAACATTCGTCCGGAGCGTCCGATGGCCGCCAGCTCCATTGGCGCTCAGATGGGGATCATCGCCAGCCCGGTCTCGGTGGCGGTGGTATCGCTGGTGGCGATGCTGGGAAATTTTACCTTTAACGGGAAACACCTGGAGTTTCTCGATCTGCTGGCGATAACCATTCCGTCCACGCTGCTGGGTATTTTAGCCATCGGTATCTTCAGCTGGTTCCGCGGCAAAGACCTGGATCAGGACGAAGCCTTCCAGGCGTTTATTGCGCTCCCGGAGAACCGCCATTACGTCTATGGCGATACGGCGACCCTGCTGGACAAAAAGCTGCCGACCAGCAACTGGATAGCAATGTGGATTTTTCTGGCCTCTATCGCCGTGGTGGCGCTGCTTGGCGCTTTTTCTGAACTGCGCCCGGCCTTTGACGGTAAACCACTGTCGATGGTGCTGGTTATCCAGATGTTTATGCTGCTCTCCGGAGCGCTGATCATCATCATTACAAAAACTAACCCGGCATCGATTTCCAAAAATGAGGTCTTTCGTTCGGGAATGATCGCTATCGTCGCGGTGTACGGCATCGCGTGGATGGCGGAGACCATGTTTGGCGCGCACATGACCGAGATTAAAGGCGTGCTTGGTGAAATGGTAAAAGAGTATCCGTGGGCTTATGCCATCGTGCTGCTACTGGTTTCGAAATTTGTGAACTCCCAGGCGGCAGCGCTGGCGGCGATTGTGCCAGTAGCCCTGGCCATCGGCGTCGACCCGGCCTATATCGTGGCTTCTGCGCCGGCCTGCTATGGCTACTATATTCTGCCGACCTACCCAAGCGATCTGGCGGCGATCCAGTTTGATCGCTCAGGGACCACCCATATCGGCCGCTTTGTGATTAACCACAGCTTTATCCTGCCCGGGCTCATCGGCGTCGGCGTCTCCTGCGTGTTTGGCTGGGTATTCGCGGCGATGTACGGCTTTCTGTAAGAAGGACGGGCGCCGACAGCGACGCCCGTTAAATCCGTGAGATTATTGCGCGAGGGGCAGACGACGATAGAGTTCAATCATGTCGGTCGCCAGATCCTGAATGACCATAGCGTTCATCAGATGGTCCTGGGAATGCACGGTGATCAAGTTGACCGGCAATTTACCGCTGCCTTCATCCATGCCGATAAGCTGGGTCTGAATTTTATGCGCATGTTTGACGAACTCATGGGATTCAGCCATGGCCTGCTCCGCGGCGACAAAATCGCCTTTGCGCGCCAGCTGTAGCGCCGTCAGCGCCGCGCTACGTGCGGAACCCGCGTTAACCAGCAGCTCCATGATGATCGTTTCTAAATCTTCCATCGATTACTCCAGCATCTTAAGGGCTTTATCCAGAACGGCATCACCTTTCATCATGCCGTAGTCCATCATATCGATCACGGCGACCTTCTTGCCGAACGGGTCGGCCAGCGCCTGCAGCTTCGCCTGCTCATATTTCACCTGCGGGCCGAGCAAAATAATGTCGGCGGCGGCCAGATTATCTTTAAACTCAGCGACCGGTACGGCCTTGATAGAGACCTCAACACCCTTCTTCTGCGCGGCATCTTGCATACGCTGAACCAGCATGCTGGTAGACATACCGGCGGCACAGCACAAAACGATATTCTTCATAGTCAGTGGCCCTTGTGTTCCGTGATGTCTTATCTTTATCGCGGCCCTGGCGATGCGACAACCGCTTTACCGTGATTGTGTGTAAGGCATCACACAATAATTGAAACCGGTTTCATTTTTTCCGGAAAAAATAAAAAAGCCCACCGAAGTGGGCGGTGGCGGCGCTGAAGTCTTACGCGCGCAGGATACGGTTTTTACCCTGCTGTTTGGCTTTGTACAGCGCTTCATCGACGCTCACCACCAGCTTATCCAGTGGCTCCATATTCCATTCCCCGAGGCCGGCGCTGAAGGTGACCGTCAGGCCATCTTCGCGCCAGGTGCGTCGTTCGACGTTTACCCGCCATGTTTCCAGCAGCGTGCGGGCGTTATCGATATGTTCGGCAGGAAAGACCACCGCGAACTCTTCGCCGCCGTAGCGATAGAGGGATATCTCCAGCGGCTGGAGGACCTGTAGCCCTTCGCGAGCGACGTTACGCAGGACGATATCGCCATTGAGATGGCCCCAGGTGTCGTTGATCGATTTAAAGTTATCGATATCGACCAGCGCGAGGGCGAATGGCTGGTGATCGTTCATCAGGGCGGCAATATCGCTGTCGAAGGCGCGGCGGTTTTTGCAGCCGGTGAGAGCGTCGATGGTCGCCTGGCGGACGTAGGACAGTTCGCGCTGTTTATTGGTTTCAATCGCTTTACTCAGCATCGCCTCAAGGCGCGGGGCGCGTTTGACGTCACCGGTTTTAATCGCATTGATGATATTCATCAGCACGGTACGGGAAGCATGACGCAGATAAAGACCGAACAGGATAATAATGATCGCTGCGAGAGTGAAACCGCCGATCACTAAATTGGTCTCATGACGTGTCAGATTGACCAGGGTGGCGTTATCGACACGGAAAATCACAAACCAGTCGGGATTGGTAAAGGAGTAATAGTAATACCAGGTGTCGCTCCCGGGATCGTAAAGCTGCCCCTCTCCGCTGGTCATTTTATCCATCAGCTCGTCCCTGACGAAGGGTTTAAACAGCGCGCCCGGGTCGGAGTGCAGGACCACTTTGCCATCCCGTTGCACCACAAAAAATTCCCCCTGTACGGGCGCCACCATCTGGCGCAGCGCGAACCCCATGGAGGTGAGATCGAGATGAAAGGCCAGGCTGCCCTTGAGTTTCCCTTCCGGGGTAATGATGGGTTTGAAAATGGTAATCGTCGGATGGTGGGTGAAATAATCCATATACGGACTGGTGTAGTGGCTGAAGGTGCTGGCTTCCGCCTGTTTGATAAACCAGGGCCGTGTTTTGGGATCGAAAGCCCGGCTGTCTTCGTTTTCCAGCACCTCCGGGGCGCGCAGATAGTGGCCCTCGGTATCCGCCAGCGAGATGGATGAGACGCTTGGCATCATGTTCTGTAACTGCATCAGCGTGGTTAACCCTTTCTCCGGCTCCACATTGACTGCGCGATTCAGTTCGTCATTGCGGGCAAAGAAGGCGGCTGCGCGCCCGAGGATAAAATCATTTTCCCGCAGCAGGGTTTCCGTATAGTTGATCGCCAGGTTATGGGTAAAATTGCGGTTAATATCGTGATAATCTTCGAGAAAATCTTTCTGTTGCGCCAGAGTCACAAAAATAGCGATCAGCATAAAACTGAGCAAAATACCGGCAAACCCCACGACGATCGGCGTCGTAAAAGAGAGCTTTCTGTTGTGTAGAGCCATGAATCGTTAATCGTCCCGGATGTATAAACCATGGGTCCGAACGCAGGTTGCGTCTGGGACGCCTGCCGATCGAATCAGTTCACTATTGCTCAATTATAACTCTGAGGCCTTCATGTATCGTGATTTATATTCGGCGATAATGTGCAGGCCTCTGCTCAGCGCGGAGAGGCAGGGCGAAAATGAGGAAGAAAAGGTTCGCCCTGGTCAGCGTCCGCTGCTGACCCGGGCAGAATAGAAAAACGGCGTCGGGCGGGCCAGCCTCCGTTTTTCATCTCTCGTGCAGGCGCGCAAAATTATCAGGCGTTTACATTGTACATCATGAGGTTTGCGAAGCGCGTCCCAGCCAGCTATCCCAGTCTTTCCATACCGGCTGCAGGCCGCGGGCGGCCAGCGCGCCGGCGACCTCTTCAGGGCGGCGATCGTCGTGCGGGGCAAATTGCTCGAGCTCCGGATGATCGTCGGCGTAGCCGCCGGGCTGGGTTTTAGAGAAGGCGCTGACGTTATTGATCGCCAGCGGGATCACCCGGTCGCGGAACCAGGGTGATTCGCGGGTGGATAGCGACAGCTCAACCTCTGGCGCCAGCAGGCGGAAGGCGCAGATAGTTTGCACCAGCTGGCGCTCATCCATCAGCGAAGCCGGTTCAATACCGCCGGCGCAGGGACGCAGGCGCGGGAAGGAGACCGAATAGCGGCTGCGCCAGTAGCGCTGCTGCAGCCACAGCAGGTGCTCAGCGACTATAAAGCAGTCCACTCGCCAGCTGTCGGAAAGGCCGATGAGCGCGCCAAGGCCGATCTTATCGATCCCCGCCGCGCCTAAGCGATCCGGCGTATCCAGCCGCCAGAAGAAATCCTGTTTTTTTCCTTTCAGATGGTGTTGGGCGTACATGCTTTCATGATAGGTCTCCTGATAGACCATCACCCCGTCGAGTCCCAGGGTTTTCAGCTCGGCATACTCTTCAGTCGCCAGCGGCTGCACCTCCATATGCAGCGAGGCAAACTGGCTGCGGATAGCCGGTAGGTGCTGACGGAAATAATCCATTCCCACCTTACCCTGATGTTCGCCGGTCACCAGCAGCAGATGCTCAAAGCCCAGGTTGCGGATCGCGGCGCACTCGCGGGCAATCTCGGCGGCATCCAGCGTCTTGCGCTTAATGCGGTTGCTCATCGAGAAGCCGCAGTAGGTGCAGTCGTTAGCGCACAGGTTGGAGAGATACAGCGGCACGTAGAAGCTGACGGTATTGCCGAAGCGCTGCCGGGTGAGGCGCTGCGCGCGCTGGGCCAGCGGTTCAAGGTAATTGGCCGCGGCAGGCGAGAGCAGGGCCATCATATCGTCGCGGGTGAGCTGTTTGGCCGCCAGTGCCCGTTCGACGTCGGCGGCGGTTTTGCTGTTGATGCGCAGGCGGATATCGTCCCACTCCAGCTGCCGCCAGCGATCGCTAAAGGTTTTCATGCCAGCGCCTCCAGGAATCCGGTGAGCGGGCTGGTGGCCTGCGCCTGCGTACTGCGTGCCCCCGGTCCGGCCTGACGCGCCAGTAATCCGGCATCGATCGCCATACGGAAGGCGCGGGCCATGGCCACGGGGTCGTCGGCGACGGCAATGGCGGTATTGACCAGCACCGCGTCCGCGCCCATCTCCAGCGCCTGCGCCGCATGGCTCGGGACGCCGATCCCGGCGTCGACCACCACCGGGACCGTCGCCTGCTCGATAATAATCTCCAGCATGGCTTTGGTTTCCAGCCCCTGATTGGAGCCGATCGGCGCACCCAGCGGCATCACCGCCGCGCAGCCCACCTCTTCCAGTCGTTTACACAGCACCGGATCGGCGCCGCAGTAGGGCAGCACCACGAACCCTTCGCGGACCAGCAGCTCCGCCGCTTTCAGGGTTTCAATCGGGTCGGGCAGCAGCCAGCGGGCGTCCGGGTGGATCTCCAGCTTCAGCCAATGGGTACCCAGGGCTTCCCGCGCCAGGCGGGCGGCAAACACCGCCTCTTCCGCCGTCTTGGCGCCTGAGGTATTCGGCAGCAGGTTAACCCCCGCCGCCAGCAGCGGGGCGAGGATGGCGTCATTGCGCTGGCGTAAATCGACGCGCTTCATCGCCAGGGTTACCAGCTGGCTGCCCGAGGCGCGAATCGCCTCAACCATCACCTCCGGGGCGGCGAATTTGCCGGTACCGGTGAAAAGATGGGATTCAAACGTTTTGTCTGCAATACGTAACATGTCAGCCTCCAGCGATAACCTGAAAAAGCAGGACCCGATCGCCTTCCTGCAAGAGATGATCTTCCCACCGGTCGCGCGGCAGGATGTGTTGATTGAGCGCCAGCGCAACGCCCGGCTGCAGCTGTTCGA
>ERZ859738.291-NODE-291-length-36384-cov-3.122051_pt1 | contig 36384 bp, 26 predicted proteins | sample MGYA00510122_ERZ859738 | MGnify/ENA primary metagenome ERZ859738 (study PRJEB30046, sample SAMN00715139) | human gut metagenome | study: EMG produced TPA metagenomics assembly of the A metagenome-wide association study of gut microbiota in type 2...
GACCATTGAATTGTTGTCTGTGTCTATGCTGATTGTGATTAGTACCTTTCCAGTCGCCAATCCGTCAATAACCTTCTGAAAATAGTCCGTCTTGTAATTAGCCATAAATGCATTAAATATACCTAGTCCAATGTAAGCTAATACCCATATTCTGTTATTCTTTAGAATTTCTTTTATATAGCGCATAACTGTACTCCTTTATATATTGTATTTCAATCATTTGGACAGTACAGTTAACGACTGCTAGCAAGTTTATTTTCACCTCAGCACAATCTGCCAACAGTTTACATCAACTGTACTGAGTAATTATCTCGGATATATTTCATATCGTTCTCACCTCTTTCAAATAAAGTATTTCCGTTAATCTTATCATATCAAGTCCCAATATTCTAGCGCCATTTCTATAATTTGTTACCAGATTTTCTTTCCCTTATTTTCCCTTGTGAGAGTTCGTAAATAAGGGGAGAACGATATAACACGATACAAAATGTAATGAAAAGGACACTTAATAGTATAGTTATAGTTTGAGTGTGATTTTAGGGCTTGCTTAATTTAAAAATACATGTATAATATATCATATAGAAATACTAGGAAATAAAACGTTGAAACAGGAATGGCTGGAGAAAGAGAAAATAAACAGCGAGATAAACTGGGATAGAGTGAGAAGTTTTTACAGCATAGGATAAAGTTACAAAGGAGACGAAGATATGGCGAAGTTGATTACACCGGAGATTTTTCAGAAGAATACAGCAGAAGATTATTTGAAAGTGGCGATCGATACGGCGGAATGGATCGATACGTTGGCGATTAAGACGGAATATGGAAGAATCTGGCAGGCGTTGCCGGAAGGACAGGATGGGTATCGGGAGGATGTTCCGTTATTTACGCCGAAGAGTATGTATGACGGTTCGGCAGGTATTGGTATTTTCTTTATTCGGCTGTATGAAGCAACCGGAGACACACGCTGGCTGACTGAGGCAGAGGAAGCAGCGGCGCATATCATTGCAACGAAGGTTGGAGTGGAATGGTATCAGACGACGCTTCATTCAGAAGTAAAGGGTATTATTCCGGTTCCGGGCTGGGCGGCAGGCCCTTACAATGGCCCGGTTGGTGAGGCATATTTCCTTGAAGACCTGTATCAGGTGACAGGAAAACAGGAGTATCGGGATTATGTATTATATGTTGCAGATGTCCTGCTTGAAGCAGCAGTAACCGATGAGAGAGGACTGCATTGGAGTGATCAGGAGGATATCACCGCAGATGGCGGATTTATCGTATTCTTAGATATCCTTTACCGTAAGACCGGTATAAAGAAATATCTGGAGCTGGCAAAGGAAGGACTTACATATGCAATGAATATCGCAGTTGGAGATGAGACCGGACGATTGATCCCATATCAGGATCATCCGGTAACAGGTCCGACGTATGACAAATATTATCTCAGTACATGTCATGGCCCGGTTGGAAGTACGCTGGCATTTCGTGAACTGTATGAGATTACCGGAGAGGAGATCTACCGGAACTGGACGATCGAATTATCGCGTGGTATCGTCCGTGCCGGTGCGCCGGAGAAACATTCCTGGGGCTTCTGGAACTGCCAGTGCCAGTGCTGTGGAACAGCAGGTATTCTGGAGCATTTTGCTGCCATGTATGAATATACCGGAGAGAAAGAGTTCTATGATTATATGATCCGTACGGCTGATGTGATGCTTTCCGATTCGGATCACCGGACACCGGGACTTCGTACCTGGTATGACAGTTGGTGGAGAACGATCCCGACCAGAGTTGTGAGCTATCCGGGACTGTATGTTGGTGTGGCAGGTTGTGCATCCTCGCTGCTTCGTACCTATGCGGCGCTGACAGGTAAGAAGCTGACCAACCTGTACGAATATCATTTCTTTGAGAAGTTTTAAGCGGAGCCTTATATAAAAATGTAGATCATGCTTCTAAGGCTACAGTGATTTCGGTAATGTAGTCTTGCGGGTCTTCGGCAGTGAAGCTGTCTATAACATTGTGTTCCAGATATTCAGAGGAAGTATGGATGTTGTGCTCATGTTTAAAGGTCATCAGGCGGTCGTAAGTATCGCCGATCGTATCCCAGTGACCGGTGTGGTAGGCGGTGAGATATTTTCCTGCAGGCAAGGTATGGACAGGAAGCCCGTAAGGCTTGTTATCTAACAACAGGGCGACATTATCATAGACAGCGTACTTATCTGATTCGATATGGGAAGCATGCTGGAAATATGCCATATCATAATCATTTTTAAAAGTAGAACCGACCGTTAGCAGAAGATTGATCAGGTCATCGGTTTTTCGATACAGTTCAGCATCTGTAGCGGTCGGTGCTTCTGCATAGAGATAGTATCGTTCTGGGAAGTCAGCAATAAAGATGGCTGTCGGATCGATCTGCATAGCGAAATGGATCTTGCTCTTTTGCTGCGAGATCCATTTTTCCATGGAGCGTAATTTGGCAATCTCCGTATTGATCTGATGTTCACGTTCTTCTAATATATGGAGCATCTTTGCCGGATCACGGTTGGCAAGCTGCTGTTTGATCTCTTTTAACGGCATACCGAGGTCTTTTAATAAAAGGATGGTGTCAAGGATCTCGGTCTGATAGATCGAATAATAGCGGTAACCATTTGGCTGGGTGAGCTCCGGCTGAAATAAACCAATCTCATCATAATGAAACAGGGTTTCTTTTGTTATTCGCATGATCCTGGCGAACTCGCCGGTCGTCATATATATCTTTTTATTCATTTGAATTTCCTTTCATTTTCAAAATTACACTTGACTATAGGGTTACCCTATAGTATATGCTTGGCTTTGTCAATTAGAAAAGTGTTATAAAACGGAGAGGACTTGTTAAAATGGGTAAATCATTAAATCGTCGCATTACGCCATGGTCGCTGCTGAGCTTTGCAGCACCGTCAATCATCATGATGGTATTTATGTCGTTGTATACCATCGTGGATGGTATCTTTGTATCCCGATTTGTCGGAAGTAATGCGTTATCATCGTTAAATATCGTATATCCCGTAGTAAATGTGGCGATCGCCATTGCCATGATGCTGGCATCGGGTGGAAATGCAATCATCAGCAAATATCTTGGAGAGGGAAATAAAAAGAGAGCATGTGAGAGCCTGACTCAGTTTGTCACGGTATGTATTCTGGTCAGTCTTGTGATCGTGGTGATCAGTCAAGTGTTCCTGACAGAGATATCTAGACTGCTGGGTTCTAATGAAGTGCTTTTGGCGGACTGTAAAAGTTATCTGGGAATGGTGAGCTTATTCATTCCTGCCTGTATGCTGCAAACGTTGTTTCAGATGTATCTGGTCACAGCGGGACGGCCAACGATGGGCTTGCTGCTTATGATCGGTGCAGGTATTGTAAATGCTGTTCTTGATTACGTATTGATCGTGATCTGTGATATGGGAGTTGCAGGTGCGGCACTTGCAACAGGAATCGGTCAGTGCATTCCCGCGATTGCCGGACTTGTATTTTTCATGTTCTCCAAAGGTGAGCTTCGGTTTACCGGATTCAAGCTTTCCTTGCGGGAGCTTGGACATGCCTGCTATAACGGTTCTTCAGAGATGGTATCAGAGCTTTCAAATTCTGTTGTAACGGTATTGTTCAATCTTGTTCTGATGCGTCTTGCAGGAGAAGCCGGAGTTGCGGCTATCTCGATCCTGCTGTATGGACAGTTCTTATTCAATGCATTTTATCTGGGATTTACAATCGGGATCAGTCCGATCGTTGGGTTCCAGTATGGTGCAAAGGATAAGAAGAAGCTTCGGAGTATTTATAAGATTGCATTCCTTTTTGTGGCGGTATCGGCGATTATTCTGACGGTTATCGCAGAGGCGCTTGCGACCTGGATCATTACGGTGTTCACACATGATCCGGCAACATTTGAACTGGCAGAGATCGGATTCAAGATCTTTGCGATCAATTTCCTGTTCAGTGGATTAAATATCACATCCTCCGGTTTCTTCACAGCCCTTTCAAATGGTAAGGTGTCGGCGATCATTTCATTCAGCCGGACATTTGTATTTACGGTACTGTGTCTGCTGATTCTGCCTTATTTTATGGGAATCTATGGAGCATGGCTTGCCGTACCGATCGCGGAGGCGGTGACGCTGCTTGTGACGGTGCCATTTCATAAGACGTATTTTATCGGCAGGGGCAAGAAAAGTTATTTGTGGTGAGAGATGGAAAGTGCTTTTTATTTTTTCTGATATATATGCATGCGGATAAAATCCACCAGTTCATGATTGATCTGCTCGTTCTTTTCTTCGGCTTCCATATATTTCGGGAGCGGCAGATCCGGCTGGCATTCGCCGCAGATATCGATGCCGTATACGGTTTCATGGCTTAAGATGATGCCAAGCAGATGTTCCAACATGTCAAGTGACATGTCGCCCTGATTCCAGTTGGTTTCTGTGAAACGGGTAGAGAGAACATCTTTATCAATAGAAATATAAAATGGGACACCTGAGAGGATGTTTGCTGATTTCTTTCGGGCAGTCCCATTTTTTAGTTCTTCAGCAGAAAAGGTCAGAAGACGGTCTTTGCGTACTGCATCAATCTGGAAAATGTCGGCTGCTTCCGGTCCGATCAGAATTAACTGTTTCAGATTTGGATTCTGGTCCAGAACAAGCCCCGCCCAGTCACCACAGCTCATCATTCCGTCAACGAGTGGTCGCTGCATATCTGTATGGTGGTCGAATACTACGAGCGAGAACGGTCGTTTGATCTGGTCGGTTGTTATCTTTGTTACATAATGAAAATTCCCGGAGTCAATAAAATGGATACCGTTGATTCCATATGGCATGATTCGTTTCCGGATCTCGGCAGCGGCTTCATCTGAACAATACAGGGCGCAGCCTTCAATGTCAGAGCAGTCGATCCAGTGAAACCGTGGGTTATCCTTCATATCTTCATCGCAGTATACATGCGTAAAATCCAGGATGTAGTTGTTTGGTTTGTTGTTCATTATCAAAACTTCTTTCTTCAATGCATTCCGCAAAATCAGCACCCTTGCAAGCAAGTGATTTTGCGCTCATTATATCATGTGTTTCGCACATTCTATGCATTCCGCAAAATCAGCATCCTTGCGAGCAAATAATTTTGCGTTCATTATATCATGGTTCAAAAATAATGTACAAATCTTGTATAAACGGACAAAAAATATAAAAATAACCTTGTATAAACGGACAAAAATGCAAAAATAACCTTGTATAAACGGACAAAGATATGGCATAATATATATGAAAATATGAAAGAAGGTGTAGAATGAGAAGAAAAATAAAAAATGATATTTTGAATTTTTTGAATCAGGATGCCAAAAAGAAGGCTTTGCTTGTTACTGGAGCTAGACAGATCGGTAAAACATATATAATTAGAGAATGTATAAAGGAAACCACAGCTTCTTTTGTTGAAATCAATTTTATTGAGAATAAAGAGGCAAAAAAATTATTTTCGGATTTTAAAAATACACGCGATTTTTTGCTCAGATTATCGGCATTTGCAGAAGGTGAATTAATAAAAGGTGAAACGATTATTTTTTTGGATGAGGTACAGGAGTGTAAGGAGATAGTTACGGCAATAAAATTTTTGGTTGAAGAAGGAAATTATAAATATGTATTAAGTGGTTCTCTTCTTGGTGTTGAATTAAGGGATATTCGATCAATTCCTGTCGGATATTTGCAGGTTATAGAAATGTATCCTATGGATTTTGAAGAGTTCTGTATGGCAAACAATGTGAGCCAACGGATATTGGACTCATTAAAGGATTGCTTTATAAACAAAAAAGTCGTAGATGAAGTTATACATGAAAAAATGTTGGAATTATTTCGCTTATATTTGATCGTTGGCGGAATGCCAGAGGTGGTTAAGCAATATATTGATACAAATAATCTTCAGAATGTTATTGATTTGCAAAGCCAGATTATAATGCAATATAAAAAAGATATTGCTAAGTATGATCCGGAAAGCAAATTATATTTGGAAGACATATTTGATCTGATTCCAAGTGAATTGAACAATAAGAATAAACGATTTATTATGAAAAATCTTAATGAAAATTTTAAGCTTTCCAGATATGAGAATAGTTTTATATGGCTGAAGGATGCAGGGGTTGCGCTTCCGGTATTTTGTGTATCGGAACCCATGTTACCGTTGCTTATATCCAAATCGACTAATTTATTTAAGTTGTTTCTTGCAGATGTAGGACTTCTTACAGCCATGTATGCAAATGGAATTCAAAAGAAAATGTTGATGAATGAGCTCAATATAAATTATGGTGCAATATATGAAAATGTTGTTGCACAGGAGTTGAAATGTCATGGATTTAATTTGTTTTATTATAACAATAATCGATCTGGAGAATTAGATTTTATTATCGAATATGAAAATTGCGTATTGCCTATTGAGATAAAATCAGGAAAAGATTATGCAAGACATGCGGCTCTTAATAATTGCATGAAAAATCCTAGATATAATATTCATGAGGCGTTTGTTTTCTGTAATGGTAATGTAAATAAAAAAGACAATATTATATATTATCCTATTTATATGGTAACATTTTTGAATAAGGAAAAAAAACTGGGAGATATGATATATAAGCTTGATCTAAGCGCATTAATAGAATAAAAATAATTCTATGTTCATTCCATCAGATAGACATAGACAAAAATTCCTCTGCATACATTGTAAAAATGAGATTTGCAGGGGAATTTTTTTGAGAGATTATATTGAGGAAAGAGCAGAAGAAATTGGACAATATATCGTGGAAAGCGGAGCAACGGTCCGGCAGACAGCAAAGAAATTCGGAGTAAGCAAAAGCACGGTACATAAGGATGTAACCGAACGTCTGGTAAAGATCAATCCATTTCTGGCGGCAAGGATCCGGGTTGTTTTGGATGTGAATAAAGCGGAGCGGCACATCCGGGGAGGAATGGCGACGAAGGAGAAATATCTGCATGAGCGGGAAGAACAAGAGGGACAATGAATAAAAATATTTGTATAGATTGGTATAAGGCGAAAAGATATGGAGTCAGAAAATGACATGAGATGATGATGCAGAGAGGCAATTTGGAAAAGATTGCTTCTCTTTTTTAGTTTACTTGTGTTATCAGATGAGATTGGTTAAAATAAAAAATAGATATAACAAGGAGAATGTACGAGAATAAGGGGTAAAAGATAGTTAACGGAGGCGATTACAATGAGACAGAAGTTATGGAGAAAGAAAAAGTTTGTGGTGATGGCAGCAGCATTTACATGTATTGCAGCCCTGTCTGCATGTGGGAAAAAAGATGCTGATTATACTGTGGATGGAGGAAATGAAGACGGTGGAAGTATTCAGAGCAAATATGGTATTCCGGAATCGTGTGATACCACATTTGACATAGGATCAACCGGGCTTAAAAAGATCCAGTTAACAGATTCCGATATCACAGTGCCAGACACCGGTGCGATGTATGTGACTCCGGTAAAAATGAAGGAGATCGATTCAGAATATCGAAAAGCTCTGGTAGAAAAGTTATTTGATACAGATAAAGGGGTCTATGTCTATTATGATATGGAGAATATGGACAAGCTGTCAAAAGAGGATATTCAGGAATATATCGATCTGTATGAGCGGCAGAAAAAGGCGGATCCGTTACATGCAGCAAATTATGATTCGGATATTGACCGTATGAACCGTTTGCTGCAAACAACTTCAAAGCAGAGAGAAAATGCGGGAGACTATTCCGCGGATGAATATATGGGTACAGTAGGTGATCTGGAATACAGAATCAGTTTTCCTCAGGAAGGGGAAAATGATACGCTTTTCCGGATAAAGGAGGATCTTCTGCAGTATCGTCCGATGGAAGGTGCGACCGGTGTATTCACATCCAGCCTGGAAGAATACAATACCGGCTTGGGTGATGAATATGGAGAGTTGGAATCGGATATTAATGAATGTTCACTATCGGTAGATGAGGCAAGGCAGATTGCTGAAGAATTTCTGTCAAAGATTGGCGGATCCGATGCGATTTTACAGAGTGAATCGGATCTGTGCTGGTTATATCGGAATGATGGTGAATCCGATCAGGAGCTTCCGGTTGTTGTCGATGGATATTCCTTTGAATATATAAGATCTGTCGAGGATCAGCCTGTGTCAGATGTAGCGGTCTGGACCGCAGATAATCTTCGTCAGGCAAATGGATTTGTGAATGTCCCAATCGAGAAATATACGATTCAGGTAGATGCAAATGGTGTAATTGAAGCTCTCTGGAACAGTTATCTGGAAGCGGATGGCAGCCCACAGGCGGTGGAACTGTTATCCTTTGATGAGATGCTTAAGAAAGCAAATGAGTCTATAGCAGCATATTACACCAAATATCCGACAGCATATAAGCAGATTGCATTTAACGATATTACGTTGTCTTACTATCTGAAACAGAAGGAAGATGGAAGCGGATTTGAATATGTTCCGGCATGGATTCTTGCAGAATACGAAGATCCTGCAGATCATGAGCTCCCGGAGCAGGTCGTAATTCTGGATGCCAGAGATGGCTCTGCCCTCGACCTGATGAAGCTTGCCGAAGCAGTCGGCGGCATTTCCAGCGCAACCGAATAGAAAGCACAGCTTGTTTGTTACAGGACAGACTACGATACACGGTGGACATTCGGCTTGCCACCCTAGTTGACGGTGGAGGTCGGCGTGATGCTCTGGCTGGTACCTCCGGCTGTCAGGGTGTAGGTGCTGCCAACTTCAAGCTCCGGGCAACTGACGATGACAGAATTGTAGGACTTTGAAGTTTCATGTGACAGGAGTACATTTCCATCGGCATCGGTCAAAACAACAGTGGTTGTTCCATTTGTATTTGATGAAAGCGTTAGCATGTAGGAACACTGGGTAGAATCCGAGCTGAAGCTCTGCGCCATGCCGGAGTATCCGGTTGACAGGAAGTAACCATCTGTAATGGTTGCGGAGATGCCGTAGTCCAGTGCACTGTCGCCATTGCTCTCCGGTCCTTCGACATATACAGTTCCACCATTCATGTAGAAATAACCATTGCTGTTGATGCCATCTCCATCGGCGTTGATCGTAACAGTGCCGCCATTGATCGTGAGGACACAGGATTCGTCGGCATCCATGTCAAAGCCTCCTATGCTGCCCGGTGCATTCCCTGGCATCTGTTTGTTGTCAGGGAACTGTGTATTTTTGGAGCTTGCAGCATTGTCAGAGGAATTTGAAGTCTGGGTTTCTGAGGTGACTGCATTTGCATTCATAGTCACAACACTGTTGTTGGTTGAATTATCATATGGATCGGATTTGTTATCCTTACTATTCACACCTTTCATTTCTTATTTGATTTGCCCCGATTTATGTGGCTGTATACCACTGATCGATTCTGGTGCAAACAAGTTGCGCTTTCTATTCGGTGTATATGCCTAATTTGCTCATGCTCCTGTGCTACGAAAATGCAGCCCAATAATTGCTTATTGTAGTTTTTACAACAAAAGTTTCTATCTATAAAGTAACAGTCATAACTTAAATCAACTTAAAAATATAGCCAAAGTATACCGCACCTGCTTTTATATCGCAAATTAAAAAGACTCGTAGTTTGGGATATTCCGGTTGCTGTGTAATTTGGCATAGGACGACTAACATTAATGTAGATTTCGTAATGAGATTTGCACTAGCTGATAGTAAGTTCTACTAATCTCAGACTACACCTTTGGTTTGTCTTCGCTAAGGTAACTTACATGGCACGCACTAACCTCAGGTCTCGTCTTTGACTCACCTTCGCTAAGTGCTCCGCTCAGACGTGCGAATCGAATAGAAATCGAAATGTGTTAGCGCCCTATGCCAAATAGCGCAGCGACCGGAATATCCATGTTTGCCAATCTTTTTAATTGCGATATAGGGGCAGGTGGGGTATAATCAAGGGTGAGTTGCCAGAGGCTTTTCTGGCTGAGAAACAGAAAAGGGGTTATCCTATGAGATTTATTCATATAGCGGACGTCCATCTGGGCGCCGTTCCTGATAAAGATAAAAGCTGGAGCAAAGAGCGGGCAGACGAGATCGAATCAACATTTGACCGCCTTTTGGCTTTGGCAGAAGAACGCAAAGTAGACCTGCTGCTGATCGCGGGAGATCTGTTCCATGCACAGCCATCCCTGCAGGATCTGAAGAGTCTGGATTATAAGTTGTCAAAGCTCACAAATACAAGAACGATCATGATCGCGGGAAATCATGATTATATCAGTAAAGGATCACCGGCAGAGAGTTATGAATTTACATCGAACACAGTGCTGATGCCGGCAGACACATTCAGTAATGCATATCTGGACGATATCAATGTCTGTGTGACAGGATTCAGTTTTGGACAGGTGGAATATACAGAAGATGTCTATGCAGATATCATGCCGCAGATGGAGGATGTAGTCAATATTCTGCTGGCACATGGTGGAGATGAGAAGCATATTCCGATCAATTTTCGGCAAATGGCAGAGGCGGGATTTGACTACTGCGCGTTGGGACACATCCACAAACCAAAGCATATCGTGAAGAATAAGATGGCATATCCGGGTTCGTTAGAGCCGCTTGACCGGACAGAGACCGGCAGACATGGCTTTATCTATGGACAGATCAAGGATGGCGAGACAAAGATACGCTGGGAGCCATTTAACTGTCGAAGCTATATTAATCTGGGGCTTGCTGTGAAACCGGAATACAGCGAAGCAAAGATTCTGGATGTTCTTGCGAAGCAGATGGAGAATATGGGGACACAGAATATTTACCGTATTATTCTGTCCGGACATATGGCAAATGGATTGAAACCGGATTTTTCAGGTCTGATGAGAAACTACCGTATCTATGAGATCGTGGATAATACATTGTGTGAGTACGATCTGGACAAGCTTCATCTGGATAATGAAGATAATCTGCTTGGAAAGTTTATTGAACGATTCGCGGATGCAGAGGACGAGATCAGCAAACATGCATTAAAGTATGGGGTAGAAGCAATACTTGCAACTGGAGATAAGTGATCATGTATATAAATAAGCTGTTATTAAAGGAATTTGGAAAATTTAATAATAAAGAGATCCGGCTGAAAAAGGGCTTGAATCTGATCTACGGTGCAAATGAATCCGGTAAGACAACGGTGAAAGAATTTATTGTTGGCATGCTGTATGGAATCGATAAGACCAGAGGGATCGGAGCAAGGCTGGATAATTATGAGCTTCGCAAACCGGTAAACGGCGGTGGTTATTCCGGAAAGGCATACGCTGTAACAGATGACAAAAGCTATCTTCTGGAGCGGAATTTCCTTCGTACAAATAAAAATGCAACCTTGACAGAGATTGAAACAGGAAAAGAAGTACAGCTTAAGAATCCGAATTCTTATAAAGGCATCCTGTTTGATGTAGATAAAAGCACTTATACCAATACGCTTTGTATCGGAGAACATGGTGCTGCACCGGGGAAGGAACTGGCAGAGGATCTTGGCAATTATGTGGTAAATCTGACCACAACCCGGAATGCCGATATTGATAAGACAGAAGCGGTCCGGTATCTGAAAAATGAACGCCGGAATTTTGAAAATAAAAAGCTGGCAGCAGAGATTGACCAGTTAAATGAACAGATGGATGCACTTGGAGATGTAGACGGAGATCTGGAAGCAATCCGGGAAGAACGCCGAGAAGAGCTGGATGCTTATAATATGGAGATCGCGCGGTTGAAACGGGAGGCAAGACAGCTTGTAAACGAGAAGGATGCAGCAATTCCGGATGAAGACGAAGATCGTACCAGAAGTCATATCTTTCTTGATGTGGAAGCGCTGGATGATGACGAGGAGTTCCGTCCGAAGACACAGAAAAAGCTGACTGACAATATATTTATTATAATGCTGACTGGTATTCTGGTTGTTGCCGCAGTTATGCTGGCGGTTCACTTGCTGAATTTCCAGAAAGCCATCCAGCAGTTATTTACAATCTGTACGATCGCATTTGTGGCTGTTACGATCATTGACGGATTATTCCGGAAGGGCTTCTTTGATGGAGCGGATGCAGTACCGGATGAGGCAGAATTCGACCAGATGATCTATGAGCTTGGACGTGCTACAGAATCCAGAACAGTCAGGATCGAGATCGACCGGAATTTTCAGGAAGCACATGATGCAAAATTAGAGCTGTTGAAGTTCAAAGAGCATGATGCCGTAGCAAAGCGGGATTCCTATTATGAATTAAAGGGCAAACGGGATGAGCTTCAGAAACGGTTTGAGGTGATGGAGAAGGAACAGAAGGCGATCGACCTTGCGATCCAGACTATCAATGATATATCGGTGGATATTTATAATGATTTCGGTGGCCGTTTAAATGAGAATATTTCGGAGATTGTCAGTATTATTACAGATGGCAAATATAACGATGTGAAACTGGATGAAAATATGCATATTTCGGTATTTGACGACGATCATTATATGCCGATCGAGTTCCTAAGCAGCGGAACGATTGAACAGATCTATCTGGCTGTCCGGCTGTGCATCGCAGGGCTTCTCTGCAAAGACCGTATGCCAATCATTGTAGACGATATCTTTACAGCCTATGATGAACACCGTCTGAAAAATGCACTCTACTGTATGAGCCGCATTGATACCGATCAGGTCATAATCTTTACTTCAAACAATGCCATTGGAGATATGCTGGATGATCTCTCTATGGAATATAATTATGTAGAGTTGTAAATTGATTGTAAATTAAAAATTAAAAATCCCTGTCCACTTCCAGTTCTATTGCAGGTAGGGATTGAAACATCAGTGCAACGCGTTTCAATCCCTACCTACGATAGAGCTGGATGCAGGCGGGGTTTTTTAGTTATACTTAATTACATCTCATAGTTATCAGAGATGGTATGTTTTTCTTTGTACTCAGCGATACGTGCGTTGATCCGCTCAGCAGGATCTAACAGCTCGCTGATAGAAGCATCATGATTTAAGTGGTCGATGATCAGAGCGATGTATTTGCTCATATCGGCTGATTCGTACCAGTCCTTCTTGAACAGATCAGGCATCTGGTAGGTCAGGTTGGTTGTGATGACCTTTTCGATCAGACCTTCTTCGTGGCACTTATCGAATACTTCAAGACCCTTTGTGAAGAGACCGAAGGTAGCGATACAGTAAACACGTTTTGCTTTTCTCTGCTTTAACTGTCTTGCAACATCGATCATGCTTTCACCGGAAGCAATCATATCATCGATGATGATAACATCCTTGCCCTCAACAGAATCACCAAGGAATTCATGAGCAACGATCGGATTTCTTCCATCAACAACGCGTGAATAGTCACGACGCTTGTAGAACATTCCGACATCGACACCTAACAGGTTCGCAAAGTAGATTGCTCTGTGCATAGCACCCTCATCCGGAGAAATGACCATCATATGGTTGTTGTCAATTTCAAGATCCGGTGTGGTACGGAGCAGGGTCTTGATGAACTGGTAGGTTGGACGTACATTCTCAAATCCGCTCTTAGGGATGGCATTTACGACACGAGGATCGTGTGCGTCAAATGTCACAATATTGTCAACACCATAAGACTTTAATTCCTGAAGCATAACGGCACAGTCAAGAGATTCTCTGGAAGAACGCTTGTGCTGGCGGCTTTCATAAAGGAATGGCATAATTACTGTGATCTTTTTTGGTTTATCAGTCATAGCGGCGATCAGTCGTTTCAAATCTGCATAATGGTCATCCGGAGACATACGCTGTGGCTGGCCTGCCATTGTATAAGTACAGCTATAGTTTCCGACATCAACCATAATATAGATATCTTTACCACGAACGGATTCATTCAGAATACCCTTTGCCTCACCGGAGCCGAAACGTGGACAATCGGCACTGATCAGGTAAGTATCAGCTTCATATCCGTGGAAAACAATGTTGTCTTTGTGTACATTGTCTCTGTTAGCTCTCCATTTTACGAGATAATGATCAACCTTTTCACCAAGGCCTGTACAACTTTTGTGAGCGACAATTCCGAGACTGCCCACGGGTATGGTTTCTAATTTGCTATCGTCTGGCATGATAAATATCCTCCATAATCTTATAGTGTAATGATTCGATACCTTATATTGTTAGTATCATTGATAGTATATATGCAAATGCAGAAGACTGCAATGCCATCAGTTAGAAGTTTTATTCTGGATCCGGTCTTTTCGTTTGGTGTAGCGGATATTTGTTCCATATAATGGAAATACCTTAAAGTCACCAATGATACGGGACATGATACGTTCCGTATACCGGTCAGAAAGCTCCCGCATACTCAGATTGGTTGAAATCAGAGTAGCAAGGGATCGGTTGTTGCGCATGTTAATGATCTCAAATAACTGGGAATTAACGAAAGTATTCGGAACCTCGGTGCCGAGATCGTCAATGATCAGCAGTTCACAGTTATAGATATAATCATATAACATCATCTTTTCTTTTTCACGCACATTACCCATTATAATGCCTGATAAAATATTTTCAAATAAATTTATTGAAGTCAGATAAAGAACTGTGTGTCCTTTGTCTAACAAAGCCTTTGCAATACAGTTGGACAGGAAGGTTTTCCCAAGTCCTGTTTCTCCATAGATTAGAATACCGGAGTGGGATTCGTCAAAATGCTCCACATAATCTTTGCAAGCTGCCAGAGTGTTTGAGGCATTCTCGTATGGCGTATGCTTATGCGTGCCATCATTCTCCCGGCTGTAGTAGTTCAGGGAAAAAGTAGAGAAATTCTCTCTCTCCAGGATCTCACGGATCGTGGACTGGTTGTATAGCTCGTCGATCACCTTCTGTGTCATACATTTGCAGGGATGGCTTCCCTGATAGCCGGTGTCGTGACAGAGCGGACATTCATAGATCGGTTCCAGATAGTTCTCCGGATATCCATGCTCTTTTAAAAGAGCTTTTTTATAAGCTGCCAGTTCCCGATTATTCTGGTTGATGTCTTCCATATTAACAGGCAGTTTCCGTATTCTGTTTCTTGCTGCCTGAATAGAAGAGGAAGCGATTTCCTGATCGATCTTTTTTATCTCAGGAATCTTTTCATATATTTCAGCTTTTCTATTGTCTGCCAGAATTTCATTTTCAAGACGCTTCCGTTGAAAGCCTGACAATATACTATCATAATCTATATTTTTCATAATTACACATAATCCTTATTTAGTGAGAATTTATCTCATCTAGGAACAACTGCTCCATTTCATCAAGCTCAGCCGACATGTCTTTTTGCTGGAATGAATTGAAAGCATTCGGTTTAGCATTGTACTGACTTGATTTTTGTGATGTATTTCGTTTTTTTGCTTCGTGATATTCTGTGCTTGCCTTGGCAATATCATCGACTGTTTTGACACCCTGTTGCTGCCATTTTTTCAGGATACCGTTGATATAGGCAAATGTTACATCGTGAGGATGCTGTGCAATTCCACGGTTGCAGGCTTCAATGATGACCGGCAGTTCAAAGCCCATTTCCTTATTCCAGGAATCCATCCATGCGACTTCTCCTGTGGTTGGAGCTTTCCGGTTGATACCAAGTGCCTTAAAGACTGCACGGTACAATGGGTTGCCATTTTCAGCAGCTTCCTTTGCTTCCTCCAGTGTGTGGATGCCGGCCTGATACCAGTTTTTGGCAATGCCCTCTGCATAACGGAGATCCGGTTTCTCAATGCTGACACAGTATTCGATCAGATATTCCATGATCTCGGTGGAGAAGCCTAACTGATCGTGAATATAGATCAGGATCTCGATATCATTCACCGATAATTCTTTTCTGAAATAGGTTTCTGCTTCAAATATCACGTCGGCAAATGCATCATCTTCCTTTGCCTTTGCTGCAAGGGCGGCAGAGTAAGGCTGTTTCTCCGGAAATACAGGCGCCGGTTTCTGAACCGGTTCCGGTCCTGATATGGTATTCTTGGTATGTACCGGTTTGCTTGCTGCTGGAACAGCAGGCTTCTTTTTCTTTTCCGGAAACTTTAATAAAGAGATGCTGTCGAGCGACAGGGAGGTGTCTGCCTCTTCCTTTGTTTTTTCATGCAGAGGAAGAAGGGTAATACCTGTAAGCTGGCCGGATGCATCGTAATCCAGACGTAATACGTCCTCGCTGATCCAGTACCGGATCGCACGGCAGATATCCTTCTCTGTAAGGTTGAAATGATCTGCAATATCAGCTACCGAGATCGGTGCTTTTGAGGACAACAGTCGGATAAGATATAGATAGACCTTGACAAATTCGCCATTTGCTTCGGTCATATAATAATCAATAAAATGATTCGATACCAGGGAAAATGTTTCCTTTGCTTCTGTTGAAATTGTGATGTAACTCATGGTAACTTTTCCCGCCTTTCATAACTTTTGGATGTCTCCAAACCTTCTCTGGTCAAGAAGTGCTCACATTATAGCATGTGTTTTTTAAATTGCAAATAGAACAAATAGTCGGTTGGAAAAATGGACAGGGATGTTGATTTTGTGGATAATGTGGAGAAGTTTTGGATAAAAAAATTATTTGTTACTAACACATCGGGAACAGGTGCTAAAACAGGGCATTTGTGAAAAAAGAAAGTAAATTTTATGTAAACAAATGAAAAGAGCTGTATGAGGAAAACTCCTTCACACAGCTCTGTGGATAATGTGGATAATTATTTTTTTATCAGCTCATTTCCGATAGAATCGACATTTCCGGCACCCATAGTTATCAACAAATCATTTTTTTTGCAATTTTTCAATAAATAATTTTCGATGTCCATAAAGGATGGCAGATAGAACGCATCGGTTCCATAAGAAGCAATCTTTTCGGCGAGCTGCTTCGAGGATACCAGACCTGTGTCTTTCTCTCTGGCCGCATAGATATCAGCAACGATAACATGGTCACAGACACTTAAGACCTTTGCAAAGTCATCGAAAAGGGCATATGTTCTGCTGTAGGTATGAGGCTGGAATACACACCATAATTCATGGTAGTCTGTATTCTTTGCAGCGGCGAGGGTTGCAGCAATCTCAGTTGGATGATGTGCATAGTCATCCATGACCTTTACATTGTCGAGGATCGTTCCTTTATACTCGAATCTCCGCTCTGCACCCTTACAATGCAGCAGACCTGCTTTGATCGCATCGATTTCGATGCCAAGCTCTGTTGCGGCAGCAATAGCAGATAAGGAATTGTATACGTTATGCTTTCCAAATACATGAAGTGTGATGTCGGTGATCTCCTTTCCGTCGATCACAAGGGTATAAGTTGGGCGGCCAAATTCATCAAAGCGGATATTTGCAGCGCTGTAATGGTTCTTTGGATCTTCGCCGAAAGTAATAACCTGACACTTCAGATCTCTTGTTACGGTATCAAAATACTGCATATCACCATTTACAATGACTTTTCCGTTTTCAGGAGTCTTTGTTGCAAATGTGTGGAATGACTCCGCGATCTCTTCAATGCCGCTGAAGAAATCCAGATGATCCGCATCAACATTTAAGATAATGCTGATGTATGGTTTGAATGCGTGGAAGCTGTTTGTATACTCGCAGGCTTCTGTTACAAAGTAATCAGAAGAACCTACACGGATATTTCCACCGATATCATCGATGATTCCGCCAACGGAAATTGTCGGGTCAACGTCGGCCTCTAACATAATATAAGAAAGCATGGCAGTTGTGGTTGTCTTACCATGAGTACCGCTGACCGCGATGGAGTATTTGTAATTCTCCATGATCTGACCTAAGAGCTGTGCTCTTGTCAGCATAGGGATATTTTTGGATTTTGCAGCCTGAAATTCTTCATTATCCGGATGGATGGCTGCTGTATATACGACAAGGTCAATCTGATCTGTAATATTGCTTGCGGTTTGTCCGATATTGATCAGAGCACCCATGTCAGAAAGTTTATCTGTCATATGGGATGCTTTCATATCGGAACCGGTGACTTTAAAACCCTCTTTAATAAGAATTTCGGCAAGTCCGCTCATGCTGATACCACCGATTCCCATAAAATGTACATTTATTGGATGATTAAAATCAATTTTATACATGATGTTTCGCCTTCCTGAAAAGAATATTTGTGAGTATTATAGCATAGATAAAAAAGGAGTGGATTATTTTTTCATAAAAATTGAAAAGTTCAGAATTTAGTGTGCGATGCGGACAAAATGAAAACGAAAAATAGAAAATTATACGGTATCATGTCAAATATAGGCAGATTTCCGTGATTATTAACAGAAATTTGTCGTTTTTTTTGATATGGAAAACATAAATAGTTCACACATCGTTCATTAAATGTTCACATATATACTGTAACATACAATACGAAAGCTTTTCATATATTTGAATCCTTTCCCCCCTCATTTGGAGCCACCATTTTGGTGGCTCTTTTCTTTTTTAAATATAACAAAAGGTGCTTTCGTATATCCGTGCCGTGGTCTGGCGGTGTTATAAATATCTCACTGCGGTTTCTGTTCACTGCACATGTCTGATTCGTAAATGCTCCTGTGCTAACTCGTCCTTCGGACTCAGACAAGTACCCGCATTTACTGACAATGCGCAGTTCACGACGAAATCCTCGCAATGATATTTTATAACACCGCCAGACCATGGCGCGGATATACGGAAGCACCTTTTGCTCATTATATCGCATGAAATGTCTGGTTATGGAGATGATATAGGTATGTTTGGAGATTTTTTTCGATATTGGGATGAGCTGCCGGAGCAAGGTGGTTTTTCGTTATTTGGATGGATTCATATGGGGTGGCTGGTCGGGATCGTATCTGTATGCCTGGTTGTCAGTCATAGATATAGAAGGGTGGATGCTGCTACACAGGATAAGATCCTAAAGATATTGGCAACAGCATCGATATGCCTGGAATCATTGAAAGATATCTATCTGATCCTGATTGGGGAGATGGGGATATCATATCTTCCGTTTGAGATGTGCGGACTGGCGATTTTTGTGGAACTGGGATTTGCATTTTTCCACCGGGAATTTCTAGGAGAAATTATGTGCGTGATCAGTATGCCCGGTGCAATGGCAGCATTGTTATTTCCGGACTGGACCAGATATCCGTTATTTAATTACATGCACATCAATTCTTTTTTGATACATGGACTTTTAGTGCTCATTCCGGTGCTTGTTCTGACATCCGGAAGATACAAACCTTCTATAAAAAGGATCTGGCAGATCTTTTTGTTCTTGTTTACAGTTGTTCCCTCTGTCTATGTTATAAACAGGATCTGGGGCTGCAATTTTATGTTCCTCTGTTATCCGTCCAATGGTTCTCCATTTCTGTCTGTTTATCTGCAGCATGGCTATGTTCCATATCTGATCACGTATGCCGTTACAGTCATTCTTTGTATTTTGGTTATATATGGAATACTGGACAAAATCGCTTCCTTTTGTGGTAAAAATGTGGTATACATTAATAGGAAGAATTAGTTGAGAAAAAAGTCATAATAATAGAAAATATGCGCAGAAAGAACTGCGTATACGGAAGATAGAATACGGAGAATGAGAAAAAATGATAACAAACGATGCGACGCTTTTAAAAGTAAAACATGAAGTATTGTATGAAGTTGCCAAGCTTGCGTATGCCGGACGATTGGAGGAAGAAAGAGACAGTCTTCCTTATAAGATGGTTCCGGGACCGCAGCCGGCATTTCGATGTTGTATCTACCGGGAACGAGAGGTTATCAGACAGAGAATCCGGCTTGCGGAAGGTAAAGCACCGGGTGCTGAAGATGACGGAAATATCGTACAGGTCATTAATTCCGCCTGTGAAGGATGTCCGATCTCCCGATATGTAGTAACAGATAACTGTCAGAAGTGTATGGGTAAAGCCTGTCAGGCAGCCTGCCGGTTTGGAGCGATCAGCATGGGGCGGGATAAGTCCTATATTGATCCATCTAAATGTAAAGAGTGTGGGCAGTGTGCAAAAGCCTGTCCTTATAATGCGATCGCAGATCTGGTACGACCTTGCATGAAGAGCTGCCCTGTGGATGCAATCTCGGTGGCTGATAATGGTACCGGTATTGCCGTGATCAATCAGGACAAATGCATACAGTGTGGTTCCTGTGTCCATAAATGCCCGTTTGGTGCGATTGGTTCTAAGACATTTATCGTGGATATCATTAAGAAGATGCGTTCAGATATTAAGGTGTTTGCTATGCTTGCACCTGCAACGATCGGCCAATTTGGTGCAGATATTACGATGGCAAGCTGGAGAACCGCTTTAAAGAAGATTGGTTTTTATGATGTTGTAGATGTATCACTTGGAGCGGACATGACTGCCATGAATGAGGCGAAGGAATGGATCGAAGCCAAGGAGAAGGGGGAGAAGAAGACAACCTCCTGCTGTCCGGCATTTAAGAACTATATTGAGAAGCATTTCCCGACATTAAAGGATGCGATCTCAGAGACAGTATCACCGATGTGTGCAGCATCCCGTTATATAAAGGAAAAATTTCCAGGTGCAGTTACTGTATTCATTGGACCGTGTATTGCGAAGAAAGCGGAATCCATGTCAGGAGAGAAGGATACTGCAGATTATGCACTGACTTATGGTGAGATCCGTGCGATGCTTCGTGCAAAGGGTGTAAAGCTGGAGCCGGAAGAAGATACGGATGATCAGGGCAGTATCTATGGTAAGAAATTTGCAAATGCAGGTGGTGTAACCGCAGCAGTTCTTGAAAGTATGAAAGAACTTGGCTGTACTGGTGATGTATCTGTATGCAAATGCAGTGGCATAACCGAATGCAAGAAAGCATTGACGCTGATGAAGGTCGGAAGACTTCCAGAAGACTTCATCGAAGGTATGGTATGTGAAGGTGGCTGTGTCGGCGGTCCATCGAGACACCGGGATCCAAATCTTGCAATGCGTGACAGAAATGCAGCACTTGCAAAATCATCGGATATATTGATCAAGGACAATCTGGACAAACAGAATGCAGAAACGGTTGATATGATCCGTTAGATATAAGAAGGTAATTGTAATATCGGATGTGGGGACTTCTGATATTACAGGGAAAAGCAGAAACTATTAACAACAAAAGAAAATAAAGAAGAAAGTAAGAAAATTAAATGTCGCCAGACGAAACATAAAATAAGCCCGGCGGCATTTTTTTCAATGGAGGTTACACGCATGGTAGCACAGATTTTGGCACTTGCCATTTTTGTAGTTATGTTCGGATTGATCATATCCGAAAAATTTGAGCGTCATGTTATCACATTGGTATGTGGACTGGCAACACTTGTTCTGGTATTTGGTGTAGCAATGCACAGCATGGATGCGATACTTGAAACATTAAATATCAGAAACATTTTTACACTTTCGTTCTGGTATGAGGCAGGAGCCTCATCCGAGAGTACGGGTGGTATCAACTGGGCCACGATTATCTTTCTTGCGGGAATGATGGTTATGGTAGAAGGTATGGCAAAGGCGGGGTTCTTTCGCTGGTTATGTATGACGATCGCGAAAGCCGTTCGGTATAGGGTCATTCCGATATTTATTACATTCATGATCATGTCATTTGTCCTTGCTATGTTCATTGACAGTATCACGGTTATCCTGTTCTTAGCAGCAGTTACGGTGGAACTGGCGCAGCTTCTGGACTTTAATCCGATTCCGCTGATCCTGTCTGAGATCTTCTGTGCAAATCTGGGTGGATCGGCAACAATGTGTGGTGATCCTCCAAATATCATTGTCGGAACATCCCTTCGGTATTCGTTCTCCGATTTTATTACAAATACCGGCCTGATGGCGGTACTTTCACTGGTGGTTATTATTTTTTACTTTTATTTTTGTTTCAGGAAAGAACTCACTGCATCTTCGGCGTCACAGACTTCGGAGAAAGATCATCCATCACCGGTATCTGCGATCACGGATAAACGGGCATTTGCCATTAGCTGTGTGATCTTTTTATGTGCGGTTGCCTTACTTATCACACATGCACAGACCGGACTGACAGTTGCATTTATCGGTCTGTTTATAGCAATACTGGTTCTTCTGACATCAGGAAAGAATATCAGACATATTTTAAAAAATGTAGATTATAAAACGATCCTTTTCTTTATTGGTCTGTTTGTTGTAGTCGGCGGTCTGGAGCAGACCGGTATTCTGGAACTGGCAGCCGGATTTATCGGGAAGGTAAGCCATGGAAATGCCAAGGTAATGATAGCCATTATTATCTGGGTATCCGCGATCGCAAGTGCATTTGTAGATAATATTCCATTTGCCGCAACCATGATCCCGGTTATCAAGACTCTGGCAGCATCGACAGGTGTGGATCTCTCGGTTCTTGCATGGACACTGGCAATGGGTACAGATATCGGTGGAAGTGCGACTCCGATCGGGGCATCGGCAAATGTTGTCGGAATGTCGATCGCGGCAAAAGAAGGTCATCCGATCTCTTGGGGCAAATATTGTAAGGTATCGGCTCCGGCATCCGTTATCGTTATTCTGATCTCAATGGTCTGCATCTATCTGCGATATTTCTAAATTATAATAAAGGTGGAATATAACTGCAACCAGCTAATTATATATTGACATTACCAAAGATTTCGTAATGAGATGCATAGTGCCAGTAAATACGAGTGCCTGTTTGAGTCCGAAGGACGAGTTGGCACAGGAGTATTTACGAATCAGGCATATGCAGCGAATAGAAATCGACGTAAGTCAATATATAATTAGCTGGTTGTAGTTATAATTCCCCCGTTTTTTGTAAAAATGAACTGCAAAAAACTGTTGACAGATAAGTGAAATATGGTACTATAGGTAAAGTAGTTTTTAAAACTACGTTTGAAGTTAACGAAAAACTTGGAATAAAGTCTGGAAAAACCGAGAACGAAGTTGCAAAAACGTGAAAAAAGGAAACACATTTTTCATTATATAGATCATTATTTTACGGAGGAACAGACAGTATGATAACAGAGTTAAAACCGGAAGAAGGAATTGCCGGAAAGTTTGTCAAGACAGCATTTGATGAGAATGGTGTATTAAGCAAGATTGAATTTACAAATGATGAGACCTTTAATTTTGCATTTGATGTAGTGGATGCATTAGCAGAAAAGACACCGGATAAGACAGCATTGATCTATGTGTCCAGAGATAAGGAAGAAAAGAAGTTTACATTTAAAGAGATCAAAGAGTATTCCAATATGGCAGCAAATTATTATAAGAGCCTTGGTATCAAGAAGGGCGACAGAGTGCTGCTGGTATTAAAGCGTCATTATCAGTTCTGGTTTACGATCCTTGCACTTCACAAGATTGGAGCTGTAGCAATTCCTGCAACCAATATCTTAAAGGTAGAAGATTACAGATACAGAATTGAAGCTGCAAATGTAAAGGCTGTTGTATGTACAGCTGATGACAAGATTCCGGATGCAATGGCAGCTATCGATCCGGATGATAAGGTGATCAAGGTTATCGTAAATGGTGAGAGAGAGCATTTCCATCCATTTGATAAAGATATCCTTTCATTCAGCAAAGAATTTGCACGTCCGACAGGCGAAGATACAGTCTATGCACATGATACCATGATCATCATGTTCACATCAGGAACAACCAAGCATCCAAAGATGGTTGCACATAATCATCTGTATGCACTTGGACATTATATTACAGCAAGATATTGGCATAACGTAAAGACGGATGGTATTCATTTTACAGTATCCGATACCGGCTGGGGTAAGGCTCTCTGGGGCAAGCTCTATGGTCAGTGGTTATGCGAGACCTGTATCTTCGTTTATGATTTTGATGTATTCAGTGCAGACAATATCATGAAGCTTGTAGAACAGTACAAGATCACAACCTTCTGTGCGCCACCGACCCTTTACAGAATCCTTGTTAAGATGGATCTGAGCAAATACGACCTTTCCGCACTGACTTACTGCACAACTGCAGGAGAAGCTCTGAATCCGGAAGTATTCTATAAATTCAAAGAGATGACAGGATTTACGATCTTTGAAGGCTTTGGTCAGACAGAGACTACACTTGCGATCGGAAATCTGAAAAATACAACACCGAGACCGGGTTCCATGGGTAAGGCAAGCCCACTCTATGATGTTCACATTATGAGACCGGACGGAACACTTGCTGATGTAGATGAGACCGGTGAGATCGTTATTAAGATTGCAGATGGCGAACCATATGGTCTGTTCTCTACTTATAATAATGATGAGAAAATGACAAAAGAAGTTAAGCACGACGGTTATTACCACATGGGTGATACCGCATATATGGACAAGGATGGATATTTCTGGTTCGTAGGCCGTGTGGATGATATCATCAAGGTTGCCGGATACCGTGTTGGACCTTTTGAGATTGAAAATGAGATTATGAAGATCCCATATGTTCTGGAATGTGCAGTTACAGCTATACCGGATGGAACCAGAGGACAGGCGATCAAGGCAACGATCGTTCTAACAGAAGGAACGGTTGGCGATGATAACCTGAAGAAAGAGCTGAAGCGTTATTTCAAGGAGAACATGGCGAGCTACAAACGTCCTCGTGTGATCGAATTTGTCGATGAGATGCCAAAGACGATCAGTGGTAAGGTAAGACGTGTAGAGATCAAAGAGAAAGACTGGAAATAAGTCCGGACGATTATCTGCTGGGATAGATTACAGGCAGATGAAATGACATAGCCTGTGAGAAGCAGGCAGGAAATGGAGATGTTCATAAAATGATAGATATGGAAATTAAGCCATATGAGCGTATGGTTTATTACTATGAAACTGACAGAATGGGAATTGTTCATCATTCTAACTATATCAGATGGTTTGAGGAAGCGAGACTGGACTGGATGAAGCAGATTGAATGGGATTACAAGACCATCGAGGACGACAATATCATTATTCCGGTATTGTCGGTATCTGCGGAATACAAAACCATGTCCAGATATGGAGACAACATTGTGATCTATGTAAAGCTTGCAGAGTACACAGGCATCCGTATTGGATTTTCCTATGAAGTACATGACAAGAAGACTGGAGAGCTTCGGTGCGTCGGCACATCCTGTCATTGTCTGCTGGATGAGAACAATAAGCCGGTGTTCATGCGGAAACGTTATCCGGAGAAGGATGCGTTCTTCAAGGAGCTCATGAAGCAGCAGGCTGAAGAGAATGCGTAAATTACACAATATAACAAGGGGATAGTCAATATCCATTTTACAGCACACTTGCGTTCGTGTCTCACGTAGCGGTACTAAATTCGCCGCAGGGGCGGTTCATTAAGGACCGACGTGAGACAAGGTCTGTAAAACGGATATTGACTATCCTCTTTTGTTATATTGTGTAATTTTATATTGCTGAGCAGTACTGTAAAACGCCCACACCGGGATCATATCATTTCTTTATGCAGAACACTTTCGTTCTGTGTCTCACGTAGCGGTACTAAATTCGCCGCGGGGCGGTTCATTAAGGGCCGACGTGAAAATAGAACGAAAGTGCTCTGCATAAAGAAATATCTGGGCATGGTGTGGGTTTTATAGAATTGCCAAGTTCCCCTGCCAGATCCTCTCTGTTGACACATTGTTTTATAATTGCTAGTATAGGCTTGATATAAGGGATTTTTGTGCGGAATCAGGTATTATATATGAGCATTATGAATGAGGTCGTTAAGAAAGATTATGAAGATTATGGCTGTAGGGCATGATGTATTTTGAAATGATATGAGGTTAGAATGAGAAAGATGAAGAAAAACAGAGAGAAAATGTATAGATCGCGTTGGACAAAAATAGTTAGTTATATATTGGTAATGGTGATGACTGTTTCTCTGTTTGGGCAGGTTGCTGCGAATGGCACATTTGACGGAACTGGCAAACAGGCAGGCACAGGTACGATTGCAGAGATTAGTCAGGTAGAGGCAGCTTCGGATACTGCCATTGATTATAAGGCGGTTTTGAAAGAGACTTCTGCTGTAATCGAGAAAACATTAGAAATTTCATATGAATATGAATTGCCGATTCATTATGAAAAGAATAAAAAAGGTGAGTATGAAGAAGTAAAGAGAACGGTTAAATGGTGGGGACCGGCAATTGGATCTATTGGTGGGGAATGGACTGTTATCGGCGAGTGCCGTTATGGTATGGAAAATGCACCATGGTATAGGGCATATTATAACAATATAACAGAATATATAAAGGCAACATATAACATAAATAAAGAAAAATATGCAGTAGGAGATTGGGATAATCAGTTTTTAAAACTGCATAAAACAAAAAGTACTGAAAATTCTCGAATTATTCTCGCCCTTACATCTATGGGGCTTGATGCATCTGATATAGAGGGATATGATCTGACCGGTGCGCTGTCAGATATGACATATGTAAAAAAACAGGGCTTAAATGGACCAATCTGGGCGTTGATCGCGCTGGATTCCGGTAATTATGAGATACCGCAGATCACATCGGGTAAAACAACAGCCCAGGTATCCAGAGAAAAATTGTTATCTTATATATTAAGCAGTGAGCTTACAGATGGTGGATTTAATCTGACGAAAAGTGATTCACAGGGGGCAGATCCGGATGTGACAGCAATGGCATTGCAGGCATTTGCACCATATTATACCGGACGGATAACTGTTGGAACAGAACTTCAGAAGCAGATCAGGGAAGCAGTGGACCGGAACATACAAGTTCTCTCAGATATGCAGAAAACCTCCGGAGCATACAGTTCATATGGAAGTGAGAATGCAGAAAGCACGGCACAGGTGCTGGTGGCTTTATCCAGTCTTGGAATTGATGGAAGAACGGACAGTCGTTTTGTAAAAAATGGAAAGTCTGTGCTGGATGGTCTGTTGTATTTTTATATATCATCAACCGGAATGTTTAAACATGTAGACACGGAAAAATCCGGCAATCAGATGGCGACCGAGCAGTCGTTTTACGCATTGGTAGCGTATCAGAGGTTCCAGAATAAAAAGGCAACCTTGTATGATATGACAGATGCGGATAAAGCATGTGTTATGGATCTGTCAGATTGCAGCGTAACCATTTCAAAGACCGCATACATATATACCGGAAAGACGATCAGACCTGCAGTGACTGTTACCTGTAAAAAGCTGGATGGAACAACAATCACTTTAAAAAAAGACACAGATTATACAGTCACATATAAGAATAATAAAATGCCGGGCAAGGCAACGGTCGTAGTAAAAGGTAAGGGTGATTATACTGGAAGCGTAAGCAGAACGATCACGATCGCACCGACGGCAACGGTGATTTCTTCGGTGACAAATACAGAAACCGGAATCCGGCTGAAATGGAAAAAGACGACAGGCGCAGAGAAATATATCATATATCGTAAAGCGGGAAATGGCTCCTGGAAGAAATATAAGTCGGTAAAGGCGGCAAATGGATGTTCCTTTACAGATACTAAAGTTACAAATGGAAGCAAATACGCATATAAGATACGGGCGTATGCGGATGGTGTATATGGAGCATACAATTCCATACACACAATATACCGGGTAAAACAGCCGGCTCTGAAAGTGAAAAAGGCAGGAAAAGGCAGACTGAAGTGTTCCTGGAAGAAGAATACGAAGGCGAACAGTTACCAGATCATGTATGGAACGAAGGCGTCCATGCAGGGGGCAAAGACGATCGCGATAAAAAAAGCCGGAACCGTGAAAAAGACTATAGCCGGATTAAAAGCCGGAAAGAAATACTATGTACGGATCCGGAGCTGTAAAACGGTGAATAAAAGGAAGTATTACAGCAGTTGGAGCAAGACCGTAAATATCCGGGCGTGATCGGGATCGTAGAAGCTGACTAAACATGCAGATACCCGGAGAACAGAAACTACAGGTACAATAAATACCGTATGACAGAAAGCAGCAGCATATGAAGTTCATTAAAAAAAATTTAAAAAAAATAATTGGTATTCTGGCGGTGGTGCTGATCCTTACCATGGCATTCTGGTATGGTGGAAATGCACCGGGTTCCAGAGGCTTTTCCGGATTTGGAAAGCAGCATACGGAATCCCGGAATTCGACCGAACTGGCAGAAACTGAAACCGGTCAGGAGGAAACCGGAAGGTCATCGATGACGGAATCGGAAACAACAGACGGTCAGGACGCTGATAGTCAGGACACGGATCGTACAGATGAGACATCAGAAGGAGTGGCAACAGAAGAACCGGCAAATAAAGATACACAGGAAACGGCATCAGGTGAAACCGGAACCGAAAATAAACGGGCGGATAGTCCGGCTGCAAATGACAGCTCCGAAACAGAAGATGGACAAGGCTCCTCAGGGACGACAGAGGTTCTGACCGAACAGCCAACGACGGAAGAAGAACCAGGGCAGAATACGACAGAAGCTCCAACGACGGAACGACCGTCACATCAGAAACCGGAGAAGCCTGCAACAACGGAAGAATCGGAAACGACAGAGCAGAAGCCGGCCGAGGAGCAGACATATACCTGCACGATATCGATTAACTGCGATAATATTCTGAAAAACTGGAATATGTTAGATAAGAGCAAGCAGTCCTGTGTACCTGCCGATGGCTGGATCCTGAAGGAAGTCGAGGTAGAATTTAAAAAGGGACAGACCGTATTTGATGTATTAAAGGATATCACGAAAAAAAAGAGTATACAGCTTGAATATTCCTTTACTGCATTATACGGAAGCTACTACATTGAGGGAATCCATAATCTGTATGAATTTGACTGCGGAGAATTATCCGGTTGGGAGTATTGTGTCAATGGGAAGTTCCCGGCATTTGGATGCTCAAAATATGTATTGAAAGATGGAGATAAGATTGAATGGAAATACACCTGTGACCTTGGAGCAGATGTAGGAAATCCATATTTTGAATAACAGACAGGAGAAACAGGTGAAGAAGATCAGAAGGGATGCATTTGCAGACAGTCATCCAATCGTGAATTTGATATATTTTATATTTGTCATCGGATTTGCAATGATGTCGCTTCATCCGGTTAGTTTAGGGATCGCTTTTTTGGGAGCGGTCTCATATTCTATCTGCCTGAATGGCAGACGGGCACTATATCAGAATCTGCGCTATATGCTGCCGGTTGTGATATTGACGGCACTCATTAATCCGGCATTCAGTCATCAGGGGGTGACGATCCTGCGGTATCTGCCGTCCGGCAATCCGCTGACGCTCGAATCTATTCTGTATGGTATAGCGGCTGCTGTAATGCTGGTGACAGTACTGTGCTGGTTCTCATCCTTCAACAGGATCATGACTTCTGATAAAATGATCTATCTGTTTGGGCGGCTGGCACCGTATCTGTCGATCGTTCTGTCTATGACGTTGAAGTTCCTGCCGGAATTTACCGCAAGGATCCGGCAGGTATATCAGGCACAGAAAGCGGCAGGCTGTGTGATGCCTGGGAAATATTTTAAACGGCTTCGAACCGGTATGCGAGTGATCTCTTCGGCAGCAACCTGGGCGTTAGAACGGGCGGTCATAACAGGTGACAGTATGAAGAGCCGGGGATATGGGTTAAAAGGCAGGACAGCATATTCATTATTTCATTTTAGAAAAAGTGATGGCTGCTGTCTGGTCGTGATTCTGGCAGCGGGAAGCTTTGTTGCGGCAGGAATGATCCGGGGCGTGATTGACTGGCAGTATTATCCGGATATAACAGGAAATGGATCAGACGGAATGGGAACTGCGGTATTTGCAGGCTATCTGTTATTAGTAAGCCTGCCATGTGTGATGCATTTGTATCAGGCAATCCGGGAAAGGAAGAAAAGATGAAATTATATGAGATCGATAATCTGACATTTGCATATCCGGATATTGCATCGGAGAGGGATGATGTTTATCTGAAGCCGGTATTAAAGGATATCGGCCTTTCCATAGAAAAGGGCAGCTTTGTCATTGTCGCAGGTGGTTCCGGAAGTGGGAAGACGACATTGCTCAGACAGTTGAAATCCGTTTTGACACCTCGTGGAAAACGGGAAGGAACTGTCTGTTTTCAGGGGAAAAAACTTGGAGACATAGATGATCGTGTACAGACGGAGCAGATCGGATTTGTTGTACAGGATGTAGATGCACAGCTTGTAACGGATAAGGTATGGCATGAACTTGCATTTGGGTTGGAAAGTCTTGGATATGACAATGCCTTTATTCAGAAGCGGGTAGCGGAAATGTGTTCGTTCTTTGGTCTGGATGGGATTTTTCACAAAAAGGTAAATGAATTGTCCGGCGGACAGAAGCAGTTGGTAAACCTGGCATCAGTCATGGCAATGGCGCCGGAGGTGGTGATCTTAGATGAGCCGGCAAGCCAGTTAGATCCAATGGCAGCGAGGGAATTTTTTCAGTGCCTGTATCGTATTAACCGGGAACTTGGAACTACAGTGATCCTGACAGAACACAGACTGGAGGAAATCTGGCCGATGTGCAGCCAGTTCATTCTGATGGAAGATGGCAGAGTGATCTATGATGGAAGCATTGTAGATGGCGTGGTGCTGTTGGCACAGAATGCACCGGCAATCGAGATCCCTGCGGCATGCAGGATAGCATTTGGATTGTCAGGTTATGGAGTTACAGACTGTCCGGTTACAGTTGCAGAGGGCAGAGAATGGCTGCGGCAGTATGATGAGAAACATGAACAGATGGCAGCAGGGGGACAGTCAGAGCAGGCGGATACGCAGGGAAAAAATCAGACAGCGGAGAACGTGATCAATATCAAGGATGTTTTTTTTCATTATTCATCCATGGAGAAAGAGGTATTGTCCGGACTTACCTTGTCGGTAAAGCGGCAGGAGATCCTTGCCATAAATGGTACAAATGGATGCGGAAAGTCAACATTGTTATCCCTGATCGCAGGGAACTACCGGCCGGACAGAGGCAGGATCCGGCGGGAGAAGCAACTCCGGATCGGATATCTTCCGCAGGATCCCAAGCTGTTATTTACTGCAAATACAGTTGGAGAAGAACTGGGACTGATCCGCAGACATGGGACGTTTGAGGTGGCGGAGCAGGAGATTTCGAAGGAAATGATCTGGAAAAGTATTCATTTCTGCCGGCTGGAATCTGTACTGACGCAGCATCCATATGATCTGTCAGGGGGAGAACAGCAGAGACTTGGACTTGCAAAGGTACTGCTTGCTGCTCCGGATGTGATACTGATGGATGAACCGACAAAGGGCATGGATGCAGCATTTAAAAAACGGTTTTCGCATATGATGAAGAAGCTTAAAGCTTCCGGACATACGATCGTGATGGTAAGTCATGATATTGAATTCTGCGCAGAAACGGCTGACAGGATCTGTCTGATCTTTGATGGCAGAGTGGCAACGGTTGCGGGAACAAACGATTATTTTTCAGGAAATGAATTCTATACGACTGCGGCAGCCAGAATAGCAAAAGAAACAATCCGGGGCGCTGTAACGGTTGAGGATATCCTGCATGCATATGGCAAAACCGGTGCATGGGATCAACCGGATGACGATATAGATGACGGAATTGTATGGACAGATACCGGGAACAGGAAGGAAAATGACGAAGCAAAGCAGGAAGAAGACCGGATAGGAAGCGGCACTCAAAGCGAGATATCAATACAGGAGAAAAAACCGGAAAAAATGTCATTTGTCCGAAAACTGGGACTTCTACTTACAACGGTTATCATGGCGTTCTGTTTTTATAAGACAATGACACAGGCGGATCTGACCCGGCTGATTGAGGATGGAACGGTGACCGGAGAAGGTATACAATATCTGATCTTGTATGGTATATTTATATTGGCAACGGTCATATATATTCTGTTGCTGCGTCCGGTCGGAAGAAACAGGGATCAGGATATTGACCTGCGCAGAAGGAACCGGATCAGCAGAAAAAAATTGATCATAACGGTTCTTTGTATTGCAGCAGTGGCAGGAACGATCTGGTTTGGCAAGACGGTTCTGTCAGACCGGAAGTATTATTTTATTTCTCTTCTGGTTCTGATCGAAATGATGATACCGTTTCTCACAGCCTTTGAGACAAAGGCACTGGGAGCACGGGATATTGTAACGGTGGCAGTTCTGTGCGCGCTTGCTACAGTCGGAAGAACAGCATTTTTTATGATCCCGAATTTTAATCCGGTTATGGCGATCGTGATCATCAGCGGGGTAGCATTTGGATGTGAGACCGGATTTGTGACCGGAGCGGTGACGATGCTGGTATCGAATATGGTATTTGGACAGGGACCGTGGACACCATGGCAGATGTTTTCACTTGGCCTGGTTGGTTTTGCGGCGGGGCTTGTATTTAATAACAGTCGGGTCAGAAGTCAGAATGTGACGAAACTTGGCCTGTGTATCTTTGGCGGCCTGTGCTGTATTCTGATCTATGGCGGTATCATGAATCCGGCATCTGTGATCATGTGGCAGCCGGCAGTGAACCTTAAGATGATCGTGGCAGCGTATGTAACCGGCTTTCCGTTTGATGTGGTACAGGGATTTGCGACGGTTCTGTTTCTGTGGATCATGGCCCGGCCATTTTTGCTGAAACTGGACCGGATCAAGATAAAATATGGAGTATTGTGTGAGGTAAAACAGCATGCTTAGAAATTGTAGTCTGGAAGAGATATCGGATGGTCGTTTATACGATCAGACGGATATGGTAAAAGCATATTGCAATGAATGTAAAGGGTGTCATGCCTGCTGTGAGGGAATGGGAAATTCCATCATCTTAGATCCGCTGGATGTGAGCAGACTGACAAAGGAGACAGGGAAGAGTTTTGAAGCTCTGCTTGCCGATACGATAGAGTTAAATGTTGTAGATGGGTTGATCCTTCCAAATATCAAGATGGTAAATGGAACATGTACTTTTTTAAATGCAGAAGGCAGATGTGGGATCCATGCGGCAAGGCCGGGATTCTGCAGACTGTTTCCGCTTGGCAGATATTATGAGGATGGCGGATTTAAATACTTTCTTCAGATCCATGAATGTGATCGGGCAGGCAAGGTGAAGGTCAAGGTATCAAAATGGATCGATACACCGGATCTGCCGAGATATACAGAGTACATTAATGAGTGGCATGATTTTCAGAAGCAGGTGCAGGAGACATTTGCACGGATCCGTATGCAGGACGGGGCAGAAGAAAGTAAGGATGCACGGATCAAGCAGATGTGTATGTATATTCTGAATATCATGTATGTTGCGAGATATGAGGAGAACCGGGATTTTTATGAGCAGTTTGAGATGCGATTGGAGCATCTGAAAGAACTGCTTGAGTCAGGAATCTAGCAGACAGATCCTGATCTGGAACGGTATAAATGCGGATAAGAGGCGGGGAGTGTGAATGATGGTAAAAAGAGCATATAAAAGACTGGCATTTTATATAAGTATATTTGTGATCCTTATGGCAGGTGTGATTCTGATCTTCTGTGCAAGAGAGATCCGGGAGACAACGGAGCAGGTGGATGATGAGATGAACAAAAATATAGATTATGCAGCCATGTCCTGTCAGAACTGTTTGTCGGATGCGATCGATATTCTGACAGTGAATTATTTCACAGTGCAGTATATGCATGAGTCAGGACATAGTATGGATGAGTTCCGTGCGTATTTTACCGAACAGACCCATTATCTGAAAAATGAAGAAAGTATGCAGTATCTTGGGATTTATGGATATATTGACGGAGAACTGATGCTGAGTACTGCATGGGAGCAGCCAGAGGGATATCGGATCGAGGATCGTTCCTGGTATCAGGAGATGAAGCAGAATGGTACAGAACTTACGATCACGACACCATATCTGGATATGAAGACGAACCGGCAGGTGGTATCCGTTGGACGTATGTTCCGGGACGGTTCGAACCTGATCGGTGTAGATGTTGATCTGGAGGAACTGTCAGATCTTCTGAAGGAACTGGATGCAGGAACGAGTGAGATCTATATTGTAGATCAGACCGGAAGTATTATTGCAGGCGGAGAGTCTGCATGTATGGGAAAGACACTGGACAGCATGTATCACAGAACGGACGCATATGAGACTTATGTTTCAGATATTGATAAGGAACTTGCGTTGGAGACAGAAGGTACTGTCAGCTATAAGACAGACAGTGCATGGATATCTGTGAAACCAATCTTGGATAACTGGTATGTGGTTGCGATCGTGGATAAGAATGAAGTCAGCAAACTGGCAGCAAAAAATGCAATCCCTTCTGCGGTGACACTGGCTGTTGTACTGCTGGTATTCTTCATGCTTTATATGAACCTGTTTGTCCGTGTATACCGGACGGGAAAAAAAGGCAGAGCTTCGATCGGAGTTGAGCGTTATGCCTCTGGTTCTGTTCTGCAGGATGATAAGCGGGTGAAAAAGGTTGTATTTTATGTATATATCCTTTTTGCCACATATTTTATTATGATGTTTTATCGGTTTCAGAAGGCTCCGGTGTTCATTGTTGTGACATTGGCAACTATGTTGGTCAGCTTTCTTGTGACTTTTATCAGAAAGACTACGGTAAAGATACATGGATTATGTATGTCGGGCTGCCTGTTTGCAATCGTTGCGATGTATGGACTGGTACCGGGTGAACATAACCGCCTGACTGATATGTTTCTTGCGGCAGCCGTTGTTGTGTCATTGTACCAGAAGATGGAACTGAATATATTTATGCTGATCAGTACCATCGTTTATTATTTGTATATGGTTCTTGCCGGCCGCTATATATCACAGGCAGATCCGCTCGATGTCAGCGAGACGGTTATGGATCTGCTTATCATATTGATTGGAAGTCTGATGCTTCTTGTGGTGATCGCATGGAACAAGCAGCTTCAGGTTCGTTTGAAACAGAAGGCAGAAGAAGCAGAGGCTGCGGCGAACAGCAAGTCCGCATTTCTTGCAAACATCTCACATGAGATCAGGACTCCGTTAAATGCGATCCTGGGTATGAATGAGCTGGTGCTCCGGGAGAGCAGACAGCCGCATATCAAGGAATACGCTATGTATATCAAGAATTCCGGTAAATCGTTGCTTACGATCATCAGTGATATTCTGGATCTGTCCAAGATTGAATCCGGAAAGGTATATCTGGTGAATGAGAACTATTCGCTGAGCAGCCTTGTGGAGGATGTCGAACGATCCATCCAGAAGCGTATTATGGAAAAAGGGCTGGAACTTAAGATCTATGTAGAACCGGAGCTGCATGAGAATTTGAAGGGTGACGAGGTGCGTATCAAACAGATTATTATGAACCTTTTAACAAATGCAGTAAAATATACAGAAAAGGGTGAAGTTCGTCTCTATATCACAGGAACTGTTATGGATAATAAACAGAACCTGACGATTGAAGTTTCCGATACCGGCATTGGTATGCGGAGTGAGGATATGGATAAGCTGTTTACAAATTTTGAACGACTGGATCTGAAGCGGAACCGCTCAGTTGAAGGTACAGGACTGGGACTTCCGATCACCAAGAATCTGCTGGTTGCAATGGGTGGAGATATTACAGTCAGCAGTGTATATGGTGAAGGTTCCACATTTACGGCAACGGTTGGACAGGAGATCGTAAATGAAGAACAGATCGGGGATTACAGAAAGAAATATAAAGAACAGCTTCATCAAGAGGTCTGTTATCAGGAGTCCTTCCATGCAGAGGATGCCCGGATCCTGGTTGTAGATGATAATGAGGTTAATCTGAAGGTCGTGGTTGGACTTGCAAAGAATACAAAACTTCAGATCGATACGGCACTTAGTGCGGCAGAAGGACTGGAACTGATCCGCCAGCATACCTATCAGCTTCTGCTGATCGATCATATGATGCCGGAAATGGATGGAATCGAGATGCTCCAGCATGTGAAGACCATGGATGGCGGCATTTATAAAGATATACCGGCAGTTGCGATTACGGCAAATGCATTATCGGGTGCAAAGCAGACGTATCTGGATGCTGGCTTCTGCGGTTATCTGTCGAAGCCGATCAATCCGGAACGCTTTGAACAGATCATTAAAGATAATCTTCCACAGGAATATGTAACGGAATGTGGAGACGGGAATGGAGATACTGTCACAAGAGGACAGGAAACAGACGGCACACCGGATCTACAGCAGGCAGAAGAATGGAGCATACCGGGAATTGATATCGCGAAAGCCTTATCCTATATTGGCGGAAGCAGAGAGCTGTATATCAGTCTGCTGCAGACTTATCTGGATGGAAGTGAAGAACGGATCCGGAAGCTTGAAGAATGTAAGAACAAAGAAGACATCTTTAATTATGATATAACGATCCACGGCCTGAAGGGAATATCCGCAAGCATTGGTGCAGATTCTATGGCGGCGGCCCCCGCGGGGCGGGGGGAGGGCGGTCACGACTTTGTGCTTGAGGATCTCGACGACCTTCCCGCTCTTGTCGACCACCACGTTGCCCGCCTCGTCCTTGACGCAGCCGGTGCAGGTGACGA
>ERZ859738.293-NODE-293-length-36291-cov-5.655398_pt1 | contig 36291 bp, 46 predicted proteins | sample MGYA00510122_ERZ859738 | MGnify/ENA primary metagenome ERZ859738 (study PRJEB30046, sample SAMN00715139) | human gut metagenome | study: EMG produced TPA metagenomics assembly of the A metagenome-wide association study of gut microbiota in type 2...
TAATATAATAATAATACTCTCAAAAATGTAATACACATATGTATTACAAAATAACAAGTATACCTATGAAAACTGTATTACAGTATTTGTAATACAGTAATACACTTTACCCCCCTATACTCGCAAAAATGTATTACACTTGTGTATTACACAATATTTTTAAATGCTCAATAACACTTTTAAGAAAATCCTCCTTAGGCAAACCCTTCTCCTTAGCAACACTCATCAAACTATGCTTAGCAGTCTTATTAGACAACAACATATTATAACTCCTCTCACCTTGAGAATTATACAAATATTCAGCATAATCCTTAGATTCCACATCCACCAAATCAGAAAGTAACTCCCTACATTCTTCAGATTCAGGATTCAATTTCACCCACATTTTTTGCAAATTCTCCAACTCCATTTCATCAGCAATCAAATCAATCTTCTTATTCTGAATCCTATCTTCCACATCCATAATTTTAATTCGCACCAATTCTTTTTCATCAGTAAATTGTTGAGCCGCCCAATCCAACATCTCCCCAGAAGTATACTTTGACTTATCAATCAAAACCTTAGTACTGGGCTTAACACGTGAACTAATAGGCACTTTAGGAATCCCACTCATACTCTCACCCTTCTTTTAGCTTCCCGTATATGTTTACATTCCTGTTTTCTGTAGTGAAAGTCTTCACAGCTACACCACCAACCATCCACATCATCATAATTCACAGTATTACTACCAGTACTGCCTGATGCTTTAAATTGTGCGAAAACTAATTCCACACAAACAGGATTATTGGAGGTTATTGTTTAGCCTCCTTCTCCTGTTTTTTAAACCATTCAAAAACTATTTTAGATTCCTCTTTAGTTAAATCACCAGATTTCACCATCTTCATACGATTTTGATTAACCATTAATGGTGTGATTTCAATACTGGAATCTTTTTTATGAATATAATCTTTGACTTTTTGCACTGGATCACTATCAGAAACTTCTTTTTTAGATGTATTAGTTTCCTTTTTTACACCAGCATTATTAGTATTTGAATCTACAATATCCTTCTCCATAATTAGGAACATGTTCATCAGCAAATATCTTTTCAAATAAGTAATGTATGCTCCAGTAGACTGAATTTTATTAGTACCTCTGTTAATTGCTTCAAGTTCAGGGAACGGTACCCTGATACTAACCTCCCCTTTCTCAGGATTCCAATCTTTTAACTTTAACACACCATGCTCAGTAAAACTAAACATGATGGTTGTTTCATATTTAATAGTTAAAGGTATGATTTTTTGAAGAAGATCCTCCAACTCAAAATAATCATACTTCTGAAACTTATTCTCCCCACTCTTACTAAATGAAGTATTCATTACTTCTTCCTGTATTCTTGCCAGTTTTTCATAAATACTCATTGCACCAATATCATATTTTAAATCTTCAATCATCATCTTCACACTCCTTTTTAGCTAATTCTTCTAATTCAGCATCGATACGGTAATCATTATACTTGATTTCCAGTAATTCCTCATAATCTAAAATCATACTAAACACCCATTAGTGTAGGGATCCATCTGTCCCACAATACAGAATGCAAAAATGAATAATAAAATTATTAATAATATTCCTTTTGCAAAGATTATTTCCACTTCATATTTTTCTCTCCAGGACACTTTTTTATGAAGTCTAACTGGAGTAGGTTTATTGTTGAAGAGACTCATAATTGAGCCTCCAACACTTTATACTTAACTTCTTTTTTCATACCAGGAGTATTAAGGAAATTTTTCAATTCCCTTAATCTGCTTTGTTCTTCAACATACTCAGCATACTCTGAGTATAATGTTTCGAACAATTCTCTTTGCTCAGGATATTCCTGTACTAGAAATACGAACAGTTCATCTATTTCACAGTAATCTTTGTACTGTGACTGGTTTATACGATATAACGCATTACCAATCTTGTTTTCTGTTTCCCAAAAGTCTGGAGTGAACATTCATTTACCCCCGTAAGCTAGTTCACCTGCACGAGCAAACTCCAACATTTGCTCATCAGACAATTCATAGATTTGAAATTGCTTATATTCATCAGCCAACCTATGATCTATTTCTTCCTGGGTTTCATAATCCTCACTGAGGAGGAGTTGTTCAAATTCATCGAAGCAAACATCCACCTCTTCAGGTGTTGTGGTGTATATGTGATTGTTGTATTTGCAACTCATACGCCTACACTCCTGAATTTTTGTAGTCCTTCTTTGAGGATTTTATTTTCCTCTTGAAGTTTTTTCGCTTTTAAAAATACATGTTCAATTTCTTCTTGGGAAAGAACTCTCCCAAAAACTTCAATCTTATCCATTTTTATCACTCATCCAAATTTTTTAATTCTTCTTGTTTTTATATTTATGTTATAAGTTAATATAAATGTTTCTATTCAAAAAATAAACCTTAAAAATACAGTATATTCAATGAAAATAATGAAACACTAAACATTATTCAGTATGAAAAAATGAAACGCATTGTGTTCTAAATTTTGGTGTTTAATTAGTTTTGTGAACTGTTAGGTTATTGTTCATTTTTATAATGAATATTTTTTATCTTTTTTTGTTATTAAAATGTATTGATATTTTTAATTAAAAAAATAGAAACCTTTATATACTATGCAGTACAATATAATAATAGAAATACAAGGAGGTGAAAAGTTGTCAGAATCAGAGGCAATAAAAATCATAATATTGTCTTTGAGTATAATCCTAGAAATACTCAAAAGACAAAAACACAAGTAGGAGGTTAACCCCTCTTACAATTATTATATTTTTTATTGCTTCTTATATAAATTTTTCTTAAAAAGGAGGTGAAAAACAAAATGACAATAATAAGTACAATAACCATAATACTATTAATCATATTAGCAATACTAATCTACATTAATAGAAACCAAAAATATACATGGATAAGTTTAATAATATGGTTGGTTATTTTAATAAGTTTCATCTACGAAACATTAATCTAACCCCTCCATATTTTTTTTATATTATAAAACCTAAAAAAGGAAGATGATAAAAAATGACTGACTACACCAGCATAAGAATAAAAAAAGAAATAGCTGAAAAAATACAATTAATAAAAATACAAAACAACTGCAAATCACTAAACGAAACACTAGAACAACTAATACCTCGAACAGTAAACGAAAACTACGAATTCATAAAAGAACAACCAATATTCACAATAAACAACACACCCATAACATTCACAGACCTGAAAAACAACAATACAGGCAAAACATGGGGAAACGAAAAACAAAACGCAACAATAGTATTTAAAGACAAACAGGGAGCATTTATAAGATTCAATGATGAAGATGAAGTATTCCTAGAATACTACCACTTCATCTAAAACCATTCATATTAAAAAATAAAAAAAAATAGTAAAAATAATGAATAATCTAAATCACCTATAAATTTTATCATGATGCTCATAATTATAAAAAGTAATAATCTTTTTTTCAGAATCAATTTCAAAAATCATTACAAAACTATTGTTCACATGCACTCTTTTAAATTTTTGTAATGGTTTTTTAAGATTTTTATAATGATCCCCATTATTAGATGAAACTGTTTGCTTAATCTCATTCATTTTATTACTAATGTTCTCTTTTTCTTTCCCCCCTTTAATTTTTTTTACTTTCTTTTTAAAAGTAGGTTTAATACAAATAGTATACTCAGACATATTATTAATCCTTAAAATAAAAAAAAAAAATAAATAAATTAATCTGAAAATAAATCCTCAAGATTAGTTAAATGAATAGATTTTTCTTGCTCAATATTCTTCATCTCATTAATAAAATCCTCATTATATTCCTCATCAACAACTGAAGAAATAATATCATTTAAAGGTTTCATAGACTTTTTTGCTTGATTAAACCCATAATCTAAAGACAAATTATCTATTACAGCCATTTCATTTTTTTCTAGAAATTTTCTTACCATGTTCCCACCTTTACTAAAAAAATATAATCACCAATGTATATAATTATATATCTTAGCTATATTAATTATTTTCTATTTTTATACTTACTCTTTATCAAAAAAATGAGGGTTTAATTCTGGTCTAAAATAATGTTTTCGCTTAGTCCAAATAAAACCATCCCCTTTTGTGATTAAAGCAACATCTACCTCCCCCCCAACAGTTTCAAGACCATTTTGTACTTTTCGTTTAAGAGAAGTGATGTTAATTAAAGACTCTGCAAGATTGCTTAATTCATCTTTAGGGAGGGAAGCTATTAAAGGTATTAAAAGTTTGCTGTTTTTTTCTTTCAAATCATCCAAAAATGTAATAAAATTACTCATAATATTCTCTTTTTCATTATTAATTTCACCAAGAATAGAAGTCTCATTTCCAATATTTAAATTAGATTTAGTTAGTTTTATTAAATTATTTGAATATTCAGTAATAATTTTATCAAAATAAGAAATAACCTGATTATAATACATTGGATCAATTCCAGAGAAGAAATTATCAATAACGTCAGTCTGTGCAAAAGGCTTTAAAAAAATAACTTTTTCCCCAATTTCTTCATTCTCACAATCTTCAATAATAAAAACTTCTTCATTAATTGTAATAATTTTAAAAGAAATAAATGATGGAAACAAAGAATTTTTATCAAATCCTGCAATTACAACTCCAATATATTGTTCAAGGAATATCTTACTAATGAAAAATTTTTTTAAAAGACTCATAATATTTTTATAATCTTTCGGATTAAAATTTAAATGATTCATTATTAAATCCATTTGTTTATCATATATTTTTTTAATATTTTCATTTTTTAGAAAAATATCTTCAAATTTCTTTTGAATATCTTGTGAAACCTCGACTTGATTCTTAATAATTTCAATAGGATTATTCTCATCTTGATGTTTAATTTCATTAATCAATTTATTTGAAAATAATTTAATTAATTCTATTAATGGAATATCTTGTATTTGATTTTCTTCTTTAATTTGTTTTAAATAGTCTTCAAGTTTAGATTTATAATCTTCTATTTTTCCAATATTTTCCCGCCTCATTTTCTTCCTGAAATCTTTTATTATAGTTTCCATAGGTATATTGTAAAAATTTGCATTATTATAAATCATTATTCCAGAAGGAGGATTATTAGATAACATAAACAACTTATTAGCCCCATCATAAGTTTTACTATTCCCAATAGTAACTACACTATCTGCAGCTAATGCAATGGCTGTTGGAGTCATTATTAATATTTCAGATGTCATAATTAAATACCTCTACTTTATATTTATTACAATATAATATTAAATTAACCATTTTTACTCCAATAATTCATTGAAGTCGTTTTCTTTGAAATTTTCTTCTTTTTTCTCAATATTTCGTAATCTTTCATCAATATCATAGATTAATTTTTCATAATCTTTGATTTTTTCATCTTTTTCAACAATTGTATTTTCTAATTTTAAAAATTCTGGAGATTTAACAGTGATCTTTTCAACTTCTTTACTAATTGATAATGCTGGTAAATGTTGAATATATTCCTGTTTTAAATCAGCAGGATTGGTCATGAAATATACTTCATCAGTACTGTTTTTTGATTTGCCTTGCAGGTCATTTACTTTGTCCAGACTCATACCATCATTATATAGTGTTGAGGCGTGGAATTTTCTGAGCATGTGGCTGCGGAATCTGTTGTAGTTTCCTGCTTTTCCTAATCCTAATTCATTGTTTATTTTAATGAATTGTTGGTTTAGGTAGTCTTCATGTATTTTGAATAGTTGGGATTCTGGTGTTAAATTTTGTCTTGATAATAAGTGATGATTTATAGCTGTGACTGCTTCGGGACTGCAATATGTAATATAATATTTCTGTGTTTTTTGCCTTAAAATATTAAAAGTAGGGACAACATTATCAATATTATTTAACACATCTATCATTTCCATAATATTGTCTGTATTATGGTATTCTTTAGTTGCGTTCATATAGTCCATTACAGTTAAATTTAATGTTTCTCTTCTGGCACAACCTGAACTACTCATGAATAATATAATAGCCTTCATGGTAGAAGTACATATATTAACCGCTTCACGAATAATTTCTTTATCAGGCAAATCTTTAAAACTGATAGGTTTGGGATTATTATAACTTTTTTTATCAATTCGTGGCAGATCATGTATTTCAATTTCAAAATATTTATATACAACAAGAACTGGTGTGAAAGTATTTGATACAGTGTTATAATAATAATTATCCATCAAATACTTGCGAAAATTTAATAATCTTCTTTTTAATGTACGATGTTTCCATCGTATACCCTGTTCTTCTTCTTTTTCTGCTTCTTCGATTAATTCGGCTAATGATAACTTATTCAATTCACAATATTTATTTATTGAATGTTTGTAAATGTGCTGTGTTGTTTTTTTATGATTTTTAACAGAATGGATCTCATTTAGGATTTCTTCATTGGTTCTCATATTTATCAAATCTATTTTTCTCTTTTTATATTGTTTGATGTAGAGTGCATTTGATAAGTATGTGATAATATGTCTACTGTCGTGTCTACAACGAGTTAATTATAACATACTTAAAACATTCTAATCTATTAAAATATTATATCAAAAATAGGTTTTAAATTTTATCCCCCAAAATTAAACCCTTATCCTCGTACTGCGTTTATAAAAAATGGAAGTAATTAAGATAAATTTCTCCGTATTCATCTTCAAATCTGATTAATGATCCAAGGTTATCTTTATAGATTAATGTTGCTTTTTCCCCATTACTCCATTGTGTGCCTACTTCCGATTGTTTTAATTCATTCCAAGATATGTTTAATTTAGATTTTTCACTCATTAAGATGAATGCTGGTTGTTCTTGCTCATAATCCAGAGGGCTTACGCTTCCTTTTGGTAATATCTGTGTTAGTACATCGTTGAAACTTTTAAGTCCTTCTTCATCTCTTATCGCCATTAGTTTTTCATGATTTTTTTTATTTATTTCTATTCCTACCATAATTTATATCCTCCTTTGGGTTTAAAATATAAAAAATTAGGAGGGAGTTAAAATTTAATGTTTCAGTGGTGAAACTTAAAATAACTCCATATTGAAACTTATAGTAACAGTTATTGTCCTATATTTATAGGACAAAACTTAATTAAATTAACCAAACTCCGATAGCTGCGATTATATTTATTATTAATACAATTACTTCTTTTTTAATGTCTTTTTGTTTTTTTGCTATTTGCAATAGTAAAAGTATTGCAGTTATTATTAATATTATTTGTATTATCTTTATTATTTCAATTATCATAATTGTTCCCCTCCCATTTTAGAATAGTTTAAATAGGTGTTATGATATATAATTATAATCAAGAAAAAATTAAAAAGTAGGAGTTTTTTAAACTCCTTTTTAATTTAATTTCAGTAGGGATAATATTATTGATATTATCCCAATAATCACATTGATTATAAAATACATATCATTTTTATCAATTTTTTTCACCTCCATGTATTTCTATTACTATATTAGTAAGGTATAGTATATAAATGTTTCTATTTTTACTCTATAATTTATTAATAAAAAAAATAAGTTTATCAACCATTAGTTGATAAATTCTAAATTCCCTTTAATTTACCAATTGATAGTATCCATAATCCATTTCGGGTCATAAGCTACAACCCGACCATTACCACACCAATTAGACCGAATACCATTACCTTTCAATACAGCAGCAGGATCACGATAAATCCATTGATTATCTGTATATTTTTGATGTTTGCACCTTAAACGAACATGACCCGTACCTGATTTGCACATTACATGAATAACTTGCACAGTATACCCTAAACCTACAAGAATTTGATAGGTTAATTCTGTTGAATCAGTACAGTTTGCTCCTTGTTTGTTTTTTATCCTTTGCAAAGTGTTCCTATTACTGTACTTATTATTATAATAAAAACTATACCCTCTGCCCTGTATTTTACCTAACCATTCATCACACGTATTAAAATCACCAAATATTTTTATTGCTTCATTTAAAATACTTGATTTATTATTACTTGTTAATTCTTCTTTTTTCAAGTAAACAATAGCTGGGCTAACTCCGTTTAATACTTCATATGCTGAAACTCTTTGAGCCATATTTACATATGTTTGTTTGAAATATTTTGTTCCATCAGTATCAGACACATAATTTGGAAGAAAACTTAAATCTTTATTATCAAATATAGCACATTCCACAAACTCTGCAATAAGACTGTCTTGTTGATAATTCGTACCTCTATCTTTAATTGCTTTTATAATTGTGCCATAATCAGCTACACGATTCATGTAACTATACACTTGTCTTGTATTAAACTTTTTATTATTATTCACTAACCAATAAGCAATTCTATTCATCAAATAAGTGTATTTTGTAAAACTAATATGTTCATTAACCATTTATTTTCATCTCCTTTTTAAATTTTAAATCATCTAAATATTCTTTTAAAATACTGCATTTTATAATTGCATCTTCAAAACAACAAGGAACCTCTTTATCACAAGGATCATAAAATGCACATTTTTCACATTCTTCACTAATCATCCCAAAATAATCCCCCTATCAATTTTTAATGTACAATCAGTAATCTTGTTTGTTCTAAACGAGGATTCTCTCCAGCAGCTCCTCTTTTTACAATACCTTCCAACATATAACTTCCAGGGTCTAATCTAATCGGCAGTATTGCTCTACCATTAGCATCAGTTGTTTTTTCATAAGAAACACCATTTACAATAAAATTAATTACCCCATTTTCCCCTGTGTTAATTTCAGGATTGGAAGAAATAATTTTACCGTAAACAGAATTTCCATAATTTAATTCTAGTTTAACTCCATCTTCTCCAGCAAGGTCTGATAAACGACCCATTACTAATCTAGTGTTTTTTAAATCATCCATTGTGGTTTCTAATATTTCTTGTCTTGCAAATGTTTCAGAATGTTCATCATCCACCAAATCTGCATTTAAACCTGAACCTGCTCCATCCACTTCTTTTAATTTATTTAAAATAGTGGTGGGTGTTTCAATGTTTCCATCTTTACCATCTTTTCCTGCAGGTCCAGTATCACCTTTACTTCCTTTATCACCTTTAGGACCTGTTGGTCCTGTTGGTCCAGTATCGCCTTTTGGTCCTTTGAAATTTCCAATTAATATTTTTTTAACCATCACCAATCCCCCCATAATCAGTTTAAGAATGTAATTGTTTGATAACAGGAACTGGTTTTATTCCGCCCATATCCTGTTCTCACTCTTCCATCAGAATTAATACGAAGCAACATGTGTGCTCCATGACTGGAGGATATTCCAAAATCCGTATGATCCACCGTACCACCCCCAATATTAGGGAGGTATTGGGAATCGGTGATTTTAACCCATTCTTTCCATACGTCTGGAAATTCACCAGTAAACTCTAACATTAATGTTACAACATTTCCCTGTCGTATACCTCTAATCTTTCCAGACCCATCAACATTAGAAAAAACCGTTTCTGAAATAGTAGATGGAATATAATCATGAGTATGATTACTATCAGCTTTACCATTCAATGCATCAGTCACGATTTTATTCTGCACAGGATTAGTTGATGAACTACTCAATGAACTATCAACAACTGTTTTATTAGCTTCTGTAGCAATACCATCAAGTTTAGATTTATCCTCTTTAGACATTAAACCATTAGCAGATGTGGTAGCTGTAGTTTTATTAGCTTTTGTATCTAAAGCAGTATAGAAATCATTCTCCATATGACCAAGCATGTCAGTTTCATCAGGTAAACTGGCTATATCATGAGTGTGGTTAGTATTTGCTTTGTTTGCTAATTGAGTATTCATTTCTGTTTGTGTAACATACCCTGATAAGTCAACTGTTGTTCCAGTTGAACCAATTAATGAATTTATCTGAGAATTAATATTATTTACTTTCGCATCTATTTCAGTTTCAGTATAATACCTTTCATCATGATTATGTCCAACATTTGATTTCCCACTTAATTTTGAATCAATTTCTGTTTTCTTATAATAATCATTTAAATGTTTAACAGCAATATAATTGCCAACATGTACCTGATAACTATTTGCTCCATCTTCACTAGCTATATTTAAATATAAATCACCAGTAGTTTCATCATGTTCAAATATTGGAGGGTTGGTTTCATCATTACAATAACACCATAGATTTCCTTCAGCATCTCCTGCTAAAGTGAAAAAACCTGGTGGAGGTACTGTAATATTTAATAATGGGTTTGCCCATTTGTCGAACAATTCATCAATGGCTTTACTTACTGTATTGGCATCTGTCTTTAATATGTCGATGTCTAGGAAATCTTCAATGTTTCCTATTTTTGTGCCTAGGTTTGTTTCTCTTAATCTTGCACATGCATTATTTAGTGCTTTTCTTTCATTTTCAGTTAGTTTAGTCATATTACACTCTCTCGTTTAACATTACCTATTTTAATCTCTTTATCACCATTTAGATAAGGATTATAACTTATTTCTGTTATTTGTGCTTTGAACACCTCTGAATCTGGGAATCTTACATATACAAAATCCCCTACATTATAATTGTGTCCTGGTGTTTCTACAAGGTCTACTTTTATGCTTTCATTTTTCTCTAACCATTTTGTGTTATCTCCCGAACCGTTTAATTTTTGCCAGCACCCAATCAATACTTCTTCTACTGATTGTTCGCTAGTTTCAAATGGTTCTAATTTTGGATTACCATCACATACTGTGAGATAATTGAAATCTACAAGTGTTGGTAAAGCATGAATATATAATTCTCCTCTTGGTTTTACATAGGGGAATCTTGAAAATTCAAAAAGTTTTGTTGTATCACATGTTAATGATACAAAATCACATCCTTTTAGTTTGAAAGTTACGTTGCCGTACCAGTAGTTGAATTTTGATTGTTTTGTGATTACATTTACTATATTTTGTTTTGAATCACTTTCATCACCAGTATATTCTGCAGTTATTTCTTTATATTCTCCTACTTTTTCTTTGACTGTTTTTGTTGCAGTGGTTGTTGTTTCTGCTTCTCCAGGAGTTAATTTAACTTTTTTACATTTACCATGACCCCATTTGTCCCCTCCACAGTATCCGCAGTAATCTGCGTCACATCCTCCTTTTTTCATGCTGCAAGTTATTTCGCCTTCGTACACTTTTTTAGGATTGTCGGTTAATGTTCCAGTTTTGCCACAGTTTGGGCAGTAGTTTTTCCAGGTTTTTGTGTATCTTTTATATGCTGTTCCTGCACAACAGCCACATGATGGCATCATGTTTACGGTTATTGTGTTGGGATCTCCTGTTGTGACATTTTCAGTTACCTGTTTTTCTACTTCTTTTTCAACATATTTCATGAATTTTATTGACTTATTTTTGTAGTCAATAGTTATTTCGCTTTCATCCTGAATTAGATTCGGTTGTTGGAAATATATCATTGAAGTATTGGGGTCGTCATCTGCTATTCCTTGATTAGTTATTTCAATTCCTAGTGTGGATGCTCCTTTTATTTTTTTAATTTTGAGAATAGGGTATGATTCGCTGATATATTTTTCAACATCTAAAATAGTGCATCCTGGGATTTGGCGTGGTGTAATGGTTGGGATTTTATTTGAAGAGGTTGTATTTTGTGTGTACATGAATGGCATGTATTCGTAGTTTTCATAATCTTTTATATAGTGAATATTTTCTTGTACAAATGTTAAAGAAACAGTGTCTATTATTTTTAGTTCATTAGAATTAAAGAAAACATCTTTTTTTGTTGTTAAATATTTTGCAAGAACATATATTAAATATTGGAAGCTTAGTCTTCCACCTGTAATTGATAAGCTGTTTGGTGCTTTTGTTTGAGTTATGCAGTACGATTTGATTATTCTTGCTAATTGTATTATTTCATCCTGTTTTATGATGCAGTCAATATGGCTGTGTGATGGTAAATCTGCACAATCTACAATTTTAAGTGAAATGTTTTCAGAGTTATTGTCTTCAGTGTTGATTATTGCTTCTGCAAGTAGAAGTATCATTTGTCCCATGCCTATTTTAACATTGTAGACTTTGTTTTTTGATGAATCTTCATATATTTCACTATGTGATATTTCAAACTTGTTTGGGAAGTATTTTTGAACATCAAGAAGTACTAATAGTTTTTCAGCACAATCAATAATGTCTTGTATGTAAAAATCATATTCAAATAATGTTGGTGGAATATTATTGTTTACGTCAAGATTGTAAAATTGTCTAAGTATTTTTGAATAATCTACTTCATCAGTATTTTCTGAAGAAATTACTGGCATTATGCCTAATGCATTTTTGGTTTCATCACTACTATATGATAATTCATTAGTATTTTCTCCAATTACAACACTTTCTACAATTTTATTGTGTGTTACTCCATAATTTGCAGGTTTTAGTAATTGTATTTCTTTTATAATGTTATTATTTTTTAAAGAATAATTTGTTTTAAATACTAATCCTGATTGTTTTTCAATAGCTTTTAATAAGTTGTATTTTGTTATTGAGCCTTGAACATTGATTAGTCTTTTACTATAATCAATACTGTCAATATCTGTTTTTGTAACATTGAAAAATCCTTTCAGTAATTTGTTTAGGAATAATTTGCTGATAATGATTGTGTTTCCATTTACATGTGAAGCATAATTGGGATCTCGGATATAGAATGGTTTACAATTGTTTAATTCTACAATTATTTCTTCTGCATCTACATCAATAGATTTGTTTATATAATCAAAGGTGCATTCACTATTAATAACAAACAAACAATTATCAACAAAGATTTTGTTTCCTTGTTTGAATAATTGCTTGTCTCTTTTAACATTTGTAAGTTTATGTGATAGTTTTAATGTTTCATATCCTTGATATTCATCAGTAATATGTATTTCTGATAATTCAGTATCTAAAAATTGAAGAATATTTTCTTGATTATCTAAAACAACAACCATACTTTTTATCCTCCTTTTTCATAGTAAATTACATCAGTCACTTTACAATTGATACTGTTTTCAAAATTAAAATGATGATCCAATATGAAAAAACTAGAATCTACACTAATACAATTAGGATCTATCTTGAACCATTCACCATATTTTTCATAGAATACATTTCTATTTTCACAATCAATTTTAATCTTTGTTGTTTCAGGTAAGTTTGTTATAAACTCTCCTTCAAGTTTCATTAGTTGTCCAGATTCTGATTCAATTATTTGTATGCTTGTTGATTCATCTTCACTTAATTTATACAAAATAATGTCTGGTTTTACTTTTCCAATTGTGGTTATTGTTCCTGCGAAACTTTTTCTTAATGGGTTAATATTTCTACTTAAACCACTAGGGATTATTAAGTCCACTTCACAATCATAACCTCCAACCATTGCTTCTGCATCAATTGAATCTTCTATATAATAATCAAAACATTCTTCAGGTGAGAAAAAGAAACTAATACTTTTTAGAATTGGTGAATCTAATGTGTCTCTTTCAGGATACAGGTAGTCACTTACATATTTCATGATTTCTGTTGATTCTTCAAAATCATCTCCGTAAACTCTGAATTTTAATTTGATTTTTTTATCATCAACATTGACTCTTATAGGGTATTTCCCATCTGCTCCTTCAATTTTATATTTTTCTGTATCAAAATTAGCTCCACGAGGTATTTCTGTTTCAGGACTCATACTTATAAGGAAATATTTGCAACTAACACCATTAATATAGAAATCGCAGTCTTCTCCACTATTTTTTGAATAATATACTGTGATTTGCACATTTTTCATTTCAACTTGGAATGGAGTGACATTGTCAAATGCATCATCAATTTGTAAGAAAAACCTTAAATCATTTAATATTGTGTTGATTTCTGGAAATGGAATGCCAAAATTATGGAATTTTCCACCGAATTTAAAGTTAGTGTCATTTCTAGTGATGTTTATGCTGTCTAAATAGTAATCTAATTCATCATCATCTAATGTTCCAACACCACAAATTAGATTAATTGATTCTTCAACACTTATGTCTCCAGTTATTTCTATTCCATGAATCAGTACATTATTGTTTTCTAATCCTTGCCAGTTGAAACCTTCAAAGAAATGTTTTGTAGATAAAGCTAACTCTGGAGGTTCAAGTAATAAATTTGCAGTGCTGCCTACATCACCTAACAAATATCTTTTTGGAGATAAAGCCAATACTGGATATTCATAACCTGCATATCTTTCTTTAAGTATTAAAGATAAATTACCAAATTCTACAGTTCCATAGTCAAAATCTATGAAATTCCCATAAAAAATTAGATAGATTGGTTTACTTGCATCATATGTAAACTCACAGGATAACTCTTCCCATATGTCCTTAACACTGATTTGATTGGTGTATGAATTTGTTGTTCCATTTACAACACAAACTCTTAAGTTTTTCAAACCTTTTTCAATTTTAGAAGCATTTAACAGTCTTCCTAATGCTGAGAAAACATAAGTTTCACCATGCTCAAGATTTGATAATGTGAATTCTGACAAATTCAATATTGAATAATAGGATTTATATGAATCAGGAATGTTTACTTTCACTTTATCTGTGAAAACACCTAATAATAATGGACTGGTCATTTCAATATTATGCTCTCCACTACTTTTAGAGTATAAAGGAATATTTGTATCCCAAACAATGTTTCCACTATCATCTTTTTGCCATTGTGATTTTGAAATTTGTAAAATATTATTTGATAATCCTGGAACAGGTTCTTTTACAGTTAATCCTCCAAAATTCAGATTTAGTGTTAAATCTAATGGAGCATCAGTTTTTAAAGTTATGTTTAAGTATGTTAAATCTGTAACTGTATCTGTACTAATTTCAATTTCTTTGTTATTTGCATAGAAATCCCATACTTCCAATTGGGGTTTTTCTACTACAAATGTTGTTTTTGTTGAATGGCCACTATTGTTTTCATCAAGTGTGATTGTAAACAATCCTTCAGATGTTGGAGTTACATAGAATATTAATTCTGCTTTACCATTTGTTGTTGCTTGTCTCCATATGCCTGTGGTCCAGTCATAATATGGTGAATCATATGTGATTTCACAGTCTCCATTTGTGATTATCTTTATGTTTGCCGATATTTCTTCTGAAGGTTTTGTTCCACTGGTTTCAACCATTGTGCATTTTACAGCTACTTTTTCACCGTAACTAACAATATTTGGTTCAATGCTAATGCTTGGAATATAATTTCCAGTTGTATACACTACAATTACTCTTAAGTATTTCATTTCAATGTAACATGGGTTTGTAGATGTATTTTGTGGTAAATCAAATTTAACATCAAAATTTGGAGTGTTAATGTCTTTTCCTTTTAGATTCAAATTATTAAATTGAACTTCATATTCTCCAAAATTATTTCTAGGTGGAGCATTACCTGTTTTTGACAGGTTTAAACTACTTAATATGATTTCTGGATTTGAAAAACTTCCATGTGCAGTTTGACTTATCTGTGCAGAGTATGCTAATTTTCTATATGAATATTGTACTATTATACTCGTTACTTTAGCGGAATCTGGAATTAATCCACCATATTTAAAATCATATCCCCGTATGGTTGATGGATGTTTTCTTGAACCATTTCTTCCAGCAATCGCATTTTTATATTTTGCTCCAGGATCTGCATAACCCCAATGTCCCACAGTATTTAAATCATTTGTAATATTTTCAATATGATCACATGAACGATAAGGTATGTTGTTTCCTTCTATATTTTGAACTTTACTTGGATATCTTAAAATACTAGGCAATTTAATAATCCCTCCATCATTTTTTTTAATTTTTAATAAAACCATCATACTCTGAATTAAACAATAAACAGTTTAATTGAAAGCTAATGTAATCTCCTTTACTTACACCATCAGGAAAAGCAAATTCAACACTCACATATTTAGCACCAGCAGGTATTTTTGATGTTTTAATAGCACATCTTCCTTTATTACCCATACCTTCATTAGCAATATCCATAATTTCCTGATTTTCAATTAATTTACCATCTTTATCGAAAAATACCAACCCAACAAGTATGCTTTCAATAGTGTTTTTTGCATCATAATTAGATGAAAACACAATACTGGAAGCATCATCAGGTATGTGTACTCCTTGATTGTTCTGATGGATTAAAAGAAAAAAAGGAGAAGTTAAATCAACATTCTCAGAGAGATATGTTTCTTTAACTTTCAAAGTATAACCATTTCTAAAAGGAACAACTTCAAAAAAATCACTATATGGGTTGAAATTAAAATCAAAATGTTCACAAACAAACAAACTAGATAAACTAGATTCCATACAATATTGAATATCTTCACTAAATCTGTTAGTTAATGAAACATCTTTACTTAATTTAAATGAATATACATTGTAAGATTCCCATTCATCAGGTTTTACATTATTTAATGAAACCATACATTTATGTGATTCAAAATCGTTTTTATCTTCCAGATATCCATGTTTGTTACTTATGATATTACCGAAGATTTCACATTCTTCAGGATTAATTTTTATAGTTTCCATTATCTTTTAACCTCTCATTCTTTTAATACGATTGTCTCTTTTAATTAAAGCTTCAGCAATGCGGTCAATTAATTTGGAATCAGTTATCACTTCTTTTAAAGTTGTGATTATTGATTTTTCATCAATATCTTCTCCTTCAACAGTAACATTAAGATTATGATCTATTGTTAAATGCACATCATCAGATGTATAAGACACTAAATTATCAGCAGTAGTATTATTCCTATTATGTTCAATATTCTGGAAGTATGCATTTTGATTTGTTTTCATTAAATCAATAATATTATATATTCCATCTGTAATGATTCCAAATACATCTTTAGAACTTCCTCCAGGACTTGCTGAACCAAAACTAACTCCAGAACCCCCGCGGAATATTCCTCCACGTTTTTGGAATTGTGTCATATCATATATTTGACCATTAACCATAGCTGCTACATGACCTATTCCATTCCATGATCCATGAATCATGTGTCCTGATAATCCTAACATAGATGCTATTTCAATTATCATTTCTGCACCATCAAAACAGTTACATCTTACTTGATCCCAAACTTGCTGATTACTATATTTTGAATTATAGTAGAATTCATAAGTTCCAGGGTTTTGGAATCCTCTTGCAGTTAAGATTTTTCTTAGAAGATTTTCAAAGTTTCCAGGATTTAATTGCGGTTGTTTTCCATCACGGAAATCTTCCACATGATAATCTGAAGGTATTTGAATTCCAAGGAACCATGGGTCGGCTATCCTCCATTTGTATGCAGTATTCATTATTTTATTCACATTAGTATCAGGAATTCCTGCAAAACAAGTATTTGGATTAACACAACCATTAACTCTTGCCAAATCATTAATTACGCTTGTTGGTAAATTATAATCTAAAAGATTTAACCATGATTTGCTTTTATTGTTTTGAGGATGTTTTACTTTAGAATTAGTGTCAATTACTCTGCCTTTTCCTTGTCCTAATCCTCCAGCAGCATAACTTGCTATTGTGCCTTTTGTGGATTTTCCAAAGTTAATGCTTCCACCAGGTAATGTTCTGCCTCCAATTAATCCTCTTGTTGAATTAGTTGCTGGGCCTGCAGGCAGTCCACTACTGAAATGTGCATTAGCTAATTGATTATAGAAACTTGCAATACTTCTATGAAGGCTGCTGAATTTATTGTATGATTGTGTTTGTATGCTTCCTGCAGCTGAAACAATATTGTCTTTCATTACTCCCCATGCATTAGTCATTTTATTTGTTACATCTATTGTGGAGTTACGTACTTGATTTAAGTTCTGGGTTGTTGTTGATTTAATATTGTTCCATGCTCGAGTATTTGAATTACTCATGCTTGTTAATGCAGTTGTTACTCCATTACGTGTGGTTTGGAAGCTTGTTACTACTCCTGCAACTCTCATTTGAATAGCTCCTGCATTTAATGCTATTCCTGCAGTTAATGTTGAAAAGCTTGTTCCGATCATATTGTTGCTTGCAGTGATGCTTTCACTAGCTAATGATACTTCTTCAACAAGGCCATTATATTGGTCTCCAGTTTCTTCTGTACCTGAATTATTATTGCTTAAATCAACATTTGCACTATCTGTTTCAACTTCAGTGTTTGTTGTTACTGGAGTTGTGATAGTTGTTGAAATATTATTTAATGCATTTTCAACATCGGCAGTATTGAATCCATTTACAATGTTTTTTCCAACATTTTTACCTGCTTCATATGCTGATTTTCCTTTGTCTTTAACTCTTTGTAGCATGTTAAAGAATTCTAGTACTACTTTTTCTTGGATTATTCCTGGTGAATGTATTCCCATTGCGGAAAGCATTCCGTCTACAATTTTTTTACCTATTTGCTTTGCATTTTCAACTAATTGTGAACCTGCAGATAGTATTCTTGAGCCTATGTTTAGGAATTCCTGGTATACTTTTTGAGGTAATTGCTTTATCCAGGACATTACTCCAGATACTACTTTTGAAGCTGAAGTTTTCCCATTACTTATCCATTGTGCTCCTGCAGTTATTATTCTTACAGCTAATGCTAAGAGATATGTTTGTGCTCTGTCAGGTAATTGTTTTAACCAGTTTATTATTCCATTTACAAAGTTAGAACCTGCTTTTACTGCATTATTCCATAGTTGATTTGCCCAGGAAACTACAGTTGAGATTATGGTGCTTAGTATTTGTGCATACATTTGCAGTATTGTTTGCCAGATTAAACTTAATGCTTGAGATAATGAGATTTGCCCAGTAAGGAATGATTGGAATATTCCTATTACTTGTCCTATTGTGTTCCAGATTATTTGCAGTACATTTATTACAAGTTGCCATGCTGGACCAAATACACTTAATAAGAATTCACCTACTGGTCCTAATGTTTCCATTAGTGTTAGAAAACCTTGGTTTATTAATTCAACAGGATTTCCTCCATCTCCTTGTAGTGTTGCGAAGAATGATTCAAAGGCTGGGCCTAATGTTGATTCTAAAAATTCTGCAATTGGGCTTAGTCCTTCTAATAATACATTCCATGCGTCTGTGAAGAAACTTAATGCTCCAGTGAAATCTCCTCTTAATAATGATTGTATTCCATTGAAAACATCCCATATTCTAGTGAGTATGTCTATTGCAAGTTTAACTCTAAATATGAAACTTTCAAATACTAATCCTATTGCATCGATGATGGCTCTTGTTCCATCAACTTTTCCTTTAGCACTTTCTGGGAATATTTCATCCCATATTCCTTTCAACCAATCTACAACTGGTTTGAGAGATTCATTTAAATCAGCCCATGCGTCTTGAATTGCTTTGATGGTTGCTTTTACATCAGGGTGGTTTATGAATGCATCCCATAATCTGCCAATATTATTTTTTATGGCTTCGAGCATGGTTCCTACATCTTTCCACCAACCAAAAGCTATTCCAACTTCATATACTGCAAAAGCTATTGCTGCAATAACTGCTACAATCGCCCATAATGGGGCTCCTGCAATAGTAATCGCCATGAATCCTGTTGCAGCACCATATAAACTTGTGATAAAAGAGGGCATTACTGATGCCAAAAATCCTGCCAAACCTAATTCTGATGCATGTACTGCTCCTGCAAATAATGCAAATGCTAAAGTTAATCCTCCAATTAGTACTGCTCCTTGGGCCCATGCATTATTTTTAACATACTTTACTAAATTTGTAATAGCATCAACAACACTTATAATTATTGGAGTTATTGGAACAAGTACTGATTGTATTAATTGACTTCCAGTTACTGTTAATGCTGCCCAAGCATCATCTAATGTTACAATTTCCTGTGCAGTTTGGGTGAACCCCATGTCATCCAATGTTTTGTTCATTGCTTGGAGTAATCCAGTTTTATTATTTATATCTCCATCCCATCCATTTTTCATGAGCATGTCTTGAGATATGCCTAATTCCTGCAGTCTTCTGAATTGACCATCCATTGCATCTGATACTGCAAGTATTGCATCTTCTTGTGTTCTTCCTTCTTTTACGAAAGCTGAACTCATTACTGCAGTTGTTTTAGTGAGTTCATCCATTGAAGCTTTAGGAAGTTTTAATTTCACTCCCATTTCTAATGCTGCTGCACCTACAGCATTCATGTCAACTTTACGAAAACTATCTTGCATTTTGTCAACAGCACCATGGAATTGTTGTAGTTCTCCTTCAGTCATTCCTAGTCTTTGACCGAATCTTTCAAAACTTGCAGCTGCATTTATTGATTCTCTTGCTCCTTGCACCATACTGTTTACAAGGTCAAAACCAATCATTCCTACAGTCATACTTGCTGCTGTTCTAAGAAATCCAAGACCTCCACCAGCAGTTTTAGCTCCGTTTCCAAGTCCTCCGAAACCAGTTCCTGTTTTTTGTGAACTTGTTCTTAAACCTTCTAAAGCTAATTGTGCTTCTCTTGCATCTCTTGTAACATTATCTAAACCAGTAGTATGGAAGTTTAGCAATGAATTTACTTGTTGAAGTATACCAATTAAAACTAATAATATTGCTTTTAGTAGTTCTGCTGATGCTGTTGTTCTACTGAATCCCGAACCATCAATTAAATCTAAGGCTGCATCTGTTGAATGTGCACTTGTTCTAGCTCGATCTAATGCCATGGCTAATTGTGCTGCACTTGATGAAGTTGCTGTTAATGTGTATCCAGTTATACTATTTATTCCCCTGCTTAAACTAAGTGCACTGGATGAAGCTTGTTTTAAACTTGAAGATAATAATCTGGTACTATTATTTGAACTATTCATCGAGGAAGATAATCTTGTAGCACTATATGATGCTATGAGTAAATTACCTGAATTAATTGTGTTGATTGAAGTGTTAAGTCTATATGCACTATTCATCGATGTATCCATTGAAGTGGTTAATAGTTTTGCAGAATTAGATAATTGATTAATTGTATTGGGATTGATTGAATTTAATGCTGTTTTTGTAGAATTAGTGCGATTTGTAACTTCAGTTAATTCTTTATCTAACTGATTAGCAGAGTTTCTGGCTTTATCCATACTTGAGGAATCAAATTGTCGCATTGCATTTTGAGCTTGTTGTGCTGCTTTTTGAACTTGCTCCATTTGTGCTTGTATCTCTTTTAATTGAGCTTTAACACGGTTTTCCAGTTCAATTATTAACTTTACAATATTATTGCTCATTGTTCTATTCCTCTGCTAATTTCTTGTTTTTTTCTTCTGACACGGTCTTTTAGAGAATGTGAAGCATGATTTGTACCTGAAGATTGTTTATCCTGTTTATCACGAACTAAGGGTACTGCATGATTCAAGAATAATTTCTGCCTAATAGTTAAATCTGCTTGGTTTTCTGCTAACATATAACCTATGTCTTGAAGAGTTACTACTTCAATAGCTATGTTTTCATTCTTCTTCACGAAATTCCGCTATATTATTATCCATTGATTCAAGGTTATCTAAACCACTGAAAATTAATGCTTCATTTACAATTAAGTCTAATGTTCCTGCTTTTAATTGTTCAAGGTCTTTTTTGGTGAATTTATCAGGATTGTCTGCATTGTCTAATACTTTTAATGCAAGGTTCATTTTTGCATCATATTTCTTTTTTTCCATTGCTGCGAGACTGGTTTTAAATTTGGTGGTGTCTTCTGCAAGGCTGGTTTGTTTTGCTTTGATGGTGGAAATCATATCGAAGTTTCCTACATCACGGTATGCTGATGTGAATTGGTTGTATTCAAGGTCGCTTATTTCTCTTATTGCTACTTCATTATCGTACATTGGTAGTTCGATTATTTTTGTGTTTTTGATTCCGCCGATGATCATTTCTTTTGTAAGCATAAATATCACATTTTTATATAATAATTTTTTTTTGAATTTTTAAAATAAAGTAATTGAATGAGAATAATCATATTCTCATTTCATTTAATCTGTGTAAACAGTGATTGTTTTTGTTTTACTTGCACCATCAATTAAAATATGTGATGGTTCTACTTTAGTTGCAGTTGGTTCACCAGTCAACTCTATATCATACACTCCATCTTCAGCAGTAAGTGTTACTTCACCATTACTTGAAGATTCAGCATCGACAGTTGTGGATCCTTTCATTAATGATACTGTGTAATCAGTTGTTAATTTAGCACCTTCCTTATCAACAAGTTTTATTGTTGCATCATAAGTTGGGTTGGGATCACTGTCTGCGTTTCTTGCAAATAATGCTCCAGCTAAATTTTTATAATGGTCCATTGTTGATTCAACTGTTTTTGATAAACAAACAATACTTAATTCATATTTAACTGGGTCTGCATTCATTGTTGCAGATGGTTGGTTGATAATACACATTGGACAATATAATTCGAATTTTTTATCACCATTTCTAATGTAGAACATTAATTCAAAGTATTCTCCTGCAAGGTATCTTCTTGGTCCTTCCTCACTTCCCCAGTACATTTCCAGATATTTTTCATCAGTATCATCTACTGTTAAGTTTAAACCAATTTCTCTTTTAACTGCTCTTGGTATTTTACACATGAACCTTGAGCCCATTCCTCTTGCATCATCAGTATTAACATTGTTTTTGATTTCAAGACTTATTTTATTGGTTTTACATCTCATTTCAGTCCATTCATCTTCACCAAATCTTCTCATTTTAACACTGTCTATATGGTAAAATGATAATGGTAATTTTCCAAAGTTAAACTCTGATAATTTTTTTAATGGTTGTTTACTATTGATTTTTGATTTGATTTCTGATGATGCTGTTAAGAATTCTGATTCTACTTCAATACTTAAACTGTCCATCACCATACCTAAAATTTCCATCTCGTAGGTTGCACATCCTGCCATCACAGTATAAGAAGGTAAGATACTACTATTTGTACCGTAGATAATATCTCCTTCTCTTCTTCCCAATACTGCTTCAAGAAGGTATTCTAATGTTTCCATTTGTAAGTTGCAACTGAAACTGTTTTCAAGTACATAGTAAGCAGCTACACCAGATTGATAATCCCTACTTACTACTGAATCATATTTTGTAAATTGCTCTGGTGGAGATACATCCATTTCTGATATTTCAATATCAATAGATTCTCCACTAGGGTCTTTTTTTGCAAATTCTCCTTCTTTTACTAATCTTAAATATTTTAGTTCTTCTGTGGCTGTTACCATATTATCTTAGCCTCCATCACATTTTGGATTCTTAATTTTAAATCTTATTTGGAATGTTACACCTGCACTATACACATTTTTCTTTTTACCCAGACCATATGGAACCCATCCGAAATCCTTGGTTTTAATATTGAAAAATTCTAAGTCTCCAAGTAATCTTGAACTTATTATTCTATGTTCTGCCTGTGAAACTATACTTGTAGCTTCATGAATACCTATATTAGGATTTTTATTGTTAAGCACCTGTGAGGATAATATTATTTCTCCTTCAAAGGTTTCACTTAAACCAGTATCAGTAATATTTTTAAATGGTTCATCTACCCATAATTCCAGATAAGGTAATTCTGGTGTTCCCAGACTTACACCCATAAGAGATAAATGTTTAATAGTCCCATCTTCAATCATTTCAGATAAAACCAGTTGGAAACCTTCCATTAGTTTATCATAAGCTTCTATGAAATCTTTCATAATCCCACCTCTTTTAATGTTTCAGACACATATTTGTTAATTTTTGATTCAGTAGTTTTAACTGCATGATAATAATAATGGTATCCCATGAACGCTGCTACTTTTTTAGGTTTAGGGACAAAAACATCTTTACCAGATTTATCCACCCAATGCAGGGCTTTTTTATTTTTAGCTGAGAAACTTCCACGACCATCATGAACATATTTTTCATAACCTGAAGGTTTTCCTCTTGCTTTTATAACATACATTTCATCTGTTTCCCTTCTTGCAGTTATTGCAGTTAAAAGATTGTAACGATTGTATTTTATCCTACTTTGAAGGTAAGTTTTAGCATCTTTACTTGCTCCATAACTTACCTTTTTACCTAATCTTGGAGGTACCCGTAATATTTTTTCTTGCAGTCTTTCCCATCCAGTATAATCAAAATCAAAATGTATCATAAAATCATCAACTCTTATAAAAAATTAAAAAAAATGTTTAGATTGAGAAAACATGAATCTTAGATTTTTTAATGTAAGGCTTCATTCTTTTTTCAATGTCTTCTGTGAAAATATTGTTTACTGCCTCCTCAAAATCAAAGTTTTCATGATCAGTAATTCCCAAGTCCTGTCTTACAGCATGGCTTCTAATAATGTTACTGGTTAATTCAATAATGATTTGTATTACATCATCAGGAATCTTATCTGGTATATCATATTTCTTTTTAACCCATGATTCCATTGCAGTGTAATAATCATTAATATAAATATCTAATTCAGTAGTTTCTAAATTAAATAATTCTTCAGTATTTTTATTAGCCCCACTGTACTGTTTGATTTTTTTTAAGGTGTTTTCATCCAACATAAATTATTCCTATGTTTTAGTCATTGTAATGGTTAATGTAGTTGAATCATCACCTACAGTATAATTACCTGTACTTTCAAAGTTTTCATAACCAGTACATGTTGCACCATATGAATAAACTCCATAAGGAACATTACTTATTGTACAGCCTCCAGCACTACCAGTACCGTTACAAGTGTAAGTTTTACCATCCGTAATATTTGTTAAAGTTACAATAGCTCCTTCAACAGGATTTGTTCCATCATTAACACTTACACCAATATTTTTAGTACTAGTTGTTGTGCTGGAGTTTATGCTTCCTTTATGTATGCAAGAGCAGATGCATCAGACCATGCAAACTGAATATCAGCATACATTGTAGAAGCAATATAATACTTGTTAGATTTTAAATCAAATTCAGATTCAACAATAATATTATCAGGATCCGCCAACCATTGAATGTTTTCTTTATGAGTTAAAATTACTGGTTTTTTAGTGAAACCATTACGAAGAGTACTGAAAGCTGGAATTGGTACTAATGGTACTTCCTCAATAATGATGTCCCCATCTTTAGTGATAACTACATCATTAACAGCATACTTGTCATGATTATCTGCTACATATCTCCATACTGCTCTTTTAAAACTGTATGGTACAAATGCTGCTACCCCACCATCATTTTTATATTTATCAGGGAATAAATCCAACATTCTACGGAATTCTTTTAACGGATTGGAATCTGTTGCAGTTAAATCTATTGTTTCTTGATCTATATCAGAATCATCTTCTAATTTTTTCAAGATACCATCATTTACTTTATAAGAAGTTGCAACATTAGATTCAGTACTTGCAGTATTCCCATAGATTAATGTTCTTTCTAATGCTCTACCATTTGCACTACCGAATTGTCCAGTTAAAGTATTCATAAAATTCTTTTGCTCAATACTGTCATATAATACAGTTCTGTGAACACCAGTTAAAGCACGATATTCTTCTGCATCAAAAGCCCTATTAGTGAATGTTGGGTCCTGTTCATTGCTTAAAGTTTGTGGTGTACCACTGATTCTTCCAGCTTCCAATTCAATATCAAAACTCATCATGTCCAATTCTCTTTTATGATTGTGAGTTGGAACAACTTTAGTCTTGTTTAAAAATGCTGTTTCTTCTTGAACAGCTTGCATGTATTTATCTGCTTTTTCTGCTTGAAGAACTCCTTTACCGAGTTTCCCACTTCCTTGTCCAATATCTACAAATTTAAGGATAAAATCTTCATTGTGCATGATTTTATCAGCTAACGCTTGTTCTACTTGTTTAATTGTCATTTTATATCAAACCTTCTCATAAAATTTTAATTATTAAGTATAATATCTTCTTTTTTCCTACCAGGTCATTCCCTTTGGATTCCTACCCATTCTCTCAAGGAATGATTTTTCAGAAGCATTGCCTTTTGCAAGGTCAGGATCAATACTTTTACTAACAGTAGCATCTGGATTAACAGCACCCTCAGCAGTAATAGTAGTATCCACTTTAACTTCTCCTCCATCATCATCTTTTGGAGGTTCTGATTTTTTAACAGCTCCAGGAACAGGATCCTCTTTTGGAGGTTCTGGTGGTTTTTCCCCACCTTCAAGTTTAGTTATCCTTGCATCCATAGTATCTAATCTTTTATCGATTTTACCTATTGCTTCTAAAATTTTATTTTCATTTTCCACAGGTTCATTATTTTGTGCTGGAGGTTCAGTTGGTTCTTGAGGTTCAGATTTAGCAACTAAACCATTAATTAATTTTTCAAGAATACCTTCTGAAACCTGCACATTATTTTTTCCATTGTCTTCTTTTGTCATAACTTCCACCTCTTCTGGTGTGATATATTTTTTCACAAATTCTTCATCATTTTCATATACTTCAAAAACCGCCATAGGATGTGATGGTTGATCAACAATACTGATTGTTGATGGTTTCCAATCTTTAATGTCTTTAAATTTCAAAGCCATATTTAACCTCCCAATCCTCTACTCATTTGAGCAACACTTTTATATGGTGCAGCCAGTATGCTGAAACCAGTGTATTCCCCATCTCGGATTGCTTGTTGTATTTCCTCATCAGTGACATCAACAGAAATAAACCATGATCCTTTTGGGTAAGTGTTTCCCCTAAATGGTGTTGGTGATTCAAGAATATATGATTCTAAAATTCTTCCTACAGGTTGGAGTGTGTGCTGTACATCAACTCCTAATCCCAGGCGATTGTATATTAATGATGCTTGTCTTATTGTTTCCTCATCCAGTATGTCTCCTGTTGCATCAGGAATTCCCGGTATGCAGACTGCACCTTTCACAATCATAGTTTTATTTTAACTCCCATTTTTTATATTGAAAAAAATTAGTTTCTGTTGGAGTTTTTTTTAGTAAAAAAGAAAGGAGGATTTTAAAAAAAAGGATATAAATATGTAAAATTATTAACTAATATTTTTTTATCCTCCTTCAATATATAGGAGTGGAAAAATAGAAAAAAACGAAAATTTTAAATTGAAAAAATTTTTCTTAAAAGTTTAGAAATAGGATTAATAGTAGATTGATGTTTATTAGGTGTAGGAGGAACATAAATATAATCTTCATCAATAATAAACAAAGGAGTAAAATAAGGATATTTCCTAAGGAAAATTTCACATTCCCAATCAGAAACTTCCTCCCAAGATAAATCCTCATCACTAAATTTTATTTGTTTTTCACGAGAATGGTTAAACTGATTATCAAACTGAAGAGCCTTATTATCTCCACCTACTGCTAAACTAATTTCAGTGGGTAATTCAAATTGAATAACACTAGGAATCCAATCTTTAAAATTTATAAGTGCATCATAATACTCAGGTAATAATTCTTTATTAATTTCATATTTCATTACTGCTCACCTAACTCATACATTTATTATTATTATCGCAAGTTTTTTTCCATGATTTTTATATAATGTAACATATTCTGTTTCTGGAGGAAACAACACTTCATTCAAATGATTTTTACCATCATATTTATTTAATGTTTCTTCAATGTATGCTATATTAGCTCCTTTTGGAGCAAATATTATAATATGATACTTCCCAAATTTTTTTTTAACATCCTCTGGATTAAATGAAGTTGAAATAAATCTGTCAAAGGTTCCTGTTTTACCCACATTTGTTAAGAAAAAACCTCCCCTCACATAACGATGCAAAACAGTGTTTTCTTTTATATTAGAATATCTGTTAATAATCTCATATAAACTTTTAACAAACAAAGGTTCTTGACCTACTACTTTTCCATCAACTCTTTTAACATATTCATTAAATGGAGTAGAATCTTTCGCCCATTGAGCCACATTCTCTCTTTCATAATTGGATAATTGTGGTTCAGGATATAACTTTTTCAAGGCATTAGTGGTTTCCTTATAATCTTTAACAAAATCATCACTATAATCCTTAAACGATTTTTTTAATTCATTAATCTGTTTTTGATTTAATGTTCCTTTAACTAAATCTATAACTTTTGTTGAAATATTTGAAACCCTTGTTTTAAATGAAATACTTGAATTTTTTATGTTCGATATAGTTCTAGTTACCTTATTCTTAATTTTAGAAGTTACCTTTAAAGCATTTTGATTACTGCTACTTTTATTCTTACCATACAAGTAAGAATTGGGTGGAATATTAAAAGAACTTTTCTTTTTAAGATTACTTGGAACACGATTAGTATATCTTAACCAGCATCTGCAGTTAGCTACATTTTCAGCACCACCATTCAAATCCCCAGGATACATTAACTCCGCATGATAAGAACCATGAATATCAAAGTATTCATCAATAGGAACAGAAGCAATAATCCTTGCACGATGCCATGGTCTAGTCTTACCTTTACTACGGCCATTCATCCAAACCTTATAACTATAACCCTCATTTAATGCTTGAATAAAACTAATATTAGATTCATTAGTATGAATAGAATCTTTAACAATATTTTTTAATCTTGCCTTACCTGTATCCGCATACTTCTCACTTAAAATCTTCCTAATTTCACTGTCAGACAAATTCCTAATACTATTCTTCCTTAACTCTTCCTCAATCCTCAATTGCAATGATGAATTAATATTATTCAACCTATTATTGAAAAATCCTGAGAAAATTTCAGCATTAGATTTAACAGCATGATTAACAAACCTATCATCACTTCTATGAATTCTTTTTCTTTCATTAACCAAAGTATCATTAATAATCTTAGATGTTGTCTTCTCAATATTCTTAAGCTCACCTACATTACCAAACAATACATCATCAATAACATGATTAATAATTTTGTCCTGTAAATTTTCAACTTGCTTAAAAGCCTGATTACGATTCTTATATTTGTAAGTGAGGTGAATATTATCCTTCACAACCATAACTTCACGAATCTTACGAATCCTAAGCAAATATTCTAATTGTTGTTTATTATTCAAAAAAAATAACCCCCCCACTCACTACACTCTGCATATCCTAATAATTCATGTCATTATCTAAATCATTAATCAAACTGTTTAACTTCCCTTCAGCATCAATTGGATCATCACCATACAAAACCTTATCCAAAGACTGATTATTCATAAACCTACAATTATAATACTCATCATCTTCACTCATTTTCAAATCAAAAGATTCACCAAAACGATTAACAAACTCCCCTAAAGTCACTGCACCATTTTGCAGTAATTTAATTCCACGATCCAATACTTTATCTTCCTCATCAAAATTAACAGGCAAATACTCAATTTTATGTGTAAATATTCCAAATTCCTTTTGAATAATAGTCTTATTAATCAAATTAGCCATCCTCTTTTGCAATGTAGCTACTGTAGATTTACTATAATTTTTAAGCAAAGTTTCAGTACGATTACTAGCAATACCTGTAGACTCAGAATCCCCTAAACGTTCACGAGGCACACTATGAATACGACGAATACGATCAGCCACACTACCTGACAATTCTAAAAAACTACCTTCTTTTTTCTCATCAGCAATTTTAGTAACATTAACACTAACATTATTTTCTTCACTGGGAATAGTGAAAACTAAAGCAGTTCCAGGCTCATTGGACACTTCACGAAACTCCTGTTCCAAATCCTCTTCAAAATCATCAAAAGTATAATCTTCTTTTTCCTCAACATTACCTGTAACAGTAATAATATAATTCGGAATACCATGTGCTTTAAAATGCCCTTGCTGATACTCAATAATAGCATTATCAGTTAAAATAGCATCCAACTCAGATAAATACTTCGGTCTACCATAAACAAGACTTTCATTACTTTTAAGATTAAACCAGATTAAATCATTAGCACGATTTTCATCTGTAATATTATCATCCCACAAACCAGTTTCACGATTCAATTGCTTAATATTGTCAGGATCATATAATTTGAAATAATTTTCTTTATGCCCTATCTTTTGTACAACACGTTTTTTATCACGACACATTCTCAAGTATAAACTGCTTACATGATTAACACTTTTCAACTCCCCTTTTTCCCTAAGTAGTTCTAATCCTGCAAAACCAAAAGCTTCTAAATCTTCTAGAAATGATTCTATTTCCTCATCAAAATTAAAATCATTTAAAAAATCATCTAATCCTTCAGGTATTTCTTCTCCTTCTTTAGAGATTATTTTTTTACCTGTGAAAATTGCATCTTCACATTTAACAGTAATACAAATATCATGCAAACCACTAATATCACGCAACTTATCTAATTGGAACGGGTCATATGCTGGGTCAATTACTTCTGTACCATATGTTAATTCATCTTTACTCATTTCTTGAGATTTAATCTCATATTCATTTAAAACACTTTTAATCACTGAATCTCTTAAAAAGTTACTTTTAACTATTTTAACCATTATTAATTTCTCCTTCTACGATTTCTTTTTCTTAAAACTGTAGGTTTTGTTTGAGGATATAAACCTTCATGTAACAATGATACACTATCCACACGGTCATCATGTGTTGTTTCATCATCAGCTATTATTTTCTCTGATGGGAATTTCACAGCTTGTTTCATGAAATCTTTCAACCATTTACCACGAACAAATAATATCCGTCCATTATTCATTCCCCGTATAGTTCTACTTGCTCTTATTAATTTTGATTTAGGAACACGAATAAAAGTAGGATGATAGTCTTCGAATTCGTTTTCCCAGTATCTTTTAACTATTTTACCTGCAGCTGCAGGCTGATACTCAATCCAATTATCATACTCTGAATGTTCATCCATAATCCTTGTCATGTATTGTTCTAACTTACCTGGCTTTTTTTGTGTGCTTTTCTGATTATGCACTACACCTACTTTTCCTTGTAATACTGTTGAAAAACTACATGCTGTATAATCAGAAGTACTTTTTTCTGTTGCTGCAATATCCCAGGTAATTACTTCTTGAAGAATATCCTTTTCAGTTAATAATTCATTAAACTCTTGTTTGCTAATTGTTGCTGCTTCAATTGTATCATAATCAAATACATCTCCAGCTCTTATTTCATAATCCCAATTACCAATCTGATACTGATAATCTGCTTTTGATAATTCACGTAAATTAGCTAAATATTTTTCTTTGTCAATATATGGATTATGCCAGAAATTCATTTCAAAAAAAGGGTATTGTCCTTTAACAAATTTTTCATTTAAGTATGTTGATCCATCTGCATCAGCAGGATTACTAATATAGTAAATTGCTAATGGGAAAGTCATTAACTTATCAGTTCCTCTGAGACTACGATTCAGGAATTGCAGGTTTACTTTTTCAAATTCTGAAGCTTCATCAACAATAATTTTATGATAAGCACGACTTTTGAATTTCTCTTTGTCTTTTTCCAGAAGCATATATGAATAATAAATCCGTGCATCATTTTCATGGTTAATGAAACATCTTTTACTTTGATTGTGTTCTATGTAATCGAATGGTTCTGTCCAATGGTCCAGGTAATCTACTATTCCTCCTGTTGCTATTACATTATCATAAGTAGATCGTAGAATTAAGCAGCGGTAGTATGGTACTTCATAATGTTGTAAGGCTAATACTGCTCCAAGCATACTTTTACCAGAGTATGCTGAACCACCAATTAGTTTTCTTGTGTGGCGGTCTGCTATTGCATATAATTGTCGGTCGTATGGTGTTACTGGAATGTATGGGTTTTCAAGTATTGTTCTTTTAATCAACTTTTTTTGTTGTTGATCTAAGTGTATTTTCTTGTAATCTACTCTCATAATTCATCAGTGAATTTTTCTAAATCATCGTTAATGGTTAGTAATTCTTCTAATTCTTTGTCTTTCATATGGATTACATTATCATTTTCTTTGGTGGATGTTTCAATACTTCCTTGTATTTGGGTATTATTATCTTTAATATCTGTTGGTTGACCATGAGCTAGTCTGAAATTCCTGTAGATTATTTCCGCAGATTTATTTAGATTTAGAAAACTATTTGCTCGTGTAGTTGGAGCATTCTCATTACTATTTTCTTTTAGTTCTTTTTGTATTTCTTTTAGTAATTCAAAATCATCATTGAAGAATTCTTGAAACTTAGCATTTCCTTGTTTGAATAATTCATAGTTCCACTCTCTTTCTTTTTGATCCATATGATTATCATATAATCTGCATCTTTCCACCCAATTCCATCTTGAAGAGAGTGTTTTTAGTTGACTTAGTGAAGGTATGTTTTTTTCTTCAGTATGCTTCGATTTCTTCAACTTTATTATCTGTGGGAATGTTCTTTTGGAACCTAAATCTCTGTATTCTTTGAACAGTGAATAGCTTTTACTTGGTTCTCCTTTTTGTCTTTCCCATGCTTCAGTCATAATCCCCTCATCCTTATATTTTTTTGAACATTATTGTAATGTTTATTCTTTTTTGTTGAACACGAAATTTTAAAATACGGGGTTTTTTATTTTCATAGTGAACAATATAATATTGTTTAGTTTTGAATTTTGAACAAAAAAAAGTTTTATTAGTTTTTTATAATAGTTTTAGGAAATTCACAATAACAAACTGAAATCCATCAATCAAAACTACAATCAAAGCACCAACAATTGCTATGAATACTCCACTTTTTATTGTGAATAATTGATTATCATCATTAGCTTGTTTTTCCTGAATAGCCAATTGTTTTGTTTGAATTTCAATACTTTTATCCATTTTCTTTATCAGTTTTTCTAATTGCTTATTTTGAAACTGATCACTTGCTTCCAGTTTACTTATACGAGATTCCTGTTTACAGTATTTTTCATGTAAATCTCTTACCTGATTATGGGTCATTATTGTTTCCTCCAGTGTTAGTGGAGGTGTAAGTTCTTGAAATCCATCCAACTATCCCCCCTAATGCTACTGCTGCTAGTTCGTTGTTTCCAATATAGGTGCTTAGAATTCCTATAATTATTATTCCAATTATTGCTAATGTTGTGTTGTTGAAGTTAGTCATTATTATTTTCACTCCTAAAAAAAATTTGTTTTTAAAAAAAACGTTGGGGAAGGGATTTGAACCCCTGCGATACTAGTGTATCATTAGATTAGCAGTCTAACGCCCTACCAAGCTAGGCTACCCCAACATTGTTGGTGGAGGGAATTGCACCCTCAACTTTTGAGTGGTTACTAAGTTACAATAAAAAATAAGCTATTACCAACATCATGAACATGTATTAAAGGAGATAAATATTTATATTATATTTATGGGAAGAATATTTTTTTTTAAGATATGTGATATTAATTATTTAATCTTTGGAGGATACCTATATATTTTAATGAAGAAAAAAATCCAATCATTCTATTATTCATTAAAAATTTGCTACCATTCCCATAATAATTTTTAAGAATAATAATAAATGAAAAGCGAATAATAAACGGATAAGAATATTATTTTTAAATTGTCAAATAATGATAATACGAAGCTAATTGTACAATAACATATGATAAAAATATTTTTTATAAGTGTTTTATTACAAGACCACAATTTTTACAAACAAATTCAGCACACCACTCATCATAATAAACCTTCTTACAGTCCCTTTCATGTTTCTTGCAAGAAGGACACTCTATTTCAGTATGCTTCAGGTTTTTAAAAAGTGTAGTTGCATCCAAATAATATATCCTCCCCTATTAAAATATAAATTTATAAAAATGTCTTTTATTAAAGATAAAATTACAAAAATATTTATCCCCTTCAATATATAGGAGTGGAAAAATAGAAAAAAAAGATTAAAAATAAAAAAAAATTTAATCACTTAATAAATAACTATCAAGAAAATGCTCACCACGACTGATATATCCCTTACTTACAATCCATTTAATCATGGGATCCATCAAACCTTTTTCATATTCTTTAATAAAATAATTCAATGTCCAAAAAGTAACCTTTTCATTAAAAATTATCCTTTCAAAAAGTTCTTTAGATGTCTTTTTAAATTTTTTTCTATGAAAAATAATACTGTCAATTTCATCAATAGTTAAATACAATGCAATATCTTCACCAGGAATATAAATACATTCCTTATCAACATCATACCAATAATACTTCTCATTAGGATTTCTTAATAATTTAAGATACTTGATAAAATTCATATTTTTACTCCTATTCTTTTTAATTCTCTTTTCACAGTTCTTTCCTCCAAACCAAAATCACTCAAAGCATGCTGTGAAAGAAATGTTGTACCAGGCTCCCTTAACTCATTACTAATTAACTCCCCATCATTAATTAATTTCCTACGTTTTTGTTGATACTTTGCTTTCTGTTCACGTATCGCCCAGGCTCTGCAAGCATCACGACAATAACTTGTTTTGTTTTCAAATTTAATAAATATTCTTCCACAGTATTTACATTTTGAAATATAAAAATGTGTTTGTGGATCATTTAATGTTTTCTTCAATAACATTATTAATCATCCTTCTAAATTTTTAGATAGTAGGTTTTTCTTCACTTCAAAAACAAACATGTGAAAGGGTAAAAGTTTACCTTGGTATTTCACATATTCATTAATTACTTGTGATTTTTTTAATGCTTCAGTTATAGTTTCTTGTTTTAATTCTTCACTTATGCATTCAAAATTGGAGACTGTTCTACTTAAACTAATGTATACCTGTTCATATAGATTAAAGTTATTGTTTTCCACATTCTCCACCACAACAAGAAACTGAATTTTCAGAAGTGTTGAATTTACCATCTTCAATCATTTCAATCAACTCATTAAGAATACGAGTAACATTCATCAAAGTATTAAGATTAACACTATGAATCATAACATCATCATACTCCATGTCTCTCAAACTACCTGTGCATTCTTTATGAATAGTAAAAGATTGTTCTTCAAATTCTCTGCTTCTTGTTTTAATAAAATATAGTAATAATTTCTCATCAATCATGCATATTTATCCTCCATGTATTTTTTAACTTCTTTCATAAAAACTCATGATTACAATATAACCTATCTTAATCATCAAAAAAATCAGTAAGACATAACACTAAACAACAACTAATAATTACACTTACACTAAAAACTACCCAACCATCCATCATACTATATTCTCCCCCCATTATCTCCAACTTGTTATTAACTCATACTCCTCAGGAGTTAACTTCTGTTTTAACCTTTCATCAAAACTTCTTACATCTCCAGGATTATTCTCATCCCAGCAAGACTCAATCTTAACAGTCAATTTATCTATTTCTTCCTTATTCATGATTCCACCTTTTCTAAAACAGTAAATCTACCATTACTACGACGCCTAACATGATCCTCACACCTGATACGATTTATAAATTTCTCTCTCCTATAACTAGTCAAACCATACTGCTCCTGCAACCTACAAACACCAACACTTAAATTCTCAAGATAATCTTTCCTGAATTTCTGATACTTTTCCTCATCCTTACTAACATCATAATCAGTTTCAACAATATTAAAAACTACTTTACCCATATCCTCACCAACACACAATATCTAATTTTTCAAAAACATTATAACCCAAATCAGTTAAACGTACCTCTTTTCTTCTTTTACTATCTGGATCAACATACTCCACTAAACCTTTATCAATCAAATCATACACTGCATGATAAGTTGAACTTGTACAATACTTCCCTTTCTTTTCTCCTAATTTACATATTTGAGAAATTTCTTTTTGTGCCAATTCCATGAATACTTTTTTTCGTAATCTTCCCAGTTTCACAAACTGAGCCAAAATTACCAAATCATCAGCCATACACATCACCTTTTTGGCACTTCATTAAATGGTACGATTGTTAATCCTTGTTTTTTACAATGATTTAGCACTGATAAAAATGGGACATTTTTATTATTGCTAATATTTTTTAATTGATTTTCACCAACACTGCCTAATTTTGTATGAATGCGATTTACTATTATCATAACTTCATTTAATAATGTAGATTCTACATTTGATTGGTTTTTGTTTTGTTCTTTGATTAGTTCAATTTGTAGATCCATTATTTTAGTTTGGTGCATTGTGATTTTTTTAAGTATTTCTTCTTCTTTTTGACTTCTCATGTTTGCTGCTGTTTTGCATTGTTCTTCGATGAATTTGTCGAATTCATCTCCTAGTTTGTTTTTTGCTTGTTGATATATGTCATCTTGGATTTTGATTTTTATTTCCATTATTCCACCTTTTTATAACATTGTGATATTTTATCATTAATTAATAATTTTTTAAAATAATAATATAATAATATAATAATAATACTCTCAAAAATGTAATACACATATGTATTACAAAATA
>ERZ859738.299-NODE-299-length-36018-cov-3.155882_pt1 | contig 36018 bp, 30 predicted proteins | sample MGYA00510122_ERZ859738 | MGnify/ENA primary metagenome ERZ859738 (study PRJEB30046, sample SAMN00715139) | human gut metagenome | study: EMG produced TPA metagenomics assembly of the A metagenome-wide association study of gut microbiota in type 2...
GGGTGGTGCCGCCCTGCCGCATGAGCCGGTTGAAGTCCTGATCCAGCTCAACGCCCGGGAGTTGATTATCGAAGTGGCCGACCGCGGCGTCGGCATCCGCCCCGATATCCGCGAGCGCATTTTTGAACGCGGCGTCACCACCAAAACCCGTGGCGATCACGGCATTGGTCTGTATCTTATTGAACATTATGTCACTCAGGCGGGCGGCACCATCGAAGTCGCCGATAACGCGCCGCGGGGAACGATCTTCACCCTATTTATCCCGGCCGACGCGCACGCCTGTCCGCAACCGGAGGTCCACGATGCATCATGACCTGGTCGATGTGCTAATCATTGAAGATGAGAGCGAACTGGCGCGCCTGCACGCCGAGCTTGTGCAAAAACACCCGCGACTGCGGCTGGCAGGCATGGCGGCCTCCCTCGCCCAGGCGCGGCAGCTGCTTCACGCCACGCCGCCGCAGCTGGTGCTGCTGGATAACTATTTACCGGACGGCAAAGGCGTCACGCTGATGACCGACCCGGCGCTGGCGACCAGCCAATGCTCGGTGATCTTTATCACCGCCGCCAGCGATATGGAAACCTGCAGCCAGGCCATCCGCAACGGCGCCTTCGACTATATCCTTAAGCCGGTATCATGGAAGCGGCTGAGCCAGTCGCTGGAGCGCTTTATCCAGTTCTACGATCAGCAACGGGAGTGGAAAATCGTCGATCAGCAAAACGTCGATTCCCTCTATCAACTGCAGGCGAAGAACTATCGCGTGGATAGCGGCAGCAAGGGGATTGAAGAGAAAACGCTGGCGCTGGTGCAGGGACTGTTTAGCGGCCGGGAAGCGCACTGTTTTTCCGTTGATGAAGTGGTCAGCGCCGTCGGGCTCAGCAAAACCACCGCCCGTCGCTATCTGGAGCACGGCGTTGAGACCGGTTTTCTGGAAGTGGAGATGCTGTACGGAAAAATTGGCCATCCGCGGCGGCTGTATCGCCGCGCTAAGGTCAAAAGTTAAAACCCCTCGCCGGACGGGAGGGGCTGGAAACGTCAGAAGCCGCGCTGCTCTTTGATCAGCTCCCAGGCCTTCTGGATCTCCTGGGCCTTCTGTTTGGCCATCTCCATCATCTCCGGCGGCAGACCTTTCGCTACCAGCTTGTCCGGATGATGTTCGTTCATCAGCTTGCGATAGGCGCGCTTCACCGTCGCCGCATCGTCGGTCGGTTTTACTCCCAGCACATTGCAGGCATCTTCGAGGGTCGGCCCACGCTGCGCCTGCTGCCAGCCGGCGTTGCCGCCATGCTGGCCATAAGAGCGCTGCTGCGAACCGCCGCCAAACTGGGCGCCGCCCTGCATCATCCGCAGGAATTGATCGAACTGGGCGCGGGAGATGCCGAGCTCGTCGGCAATGACGAACAGCACTTCACGTTCGTTAGGATGCAGTTCGCCATCAGCGAACGCCGCCTGCAGCTGAATTTCCAGAAACATCCGAATCAGATCGAAACGGCCAAAGCAGACGCTGCGCAGCTGACGCATTTTCTCGCGCAGGGGATAGTTGTCGGCCTTACCGTCGCGAAACGCCTGCTGCGCCGCGGTGCGCGAGGCGCCATGCAGGTTCATGCGATCCATTAGCACATTGGCGACATGAATATCCGCTTCGGTAACGCGGCCCTTGGATTTGGTTAGGTGCCCCATCACTTCGAAGGTGGTGGAAAAGAAGAGCGACTGACGCTCCTGCTGATTGGCGAAGAGATTTAACCGGCGGCTGCGCGCCCGGTCAAACATATGGCCGACCAGAAAGCCAAGCACCACGCCCCAGAACCCACCACCCATCAGCAAAGCCACTGCCACGCCAATCACTTTACCCAAATACTGCATAGACTCCCCAACTGTTTATCGCCGTTAAGCTCGAATATGACCGCACGTTACCCGGCACTCGCGCCTCGGTCAATTGTGGGACATAGCCTATAATTTGCTTTATCATACTCGTCATTCAACAGGGTGCCTAACGCTCGGGCTCGAAACGGGCAGGATTAACACTAGCGTGATAATGTTGAGTAAGTTAGGCTCTGACCGTTTGCAAGCCGCTGTCACAAGATGATGGAACAATAAATACAACGTATGAAAAAACGTATTCCCAGCCTCCTGGCTACGATGATTGCCAGCGCCTTGTATAGCCAACAAGGCCTCGCTGCCGATCTCGCAACGCAATGTATGCTTGGCGTGCCAAGCTATGATCGTCCGCTCGTGGAAGGTCGTCCTGGCGATCTGCCGGTGACGATTAACGCCGATCATGCGAAGGGCAACTACCCGGACAACGCCGTCTTTACCGGCAACGTCGATATTAACCAGGGGAATAGTCGCCTCCGCGCCGACGAAGTTCAGCTGCACCAGCAGCAGGCCGCGGGCCAGGCGCAGCCGGTGCGCACGGTGGACGCGCTGGGCAACGTGCATTACGACGATAACCAGGTGATCCTCAAAGGGCCAAAAGCCTGGTCGAATCTGAATACCAAAGATACCAACGTCTGGCAGGGCGATTATCAAATGGTCGGACGCCAGGGACGCGGCACCGCCGACCTGATGAAACAGCGCGGTGAAAACCGCTATACCATTCTCGAAAACGGCAGCTTTACCTCCTGTCTGCCGGGCTCCGACACCTGGAGCGTCGTCGGCAGCGAAGTTATCCACGATCGCGAAGAGCAGGTTGCCGAGATCTGGAACGCCCGCTTCAAGCTTGGCTCTGTGCCGATTTTCTATAGCCCCTACCTGCAGCTGCCGGTGGGCGATAAGCGTCGTTCAGGCTTCCTGATCCCGAACGCGAAATACAGCACCAAAAACGGCGTGGAATTCTCCCTGCCGTACTACTGGAACATCGCGCCAAACTTCGATGCCACTATTACTCCGCACTATATGAACAAACGCGGCGGCGTGATGTGGGAAAACGAGTTCCGCTATCTGACCCAGCTCGGCAGCGGCTTAACTGAATTCGACTACCTGCCGTCGGATAAAGTCTACGAAGACGACCACTCGAGCGACAGCAACAGCCGCCGCTGGCTGTTCTACTGGAACCACTCAGGGGTTATCGATCAGGTATGGCGTCTGAACGCTGACTACACCAAGGTCAGCGATCCTGACTACTTCAACGACTTCAGCTCGAAATATGGTTCCAGTACCGACGGCTATGCGACGCAGAAATTCAGCGCCGGTTACGTCAACCAGAACTTTGACGCCACGGTATCGACCAAACAGTTCCAGGTCTTTGACCGCGAATCGAGCAACTCCTATTCGGCTGAGCCGCAGCTCGACGTCAACTACTACCAGAATGATGTCGGTCCGTTCGATACCCATCTCTATGGACAGGTTGCCCATTTTGTTAACTCGAATAACAACATGCCGGAAGCGACCCGCGTTCACTTCGAACCGACGATCAACCTGCCGCTGTCCAACGGTTGGGGCAGTCTGAATACCGAAGCCAAGCTGCTGGCGACTCACTACCAGCAAAGCAACCTCGATAAGTACAATGCCGCCAACGGCACTGACTATAAAGAGTCCGTCAGCCGCGTAATGCCGCAGTTTAAAGTCGACGGCAAAATGGTCTTTGAACGCGACCTGCAGGAGGGATTCACCCAAACGCTGGAACCGCGCGTGCAGTATCTGTACGTGCCGTACCGCGATCAGAGTGAAATCGGCAACTACGACTCCACGCTGTTGCAGTCGGATTACACCGGTCTGTTCCGCGACCGTACCTATAGCGGTCTGGACCGCATCGCGTCGGCTAATCAGGTCACCACCGGCCTCACCTCGCGCGTGTACGATGCCGCCGCGGTGGAACGTTTTAATATTTCCGTCGGTCAAATCTACTATTTCACCGAGTCACGCACCGGTGATGACAACATCAACTGGGAGAACAACGATACCACGGGTTCACTGGTCTGGGCCGGCGATACCTACTGGCGCATTGCCGATGAATGGGGTCTGCGCGGGGGGATCCAGTACGATACGCGTCTGGATAACGTTGCCACTGGTAACGGCACCATTGAATACCGTCGCGATGAGAACCGCTTAGTTCAGCTTAACTATCGTTACGCCAGCCCGGAATATATTCAGGCCACGCTGCCGTCATATTCCACCGCGGCACAATATAAACAGGGTATTTCGCAGGTGGGGATGACCGCCAGTTGGCCGATTGTCGATCGCTGGTCGGTGGTCGGGGCCTACTACTACGATACTAATACCCGGAAAGCAGCAAACCAGATGTTGGGTGTGCAGTATAACTCCTGCTGCTACGCCATCCGTCTTGGCTACGAACGTAAAGTCAACGGCTGGAACAGCAACGACAACGGCGGCGAGAGCAAATACGATAACACCTTCGGAATCAATATCGAATTGCGCGGTCTGAGCTCTAACTACGGCCTCGGCACCCAGCAGATGCTGCGCTCGAACATTTTACCGTACCAGAGCTCCCTGTGATGCGGCTGGTTTACAACATCATCCGCATTTGCGGTTAATCGAAATGGAAAAAGTATGAAGAACTGGAAAACGCTGCTTCTCGGTATCGCCATGATCGCGAATACCAGTTTCGCTGCCCCCCAGGTGGTCGATAAAGTAGCGGCCGTCGTCAATAATGGCGTCGTGCTGGAAAGCGACGTCGATGGTTTGATGCAATCGGTTAAGCTCAATGCTGGTCAGGCTGGCCAACAGCTGCCGGATGACGCCACCCTGCGCCATCAAATCCTCGAAAGACTGATCATGGACCAGATCGTGTTACAGATGGGGCAGAAGATGGGCGTGAAGATCTCTGACGACCAGCTCGATCAGGCTATCGCCAACATCGCCAAACAAAATAATATGACCTTGGATCAGATGCGCAGCCGTCTGGCCTATGAAGGCATCAACTACAACACCTACCGTAACCAGATCCGTAAAGAGATGCTGATTTCGGAAGTGCGTAACAATGAAGTGCGTCGTCGCATCACCGTGCTGCCGCAGGAAGTGGAAGCGCTGGCGAAACAGATCGGCGACCAGAACGACGCCAGCACCGAGCTCAACCTGAGCCACATCCTGATCCCGCTGCCGGAGAACCCGACCTCTGATGAAGTCGCCGCGGCCCAGGAGCAAGCAAACTCCATCGTTGAGCAGGCGCGCAACGGCGCCAACTTCGGCAAACTGGCGATCACCTACTCCGCTGACCAACAGGCGCTGAAGGGTGGCCAGATGGGCTGGGGCCGTATCCAGGAGCTGCCGGGCATTTTCGCTCAGGCGTTAAGCACCGCGAAGAAAGGGGATATCGTCGGTCCGATTCGTTCCGGCGTTGGTTTCCACATTCTGAAAGTCAACGACCTGCGCGGTGGTACCCAGAATATCTCCGTTACCGAGGTTCACGCCCGTCATATTCTGCTGAAACCGTCGCCGATCATGAACGACGCCCAGGCTCAGGCTAAGCTGGAACAGATCGCAGCCGAGATTAAGAGCGGGAAAATCACGTTTGCTCAAGCGGCGAAAACCTATTCGGAAGATCCGGGCTCGGCAAACCAGGGCGGTGATTTAGGCTGGGCCACGCCGGACATCTTTGACCCGGCGTTCCGCGATGCGCTGATGCGTCTGAACAAAGGGCAGACCAGCGGACCGGTGCACTCTTCCTTTGGCTGGCATCTGATCGAACTGCTGGATAGCCGTCAGGTCGACAGAACCGACGCCGCGCAGAAAGATCGTGCTTACCGCATGCTGATGAACCGCAAATTCTCTGAAGAAGCGGCAACCTGGATGCAGGAACAGCGCGCCAGTGCGTATGTTAAAATTCTGAGCAACTAATATTGATGCCTGAAACCCGTAAAGTTGTTATCACTCCCGGCGAACCCGCCGGGATTGGCCCTGACCTGGTCGTGCAGCTTGCCCAGCGCGACTGGCCAGTTGAGCTGGTGATTTGCGCCGATGGCGCCCTGTTAACTGACCGAGCCAAGCGGCTCGGTCTTCCTTTATCTCTCCTCCCTTACGATCCCGCGCAACCTCCTGTTCCTCAGCGCGCCGGTACCCTGACGCTGCTGAACGTGCCGCTAAACGTCCCGGCGGAGCCCGGCGTGCTGAATGTGCAAAACGGCGCCTACGTAGTGGAGACGCTGGCGCGCGCCTGCGACGGCTGCCTTAGCGGCGAGTTTGCGGCGTTAGTGACCGGCCCGGTGCATAAAGGCAACATCAACGACGCCGGTATCGCCTTTACCGGTCATACCGAGTTCTTTGAAGAACGCGCGAAGGCCAGCAAAGTGGTGATGATGTTGGCGACCGAGGAGCTGCGGGTGGCGCTGGTCACCACCCATCTGCCGTTGAAAGCCATCAGCGAAGCGATTACCCCCGAGCTACTGCGCGAGATCATCACCATTCTCGATCACGACCTGCGCACGAAATTTGGCATTGCCCAGCCGCATGTGCTGGTTTGCGGGCTTAACCCGCACGCTGGCGAAGGCGGCCATATGGGAACAGAAGAGATAGACACCATCATTCCGGTGCTGGAAGAGATGCGCGCAAAGGGGATGAACCTCAGCGGTCCGCTGCCGGCAGACACCCTCTTTCAGCCGAAATATCTTGATCATGCCGATGCGGTACTCGCGATGTACCACGATCAGGGCCTGCCCGTGCTAAAATACCAGGGCTTTGGCCGCGGCGTGAACATTACGCTCGGTTTACCTTTTATTCGTACCTCCGTCGACCACGGCACCGCACTGGAATTAGCGGGCCAGGGAAAAGCGGACGTCGGCAGTTTTATCACGGCGCTTAATCTCGCCATCAAAATGATTGTTAATACCCAATGAATAATCGAGTCCATCAGGGCCATTTAGCCCGTAAACGCTTCGGGCAGAACTTCCTCAACGATCAGTTTGTGATCGACAGCATCGTCTCGGCGATTAACCCGCAGAAAGGCCAGGCGATGGTTGAAATCGGCCCCGGCCTGGCGGCCCTGACCGAGCCGGTCGGCGAACGCCTTGACCAGCTGACCGTCATCGAACTGGACCGCGATCTGGCGGCTCGCCTGCAGACGCATCCGTTCCTCGGTCCAAAGCTGACCATCTATCAGCAGGATGCGATGACCATGAACTTTGGCGAACTGGCGGAGAAAATGGGCCAGCCGCTGCGCGTCTTCGGCAACCTGCCGTACAATATCTCGACCCCGCTGATGTTCCATCTGTTCAGCTATACTGATGCCATTGCCGATATGCACTTTATGCTGCAGAAGGAAGTAGTGAATCGTCTGGTTGCCGGACCGAACAGTAAGGCGTATGGTCGGTTAAGCGTGATGGCGCAATATTATTGCCAGGTGATCCCGGTACTCGAAGTGCCGCCGAGCGCGTTTACCCCGCCGCCTAAGGTCGACTCCGCGGTGGTACGCCTGGTGCCGCACAGCACCATGCCGTATCCGGTCAAAGAGATCCGGGTGCTGAGCCGCATCACCACCGAAGCGTTCAACCAGCGCCGCAAGACTATCCGCAACAGTCTCGGCAATCTGTTCAGCGTGGAAGTGCTGACCGAGCTGGGCATCGACCCGGCCATGCGCGCCGAAAATATTTCCGTGGCGCAGTACTGCCTGATGGCCAACTGGCTGTCTGACAATCTGCCAACGAAGGAGAGCTAACCATGATTCATTCGCCCCGGGTGTGTGTCCAGGTACAGAGCGTCTATATCGAATCGCAGTCTTCCCCGGAAGAAGAGCGCTACGTCTTCGCTTACACCGTCACCATTCGCAACCTGGGGCGGAGTCAGGTTCAGCTGCTTGGCCGCTACTGGCTCATCACTAACGGCCACGGTCGTGAGACTGAAGTTCAGGGTGAAGGGGTGGTCGGCGAGCAACCGCATATTCCCGCCGGCGGTGAATATCAATATACCAGCGGCGCAGTGATTGAAACGCCGCTGGGAACCATGCAGGGTCATTATGAGATGATCGATATCGACGGCGCGCCGTTCCGTATTGAGATCCCTGTTTTCCGTCTCGCAGTTCCAACGCTCATTCATTAAAACAATGTCAACATACCTTATTGGCGACGTTCATGGTTGCTACGATGAACTGATCGCATTATTAGCGCAGGTTGAATTCGATCCGCGGAGAGATACGCTGTGGCTGACCGGCGATCTGGTGGCCCGAGGCCCGGGATCGCTGGAGGTCCTGCGCTATGTCAAATCTCTGGGCGACAGCGTTCGACTGGTGCTGGGCAACCATGACTTACACCTGCTGGCGGTCTTTGCCGGTATCAGCCGCAACAAGCCAAAGGATCGTCTGAAACCACTGCTGGAAGCGCCGGATGCCGATGAGCTGCTCAACTGGCTGCGTCGCCAGCCGCTGCTGCAGGTGGATGAAGAGAAAAAGCTGGTGATGGCCCATGCCGGCATTACGCCGCAGTGGGATCTGGAGACCGCCCAGCAGTGCGCGCGTGATGTTGAAGCAGTGCTCTCCAGCGACTCCTATCCTTTCTTCCTCGATGCCATGTACGGCGACATGCCGAACCACTGGAGCAACGAGCTGAGCGGCCTGGCGCGCCTGCGCTTTATCTCTAACGCCTTTACCCGCATGCGCTACTGTTTCCCGAACGGCCAGCTGGATATGTATTCGAAGGAAGCGCCCGAGGACGCCCCGGCGCCGCTGAAGCCGTGGTTTGCCATTCCCGGCCCGGTCAGCAATGCCTACAGCATTGCCTTTGGCCACTGGGCTTCGCTGGAGGGACGCGGCACGCCGGAGGGGATTTACGCCCTGGATACCGGCTGCTGCTGGGGCGGGGAACTCACCTGCCTGCGCTGGGAAGATAAGCAGTACTTCACCCAGCCGTCAAACCGGCAGAAAAGCCTCGACGAAGGCGAAGCCGCCGCGTCCTGACTCTTCCCGGATAGCGGCGCGTTGCGCCTTATCCGGGCTACCTGCGGCGTCGTTTTGTCGGGTGGCGGCTAACGCCTTACCCGACCTACATTTCCTTGCCATTTGTAGCCCGGGCAGCGCTCCAGGAAGACGAAGCCCGCGACGGGAAACATGACGAGATACTGAGTGCGCCATCGTCGCGCAATTCATGCAAAAGAAAACCCCGGTCACGCCAGCCGCGACCGGGGTTTTTTTATCGCTATCCTGCCCGCTTAACGGCGTTCGAGGATCTCAAAGCAGTAGCTATGGGAGTTCTGCGCGTCGGCGTCATGAAACTCGCTGAACACCGACTCCCATTCGTCCGGATCGTAATCCGGGAAATGGGTATCGCCTTCCACTTCCGCATCAATATGGGTCAAGTAGAGCTTCTGCGCTTTCGGCAGGAACTGCTCATACACCCGGCCGCCGCCGATCACCATAATCTCTTCCACATCGCCGCAGGCGGCAATTGCTTCTTCTACGGAGGAGACCCACTGCACGCGATCGTCGCTGCCGGGTTTGCTGCTGATCACGATATTTTTACGCCCCGGCAATGGGCGCCCAATGGATTCCCAGGTCAGACGCCCCATCACCACCGGCTTATTTAACGTGTTGCGTTTGAACCAGGCGAGATCGGCAGGCAGGTTCCATGGCATGGCGTTTTCCATACCAATGACGCGATCTACCGCTAACGCCGCAATCAGACTGATCATTCATTCATTCCCGAGTGCAAAAAATTGTCGCCACTATACGGAAAGCGTACAACTTCGTCGACTGGCCGGAGGGTAAAGAATAAGAAAATTTTCTGATTTGCTGGCAAGCCCACGTTCACACCGTGGGCCGCCAGAAGAGGATCCAAACGAAAACAAAATGTTACTGGTCAGCCTCAGGCTGAGGGCTTATTTTCCGGCTCATCGGCGATATCCCCGGTGTGCCTGCCCTCTTCCGTACCCTGCCAGCCATGACGCTGCACCAGAGACAGATGATGACGATCTTCGTTGATGATGCCGGTCAGCATATCGCTGGTCCGCTTGAAGACCGCCACCCGCGACGCGGCATCGTTTTCCGCCATCGCCACCATCTCTTCGACCATCTGCAGGTTGAATCGACGGAACAGATCGGCCCGCTCGCGCGCTTCATAGGCGCCGAGCCCCAGCGCCTCCAGCGTCATTCGGCCGGACTTCAGCGCCGCCTCGAAGGTTTCACGCTCCGGGGCCTCGACGCCAGCCTGGCGCAGCTGAATGTAATGATCGACATCGCGGGCGCGGGAGATGATCTGCAGATGCGGAAAATGCTCTTTTACCCTCGCCACCAGCTCCAGGCTGACGTGCGGATCGTCAATGGCATTGATCAGCACTTCCGCCTTTTCGGCCCCGGCCGACTCCAGCAGATCGACCCGGGTGGCATCGCCGTAGAAAACCTTCATATCAAATTTGCGCAGGGTATCGACATGGTCCGGGTCATGATCGAGGATCACCATCTTCACCCCGCTCGAGAGCAGCAATCGCCCGGCAATCTGCCCGAAGCGGCCAAAGCCGGCGACAATCACCCGCGGCTGCTCTTCATCAATCTCGTCAGCATCACGCGCCTGGCCGCTGGACGATTTCTCCAGACGGGTCAGCAGCACCAGCAGAATGGGGGTTGCCGCCATCGACAGGGCCACCGCCAGGGTCAACGCTTTTGCCCATTCGCCGTCCAGTACATCCGCCATCCGCGCGGCGCCAAACACCACAAACGCGAACTCACTCCCCTGCCCCAGCAGCACCGCAAACCAGCGGCGCTGGGCGCGCGGTACGCCAAGCGGCCTGGCGATAAGCCACAGCATCAGCATTTTTATCGCCAGGAAACCGACCAGCAAAATCACAATACGCAGCGGATGGGTGACCAGGGTGCCGAAATCAATCGACATGCCGACGCCGATAAAGAACAGCCCCAACAGCAGTCCTTTAAACGGCTCAATATCACTCTCCAGCGCATGACGATATTCGGAGCTGGCCAGCAGCACCCCGGCGAGAAACGCCCCCATCGCCATCGACAGCCCCACCTCTTCCAGCAATAAGCCAAAGCCGAAGACCAGGAACAGGGCCACGGCGCTGAACACTTCGCGCAGACCAGAACGGGCGACAAAGCGCAGCAGCGGGCGGGTCAGATAGCGCCCAAGGACCACCACCAGCGCCAGCGCTGCGGCCACTTTCAGCGCGGAGAGGGCAAAAGCCATCAGCGAAGTGGCGCCGCCGCTGGCCGCCAGCAGCGGGAGCATCGCCACCAGCGGGATCGCGGCGATATCCTGGAACAGCAGCACCGCAAAGGCGCTGCGCCCCATCTGCGACACCGTCAGATTGCGCTCATTCATCGCCTGCATCGCAATGGCTGTGGAAGAAAGCGCCAGAGTCATACCAATCAGCTCGGCCACCTGCCAGCGCAGGCCCAGCAGCATGCAGAACAGGCCGATCAACACCCCGCACGCCACCATCTGCAGTGCGCCGCCGCCAAACACCGAGGCGCGCAGCTTCCATAAGCGCTGCGGATCGAGCTCCAGACCAATGACGAACAACATCAGCACCACGCCAATCTCGGCAAAGTGCAGAATCGCCTCGGCATCGGTCACCAGCCGCAGCGCCCACGGGCCGATAATACAGCCGGCGATGAGATAGCCCAGCACTGACCCCAGCCCCAGACGGACGGCGATGGGCACAATCAGCGCCGCGGCGCCGAGGTAAATCAACGCCTGTATCAGCGTATGGCTATCCATTCTGGTGTGCCTCCTGCCAGTCGATTAAGCGTTGACGATAGCGGCGGGCCTGCGCCTGCAGCGTTTCATCATCGCAGATAAAGGTGCAGTGCATAGCGAACGGCGGCAGCCATTTCATCCCGCAGTAAAGCGCGGTTGCCTGCAGAGGCTGCGCCAGCACCGGGAAACCGGGAAACGAACCGATATCAAAGTGGCTTTCACCGCCGCCGGTAGTGACCGCCCACATCAGCGATTTACCGCGCAGGGCAATACCGTTATGGCCATAGGCCCAACCGTGCGACAGCACCTTGTCCATCCACAGCTTGAGCAGCGGCGGTACGCTATACCACTGCATAGGGTGCTGCCAGATAACCAGATCGGCACGGGCCAGCGCCGCCTGCTCGGCGGCAACATCGATATTAAAGTCGGGATAGAGTTGATAGAGGGAGCGTATCTCTACGCCTTCAAGCGTCCCTGCCTGTTCAAGCATTCGCTTATTCGCATGAGAATGCTGCGGATAAGGATGCGCATAAATTATCAGAATCATTGATTGGCCTGCGTTTGCTCTTGTCGTAATCAGCAAGAGTGTAGACAGTTAAGCGAACCGCTTACAATGATAACTGTGATTTATGTCGCGATGGCTTACGCAACGCGCGCCCTGAGGGTTAACGTCAGGCCTTAGTTATCCAGCTCGTCCATGGACTTCACCTGGTCGCGGTTAATTTGCTCCACGCGGCCGGTTTCGGCATTTTTGTATGAGACGAGGCCGGTGTCATCATCCACCTGCGGTTTACCGCTGGTGACAATGGTCTTGCCGTCGGTGGTTTTGATTGACTGATTCGATGAGCAGCCGGCCACGAACATGATTGCCGTCGCTGCCAGTGCGGATGCCACCAGAATATTGTTCCGCATTGTATCCTCCTGTCTTTTCATCAATAGGTATCGTTATGGTGCTAACTATAGTTAGCCTGACCCGACAGGGGGTTAAAAGCAGAACTCTCTGAAGATGGCTGCGGCTAAAAAAAATAGGCTGACGATGTCGTCAGCCCAGGATTGTTGCTATCCGGCCAGGCCGGGAAGCTTATTTAGTGATTTGCGCGTGCATTTCCTGCACCGAAATCACCTTCTCGGTGGCGTCAGCGTTCAGCGCCATCGCGGTGGCAAAGCCGCCGTTCAGGGTGGTGTCGTAATGCACTTTGTACTGCAGCGCGCTGCGGCGAATCAGCTTGGAGTCTTCAATCGCCTGGCGACCTGCGGTGGTGTTGATGATGTAGGTATATTCGCCATTCTTGATGCGGTCCTGAATGTGCGGACGACCTTCATGCACCTTGTTCACCAGACGCGGGTTAATGCCCGCTTCACCCAGCACAATCGCCGTACCGTGAGTCGCATCCAGCTCGAAGCCAAACTTCAGCAGCTTCGCCGCCAGGTCAACCACGCGCTCTTTATCGCCTTCGCGGACGGAGAGCAGCGCGCGACCCTGTTTCTTCATGGTCGAGTTGCTGCCCAGCTGCGCTTTGGCGAACGCTTCGGCAAAGGTGCGGCCGACGCCCATCACTTCCCCGGTGGAGCGCATTTCTGGCCCTAACAGCGGGTCAACGCCCGGGAATTTATTGAACGGCAGGACCACCTCTTTCACCGAGTAATACGGCGGGATGATCTCTTTGGTCACGCCCTGCTGCGCCAGTGTCTTACCGGCCATCACGCGCGCCGCCACTTTCGCCAGCGGGACGCCGGTGGCTTTGGAGACGAACGGTACGGTACGCGCCGCACGCGGGTTGACCTCAATCAGATAAACTTCGTTATCTTTCACCGCGAACTGGACGTTCATCAGGCCACGAACCTGCAACTCGAAGGCCAGCTTCTGCACCTGCTCGCGCATCACATCCTGAATCTCTTTGCTCAGGGTGTAGGCTGGCAGGGAACAGGCGGAGTCGCCGGAGTGGACGCCTGCCTGCTCGATATGCTCCATGATGCCGCCAATCAGCACCATTTCGCCATCGCAGATGGCATCGACATCCACTTCAATCGCATCGTCGAGGAAGCGATCCAGCAGCACCGGCGCGTCGTTGGAGACGCTGACCGCGGTCTGGAAGTAGCGGCGCAGATCCTGCTCGTCATAGACGATCTCCATCGCCCGGCCGCCGAGCACATAAGACGGACGCACCACCAGCGGGTAGCCAATCTCTTTCGCTTTCTCTACCGCCTGCTCAATGGCGGTGACGGTGGCGTTCGCCGGCTGCTTCAGCTTCAGACGGTCAACCGCGTGCTGGAAGCGCTCACGGTCTTCCGCCCGGTCGATAGCGTCCGGACTGGTACCGATAACCGGCACGCCGGCAGCTTCCAGGGCACGAGCCAGCTTCAGCGGGGTCTGGCCGCCGTACTGGACGATAACGCCTTTTGGCTTCTCGATGCGCACGATTTCCAGCACGTCTTCCAGGGTCACCGGCTCAAAATACAGACGGTCGGAGGTGTCGTAGTCGGTAGAGACGGTTTCCGGGTTACAGTTGACCATGATGGTCTCGTAACCGTCCTCGCGCAGCGCCAGCGAGGCGTGTACGCAGCAGTAGTCGAATTCGATACCCTGACCGATACGGTTCGGGCCGCCGCCGAGGACCATGATTTTATCGCGGTCAACGGACGGGTTGGACTCACACTCTTCTTCATAAGTGGAGTACATGTAGACGGTATCGGTAGCAAATTCCGCAGCGCAGGTGTCCACGCGCTTGTAGACCGGGTGCAGGTCATACTGGTCGCGCAGCTTGCGGATTTCCGCTTCCCGCACGCCCGCCAGCTTCGCCAGACGCGCATCGGCAAAGCCTTTACGCTTCAGGGTGCGCAGGAAGTCAGCGTCGAGGCCGTTGATGCCCACTTCCGCCACTTTCTCTTCCAGACGGACCAGCTCTTCAATCTGTACCAGGAACCAGCGGTCGATGTTGGTCAGGTTGAAGACGCCGTCAACCGAGAGGCCCGCGCGGAACGCGTCAGCGATATACCAGATACGCTCAGCGCCGGCATCTTTCAGCTCGCGGCGGATTTTGGTCAGCGCTTCCGGGTCGTCGAGGCTCACTTTCGGGTCGAAGCCGGTAGCGCCCACTTCCAGACCGCGCAGCGCTTTCTGCAAGGATTCCTGCTGGGTACGGCCAATCGCCATCACTTCGCCGACAGACTTCATCTGGGTGGTCAGACGGTCGTTGGCGCCGGCGAATTTTTCAAAGTTAAAGCGTGGGATTTTAGTGACCACGTAGTCGATGGACGGTTCAAAGGAAGCCGGGGTGCGGCCGCCGGTGATGTCGTTCATCAGCTCGTCAAGGGTATAAACGACATCGTTGGTGATCTCGTCCAGCGTGTAGCCCAGGGCAATCTTGGTTGCCACCTTGGCGATGGGATAGCCGGTTGCCTTGGAGGCCAGCGCCGAGGAGCGGGAGACGCGCGGGTTCATTTCGATAACGATCAGGCGACCGTTTTTCGGGTTGACCGCGAACTGCACGTTAGAGCCGCCGGTTTCGACGCCGATTTCACGCAGCACCGCCATCGAGGCGTTACGCATGATCTGGTACTCTTTGTCGGTCAGGGTCTGCGCCGGGGCAACGGTGATGGAGTCACCGGTGTGGATCCCCATGGCGTCGAAGTTTTCGATGGAGCAGACGATGATGCAGTTGTCGTTCTTATCGCGCACCACTTCCATCTCGTACTCTTTCCAGCCGATCAGCGATTCATCGATCAGCAGTTCGTTGGTCGGAGAGAGATCCAGGCCGCGTTCGCAGATTTCTTCGAACTCTTCGCGGTTATAGGCGATACCGCCGCCGGCGCCGCCCATGGCGAAGGACGGCCGGGTGATGCCGCGCCACCCGCCAGCGCCTCTTCCATCGTGTGGGCGATACCAGAGCGCGCGGTGTCGAGGCCGATTTTTTTCATTGCGATATCGAAACGGCGACGGTCTTCGGCTTTATCAATCGCATCGGCGGTGGCGCCAATCATGGTCACGCCGAATTCAGCCAGGACCCCCTGACGCTCCAGCTCGAGCGCGCAGTTCAGCGCCGTCTGGCCGCCCATGGTCGGCAGCACCGCATCCGGGCGCTCTTTTTCGATGATTTTACGCACCACTTCCCAGTGAATCGGCTCGATGTAGGTGGCATCGGCCATTTCCGGGTCGGTCATGATGGTCGCCGGGTTAGAGTTCACCAGGATAACGCGGTAGCCCTCTTCGCGCAGCGCTTTACAGGCCTGGGCGCCGGAGTAGTCAAACTCACACGCCTGACCGATAACAATCGGGCCCGCGCCCAGAATCAGGATACTTTTTATGTCTGTACGTTTTGGCATTGCTTTCTTCTCCGAAGAACCTGTTTATGGTCGTCGCGAGCGATGGGTAGACAAGGAAAAAATTTGTGAGAAAGCGCAGTTTACAAAACGTAAATGAGCATTTTGAACAAATTTTTAACGCCGTATTCCCGAGCACAGCAGAACATAAACAGGTTCTGATTATTTCGCGGACTGACGGTAGAGCTCAATTAACTCGATAAAGTGGTCGAACAGCGGCGCGGCATCGTGCGGCCCCGGGCTCGCTTCAGGGTGCCCCTGGAAGCTGAACGCCGGTTTGTCGGTACGATGGATCCCCTGCAGGGTGCCGTCGAACAGCGACTTATGGGTCACGCGCAGGTTGGCCGGCAGCGTCGTCTCATCTACGGCGAAACCGTGGTTCTGGGCAGTGATCATCACCACGTTGTTATCAATATCTTTCACCGGGTGGTTGCCGCCGTGGTGGCCGAACTTCATCTTAATGGTCTTGGCACCGCTCGCCAGCGCCAGTAGCTGATGGCCAAGGCAGATGCCGAATACCGGAATATCGGTCTCAAGGAATTTTTCAATCGCCTCGATAGCGTAATCGCACGGCGCCGGGTCGCCAGGGCCGTTGGAGAGGAAGATACCGTCCGGATTGAGCGCCAGCACGTCCGCGGCGGAGGTCTTCGCCGGCACCACCGTCAGGCGGCAGCCGCGGTCAACCAGCATGCGCAGGATGTTGCGTTTCGCGCCGAAGTCATATGCCACAACGTGGAACGGCAGCTCGCTTTCCGCTTTCGCTTCCGGCAGGTCGCCCGCCAGGGTCCAGCTGCCTTGCGTCCAGCTATAGGTTTCTGCGGTGGTCACTTCCTTCGCCAAGTCCATGCCGTTCAGGCCCGGGAACGCTTTCGCTTTTTCCAGCGCCAGCTGGGCATCCGGGCTGTCGCCCGCGATGATGCAGCCGTTCTGCGCCCCTTTCTCACGCAGCAGACGCGTCAGCTTGCGGGTATCGATATCGGCAATCGCCACGATGTTATGGCGCTTCAGATAAGAAGAGAGGTCTTCAGTACTGCGGAAGTTGCTGGCAATCAGCGGCAGGTCGCGAATAACCAGACCCTGCGCATGTACCTGAGAAGATTCTTCATCGGCGGCGTTGGTGCCGACATTACCAATATGAGGATAAGTAAGAGTGACGATTTGGCGGGAATAGGAAGGATCAGTGAGGATTTCTTGATAACCGGTCATTGAAGTATTGAAAACGACTTCCCCAACCGCCGTGCCGGTTGCCCCGATGGCCCGACCGTGAAACTGGGTTCCGTCTTCCAGAACCAATAGCGCTGACTTAATCAAAACATCCTCCAGAGAATATCCACTCACTTTATTTGCATATTAATTCATAAACACGATCTGAATCAATGCAAATCTGTTGCCCGCAGATTTTTGGCAAACGGCGGCATTCTGGAGAGATGTCGGATAAAAGTCAACTTAAAGCGGAGATTTTTAATGTCATTTTACGCCACTGGTGCGTAACACGTGATTTTTACGCCAAAAAGATCAACAAACCTGGCTGAGAAAACGCTTGCGGATGTGGAAGAGTGTAAAACAGAGCGATGATCGACAAAAAAGTGGACCAAATGGTCAAAATTTACATTTCATTCACTAAAAAACACGCTAATATTGTATTTTTTACGCATTAGACTTAAGAAACACACCGTAATTCGCAAAAATAAAAAAGGGCAACAAAATATTGCCCCTTGCATCAATAACTTATTGATAGCAATAACCACATCACGATGGGTAATAATCGTTATAAACTATTCAGATCCAGCACATCACGCATATCAAACAGGCCATTTTTCTTGTCTTTCAACCATAATGCTGAACGAATGGCGCCATTTGCGAAGGTCATGCGGCTGGACGCTTTATGGGTGATTTCAATACGCTCACCGATGTCAGCAAACATTGCCGTATGCTCCCCGACGATATCGCCCGCGCGAACGGTCGCGAAGCCGATGGTGCCCGGGACGCGTTCGCCAGTGTAGCCTTCACGACTGTAGACCGCGCAGTCCTTAAGATCTTTGTTCAATGCCCCAGCGATCGCTTCGCCCATCGCCAGCGCGGTGCCTGACGGCGCATCCACTTTATGCCGGTGGTGCGCTTCGATAATTTCGATGTCGGTATAGTCGCCCATCACCTTCGCCGCCTTCTCCAGCAGCTTCAACAGGACATTGACGCCAACGCTAAAGTTAGCGGCGAAGACAATGGCAATGTCCTGCGCGGCATCGCGAATCGCCTGTTTGCCAGCGTCGTCAAAACCGGTGGTGCCGATGACCATCCCTTTGCCGTGCTCGCGGCAAAACGCCAGATGGTTCAGCGTGCCTTCCGGGCGGGTAAAATCGATTAACACGTCGAAATCATCTTTTACCGCCGCCAGGCTGCTCTGCACCGCGACGCCCGCTTTGCCGGCGCCCGCCAGCTCGCCGGCGTCGCTGCCCACCAGGCTTGACCCTTCGCGCTCCAGCGCCGCGCCCAGCGCCACGCCTTCCATCTGCAATGCAGCCTGAATTAACTGGCGTCCCATCCGGCCGCCCGCGCCGGCGATGGCCACGCGGATTTGTGCATCATGCATAGCTATTCTCTTTTGTTAACATTACGTAAATTGTTTTCAGAGTAACCAGCCCGTCAGCGGGCCGCTACTCAAAAACGCCGATAATTAGAAATTTATGACAAACGGCGGACGATATCAGTAAAAACTATACGATTGTGCTGAAATGCGGGCTTTGCGGGTGCTCTCTCTGAGACGATAATCGACGTTTTCGTCATCAGTTGGTTTCAAGAAATAAGATGCACTAAATCTGGCAAACTCGACCGACCAGCATTGAAATGCTATGGAAACATTATACTTCCGGTAGAGCAGAAAGCCTTACGCCAGGGTGTAGCTGACCACCAGCTGCCCCTTCTTCATCTTAATCTGACTAATGACAATGTCGCCCAGCTCCGCCAGACGGGCGACGTGGGTGCCTCCGCAGGGATAGGCTGGCAGTTCGCCGAATCCCACCTTGCGCATGCCATTAGCGAACGTCACCTGACGCGGTAAGTCCTGCGCCTGCCATGCCTTCACTAGCGCCAGTAGCGCACTGGCGTCCGGCAGCGCGGCGCTATTCCTGCTGGCAAAGGTTATCCGCCCTTCGCCGGGCCAGTGGTGCGCTTTCACCGGTTGCCAGCCAAGCTGTTCGCCCGCCAGGCCAAGCAGGTGGCCGGCAGAATGCAGACGAGCATGCAGCTGTCTCGCGGAGGCATCAATTTTCATCTCCACTTCACCGAGGGGAAGGGGTTGCGACAGAATATGCAGCACCCTTTCGCCGCGCACAGCCACCGTCTCAACCACCTGCCCGGCAATCCATCCACGGTCCGCCGGTTGACCGCCCCCTTGCGGGTGAAACAGCGTCCGATCCAGTTCGATGGCGTAACGGCCATCCGCTTCTGCAGTGCAGGCGATGATCTGGGCGCGCCCGTCGGTAGCATCGCTGGTGTAATAAACCCGTTCAGTCATAGTGATTCTCCTCTCTGTCCGGCCAGTATATTATTAATGCCGACAGCGATAATCCCACCACCAGCCAATGCACTCTTGCTCCGGGAGCACAAATGAATCTGAACCTCCTGCCCGACCTCGCTCTTTTCGTTCAGATAGTCGACCAGGGCAGCTTCTCCGCCGTCGCCCGCCAGAACGGCATTACCCCTTCAGCCGTTAGCCGCAGCGTGTCACGGCTGGAGCGAGAGATGGGCTGCAAACTGCTGCAGCGTACCACCCGCAAGCTGCGTCTTAGCGATGCCGGGGAAACGATATATCAGCATGCCCAGCAGATGCTGGAAGCGGCGCGACAGGCAATGGATTCAGCAGGCAGTCGCCAAACGGTCGCCCAGGGAAAGCTGACGCTCAGCGTCCCGAAAGCCGTCGGCCGCTTTGTGATCCACCCGCTGATGAAGGCGTTTTTCCACCGCTACCCGCAGGTGGACGTCTGCCTGCGGCTGGAAGATCGCCCTCTCGATTTTATCGATGACGGTATTGATCTGGCGCTACGCATCACCGATACCCCCTCCCCCGGCCTGCATGGCAAACCGCTGATGCCAATCAGGCACGTTATCTGCGCCACTGAGGCCTATTTACAGCAGCACGGTACGCCGTACACGCCGCAGGATCTGCGCTCGCATAGCTGCATTAGCCTTGGCGAAACGCCCGCCGATGCGCGCTGGAAGTTCCGTCGGGAAGGCAAAACAGAAACGGTGCAAACCTACGGGCGGTACGCCGCCAACCATACCGCCGTACGCCTCGACGCGGTCAGACAGCATTTAGGGATCGGCAGCCTGCCTCTGTTCACCGCCCGTGAGGCGCTGGCGAACGGCGACATCGTGCAGGTGTTGCCCGAGTGGGAATTTATCAGCAGCTACTCAGGCGACCTGTGGCTACTGTGGGCGGGAGATAAGCATATGCCCGCCAGGATGCGGGCGATGATCGATTATCTCAGCGAGACGGTGCCGGCGCTGAACGCAGGCAGCACAGAGCCAGCGAAATAATTGCAAACCACGGAATGATAACTCCCAACACAAACCAGATCCCGGAGCGGCCGATATCATGCATCCGCCGGCAGCCTACAGCCAGCAGGGGGAGCGCCATCAACAGCAGCCACAGCGCCGCAAAGGGTATGACAACAAAACTGAGGATCCCGTAGTGAGGGTCAACAAGGGTGGCCAGACTCCAGGCGGCCACTGGCGCGGCGGCGATCAGCACATTGATAAGAAAAAACGTCCAGAACTGCTGCCGGCTGGCGCGTCCGCTAAAATTAAAGGTCTCTTTCCAGCCGCTCAAATACGCCTGTCCATAGGTCATTGCTTCTCTCCTTGAAAATCGAGTGATATATCACGGCGCCAGGGCAATCACCTCCGCCGCCCAGCGCTGAAACCCTTCGACGTCGATATCCAGCGCCACCTGGGCGTTCGCCGGCTGACCCAGTCGCCCTTCGATATCCACCACCGTGGTGCCGGCGGTCCAGGTCCCCTGCGTCTCCACCGCCACAAAGCACGGCTGGAGAGTGAACAGTTCCGGGCGGGCCAGCCACGCAATAGCGCACAAGTCGTGCATGCGCAGACCACTGCTCATGCTGCCGCTGCGATAGTGGCTAAACAGCGCATGGAGCATTTTACCGGTCTGGTTCAGCGTCGGCAGCGTCGCCAGATAATCCGCCGCCGGCAGCGCCCGGTTGGTGACGTCCAGCCCGCACATCACAATCTCCAGCCCGCTGTGGAACACTTTCGCGGCGGCTTCCGGGGCGATAGCGATATTGAATTCCGCATTCGGCGTGAAGTTGCCGCGGCCCGCCGAGCCGCCCATGATCACCAGCCGGCGAATATTAAACACGCATTCCGGGTACTGGGTCAGCAGCAGCGCTATATTGGTCAGCGGGCCAATCGCCACCAGGGTGATCGGCTCGGCAGCATGCATAAGCGCATCACGGATCGCCTGGAAGGCCGGCTTCGCCAGCGGTTGACGTTGATGCTCAACAAAGTCATACCCCTCCATGCCGGATTCGCCATGCACCGAGGCGGCGTCGCGCAACGGACGCACCAGCGGCATCGACGCCCCCTGCGCCAGCGGTACATCGGCATTCCAGAAATGCAGCAATTGCAGCGCGTTACGGGTCGTCTTCTCCACCGAGACATTGCCCGCTACGGTGGTCATCAACTGCAGATCCAGCTCAGGCGCGAACAGCGCCGCGGCAATGGCGGCGGCATCGTCGATGCCCGGATCGGTATCAAGAATGATTGGTAAGCGCATGGTTTCTCCCTAAAAAAATGCCAGACGTTAAGTCTGGCATCTTCTCATACTGCTGGAGGAAAGAACTTACTCTACTTCACGGACATCCACACGCAGCTCTTTCGGCACTTCAAAGACGATATTCTCTTCCCGGCCTTCCAGCGGCACGGCTTCGCCGCCGCCCAGCTCCTGCAGGCGGGTAATGACGTTCTGCACCAGAATATCCGGCGCCGACGCGCCCGCCGTCACGCCGACGCAGGCCGCATCCTTGACCCACGCTTCCTGGATATCGGAGGCGTCGTCAATCAGGTAAGCCGCCTTACCCATCCGCTGCGCCAGCTCGGCGAGGCGGTTAGAGTTGGAGGAGTTTTTCGACCCGACCACCAGCACTACGTCAGCCTGCTCCGCCAGCGCGCGCACGGCTTCCTGACGGTTAGTGGTAGCATAGCAAATGTCGTCTTTGCGCGGGCCGACGATTTTCGGAAAACGCGCGCGCAGGGCGTCAATCACATCCGAGGTATCGTCGACGGAGAGCGTGGTCTGGGTCATAAACGACAGCCGGGCGTCATTTTTCACTTCCAGCTTCAGCACGTCTTCCGGCGACTCGACCAGGTACATCCCCCCTTGCGGGTTGTTGTACTGTCCCATGGTACCTTCGACTTCCGGGTGGCCGGCATGGCCAATCAGAATCGACTCTTCGCCGCGGCGGCTGGCGCGGGCGACTTCCATATGGACTTTGGTCACCAGCGGACAGGTAGCATCGAACACCGTCAGGTCGCGGCTCTTCGCTTCGTTGCGTACCGCCTGCGACACGCCGTGGGCGGAGAAAATCAGGATCGCGCCGTCCGGCACTTCGCTGATCTGTTCGATAAAAATGGCGCCACGCTTGCGCAGGCTATCCACCACATAGCGGTTGTGCACCACTTCATGACGAACATAGATCGGTGCGCCATACAGCGTCAGCGCGTTTTCTACAATGCTGATAGCGCGGTCAACGCCAGCGCAAAAACCGCGCGGGTTAGCCAACAGGATCTGCATGTTACTCCTCCAGCGCCGGATCGATCTCCAGCACTTCAATATCAAAATGAACAGTGCGCCCGGCCAGCGGATGGTTGAAGTCAACGGTGATGGAATCGCCGTTCACTTCGCGGATCACGCCAGGCATTTCGCTGCCATCCATTGCGGTAAAGAGCATAATCGCGCCGATCTCCGGCTCGCCAGCGTCGATAAACTCGCGGCGAGAGAAATACTGAATCAGGTCCGGGCTGGGTACGCCAAAGGCGGCGTCAGGCTCCAGCGAAAAGGCCTTTTTCTCCCCCTCTTTCAAACCGAGAAGCTGTTGCTCCAGCCCTTCAGACAAAGAGGTGTCGCCGAGGCGAAACAGCGCCGGTTTGCCGTTGCTGCGGGTGGACTCGGCAGTGGAGCCGTCGTCCAGTTTCAGAGTGAAGTGCACCAGTACCGCGCTGTTGCTCTGTACGGATTTAGACATGCAAATTGCTCGCTTGTTTAGGTCACCTGGTGCCCGGCGGCATTACGCTTACCGGGCCTACGGGAGCCAAAAATTCTGTAGGCCGGGTAAGCGTCACGTCACCCGGCATTGAGATTTACGCCTGCTCTTTCACAGTCGGTTTCGGCAGGAAGCCTTCCAGCACAATCAGCGCTGCGCCGATGCAGATCGCGCTATCGGCGAGGTTGAAGGTGGCAAAATGCCAGTCGCCGACGTAGAAGTCGATCATATCGACCACAAAGCCATGCCACAGGCGATCGAACAAGTTGCCCAGCGCGCCGCCGATAATCAGCGCGTAGGCAATATTGTTCAGCTTTTGCGTCGCCTTCGAACGGTACATCAGCACCGTCAGCACCACGCAAATGCCGATCGCGATCCCGGAAAAGAACCAGCGCTGCCAGCCGCCGCTGTCGGCGAGGAAGCTAAAGGCCGCGCCATAGTTGCGGGCATAATGCAGATTAAGCGACGGGAACAGCGGAACCGTCTCCCCCAGAGCGAAGTTCTGGAGGATCAGGAATTTGCTGCCCAGATCGATAATCAGCACGGCTACGACCACCCACAGCCAGCGTAGCCCCGTTGAACAGATCGATTTACTCATCAGGCGAATTTACGTTGCTCGCCGTCACCGGCGACGTTGCTCACACAGCGTCCGCAGATTTCCGCGTGTTCCGCCACCTTGCCGATATCGGTGGTGTAATGCCAGCAGCGCGGGCATTTCTCACCTTCAGCTTTACTCAATGCGACTTTCAACCCTTTGAGCAGTTCGCTTTGCTGCGCATCAGCGGACGCGCTCGCATAGTCTGCGACGTTCGCCCCGGAGGTCAACAGGACAAATCGCAATTCATCGCCCAGCGCATTGAGCTTAGCCGCCAGATCGGCATCAGCATACAGCGTGACTGCCGCTTCCAGCGAGCCGCCGACTTTCTTATCCGCACGCGCCTGCTCGATCACCTTGTTGACTTCGCCACGCACCTTCAGCAGCTCGTCCCAGAAATCGTCGTTCATCGCTTCGTCGTCGGCCAGGCCGAACAGACCTTCATACCACTCGCCGGTGAAGACATATTTCTCACGCTCGCCCGGCAGATAGCCCCAGATTTCATCTGCGGTGAAGGACATGATCGGCGCCATCCAGCGCACCAGCGCTTCCACGATATGGAACAGCGCGGTCTGGCAGCTGCGACGCGCCACGCTGTCCGCCTTGGCGGTGTACTGGCGGTCTTTGATGATGTCGAGGTAGAACGAGCCCATCTCGATGGAGCAGAAGCGCATCAGGCGCTGCACCACTTCATGGAAGTCGTAGGATTCGTAGGCTTTCAGGATATCTTCCTGTGCCGCCTGCGCGCAGCCGACCGCCCAGCGGTCCAGCACCACCATCTCTTCCGGTTTAACCATGTCTTTCACCGGATCGAAACCGTTAAGGTTCGCCAGCAGGAAGCGCGCGGTGTTACGGATACGACGATAGCTGTCGGCGGCGCGTTTGAGGATCTCGTCAGAGACCGCCATTTCGCCGGTGTAGTCGGTGGAAGCCACCCACAGGCGCAGGATATCGGCGCCGAGCTTGTTCATCACGTCCTGCGGGCTAACGGTGTTGCCGATAGACTTGGACATTTTGCGGCCCTGACCGTCGACGGTGAAGCCGTGGGTCAGTACCTGACGATATGGCGCTTTGCCTTTCATCGCCGTGGAAATCATCAGCGAGGACATGAACCAGCCGCGATGCTGGTCAGAACCTTCCAGATACATATCGGCGGCGTGACCGGCGAATTCCGGACGCACGTCAACCACGGAAGAGTGGGTCGACCCGGAGTCAAACCAGACGTCGAGGGTATCAGGCACTTTCTCGTAGCTGTCGGCGTCATCGCCAAGAATGTCGCGGGAATCGAGATCCCACCACGCCTGGATGCCGTCAACTTCAACGCGTTTTGCCACTTCTTCCATCAGCTCAAGGGTACGCGGGTGCAGTTCATGGGTTTCTTTATGCACGAACAGCGACATCGGCACGCCCCAGGTGCGCTGACGGGAGATACACCAGTCAGGGCGGTTAGCGACCATCGATTCGATACGCGCCTGGCCCCAGTCCGGGATCCACTGCACGCCTTTGATCTCTTTCAGCGACTGCGCGCGCAGGCCTTTCTGATCCATGCTCACGAACCACTGCGGAGTGGCGCGGAAGATGATCGGCGACTTGTGGCGCCAGCAGCATGGATAGCTGTGCTGCAGTTTCTCAACGTGTAACAGCGCGCCACGCTCACGCAGCATCTCAACGATGATGTCATTGGCTTTGAAAACATTAATGCCGTCCAGGGACGGCCAGGTGCCAGGCAGGTAAGCGCCGTCCGGGCCAACCGGGTTGGCGATTTCCAGACCGTATTTCTGGCTGATGGTGTAGTCGTCCGGACCGTGGCCGCCAGCGGTATGCACCGCACCGGTACCGGCATCCAGCGTCACGTGGTCGCCAAGGATCGCCGGCACGTCGAAATCGAGGAACGGATGCTTAAAGCGCATCAGCTCAAGCTCAGAACCTTGTACCGCCGCCAGAATAGTGTAGTCCGTCGCGCCAACGCGCTTCATTACGCTCTCAACCAGGTCTTTCGCCAGGATCAGCGCCTGGCCGTCAACCTGCACCAGCGCATAGTCGAACTCAGGAGACAGAGAGATAGCGCGGTTGGCCGGCAGGGTCCACGGCGTGGTGGTCCAGATAACCAGCGACACCGGACCGTTGACGTCGGCTACGCCGAATTTCGCCAGTACCGCGGCTTTGTCTACCGCGTGGAACGCGACATCGATAGACGGAGAGGTTTTGTCGTAATACTCCACTTCCGCTTCCGCCAGCGCGGAACGGCAGTCTACGCACCAGTGCACCGGTTTGGCGCCTTTATGCAGGTGGCCATTACCGATGATTTTGCCCAGCGCGCGGATGATGTTGGCTTCGGTTTTGAAGTCCATGGTCAGGTACGGATGCGACCAGTCGCCCAGCACGCCGAGACGGATAAAGTCTTTACGCTGGCCATCGATCTGCTCGGCGGCATATTCGCGGCACTTAGCGCGGAATTCGGCAGCGGTAAATTTCTCACCCGGCTTGCCGTATTCCTGCTCCACTTTCAGCTCGATCGGCAGACCGTGGCAGTCCCAGCCCGGAACGTAAGGCGAGTCATAGCCCGTCAGTCCTTTGGACTTAACGATAATGTCTTTCAGAATCTTGTTTACCGAGTGACCAATATGAATGCTGCCATTCGCATAAGGAGGGCCATCATGCAGAATGAAGGTTTTTTTGCCTTTTTTGGCTGCACGAATGATGCCGTACAGGTCATCATCGGTCCAACGCGCCAGCATTCCCGGTTCGCGTTTGGCGAGGTCGCCACGCATAGGGAACCCTGTTTCCGGCAAATTCAGGGTCGATTTATAGTCACTCATCAGATTCTCGGTTCCGTATTTCGGTTTGATAAACACCAGTGGCTCAGGCCTGGCTGGTCAGCCCAAATAATTCGCGGGCCGTTAACTCATCACGTGCGATTTGCGCCTTCAGCTCGTCCAGCGACGCAAACCGCTGCTCGTTACGTATCTTTTTACGCAGTATTACATTGATATGGCGACCGTAGAGGTCCATTACAACGTCCAACAGATGTACTTCGAGCTGCTGACGCACGCCCGCAACCGTTGGACGGGTGCCAATATTGGCGACGCCCGCTATCGGTTTGTCGCCCAGCCCTGTCACTTCTACCGCATAGACCCCTTTAACCGGGGAAACCTGACGACGCAGCGGTAAGTTCGCCGTCGGAAAACCTATGGTTCGGCCTAGTTCATCACCATGCACGACGCGTCCGGAGATGCTAAACGGATGGCCGAGCAGCGTCTCCGCCAGCAGGAGATCGTCATCGGCCAGCGCCTGGCGTACCGCCGTGCTGCTGATTCGCACCCCGCCTTCGCAGAAGGTCTGGGTGCTGGTGACGTCGAAGCCATATTCCGCCCCCGCTTTTTGTAATAACAAGAAATCCCCCTGGCGACCAGCGCCAAAGCGGAAATCGTCACCAACGGCGAGGAACTGCACGCCCAGGCGACGCACCAGCAGTTCACTGATAAAATCCTGCGCGGTTAGCGCGGCGAACCGGCGGTCAAAGCGAACGCACAATACATAGTCAACCCCGCTTTCAGCCAGATAGCCCAGCTTTTCACGCAGGCGGGTCAATCGCGCCGGGGCTTTATCAGCGGCAAAGAGCTCCAGCGGCTGGGGTTCAAAAATCATCACCACGACCGGTAAACCGCGCTGGCGGCCCTCTTCGCGCAACCGCTGCAGCAGCGCCTGATGCCCACGATGCACGCCGTCGAAATTACCAATGGTCAGCACGCACCCGTGCGGGGCCTGACTGAGATTATGTATGCCGCGTATCAGCTTCATGTCTGGCTCAAAACAGTGAAAATCGTCCGAGTATACCTTGTACAACTGTCAACGTTAACCAGCGATTGCACCTCGGCAACGAAAGTTCTCAGGAATTCATTCACTCAGCGCGAGAAAGCGTGAAAACTGGCCGCGCCCGGCGATTTTTATGGTGGAAAAGCTGTATTCGCCTGCAACAAGCTGGTAGAATCTTGCGCCATCACTACGTAATGAAGCGCTGTGGTGTTAAACGGCGCTTATTTGCACAAATCCATTGACAAAAGAAGGCTAAACGGGCATATTCCTCGGCCTTTGAATTGTCCATATAGAACACATTTGGGAGTTGGACCTTGGCTAATATCAAATCAGCTAAGAAGCGCGCCGTTCAGTCTGAAAAGGCTCGCAAGCACAACGCAAGCCGTCGCTCTATGATGCGTACTTTCATCAAGAAAGTATACGCAGCTATCGAAGCTGGCGACAAAGCTGCTGCACAGAAAGCATTTAACGAAATGCAACCGATCGTGGACCGTCAGGCTGCTAAAGGTCTGATCCACAAAAACAAAGCTGCGCGTCATAAAGCAAACCTGACTGCACAGATCAACAAACTGGCTTAATCGCCTGCTTGCTGAACTTTGTTAAAGAAACCCGCGAAAGCGGGTTTTTTTATGCCTATCATCTTCCCCCGGTAGCGCACGCTGGCGCGATCTGAGCCACGCCAGCCCACGCCTTCCGGCTATCGGGGTTCGGTGAACAGCGACGAATAATCGCGATTACAGATACGCTGTACCGCCGGGTGCTGAATCATTCGTTCAGCGAAAATAGCGTGATACTCCTCCATCACGCTATCCATACGGCCAATTTCGACAATCGATTCATCATGGTAGAAATCATGCGCGTAGAGCGTCGGCGCGACAAATATCGCATTATGTGCGGCGCCGAAGGCTTTCATGAGCGCCGCGTCGTCAAACTCGCCGAGGATCTCCACCTTCAGGCCCTGCACGTTAATCCAGTTCAGCAGCTTACGTCCCAGCATCGATCGCCGGCCGGGGATCAGCAGCCGCCGCTCTTCGAGGCAGGCCGGGAACGGCTTCGTCGGCGCCGGATTCATGCACCAGAAGCTGACGCTGCACTCGCCGATCTTCACCGAAAATAGCCCTTCCTGCTGCGTCGAGTCGATCGGGCAGTCAGAGATAATCATGTCGAGCTTATGCTGGCTCAGCTGCTCCAGCAGCAGCTCATGAGTGGATTCAAAACAGCGCAGATGAATCTGCTCGCTCTCAACGACGGCGGCATCCAGCACGCCGCTGACCAGCCGTTTCGAGAGCGCATCGGCCACGCCGACGTCAAACAGCAGGTTCGACTCTTTGCGATAGTTGACGATGTCGAGCATCTCCTGGCTGAGGGTAAACATCCGGTCGGCATAGCGAAAAACCAGCTCCCCCAGCTCGCTCGGCTCAAGCCCCCTTCCCTTTCGCTTAAATAATTTCCCCTGCAGGCGCTCCTCCAGGGCTTTGATCTGCCCGGTAATGGTCTGCGGCGTCAGAAACAGCGCCTCCGCCGCGCCCACGACGGACCCTTCTTTATACACGTGCCAGAAGTAGTACAGATGATTGTAGTTAATATGTGACATGCTTCTCTCCCTGATAATGTCCAGGAGAGCCTGACGGGCTCTCCTGCAGAAAGGTTATACCGCGAGGCGAGTATCCGTCACGCGCTGACGCAGTATGAGGTAGCCGACGACCGCTGATAGCACTGAGCCGATCAGAATGCCAAGCTTGGCCCAGTTGATCAACGCGGGATCCACGCTGCCAAAGGCCAGGGTGGCGATGAAAATCGACATCGTAAAGCCAATCCCGCACAGGATCCCCACCGCCATAATTTGCTTGCAGGTGGTTCCCTCCGGCAGCGAAGCCCACTTCAGCTTCAGGGCCAGCCAGCAGAACAGGCTAATCCCCAGCGGCTTACCGATAAACAGGCCAGCCATAATGCCCAGCGGCAGGAGCGACGTCAGCCCGGCAAGGGTGACCCCCTGCAGTGAGACCCCCGCGTTCGCGAAGGCAAACAGCGGCAGGATCATAAACGCCACCCACGGGTGCAGGACATGCTCAAGCGCTTTGGCCGGCGACTTGCCATGCTTTTCCTCGAGCGGGATCATAAAGCCGACAATCACCCCGGCAAGGGTCGCGTGAACGCCAGACTTCAGCACCGCCGTCCACAGCACCGCGCCAACCAGAATATAGATCCCGGTACGCCGCACGCCGCTCAGATTCAGGGCCACCAGCACCGCGATCGCCGCCGCCGCCACGCCCAGCGAGAGCATGGACAGGTCGTGGGTATAAAACAGCGCGATAATCACGATAGCCCCGAGGTCATCAATAATCGCCAGCGCCATCAGGAAAATCTTCAGCGCCGTCGGGACCCGGCTACCTAACAGCGCCAGCACGCCGAGGGCAAAGGCAATATCCGTCGCCGCCGGGATCGCCCATCCCTCTCTGGCGACAGGATCCTGGGCGTTAAAGGCCAGGTAGACCAGCGCCGGGACGATCATGCCGCCCAGCGCGGCTATCACCGGGAAGACCGCCTGACGGCGGCTCGCCAGCGCCCCCTGAATCAGCTCACGCTTGACCTCCAGGCCAATCAGCAAAAAGAACACCGCCATCAGGGCATCATTGATCCATAACAGCATGTTCTTGTTGATCTCCAGCGCGCCCACACGCAGCTGTACTGGCGTCTCAAGGAAGGAGTGATACAGACCGCTGGTCACGCTGGTATTGGCCATCACCATCGCCAGCGCGGCGGCGATAATTAAGACAATGCCGCCGGAAGCATCGCTACTAAAGAATCGTTGCAGATGTTTCACTTTTACTTTCATCCTGTTGGTGAATAACTCGATAAAAGCATAATACACACACTGATAACTCGAAAAAATCAGATTTAAGTTGCGCTAATATTCGCTTTTTACGAGTTAAAGGGGAGTTCTAAGGCGAAAAAAAGCCCGAGCAGCAAAGGCCCGGGCCGGATATCAACAAAGGCGGAATTAGCGGGTCAGGTCGTCGAAGAACTTCTTCACGCCGTCAAAGAAGCTTTTCGAACGCGGGCTGTTGTTTTCCCCGGTCGGACCGCCGAAGCTCTCCTGCAGCTCTTTCAGCAGCTGCTTCTGCTTCTCATTCAGCCCCACCGGCGTCTCCACCACCACGCGGCACAGCAGATCGCCCTGCGCACCGCCGCGAACGGATTTCACGCCTTTTCCACGCATGCGGAACAGCTTGCCGGTCTGGGTTTCACCTGGAATTTTCAGGTTCACGCGGCCGTCGAGCGTTGGGACCTCGATCTCACCGCCCAGCGCCGCCATGGTGAAGTTGATCGGAACTTCGCAGTACAGGTTATTGCCTTCACGCTCAAAGATAGCGTGCTGCTTCACCTGAACCTGAACGTACAGATCGCCTGCCGGCGCGCCATGTTCGCCGGCCTCGCCTTCGCCCGCCAGACGGATCCGGTCACCGGTATCCACGCCCGCCGGAATTTTAACCGACAGGGTTTTGGTCTTTTCTACGCGGCCATGGCCATGACATTTATTGCACGGATCTTTAATCAGCGTACCGCGTCCCTGGCAGTGCGGACAGGTCTGCTGTACCGCAAAAAAGCCCTGGCGCATCTGCACCTGGCCTGCGCCATGACAGGTCGGACAGGTCTGCGGTTTGCTGCCGGCCTTGGCGCCGCTACCGTGGCAGACGTCGCACTCTTCCAGCGTCGGAATACGGATCTCTTTAGTGACGCCGCGCACCGCTTCTTCCAGCGTCAGCTCCATGTTGTAACGGAGATCGGCGCCGCGTGCCGCGCGCTGACGACCACGCCCGCCGCCAAAGATATCGCCGAAAACATCGCCAAAGATATCGCTGAAGTCGGCACCGCCGCCAAAACCGCCGCCGCCGCCCATGCCGCCCTGTTCGAAGGCCGCGTGGCCGTACTGATCGTAGGCCGCACGCTTCTGGGCATCAGTCAGGATTTCATACGCTTCTTTGATTTCTTTAAATTTGGCTTCAGCCTCTTTATCACCCTGGTTGCGGTCCGGGTGATATTTCATGGCCAGGCGCTTATAAGCCTTTTTGATTTCACGCTCTTCCGCTGTTTTGGAAACGCCTAAAATCTCGTAGTAATCTTGCTTTGCCATCGGTGTTTTTCAGCCCCTTAACATGCGTGCACGGGCGGAGAGGAAACCTCTTCGCCCGTGCCAGTGTTTTACCCGTTCAAAGGGCGATTATTTTTTATCTTTCACTTCTTCGAACTCAGCGTCGACAACATCGTCGTCTTTCGCGTTGCTCGCCTGAGCGTCAGCGGAACCCGCCTGCTGCTGAGCGTGCTGCTGCTGAGCGATTTCCATCAGCTTCTGAGAAGCCTGCGCCAGCGCTTGCATTTTCGCTTCGATATCCGCTTTGTCTTCGCCTTTCAGAGAAGATTCCAGCGCGGTCAGCGCAGACTCAATGGCAGTTTTGTCGTCAGCCGGCAGTTTATCGCCTGCTTCTTCAACCTGCTTACGAGTGCTGTGCAGCAGATGGTCGCCCTGGTTGCGGGTCTGTACCAGCTCTTCGAACTTACGGTCAGATTCGGCGTTAGCTTCTGCTTCGCGAACCATTTTCTGAATTTCTTCTTCATTCAGACCGGAAGACGCTTTGATGGTGATCTTCTGCTCTTTACCGCTGTTTTTGTCTTTCGCGGAGACGTGCAGGATACCGTCAGCATCGATGTCGAAGGTCACTTCGATCTGCGGCATGCCGCGCGGCGCCGGGTTAATACCATCCAGGTTGAACTGACCCAGAGATTTGTTATCAGACGCGCGTTTACGCTCACCCTGCAGCACATGGATGGTTACCGCAGACTGGTTGTCTTCTGCAGTAGAGAACACCTGGCTGTGCTTGGTCGGGATGGTGGTGTTTTTGCTGATAAGCGCAGTCATCACGCCGCCCATGGTTTCGATACCCAGCGACAGCGGGGTTACGTCGAGCAGCAGAACGTCTTTCACATCGCCAGTCAGTACACCGCCCTGAACGGCAGCACCGATCGCCACGGCTTCATCCGGGTTAACGTCTTTACGCGGTTCTTTACCAAAGAACTCGGCCACTTTCTTCTGCACCATCGGCATACGAGTCTGACCACCAACGAGGATCACGTCGTTGATATCGGAAACGGACAGACCGGCATCCTGCAGAGCGACTTTCAGCGGCTCGATGGAACGGTTAACCAGGTCTTCTACCAGGCTTTCCAGTTTCGCGCGAGTCACTTTGATGTTCATGTGTTTCGGACCGGTCGCGTCTGCAGTGATGTACGGCAGGTTAACGTCGGTCTGCTGAGCAGAAGACAGTTCAATCTTCGCTTTCTCAGCGGCTTCTTTCAGGCGCTGCATGGCCAGCGGGTCGTTGCGCAGGTCAATGCCCTGATCTTTCTTGAACTCATCAACGAGGTAGTTGATCAGACGAGTATCGAAGTCTTCGCCGCCCAGGTGGGTATCACCGTTGGTCGCCAGAACTTCAAAGGTTTTTTCGCCATCAACTTCGTCGATTTCGATAATCGAGATATCGAAAGTACCACCACCGAGGTCGTAAACCGCAATAGTACGGTTGCCCACTTCTTTATCCAGACCGTAAGCCAGCGCGGCCGCGGTTGGTTCGTTGATGATACGTTTGACTTCCAGACCGGCGATACGGCCGGCATCTTTGGTTGCCTGACGCTGCGCATCGTTGAAGTAAGCCGGTACGGTGATAACCGCTTCAGTTACCGGTTCACCCAGGTAATCTTCAGCCGTTTTCTTCATTTTCTTCAGCACTTCAGCAGAGATCTGCGGCGGTGCAGTTTTGGTGCCTTTCACATCCAGCCATGCGTCGCCATTGTCTGCGGCAACAATTTTGTATGGCATGATAGAAACGTCACGCTGAACTTCTTCGTCCTGGAAGCGGCGGCCAATCAGGCGTTTAATCGCAAACAGGGTGTTTTGCGGGTTTGTCACTGCCTGACGTTTAGCCGGCTGACCAACCAGAGTTTCACCATCCTGGGTATAGGCAATGATAGAAGGCGTGGTGCGATCGCCTTCGGCGTTCTCCAGCACGCGTGCAGTAGTGCCATCCATAATCGCTACACAAGAGTTGGTAGTACCCAGGTCGATACCAATAATTTTACCCATCTAAACGTCTCCACTAAAAATTCGATCAACATGTGGTTGTGAACCTGTAATAAGGGCGAAACGTGCGGTTTCAACTGCCCAGACATCATTTTTTTTCAGGTTCTTCACTGCGGTTGACTACAAGATGGGGTCGCCCACTCCGGCATCAAGGGGCAAGCATAAAAATTTTTTGCCTCGGATTCGCACAGGGTTACGGATGACTTGCCGAACAAGGTTGTTGGATGGCAAAAACGACGGCGAAATATACATACAAAAAACGGATTAAAATAGGAAATACATTCATAATATCATTGACATAACCCGCAATACTTGCGCGCTAAAAGCCCCGTTTTCGCAGTGATAAACTTCCCCGCCATCGCACTTCGCTTATTCAGGGGACAAATTAATGAAATCGCTATACCGGCTTTCCGTAGGTCTTATCCTCGGCGTGTCATTTATCACCTCGGCGGCCGCTAACGACCATAAAATTCTCGGCGTGATAGCTATGCCGCGCAATGAAACCAACGACCTGACGCTGACGCTCCCCGTCTGCCGGGCGGTCAAACGCATTCAGCTCAGCGCCGACCGCGGCGATGTACAACTCTCCGGGGCGACGGTCTACTTTAAGGCCAGCCGCGGCGCCAGCCACACGCTGAACGTCCCCGCCGGGATCAAAGAGGGCAGCACCACCGGCTGGATCAACATCAATAGCGATAACGACAACAAACGTTGCGTGAAGAAGATCGCCTTCTCCGGCCACACGGTGCACTCCTCAGATATGGCATCACTGAAAATTATCGGCGATGACTAATGTCGCCCCTGCCCGAGAGAAAACGTTATGCATATTAATTACCTGGAGGATGACGATCTCGCCTTTCTGCCTGAGTGCAGCGAGGCGCATCTGGAAGCCTTTACCCGCATTCTGACCCACGGGGAAAATGGCAAACCCCGTCTCTCCAGCACGCTCCTGCGCAACGAGACATTTTTAGCGATGGAGGGGCACCCGGAGCGTTATCGCCGCAACTGGCAGCTAATCGCCGGTGAGCTACAGCATTTTGGCGGCGATAGCATCGCCAACACGCTGCGCCGCCATGGCAAATTTTATCGCGCGATCCTGCTGGATGTATGTAAACGACTGAAAGCGAAGGTCGACAAACAGCTGTCGACGCCGCAGATCGAGCAGCAGTTGCTGGCGCATTTTCTGCAGCACAGCTGGAATAAACTGAACGCGGAGCAAAAAGCGCAGTTTCTCGCCGCGGTGGAGTGCCGGAGCCGTGAGCTGGACAGCCTGATGGCTCATCTGCTGAGGCATCGCAAGCTAAGCGAAGGCGTCACTTTGTTGCTGGACGAACGCTTAACCGCCATCCTGCGCACGCACGCCGCGGTGAGCGTCATCGGTCATGGCCTGGTGCGCGGCGCCGGGCTGGGCGGACCGCTCGGCGCCGCGCTGAACAGCGTGAAAGCGGTGAGCGGCAGCGCCTACCGGGTCACCATCCCCGCGGTCCTGCATATTGCCTGTTTACGGCAAATGCTCCAGCCGCCGTCAGACACCGCGGAAATTGGTGAAAAATACCCCGCCAGATCATAGACAGCCCTTCAGCGCCTCATTATTATGCCGCGCCCCGCCGCCAAGTCGCGGGGTAATGCTTCCCTTTTAATGATAATTTTGAGGAATTATGGGCAACACTAAGTTGGCTAATCCGGCACCGCTGGGCCTTATGGGCTTCGGCATGACCACTATTCTGCTTAACCTGGCGAATAGCGGCCTGTTCGCATTCGATGTAGCTATCCTGGCGATGGGCATTTTTTACGGCGGCATTGCGCAAATTTTTGCCGGCCTGCTGGAATACAAAAAAGGCAACACTTTTGGCTTAACCGCTTTTACCTCCTACGGCAGCTTCTGGCTGACGCTGGTGGCGATTCTTCTGATGCCGAAAATGGGCCTGGTAGACGCGCCAAACGCGCACTTCCTCGGTATGTACCTCGGCCTGTGGGGCGTCTTTACCCTGTTTATGTTCTTTGGCACCCTGAAGGCAGCCCGCATGCTGCAGTTTGTCTTCCTGAGCCTGACCGTACTGTTCGCGCTGCTGGCGATTGGCCATTTGGTCGATAACGAAGGCATTGTGAAGGTAGCCGGCTGGGTCGGCCTGATTTGTGGCGCCAGCGCTATTTACCTGGCGATGGGTGAAGTGCTGAACGAACAGTTCGGCCGCACCGTGCTGCCGATCGGCGAACCGCGCTAATCTTCCGCCGCCGTCCGGTCACAGGGGGGGGGGCGGGGGGTTTCTGCACACCCGCGG
>ERZ859738.305-NODE-305-length-35715-cov-8.400196_pt1 | contig 35715 bp, 29 predicted proteins | sample MGYA00510122_ERZ859738 | MGnify/ENA primary metagenome ERZ859738 (study PRJEB30046, sample SAMN00715139) | human gut metagenome | study: EMG produced TPA metagenomics assembly of the A metagenome-wide association study of gut microbiota in type 2...
CTCATTTAGTTTAGCACATCTTCATCCGTTTGTCAAGAACTTTTTTCGATCTTTTCAATCTTTTTTCTTGACTTCCGTCCGATTTGCTGCGCCCCTCAGAACGCTCGGCTATGATACCATCGAAAAACCAGTTTGTCAACCCCTTTTTTCATTATTTTTCACTCTTTTTTATATTTACTATTACTTGTGTTAATATCGGCACGACACCCCAAAATATAGCCGCTCCCACAGCCCAGCTCCAGATCGGCAGCCGGTACGCCAGAAAGCTTCCGCCAAATGCCAGCAGGCAGAACACACCTCCGGTGCTTCCCATGCCATTTTTCCGTCTGACAGCTCCCAGCATACGTTCTGCCGCACACACCAGCATCGTCAAAAGCGCAAACAGCCCCAAAAGCTGCGCGACTGACAGCAGCAGCTCGAACCGCTGCATGACCGACAGCACAGACAGGCTTTTCGTCAGCGTGAGAAACGGCAGCGGCTCCTGCCGTGCCAGCTCCGGCGACAGGCAGGCCGCCGTCAGAAATGCTGGGGCTGCCGGAAGAAGCGCAGATGCTGCCGCCGTACCGGGTGAAATGCGCGGTGTTTCCTCCTCCGCCGTGACAAATGCCATGCAGACCGGCCCCAGACACAGGCAGAACGCCAGCGCGGCATCCGCTGGAACGCCCTGCGGGCGGCTCCAATCTGCCTGCACGTGCCGCAGGGATGCTGCGGCAATGACTGCATACAGTCCCGCGAGGCACAACGCAAGCACTGCACAGACACGTCCGGCTGCCAGCCGTCCCTTTTGTCCGGCCAGCGCCGCCAGCAAAAGCGGGATCGCGGGCAGGAACGGGCCAAGGTCGTCTTCAAACGCGATCTGACTGGCCGCAGCAGCGCCCGAGGCCGCAAACAGCAGCCACAAAAGCTCCGCCGCTGCCATGATCCGTCCGCCACCAGCTCCGAACGCGCGGGCAAACGCCTGCCGCATACACAGGCCGGAGTGCCGCTGCATCGCCTGCTGGCAGGCGGCAAGCGCGCAGGCGAGGATACTCCCGCCCAGCACCCACAGCCAGCCGCAGCCCGGCAGCGCCATCGCCGCCGGAACGCTCAGCGCACACAGGCTCCACGCGCGCACCTGTCTCGGCGTCAGCTTATCCTGCAAGAATGATCCCTCCGTTTTCCCCCGGCAGCAGAATCGCCGGGTCGAGTGCTTCGCCGCGCAGAAGCGCGGCGTGCGCGTCCGCAAGCGTCACCGCACCGGGGTGCGCCTGCAAAAATTCCACGCAGCCGTCTGCATCCAATGCATCCATCCGCGCCAGATACAGCTTTGCCGCCGGGCGGAACTGCCGCTGCCGCACCGCTGCGGGCAGAAGCGATTGTGTGCTTTGCAGGAGAATAATATGCTCCGCCGTGTCCAGAAAGAGCGTGCCCTCCGCCCCTTCCCGCATGGCGGCAAGCGCGTCCGGGAGCGTCGTGCCGGAGCCGGATACGCCGTTGTCGCTTTCCACGGTGATCCGCCCGTCCTCCTGCGCGATCACGAGCACCTGCGCAGGCAGGAGCTTCGCCGCGTCCGTCCCCGTGCGCGGCAGCATACAAAGGCTGACCACCGACGCGGCCGCCAGCAGCGCGATACTGATTTTATTGAGCATGACCGTCCCCCTGATTTTTCAGATCCTGCGGGTGCAGCGCCGCGTCGCGCCATTTCTGCCGCACCAGAAGCGGGCGCAGCACGGCGCGTCTTGCCCGCGCGTCGGAAAACGGCGCGAGATAGGACACATCCAGACTCGTCAGCCCCGACAGGTGGATCAGCAGCGCAATGCCGCCTGCCGTCAGGGCGAACAGCCCGCCTGCTCCCGCCAGAATCGCCAGTGCGAAGCGCCAGATGCGAACGGCGTCGGACAGATCCCGGCTCGGAAGCGTAAAGCCGCAGATCCCGGCGGAGGCCGTGACAATCAGCGCGGCGGGCGAGACGAGCCGCGCATCGACCGCCGTTGTGCCCACGACGAGGCCGCCGATGATGGAAACCGCCGTGCCGATGGCCTGCGGCAGATGAAGCCCCGCCTCCTGCAAAAGCTCAAACGCGGCAAGCAGGCCCACCACCTCGAAAACCGTATCGAACGGCACCTCGCGCTTGGATTCGATGATCGCCATCAGCAGCTTTGTCGGGATCATCTCCTGATGGTACGTCGCCATGGCGACATACAGCCCCGGCAGCAGCAGCGCGGCCAGCAGCGCCAGATACCGCAGCACGCGCAGGCAGGACGCCGAGAGATAGTCGACCGCGCGGTCCTCCGTCGATTTCATCAGAATGCCGAGATCGACCGGGGCCAGATACCCCAGCGGCAGCCCGTCGACCAGCAATCCGACCTGTCCGTTCAGAAGGCCCTGGCAGAAGGTATCCGGGCGTTCGGTGTATTGTAATAACGGAAAGGCTGTCCGGCGGGAACCGGTCACGTATTCCTCGACGCTTGCTGGCGTGAGCATCCCTTCAATGTCGATATTCTCCAGCCGCTTTTCCATGCGCCGGACAAGCTCCGGCGCGGTCAGGTCGGCGAGATAGCAGACCGTGACGGCGGTTTTCGTGCGCAGGCCGACGGTCTTCTGTGAAAAACGCAGCTGCGCCGTGCGCAGATGGCGGCGCAGGAGGCTGGTGTTGATGCGCATCGTCTCTGTAAACGCGTCCTTTGCGCCCTTGACAGTGTTTTCCGACTCCGGCGCGGAGGGGCCGCGCCGGGCGCTCGTTTTCGTTTCGAAGCAGAGCGCCGTGTCCGTGCCCGGAAAAATGACAGCGCAATAGCCGTGCAGCAGCTTGTCCGCCGTCTGCGCGGGGTCTTGCGTGCGCTCGGCGACGGCGCAGTAGACTCTCGCCCGCTCCGCCTGCGTCAGAACCTCCTGTATGCTCCCCGGCGTGACCGTCTCCATCAGTGGCTTCAGCACCTGCTCGGCGATATCCCCGCCGGAGGTCAGCCCGTCCAGAAACAGCAGTCCCAGCCTCTGCCCGCCGACCGTGATCTGCCGGGTATTGAGATCCGCCGTATCCTCAAAGCACGCCTGCACGTCCTCCATGCCCCAATGCGCCATGGTTTCGCCTCCTGTTTGGATGATTCTTCTGTCATTTTTCCGCAAACGCAGAAAAGTATACCTGTTTTCCGCGTCACAGGTTTGCATATCCCGGCTGTTTGTGGTAGACTATAGCGAAAGCGATTTTTCAATACATATATAATATGTGTCAGGTTATCGCACATCTGCACCTGCAGGGGCGGGCGGCTCTGCCCGCCCATTCCGGGCTGTCCGGCGCGGGGGGGGGCGCCGCGCGCCCCCCCCCCCCCCGCCCCTACATCATGCCTGATAACGAACACACATAAATATTCTTCTGGAGATGTACCGCCATGTATGAATTGATCACCGATCAGACGCTTGCGGAATACGAAGCGTTTGTGCAGAGCCACCCGAAGGGCAATTTTGCGCAGAGCAGTCTCTGGGCCAAACAGAAGCCCATGTGGACATGGGACGCCGTCGCCGTGCGCGGCGAGGACGGGAAAATCAAAGGCTCTCTGGCTCTCATGACCCGCAAGGTTCCCGGCATCGGCCGGACGCTGATGTACGGCTGCCGCGGCCCGGTCTGCGATCTGGACGACCGCGAGACGTTTGCCCAGCTGCTGGAGGGCGCGAAGGCGCTGGCGAAAAAATATAAATCATATGTTATCAAGCTCGACCCGGACGTGCCGTCGAGCAACACGGCATTCGCCGCGCTCATGCAGTCGTTCGGCTTCCGGTGCAAGGAGGGCGGGAAGAATTTTGAGGCCATCCAGCCGCGCTATGTCTTCCGTCTGAACGTCGAGGGCAAAACGGAAGATGAGCTTATGGCGGCCTTCCACCAGAAATGGCGCTATAATATTCGCCTGGCCGAGCGCAAGGGCGTAAGCGTGAAGATCTGCGGCAAGGAAATGGTCCCGGCGTTCGCCGATCTCATGCTGACGACCGGCGTGCGCGACGGCTTTGTCACGCGCAAGCCGGAGTATTTCGCGAATATGCTCGACAATCTCGGCGAGCACGCGCGGCTCTACATGGCCTTCGACCCCGAGGGCGCGCCCATCGCGGGCACGCTTGCCATCCACTACGGCGACAAGGTCTGGTATCTCTACGGTGCGTCCAGCAACGAGCACCGCAATCTGATGCCCAACTATTTATTGCAGTGGCGCATGATCCAGTGGGCCGTCGAGACCGGCTGCCGCATCTACGATTTCCGCGGCGTATCCGGAAACGTCTCCGAGGATAACCCGCTCTACGGCCTGTTCCGCTTCAAGCAGGGCTTCGGCGGGGACTTCACCGAGTTCGTCGGCGAAGAGGATCTGGTGCTCTCGCCGGTCATTTACTGGGCCGTGGAGCACGGCACGTCGGTCTTCAAGGATCTTCGCAAGACCGTCTATCTCATCAAGAACCGCGACAAAAAATAACGCAGGAGGCGCAGCATGAAAGCGTATGTCGTCGATTCCGCCGCCGTGCGGAGCAATCTGCAAATTCTAAAGGATCGCGCAGGCAGCGCGGTCCTCTGGGCCGTTTTAAAGGGTGACGGCTACGGCCTCGGCCTTGTCCAGATGGCAGCGATCTGCCGGGAAGCCGGCGTCACGCACTTTGCCGTGACGGAGGTTTCCGAGGTCAGCCGCCTGCGCGCAGGCGGGTTTCAGGATTGTGACATTCTGATGCTCCGCCCGACCGCCGACGCGCAGGAGCTGACGCAGCTTCTGAACCTCGGCGCGATTCTGACCGTTTCGAGCCAGAACGACGCAGCCGTCCTGAACGGCGTGGCGGAAACGCTCGGTGTCCAGGCGCAGGTACACGTCAAGATCGATACCGGCATGGGCCGGTACGGCTTTTTGCCGGACGAGCTGGATCAGCTGCTGCCCATTTTCAAGTATATGCCCGGCCTGCACGTGACCGGCATTTATACGCATCTGCATTCCGCGTTCTGCAATCAGAAAGCGACGATTGCGCAGGCCGAGGCGTTTCAGGGCGTTCTGGACAAGCTGCACGCCGAGGGCTGCGGCACCGGCATGGCGCATATGCTGAACTCCGCCGGGCTTCTGAAATACCCCGAATACGCGATGGACGGCGTGCGCGTAGGCTCGGCCATCCTGGGGCGTGTGTCTGTGCGCGGAAATTGGGGTCTTGCCCGCATCGGCGAGTGTCAGGCGACGATCGAAGAGCTTCGCTGGCTTCCGAAGGGCCACAGCTGCGGCTACGGCGCGGGCTGGACGGCGAAAAAACCCACCCGCGTGGCCGTGTTCTCCGTGGGCTGGTACCACGGGTTCGGCGTGGAGATGGGAAACGATCTGTTCCGTTTCCGCGACTGCCTGCGCGGCGTTCTGCGGAATCTGAAGCAGATGGTCTTCAAAAAGCATATCTATGTAACGGTAAACGGGAAAAAGTGCCGTGTGCTGGGCCATATCGGGATGCTGCACACGTGCGTGGACGTGACGAAGCTTCAATGCGCGGTCGGCGACACGGCGGTTTTTGACATCAAGCCGCTGCTGCTCAAGGGCATCGAGGTCGTCTACCGGTAAGGAGGGGCCATGTCTGATAAAATTGCCGCCATTGCCACGGGCCGTGCCCGCACGGGCATCGGCATTCTGCGCCTGTCCGGCGACGGGTGCATTGAGGCCGCGGAACAGGTCTTCCGGCTGAACTCCGGCAGGCCGCTGACCTCCCTCCCCAACCGGAAGCTTGCGCTCGGCACGCTCTTTGACGCACAGGGACGGCCCATCGACCACTGTATGGCGTTCATCTCCCGCGCCCCGCATTCCTACACCGGCGAGGATACCGCCGAAATTCAATGCCACGGCTCCCCCGCCGCACTGACCGCCGGGCTTGAGGCGCTGTTCGCCGCAGGCTTCCGGCAGGCGCGGCCCGGCGAATTCACACGCCGCGCATTTCTAAACGGCCAGATGGACCTGACGCAGGCCGAGGCCGTGATCGATCTCATCGACGCCGAGACAGCCGACGCGGCGGCAAACGCCGCCGGGCAGGTCGCGGGCGCGATCCGAAAAAGGATCGACCCGATCTATGACAGCTGGGTCGACCTGTGCGCGCATTTCCATGCCGTGCTCGATTACCCCGACGAGGATATTGACCCCTTCACGCTCTCCGGCTACGAAGCGTCGCTGACGGCAAGCAGCCGGCAGCTTACCGCGCTGCTTGCCTCCTGCCATCGGGGCCGGATGGTGCAGTCCGGCATCAGGGCCGTCATTCTGGGAAGTCCAAACGCCGGAAAATCCAGTCTTCTGAACCGCCTGTCCGGCTTTGACCGCGTCATCGTCACCGACATTCCCGGCACGACGCGTGACACCGTCGAGCAGACCGTCACATTCGGGCGGCACCTTGTCCGTCTGGTTGATACCGCAGGCATCCGCGACACGCAGGATGTGATCGAAAAAATCGGCGTTGACCGCTCGATGGAGGCCGCGAAGGACTGCGATGTAGCGCTGTATGTCCTTGATGATTCCAAGCCTATGACGGAAGAGGACCGCCGCGCGATGGACGCGGCGCTCGAAGCGCCGGAGGCCATTGCAATTTTAAATAAGCAGGATCTTGCAGCGGTCATTGAGCCGTCCGATCTGCCGTTTTCGTACATCATCCCCGTCTCCTGCAAGGACGGCACAGGCTTTGACCTGCTGGAGCAGGCGTTTGACATGCTCTTCCCGGACGATACCCCGTGCGACGGCTCGCTTCTGACGAACGCACGGCAGGCGGATGCCATTCTGCGCGCAAAAAAATCCGTCGATTCCGCCGTGCAGAGCCTGCGCGCGGGTATGACGCCCGACGCGGTGCTGGTCGATCTGGAAGCGGCCATGGATGCGCTCGGCGAGGTCACGGGCCGGACGATGCGCGAGGATATCACGAACCGCATTTTTGAGCGGTTCTGCGTTGGAAAATAAACCACAGAAATCAGGTTTTACTATGATCTATCTCGACAATTCCGCCACCACGCAGCCCTGCCCCGCCTGCGTGCGGGCCATGACAGAGGCGCTCACGGACTGCTGGGGCAATCCGTCGTCCGTCTACGCGCTCGGCATTGACGCCGCCCACCGTCTGCGGCAGGCGCGGCAGGCGGTCGCCGCCGCCCTCGGCGCAGAGTCCGACCGGGTGTTTTTCACCTCCGGCGGCACGGAGGCCGACAACTGGGCCATCCTTTCCGCCGCCGAGCGTCTCGGCAAACGCGGCCGCCACATCGTCACGACCGCCGTGGAGCACCACGCTGTCCTGCACCCCATGCAGAAGCTGGAAGCGAAGGGCTTCGAGGTCACATATTTGCAGCCCGACCACGACGGCAATATTACAGTCGAGGAACTGAAAAAGGCCCTCCGGCCCGATACCATTCTCGTCTCCGTCATGATGGTCAACAACGAGACGGGCGCGGTCATGCCGATTGCCGACATGGTCAAGGCCGTGCGCCGCGCCGCGCCGCTGGCGCTGTTCCATACCGACGCCGTGCAGGGCTTTTTGAAGGTCCCATTCCGCGCCAAAGCGCTCGGCGCGGACATGATCTCCGTCTCCGCGCACAAGATCCATGCCGCCAAAGGCACGGGCGCGCTTTATATCCGTCCCGGCCTGCCCCTCCCCGCGTTTATAAACGGCGGCGGGCAGGAGAGCAACTACCGCTCCGGCACGGAAAATATGCCCGGCATCTGTGGCTTCGGCGCAGCCTGCGCCGACACGGATGCAAAGACGGACATGGAACACATGGCGCACCTGCGCGATCTGGCCCGGGAAAAGCTGGCTCAAATTGACGGACTTGTCCTCATCGGCAGTCAGGCCGCGCCGCACATCGTCAACCTGTCCCTGCCGGGCCTCCGTTCACAGGGCATTATCAACTGTCTGCAGTCAGACGGCATCTACGTCTCGGCAGGCTCCGCCTGCTCCAAGGGCCACCGCAGCCACGTGCTTGAGGCCATGCACCTGTCCCCCGCCGTCATCGACGGCTCCATCCGCGTCTCGTTCTCCCGCGACAACACGGAGGCCGACGTCGACGCGCTCTGTCAGGCGCTCCTGCACGCAAAGCAGACGCTGAAGGGCTGAACATGACACGAATCCCCGCCCGCTTCGCTGAAAACCCCAGTGAAGCAAGCGGGGATTTATTAAGTGCTGCCCCTGTAGGGGTCGATGCCCACATCGACCCATTGGGAAGTTACGAATTCGCCAAAGACTCCCGTAAAAACAGCACATTCTGCCGGGCCGATGCGATGCCCGCAGGCTAGTTTCGAGGCGCAGCCGCGCATAGCGCAGCTCTTAGCGCCGAAGTGGGCATCGGCCCCTACTCACAAAACAGAGCGCCTTCCGCAAAACAGCCGCCTCCGCTCAGTTCTTCAGGCTCTGCATCGGGGCCGGGATCCTCCCGCCGCGGGCGATAAAGTCCGCAGAGGACTCCGGATGCACCGGCATGATAGGCGCTGCGCCGAGCAGGCCGCCGAAGGAGACTTCATCGCCGACCGTCTTGCCCGGAGCCGGGATGAGGCGCACGGCGGTCGTCTTGGAATTGACCATACCGACGGCGGCCTCGTCCGCGATGATGGCGGAGATCGTCTCCGCGCTCGTGTCGCCGGGGACGGCGATCATATCAAGGCCCACCGAGCACACGCACGTCATGGCTTCGAGCTTATCAAGCGTCAGAACGCCGCTTCGCGCGGCGGCGATCATGCCCTCGTCCTCGGACACCGGGATAAACGCGCCGGACAGTCCGCCGACAGAGCTGGACGCCATCAGCCCGCCCTTCTTGACCGCGTCATTGAGAAGCGCCAGTGCCGCCGTCGTTCCATGCGTCCCGCAGGTTTCAAGGCCCATTTCCTCCAGAATGCGCGCCACGCTGTCGCCCACGGCGGGTGTCGGGGCGAGGGACAGGTCGACCACGCCGAACGGCACGCCCAGCCGCCGGGACGCTTCCCGCGCCACCAGCTGGCCCATACGCGTGATGCGGAAGGCCGTTTTCTTGACGCACTCGGCCACCTCGTCAAAAGGCCGGCCCTTGACGCTCTGCAGCGCGTGGTACACCACGCCCGGCCCGGATACGCCGACGCTCACGACCGCGTCGGCCTCGCCCACGCCGTGGAACGCACCCGCCATGAACGGGTTATCCTCGACCGCGTTGCAGAACACGACGAGCTTCGCGCAGCCAAGTCCATCGCGTTCCTTTGTGAGCTCGGCCGTCTTTTTGATCGCCTGCCCCATAAGGCGCACAGCGTCCATGTTGATGCCCGCCTTTGTCGAGGCGACGTTGACGCTGGAGCAGACCAGTTCCGTCTCGGCCAGCGCCTGCGGGATGGCGGCGATCAGCCGCCGGTCGCCGGAGGCCATGCCCTTCTGCACGAGCGCGGAAAAGCCGCCGATGAAATCCACGCCGCAGGTCTTTGCGGCGCTGTCCATCGCCTTGGCAAACGGAACAAAATCCTCCGTCTCGCACGCGCTTGCGACCAGCGCAATGGGCGTGACAGAAATGCGCTTGTTGACGATGGGAATGCCAAGCTCCCGTTCGATCTGGCAGCCTGTCGCAACCAGATGCTCGGCCTGCCGGCAGATCTTGTCGTGAACTTTCCGGGCGCAGGCCTCCGGATTCGGGTCGGCGCAGTCCAGAAGCGAAATGCCCATGGTGATGGTGCGGATGTCCAGATGCTGATGGTCGATCATATCGACCGTGGACATGATATCGGAATGGTTCAGCATGATCTGTCCCCTCCGTCAGATGGTGTGCATGGCAGTAAAAATATCCTGCCGCTGGATGCGGATGGACAGGCCCATCTGATCGCCCTTTTCTGTGACGCGGGCCTGCACCGTGTCAAACTCCGGCGCGCCTGCCGTCCATTCGACGAGCATGATCATGGTAAACGTGCGCTGCATGATGGTCTGGCTGATCTCCACGACGCTGATGTGGAGTTCTGCCAGCAGCGTGCAGACCTCGGCGATGATGCCGACCCGGTCGGGGCCGACGACGGTGATAATGGCTTTCATGTGTCGTTCCTCCTGTGCGCGGATATGGAAAAGGGGCCGTGCGGCCCCCTTTTTATTTTTAGAATTTCGTATGCTCGGCCAGCCAGTTCTTCAGTTCGCTGATGGGAACGCGAACCTGCTCCATAGAGTCGCGTTCGCGGATGGTAACAGCGTTGTCCGCCGGGGTCTTGTCGTCGCCGACGGTCGCAAAGTCGACCGTGATGCAGTACGGCGTGCCGATCTCGTCCTCGCGGCGATAGCGCTTGCCGATGGAGCCGGTGTCGTCGTAGTCCAGCATAAAGTCGCCGCACAGGTCCTGATAGATCTTTCTTGCGGGCTCGGCCAGCTTCTTGCTCAGCGGCAGGATCGCAGCCTTGTACGGAGCCAGCGCCGGATGCAGGTGCAGAACCACGCGCACGTCGTTCTTGGCCTCGTCGATGACCTCCTCGTCATACGCTTCGCACAGGAACGCCAGCGCCACACGGTCGCAGCCGAGCGACGGCTCGATGACGTAGGGGATATAGTGCTCGTTCGCTTCCTGATCGAAATAGGTCAGATCCTTGCCGGAAGCCTCCTGATGGCGCTTGAGGTCATAATCGGTGCGGTCGGCAATGCCCCAGAGCTCGCCCCAGTCGGTGAACGGGAACGCATACTCAATATCGGTCGTGGCTCTGGAATAGAAGGCCAGCTCCGCCGGCTCATGGTCGCGCAGGCGCAGGTTTTCCTCGCGGATGCCAAGGCTCTTGAGCCAGTTCACGCAGTAGTCCTTCCAGTATGCGAACCATTCGAGGTCCGTGCCGGGCTTGCAGAAGAATTCGCATTCCATCTGCTCAAACTCGCGGGTACGGAAGGTAAAGTTGCCCGGGGTGATCTCGTTGCGGAACGCCTTGCCGACCTGGCAGACGCCGAAGGGCAGCTTGCGGCGGGTGGTTCGCTGGATGTTCGCGAAGTTCACGAAGATGCCCTGCGCCGTCTCCGGCCGCAGATAGCAGGTCGAGGAGGAATCCTCGGTGACGCCGATGGCGGTCTTGAACATCAGGTTAAACTTGCGGATGGGGGTAAAGTCGTGCTTGCCGCAGACGGGGCAGACAATATCCTCATGCTCGGCAATGAACTTGTCCATCTCGTCGAAGCTCATCGCGTCGACGTTGACCTCGTGATGCTCTTCGCCGATGAGCTTGTCAGCGCGGTGGCGGGCCTTGCACGCCTTGCAGTCGAGCAGCGGGTCGGAGAAGCTGGACACATGGCCGGTCGTGATCCACGTCTGCGGATTCATGATAATGGCCGCATCGAGACCGACGTTGTACGGGCTTTCCTGCACGAATTTCTTGAGCCACGCCTTTTTGACGTTGTTCTTGAACTCAACGCCGAGAGGGCCGTAGTCCCAGCTGTTGGCGAGGCCGCCGTAAATTTCGGAGCCTGCAAAGACAAAGCCGCGGTTTTTGCAAAGGGCAATGATCTTGTCCATGGACTTTTCGCTGTTTTTCATCATACTTCTCGTCCTCCTGACGTATATGATCAAGTTTATCCTATTATTATAATGAAAAAGCCCGCAAAGTCAACCGCGCGGCAAAAATTTGAAAGACCAGTTTTGTTTTTCCCGAAAATGTGGTATAATGCAGGAAGCAATTCGGAAAGGACATATCCATCTTGAAAGCAATCGGAAGAGTGATCCTATCGGCGATCCTTCTGGTCCTGACGGGCCTGATGATCGCGTTTGCAAAGGCCGCGCCCAGTGTGGTCTTTTCGTTCTACCCCGCCCTCTCCAGAAGCATCCTGTCGGCCATTTCCTCCGTGTCCGGGCTGATGCCCATCGCGCTGTGGGAGGTGCTGGCAGTCCTGCTGGCGCTGTGGTTTTTCTATACGCTCATCCGCGTGTTCACGGGACGCCGGAGCCTGCTTTGCTGGCTGTCCGGCGTTCTGCTGGGGCTCAGCACGGGCGTGTTCCTGTTCGTTGCCATCTGGGGCCTCGGGCACTTCGGCCCGTCGGTCGATCAGACGCTTGGCCTTGACGTGCGCGAATATTCCAAGCAGGAGCTGATCGCCGCAACGGCCTATTATGCCGCGCAGGCAAACGAATACGCCGAAAAGGTCGAGCGTGACGCAGAAAATCTGACCGTCTATCCGGCGTTTTCCACACTTTCCAAGCAGGCCCCCGGCGGCTACGCGGCGCTTGCGCAGCAGTATGATCCGTTCACGGACGGACTCGGGCCAGTAAAGCCGTTGGCTTCGTGGCGGCTGTTCAGCCAGACCGGCACGACGGGCATCTTTATCTGCTTCACGGCGGAGGCCTGCGTCAACCCGGATACGTATACCGCGTGGATCCCCTTTACCATGTGCCACGAGCTTGCCCACCGGCAGGCCGTCACAGCCGAGGACGACGCGAACTTCTGCGCCTATCTGGCCTGCATGGCCTCGGAAGACGACGATTTTCGCTACTCCGGCGCGTTCGGCGCGTATATCTACTGCCACAACGCCCTGTCGAAGATTGACAAGACCGCCGCCAGCCAGATCTGGAGCACCCTGTCAGACGGTGTCCTCGCCGACATCCGCGCGGCAAACGCACACTACGAGCAGTATGAGGGCAAGGTGCAGGACACAGCGCAGAAGGTCAACGACACCTATCTGAAGGCCTTCTCTGAGGAATCCGGCGTCCAGAGCTACGGCGAAGCCGCCGATCTGCTGATCGCGTGGTACCTGAAAAATAATGCTTGACAAACGCAGCGGGATCGAGTATAATAACCCCGCTGATGGACAGTTAGCTCAGCTGGTATGAGCACATGCTTGACGTGCATGGGGTCACAGGTTCGAGTCCTGTACTGTCCACCATAAAAAGCTCCGGAATCGCTTGATTTCGGAGCTTTTTCTTGTATTTTGCAGTCAAAAAGTTCGACCATATTTTTGAAGTCACGTTTTGACCCAAACCGTGACCCAAACCGCGATGTACGTCGGTGTACGAAACAGTACGAAATAGCACGAAAAGACCATTCCGCAGCGCATAAGACGTACATAAAATCAGTATTTTTTCACGAGAAAAGGGGGGGCGCGCCGGCCGCTTTGTCGGGCCCCCCCCCCCTCGTCCCTCCCCCGCGGGGGGGGGGGCGGCGGCGAGGGGAGGGCGGCGAGACCCCTCTATGCTTTGCGTCACACCACTTCCCGGCCGATCATTTGACCGATGGTGTCCGCAGCCTGCACGCGCATGCTGGGCGTGGAGTGGACGTAGGTGCTGAGCGTGAACCCCGCGCTGTAATGTCCGAGCATTTCGGAGAGTGTCCGCACGTCAACGCCGTTTTTGAGTGCCAAGGTCGCGAATGTGTGTCTCCTGTCATGAAATCTCACATGTTCTGCGCCGATGGCTTCCAGAATCCGGTCATGCATGGCGCGGAAGGATGCCGGGTCGAGCATTTCTCCGGTTTTCGGGGACGGGAACATATAGGGATTATCCGGGTGCTTTTCGTGTTCTTCCACCAGAATCTGCACGGTGCTCTCCGGGAGCGTCAGCAGGCGCAGGGAGTTTTTCGTTTTTGGCTGGCTGACAACAAGCTGATGGTCGATGCGGCAGACGCTTTTGGTAACGGAAAGTGTTCGGTCCTTCACGTTCAGATCTTTCCAGAGCAGGGCCAGCAGTTCTCCCCGGCGCAGGCCGCTGGTCAGTTCCAGATAGAGCGGTGCAAACACACCGCTCTGCTTCGCTTCGTACAGATATGGCCCGATCAGTTCTTCCGGCAGCACTTTCATCTCTTTCCGTACCGTTTTCGGGGCTTTGCAGTTTGCTGCCGGATTGCTCAGAATGAGCTTTTCTGCGACGGCCTGATCGAGACTTTTCCGCAGGATTCCGAGGATACCCTGCACAATGCGTGGGCTGAGCGTCGTTTCTTTCAGCGGAATGTGGCTGTAGTAGTGATTTCTGCCGTGCTCACTCATCTCGTTGATCGCGCGCTGAATTTGAATGGTGCTCAGCTTTTCCAGCGGGCAGTCACCCAGCGCGGGAAAGAGATGGTTTTCCATGCAGTTGCGGTAGAACTGCTTCGTATTCGGGCGGATCTGCGGCTTGATAAAAACCTCGTACCACAACGTCACCCATGTCTGCACGGTGTACTGCCCTGTGCGGGTCGGGTCAAGCTTCTGGCTTTCTTCGATCGCTGTTTTCAGCTTTTCCTTGACTTCTGCCTGCGTTTTCCCGAGAACATTTTTCGTGATGACCTTTCCGTCCTTGTCATACCCGGCGGTATATCGGCCCTCCCAGCGTCCGTCCTTCCGTTTGCGGATACTGCCTTCGCCGTTGGCTCGCTTTTTGCTCATGTAAATTCCTCCTTTTCCGGTAGCTCACACAACTACCACAAACACAGTGAAATAGCGAGTACTTTTTGCGCTCAGGCACATTTTTGTTCTGTGGACTGCCGGTCCAGCCAGCCGAGGAAGTTTTCCCGCGAGACAACGATGCGTCTGCCGATTTGGAAAGCCGGGAAATCCACGCTGTGGGCGAGCTTGTAGGCTCCGGCTCTGGAAATGCCAAGGACGGCAGCAACATCTGTCATGTTCATCATCAGGGGCAATTCTTCCAGCGAGTGATACTGTTTCTGGTTCATATAGCTTCCTTTCTCCCATTCAGGGAATCAAAATTAGTTTTTGAATGGCCGAGAAGAATTGTCCAATCAGAAATCTATGTACTTGTAAAATTGCAGCAAGAGAGTTAACATTCGACAAACCGTTTGAGGAGGATTGCCGATGTTAATTGCCTGTTTTTCCGTGATGATTCAACTACTGCTCTTGCTGATTCGTATTGCGATGAAACTGAGATTATCCATTCCGCTGGTGTACCTGGTGCTGATGCTCACAGCGTTTCGACCGTGGTATCGTGTGCACGCGACACTGGCGGATGGAATATTTCTGGTGATGTTGGGCTGCGTGATGCTGTCATGGATCATCTCCTTCGTTCGATTTGTAAGGCGAGGGCTGGCTTGATGCCAGCCCTCTTTTTTTGCACCGCACGGTGGGCAGACGCGGCGTTTGTGTGGTGCAGACCTGCACGGATGCGTGGTCGGCCCATAAAACCGCACACGTCGGCACGACGCGCCTTACCGCTGCCGTGTGTCAGACACACGCTGTGGCTGCTGTTCAACACGGTCGATATCCCGTTGCATGATGGCTGCCGTTTCCGAGATTTCCTTGCATTGCTTGAGCTTCCAGCGCTCCTGCCGGATCTGCTGATTGACTTGCGCAAGCTGCTCATAGAGATCCGCTTTTTCTGCCAGCAAGGCTTCGCGTGGAATGCCGCAAGTATCCAGGACCTCTTTTGCATCGTCATATTCTGCTTTTCTCGGTTCAAATCCGGCGAAGGCAGCTTCTGCTGCCAGCGCGTCAAAGAGCTTCTTTCGCTTTTTCTTGCGCACATTCAGAATCGTGCGCTGCTTGGCAAGCTGTGTGACCTCATTCTCTGCCTGCTGCAAGCAGGCGGTCAGATCATCTGCCGTGGTGATATTGTTCTCTTGCAGGAACTTCAGACGCGCTTTGTAAACATCAGCCTTCATGATCTCTTTTCGCAGGTGCGGCGTCATACGTGGTGGATACTGCCGTTTTTCAATTCGACCGAGCAAATAGCAGTAGTGATAATACAGCGCAAGGAATCCTGTGTACTTTGGATGTGGGCGGTATGGCTGCGGCTTTGGCTTCGGCGTGAAGGCAGGTTTCCTTCCGGCTTCAATTTGCTCCAGATTGCCCAGAATGGTCTGCTCGATACGTTCTTCCGAGAAATCAGGATTTCTGCGTTCCGGACACATGAAATGTTCCTGCCCGCGTAACCGAAATCCAAGGCGTTTGCCGTGATGGATCTCATAGCCCCTATGCTCCATGAGCATAAAGAAGTGTCCGAGATCGTTGGCGTCCTCGATGGCATCGCGCAGGTCCGCTTCGAGCATAGAGCGGAACGTCGGCTGGCCCTTTTTCTGACGCAGCCACTCCGCATAGCTGACGGCTTTCTTTTCATCATTTTCCAAAACGATGCTCAAACCATGCGCTTTGCACAGCTGGTCTGAAACGCCGCGAATCTGCCTGTAGTAATTCTCACAGGTGCTGTGATACATTTTCCCGGTGACGGCATTGACCGAGTTGAACACAATATGCGAGTGAATATGTGCTTTGTCCACATGGGTCGCAATGACAGCTTCATATCCCGGCAAATGCTCGGCTGCGAATTGCTTGGCGATCTCATGTGCCAGCTCCGGCGTGATCTCGTCCGGCTTGAAAGACTGAATGATGTGATAGCACTGCCGTCCGGCGGTTTTGCCAAGGGCGCGCTTTGTGTCCATCATCTGTTGCGCGGCATGACCGGGATCGCAGCGGACATAATCGGTCAGCAGGTTTTCATCTGTTTTAACAGGATTCGTGATGTAATCAATCGCCTGCCGTAAGCCGCCGTTCCGGTATAGAATTTTTGTAACCGCCATTACTGTTTTGCAACCTGATAGAGTAGACCGTAGACCTCGTCCAGCATTCGTAACGCTCGTGTGGTTTCTTCCCGAGTGGCAAATCCGGCGTTTGCTTTGCGGGCGATCTGGTTGATGTTGTTGCCGATCTGATGGATTTCAGTGCGCAGCGCTTCCATCTCTGCGGATGGTCTGGGTTTGAGATCATATCCGTTCAGCAGCCTGCGCAGGTATGCGGTTCGTGTCAGGCCGCAGGCTTTGGCATTCGTGATCAGCTTTTGGGCTTCATCGGCGTTCAGTCGCAGACAGATCTTGTATGGTTCTTCGTTCATCGAGTCTCCTTTCCACCGCCGGTGGGCGGCATATTGGGGTCTGGGTTCTCCCTGCAAGTGCCGGTTTGATATCAAACGGCGATGCTTGCGCTTTTCTTGCGAAGCAAGAAAAGTCTAAAGCGTAGTCTGATTCTGCACCGCCCAGAAGAAATCTTTGATTATCTTTTTCACTCAATACATGAAACCAAGAGTTTCTGCACCTCGGATTCCATAGTCGCTACATTAGTCGCTATGAAAATTTGAAATTCGGATTTTTGCCTTTTGTAGTCGCTACAATAGTCGCTACGGCAGCGATTCAGGCGGCATTGCCCGGCAGCAGGAGATTTCTGGCGGCGGTTTTCATTTCATTTGCTTTTTCCACGCGCAGATTTTCGCCGCCAAACAGAATCGGGGCGCAGATCTCCAAGATCCTGTCATAGATACGGGCATGTGAAAGATCGTCTGGGTGCTTGAGCGCATCCAGCGTCAGATTTGTTGTGACGATCAACGGTTTGCGGCTTCGGTATCTGGCGTCGATCACGGCGAAGACTTGTTCTAATGCATATTCTGTTCCTCGCTCTGCACCAAGATCATCCAAAATCAGAAGATCATAGGCATTCAGACTGGCAAGAAAGTCAGCACGATCAGCGCCGAACAGTCCCGTCATACGATTCAAAATTGTCGGGAAATTTGTCATCAGAACCGGCACGTCCTGCTCCAGCAGTGCGTTTGCAATGCACCCGGCAAGAAAGGATTTTCCGGTTCCCACATCGCCAAACAGGAGCAGTCCAATATTTTTCCGTGCCGCATCCTCCCAATGTTCCACATAGCGCTTGGCTTTGGCAGTCAGCCCTGGCGTTTTTCCGTTATCGTTGGCAAACGTGCAATCGTAGAGGCGGCGATCCTGTAACCCATGTGCTTTTCGACGCTGAATGCGTTCCAGACGCTCCCGTTTTTCTTCTGCCGCTTTGCGCTGTTTTTCCGCAGCACTCTGGCAGGGGCACAGGCAGCGTGGTCGGAGAAATCCTGTGCCGCCGGGAGCAGGAATGACCGTTTGCCGCAAGCCATGACAGGTCTTGCAGTGCAGCAATCCATCAGCGGGATCGAGATACTCATCATCTCGCTGTATCTGCGCAGCTGCATTTGCCGTCAAAAACACACGGACTTCTTCTGTAATTGGCATCATACGACATCTTCCTCCTTTACTTTGTAAGTTCGGATATTTGTCCGCGCGCACTTCTGTTCTCTAATCTCTTTATCTCTATTCTCTGGTGGACAAATGTCCGCTTTTGAGTTAGACAGGAGCTTCTGTGCTTGTAAACGCAGCCGTTCCCGGCGTTTTCGCTCTGCTTCGGTGGAGGATCGCCCGACCAGCAGCTGAATATCCGGCATATAGTACGCACCATCGGTCAGCAGCTCGACAAAGCCGAGCTTTAGGAAGATTTGCAGCGCGCGTTCTACGGTTCCGATCTGATGGCGGGTAAACGTTGCGATGGTCTGCGGCGTGTGCGGCAGATTTTCATGCAGCAGGAGAACTCCGTTGTGCTTGAGTGACATCAGATACATTTTGAGCAGCAAATTGGAATACAGAATTCCGTCCGGCATCGTTTCCAGAACAACCATCCGCTCACTGCTGAAGAAATTTTCCTTGAGCTTCATGTAGTAATATTTTTTGTTTTCTGACATAAACCCTCCATTCTTTTGAAATTGTTTCCGCCGTATTTGCAGCTCGCGCCCCGGCGATGGGGAACAGCGCGGACAGAGCCTGGCAGCTCTCACAGCTCGCGGAAGGGGTCTTGACTGCTTTCAACCCCAGCCACGGCAGCCTGTCTTACGTGCAGGCCGGACATTGTGTGTCCAAGCAAATTGGGCAGCATGATGCAGCCTGCTAGGGCTGCCCACGGTGCGTTTCTCGCTCGCTCGTCCTGCTTCGACGAGGTCGTCGCGCACAGCGCGTGCTTTTCCGCTCTGCGGTGTTGCCCGCATTGCTGATATAAAGTTGCCAAAGTGCATCGAGAAGATTTGTCCCTCTACTATCCCTCCCGAAAAAACGACGGGGTGAATAACAAAAACGGAGAAAAAGCTGCACAAATTATCTGGATATTTTTGTAATTACATAGAGACTTCATTTCATTATGGTTCTTCAATACAATTCAAAAGGTATAAAAAGTGCCATACCGTATGCGAAAAAGCAAACGGTATGGCGTGAAAAATGCTTCTATATATTTTGACTAATTTGTGAGAAAAGAATTATGACTCTGGCTTTCAGCCATTTTCCCACTCGTCCCAGGCTTCGTCCTCGTCATCATACCAGTCGGGATTATCCTCATAGAGATCCTCTGGACTGTCATAATCTTCCCGGACGCTGCCGGAACTGCCGGAGTGGAACGTTGTGGGGATATCTGGCTTTACGACCGGCACAAGCAGCGCATTGCCGTTCCAATAGCCATCGATTTTCTGCGTTTCGATCACCTTGCCGTCCTGACAGACGGCGGTGAAGATCGGTGTTCGGCTGCTGGTGTACCAGTAATAGGTCATTTGCTTGAACGTTCCGTCCTTTTTATATGCCCAGCCGGATTTCGCCATGCCATGCGTGCCAAGCGTGCGCGTGGCATCAATGCTGCTCTCTGGCATCCCGATATATGGGATGCCCGCGTCTTTCTCCGCCTGAAGCGCGGCTTCGCGTTCTTCCTGCTGGCGCAGCTGTTTTGCTTCTTCCTCCAGACGTGCCTGCTCTGCCCGCTGTTCTTCCTGCTCGCGTTTCTCCTGCTCTGCGGCCTGCTGCGCGGCGATCTGTTGGCGGTTCACCTCGGCAGTTCTCTTGAGCGGCGGCAGGGCAAATACGAAAAATGCGACGGCAGCAACGCCCGCTGCCAACCAGCCCCAAGGAATTCGGCGTTTTGGCTTCTTCGGTTCGTCCCGCACCGGCAGCGGCGGAAGCGTAAACGTCGGTGCTTCCGGAACCGGTTCGACTTCAAACAAAGCAGTCTTATCCGGCACAGTCTGCACCGCAGGCGGTTCTACTGGTACGGGCGGCATCGGGGTCGCAGCTTTTTCGTTCTTTGCTGGCTCGATGGGCGGGGTTTTCTTCTCTGGAAATGCCGTTTGCTCAGATTTCCGGAGCACAAACTTCGCCTTTCCCGGCGGATACGGCGCATCCTGCGCGCTGCAAACAAAAACGTCCGTCACGCGGCCAGTTTTCTCCGCATTCCGGTTTCCAACCGGAACGACCACAAAATCACCGACTGCAAGCGGCAAGCCGCCTGTCAGATAGGCGTATGGACTTCCGCCGTCCTTGAACTGCACCTTACAGAACTGGTAATATCCGCCGCTATTGCCCACAGGCTCAGTCTTTTTATAATAATCCGTCCAAGGCTCGGATTCTTCCTCCGGTTCTTCGTCCTCGTCGTCTTCCTCTGGTTCTTCCGGCTCATCCGGCAAGCGAACTGACGCCCAGTACGGTTCAATCTTCTCGGCAAAATCAATTTTCGGCGTACTATCGCTGCTGAAATAATTGTAGAGTCGGCTCGTATCGTCCAAAAGCTCCTGCAAATCATCATCTTTCCCGACGCGGCGTTCCGGCGGTAGATTGTCGAGTAGATTTCTCCAGAACGAACCGAGACGTTTCTCGGAAATCTCACCGATTTCCGCAAACAGAACCTGCTTTGTGCAAAGCGCCTGATAGACACTCTCGCCCAGCGTCGGATGAAACCGCTGCCAGAACGCGCGCAAAAGATAACGCATACTCTCATCGACCTTCTGCGTTTGAAGCGCGGTGGAGATCACATACAGGGCCAAGTGCATCGTGCGGATGGCCTGATCCTCACGCTCCCCCTCCAGATGCGCAAGGTCGCGATACATCCAGTTAATGAGGTCAGAGACATGATCCGCAAAGTCCGCTGCAATTTGTGCACGCTTCTGCTCGGCAGCAGCATTGGCACGTCTGCGCTTTTCTTGCGCTTCGATTTCATCACCGTAAGCATACTGGTACCACCGCTGCCACTCGGCACCCTTCAGCTTGCCGTCGCCATTCTTGTCAAATCGCTTCTGCGAGCCGTAGAGCATGAGCTGCACCTCCTGACTTCTCGCTTTGTAATTCCAGTGTAGCACATTCCCCGTTCAATACAAGGGACTTTTCCATAAAAATATGCCGTAAGAAGGCAAAACGATTCCCTAGCAAAAATATAATGTTGATTTAGACTTGCCATCAATAAAATGGCATGGTAAAATTGCACTAAGTTTCTATAAAGCAGACAAACTTTTTTGGAATATTATCCATCTGGTGTTTGAGGTGTAAGGTATGAGTTTCTTTTCATTCTTCAAAAAGAAGTCCACTAATACTGGGGGATCTTCGCAAAACATCCCTGCTAACCTTGAGACAGCTAGTAATATAGAAAATGTTGAAAGTAGCTCTATTGGGAGTCAGACTGTTGAAAGCGCGTTGATCTACGAAGAAGTGACCTCAGCTTTAGAGACATCTCAAGTTGTAGAAACTACTCCAGAAAAATCTGTTTTTGAAAAATACCTTTTGCAATTTCAATATGATCCGGAAACAGAACTCGCCTTTATTTATCAAGAGGGAGAAACCGAACTGTTTCAAAGTGTATTGCTAATTGCAAAGTATGCGTTACGACATATTCGCATTCCAAGTCTATTTGCTGAAGATAGTGATTTTGTCTACTTTACCGTATTTGATTGCGAACAGTACGACTATATTGGACTAATGGATTATGCATTGCGTTATTGTAAGGTCCATTCTTATTTAACATTTTACGAGGAACCAGCTAAAAATATTGCTAGAGATTTGAAGCAGTACGGATTAAAGATTCTCGGCGCACGGCCAGATAGACCTGCATATATCCAAATTCGGAACCATGCAAATGTTACAGATTCGAGCTTTTTAGAATGCATGGGAGAAAAGCTTTTACAATTACTTGACGATATTGATATGCACATCAATACATATCGCACAGCCCACTGCATTGGAAACTTGGACCTGTATAAGGAAACACTTCGCTCAATTCTTGAATCGCTTGATATTGACCAGTCGTTATACGTTCGTTGGAAAAGAGAATACGAGATGTATTCACTAGTCAAGATATATTATCCTGATGTGGTTTTTCAATATCATAGTCAGTGGTTGGAACGTCAAAGCTTAGATGCTTATGTGCCATCCATAAAAGTTGGTTTTGAATATCAAGGACAGCAGCATTACGAAAGCGTTGAGTTCTTCGGCGGACCGGAGGCATTAGAACATCGGATGGAAAACGATGCTCTCAAAAAGAAAAAGTGCAAGCAAAATGGGGTGGTATTAGTTGAATGGATATACACAGAGCAGATCAATTCCGCAATCCTTCGGGATAAACTGAGTAAAGTCCATTTCGTACTTCCAGAAAAACCATCTGACTTATTTAGGAAAAATGACATTGAAAATACTGCGATTGACAGCGCAGCAATCAATCTGGATAGGAACCAGGATCCCAAGGAGTTATTTCATAAAGCACTTGAACTTCGTAATAGAGAAGCAATATATGCATCTTTTCAAAAACTTGTACGAAAAAGTCCCAAAACCGTAACAAAGTACTGGGAACGGCTCATCACACAGTATGCAGATGAACGTCTCGCACCAGACAGTGTCTCAGATAATAACGATCCATATGGTGCTGACCTGCTACATATCATTGCAAGAAGTAAAATCCTTACAGAATACTATCTTTGCCGCAGCGATGTGCGTAATAATTACTATACTCGAAAAGTCATTATATACCTGATAAAAGATGGCTGCGATTCTGATACGATAGCTTCATACTTAGAGCGAATGCGTAAACAGGTTGTAAAACGCGGAGAAACACGTAGCGAGTATAACCGTTGGATCAAATGTTTATATGGAGAGGCGGCGGATTATGGGATTGAAGAACAGAAGATACAAGAAATACTGCTGAAAATCGGAATCAAGCGAAAAAACTGACGAGTATGCTTCCTCGTTTCCACTTACGCTGAGCGGGAGGAGCCCGTGAGGTCATCAACATCGAAAAAACTTAATGCTGAAAGTGCACAGAATGTGGCAAGAAAGCATCTATAGAAGAAAATTGATGAGATTGTGGCGGAGATTGAGATAGAAAGGAGTTAAGAAAATGACTATCTTAGAGATTAAACAAGCCCGTTACAAAAGCGGCTCGTGAAGCAGGTGAATATCCTTATTATGGTGCTAATGGGATTCAAGACTATGTATCTGATTATATATTCAACGGGACATTTGTTTTAGTTGGCGAAGATGGTAGTGTCGTTACTTCTAGCGGTACACCGGATGTTACTTGGGAGGCAGGAAAAATATAGGAGAAATAATCACGCGCATATCATCGCAGAGATTGACGGCGTGCTTCTTCGCTATCTCTTTCATTATTTGCAGACAGTCAATGTTACGCCTTTAATTCAGGGGAGCATTCCCAAATTGACCGGCGGTGATTTCCGCGCAATTCGCATTCCCCTCCAGCCACTGTCGGTGCAGCAGGAAGTTGTCCGCATCTTGGACAGCTTCACAAAACTTACGACGTGGCAGAAACAGTATGAACATTATCAGGATAAGCTTTTGACGTTTAACGAAATGGAGAAATAATATGGACGTTCAAGAATTACATAGAAGTTGGCAGTATTTTCTTAGTATTGAAAAAGATTTAGATGAAACCACTCGATATATTGAGCCAGTGGGACAATCTAATACATACTCTTTTGAGTTTTATAAAATCATCACGTTAGGATGCTCTGAAATTGAAGCTGCATTTAAGATGATATGTAAAGTTATCGATGTAAACTCAACATGCGGGAATATGGGAGAATATAAGAAAATGATTCTTACCCAGTATCCTAAAATATGTGCAGCAGAAGTGCGTGTTCCCCGCTGGGGTGGAAAAACTATTCGCCCTTTTGAAAATTGGGACAAAGATAGACTTAAATGGTGGGATAGCCACCAAGATGTAAAGCACAGCCGTTTCGAGTCAATTCAATCAGCCACATATGAAAACGCTGTTTATACATTAGCAGGACTTTATATATTACTTCTCTATTTATACAAAATTACAGGAAATGAGTGTCCATATGGTGTGTCCAAATGTTTCTTTAGTGAATACTGCTATGCTCCACTCTTTTGTAATAGGCCGTCTGAATTGCCGGATTTTTCCGAATAAACGGTAAAAACAATAAGTTCCCAATTCAACATCATCTCCGCCGCGGCCGAGAGCACGGTCGTGGCCGAGTACACGCCGGATACCTGCCGGTCGGACAGCTATCAGAGCGAGGCGGCGCTGGAGCAGGAGTTTCTGCGGCTTTTGTGTGCGCAGGGGTATGAATATCTGGAGATCCACGACGAAGCCGCACTCATCGCCAACCTCCGCCGCCAGCTGGAACTCCTGAACGACTACGCTTTCTCGGACAGCGAGTGGACGCGCTTTTTTAAGGACTGCATCGCGGGCGCGAACGACGGCATTCTGGAAAAGACGCGCCGGATTCAGCTCGATCATGTGCAGGTACTGCGGCAGGACAGCGGCGCGTCCAAAAACATCTACCTGCTGGACAAAAAGCACATCCACAACAACCGTTTGCAGGTGCTCCACCAGTACGAGGAGACTGCGGGCAGTCACGACACGCGCTACGACGTGACCGTCCTCGTCAACGGTCTGCCGCTGGTACATATCGAACTCAAGCGGCGCGGCGTGGCCATCCGCGAGGCGTTCAATCAGATCAAGCGCTACCAGCGCGACAGCTTCTGGGCAGCAAGCGGCCTTTTTGAATACGTCCAGATTTTCGTCATCTCCAACGGCACACACACGAAATACTATTCCAACACCACCCGCAGCAACCACATCAAAGAGCAGGGCGAGGGACGGAACAAAACCAAAAAGACCAGCAACAGCTTTGAGTTCACCTCCTTCTGGGCGGATGGGAACAACAAAGTCATTGCCGATCTGGTAGACTTCACAAAGACATTTTTCGCCAAGCATACGCTTTTAAGCATCCTGACGCGCTACTGCGTGTTTACGTCGGAAAATCTGCTGCTCGTCATGCGCCCGTATCAGATCGCGGCGACGGAGCGGATTTTGAACCGCATCGAGGTATCCACGACCTACAGGCAGTACGGCGGCATCGAGGCGGGCGGCTACATCTGGCACACGACGGGAAGCGGCAAGACGCTCACGTCGTTCAAGACCGCACAGCTGGCGTCGAAGCTGCCGTATATCGACAAGGTGCTGTTCGTCGTAGACCGCAAAGACCTGGATTATCAGACGATGAAGGAATACGACCGCTTTGAAAAGGGCGCGGCGAACAGCAACACCAGCACCGCCGTTTTACAGCGGCAGATGGAAGACCCGGACGCGCGGATCATCATCACGACGATCCAGAAGCTTGATATTTTTGTGCGCAAAAACAAAGGCCACGCGGCCTTCCGGCAGCATTTTGTCATCATTTTCGACGAATGTCACCGCAGCCAGTTCGGAGATATGCACCAAGCCATTACGAAGGCATTCAAGAACTATCACCTGTTCGGCTTCACCGGCACACCGATCTTCTCCGTCAACGCAGGAACCGGCAAAAATCCGGATCTTCGCACCACGCAGCAGGCGTTTGGCGACAAGCTCCACACCTACACGATCGTGGACGCGATCAACGACGGGAACGTCCTGCCATTCCGTATCGACTATGTGAACACGGTCAAAGAAAAGGACGATGTGAAGGACTCACAGGTTCGTGCCATCGACATTGAAAAGGCGATGGGCGCGCCGGAGCGCATCCGCGAGATCGTCCGCTACACGCTGGAGCATTTTGACCAGAAAACGAAACGCAACAGCTTTTATACCCTCAAGGGTCAGCGTATGGCGGGCTTCAACTCCATCTTTGCCGTCAGCTCTATCCCGATGGCAATGAAATACTACACGGAGTTCAAGCGTCAGCTTACCGAGCAGCACCGCGATCTGACCATTGCGACGATCTTCAGCTTTGCTCCGAATGAGGACGACCCGGAAGACGCGCTGCCGGAGGAAGGCTTTGAGACGGACGCACTGGACAAGACCGCGCGCGATTTTCTGGATGCCGCCATTCAGGACTATAACCAGACGTTCCACGTCAATTTTGACACGTCGGCGGACAAGTTCCAGAACTACTACAAAGACCTGTCCCAGCGCGTCAAGGCGCGGGAGGTCGATCTGCTCATCGTGGTCAATATGTTCCTGACAGGCTTTGACGCGACGACGCTCAACACGCTCTGGGTGGAAAAAAATCTCAAGATGCACGGCCTCATTCAGGCGTTTTCCCGGACGAACCGGATTTTGAACTCCGTTAAAACCTACGGCAATATCGTCTGCTTCCGCAACCTGCAAAAAGCCACCGACGACGCGATCGCGCTTTTTGGCGACCGCGAGGCCAGCGGCGTTGTGCTGCTCAAGGGCTATGATGCGTATTATGACGGCTATGAGGAAAACGGGAAAGCCGTTCCCGGTTACCGCGATTTGATCGACGAGCTATCGGGCGAGTTTCCGCTCGGGCAGCCAATCATTGGCGAGCAGAAGCAAAAGGATTTCATCAAGCTCTATGGCAATATCCTGCGGCTCAAAAATATCTTAAGCGCGTTTGACCAGTTTGCCGGGCATGAACTTCTCCCGGAGCGGGATTTTCAGGATTACCAGAGCGTGTATCTCGATCTTTATCAGGCGTATCGCCCGAAAACGGATGGAGACAAAGAAAACATCAACGACGATATTACCTTCGAGATTGAACTTATCCGGCAGGTGGAGATCAACATCGACTACATTCTGATGCTGGTCATGAAGTACCATGAATCGAACTGCAAGGACAAAAGCATCCTGGGAACCATCGACCGGGCGATTGACTCCAGCATCCAGCGGCTTGCGCAGTTTTTTGAAAAATATTTCGGAATTTAGTGGGTTCACGCCGACTTGCATTCCAGTACACTTTGGGGTATACTGCAAATAGAAAGGCCAAAAGGGGAGGTGTCAATATGTGTACGCGCAATCAAGCGCTTGAGATTTTGAAAAGCGTCTATCACGCCTGTGATCCAATTCTAGGGCACAGCATCCACGATGCAATTTTGTACGGATCCTATGCCCGCGGCGATTTTACCGCGGAGTCGGATATTGACATTCTTCTGACCGCAGATTTGACGCAGGAACAGATCGCGTCGCAGCGGCGTGCGGTTTCTGGAGTAGCAAGCACACTCAGCCTTGACCACGACATCACGGTTTCTGTCCATGTTGTGCCGCTGGCACAGTTCCGGCGGTATGCGGATTTCCTTCCGTTCTATCAGAACGTGTTGAAAGAGGGCATTCGCTATGCTTCCTGAACAAGCTATTGAAATCTCCAAGGTTCGCTTTGACCACGCAAAGGAATGTCTGCGGGACGCAAAGCTGCTGCTTGCAGGCGAAAGCTACCGCAGTGCGGCAAACCGCGCATACTATGCGATTTTCCACGCGATGCGCGCCGTTCTTGCTCTTGATGGCGTAGATATGAAGCACCACAGCGGAATCATTTCCGAGTTCCGGAAACGGTATATCAAAACCGGCGTGTTTGACGCCAGCCTGTCCGGGCTGATCTCCGAGCTTTCTGACGTCCGCGAGAGCAGCGATTACAACGATTTCTTCATCGTTTCCAAGGTGGACACCGCCGAGCAGGTGCAGTCGGCAGGGACGTTTTTGGAGGCGGTAGAAACCTATCTGCGGACAAAATATTGAGTCTGTACGTCACCTGACCCAAACCGTGACCCAGACTGGGCAAAAACTCGATGGACGCAATAGATAAATTCCCATAAATACAGAATTTTTTCATCTAAAATATGTGCATATTATAATTGAAATACAGAAAAATACGAACGGATGGCTCTTGACGTGCATGGGGTCACAGGTTCGAGTCCTGTACTGTCCACCATCAAGCTGAACCAAAAAAGATATCAGCGCGAAAAGCCCAGAAGTTTCAACTGTTTCACCCCATAGGTACACAATGTGTCATAGGGGTACAGTTGGTACGGGCAAAAGCAAGACGCAAGCTCATGCATTTGAGTTTGCGTCTTGCTTTTTTACATAAGGATAGAGCGTGACAGGAGCAATGTCGACGGCCGGAGTTTTTAGGCATCGACTGATAAAATGCTGCGTTTTCAAGGCTTTGCGCGTTTTCACCGAGTTTGCTGCAAATTACCGAACTTTCACAAAAGCCTTGAAAACACTGAACAAAACGGCTTTTTCGGATTTGTGGGCGATAGTAGTCAAACAGTAGTCAAGCCTTTGCCGCTGAAGCGGGATCGTCACGATCAAACATCATTGGCAGTAAAAATATGCTGTTGATGGGAAAGGTGGAGGCAACGTGATTTGCACAGATATTAGACCATAGAAAAAACCTTCTGCGGCAACGTTTTTTACAGCGGAGAACTTTTTAATACGAAAAATCGACAGGAAGTATTGAATAACGATAATAGCGTATGAAGCGCCCAGTCAGAACCCGAAGCTGACTGGGCGCTTCGTATTTGAAAGGAAAAGCCGACAATGGTTCTCCGATGCACTATGCAAAAGTACGGTATGCTGATCACTCTAATGTGATTTTTCCGTGTTCTTTCTCGTATTCCGCAATAAATTTTAGCATGAGCTGAATGATCTGTGCATTGGCTGAGCGCCCTTCAAATCCGCATACATAACGAAACTTCGCTAAAATATCGCCATCAACGCGCAACCCAAAGTGTTTTTCATTTGGCTTATCCATGTAATCGCCTCTCACTAAAAGTTATTATGGACTTATAATAACTTTTAATCTTGCTTAAAATCCAAAATAGAGTTATTATAGAGCTGAAATAACTCTAGTAATTTAAGCGAGGTGAACACAGAAGCGTATTCTTAAACGGCAGGGTTAACAACTGACTTACAATCTATCTTATCCGAAATAGATTGGAGGTCTAAAAATGGAATATGGTTATGCACGTGTATCGACAAAAGAGCAGAATGCGGAACGCCAACTAATCGCGCTGACTGCATTCGGAGTCGCGGCAGATGCGATTTTTGTGGATAAACAGTCAGGAAAGGATTTTGAGCGAACGCAGTATCGGAAACTGATACGCAAACTGAAAGACGGCGATACGCTTGTTATCAAGAGTATCGACCGTCTTGGAAGAAATTATGAAGAAATTTTGGAGCAATGGCGTTTGATTACCAAGGAAAAGCGCGCCGCCATCGTGGTGCTGGATATGCCGCTGCTGGACACCCGGCAGAGCCGCGATCTGACCGGTACGCTGATCGCGGACATCGTCTTGCAGCTTCTAAGTTACGTCGCGCAGACGGAACGCGAGTTCATCCGGCAGCGGCAGGCCGAGGGCATCGCGGCGGCAAAAGCGCGGGGCGTTCAGTTCGGACGCAAGCCCATGCAGAAACCTGAAAATTTTATAACCCTTCGGAAAAAATGGGAAAGCGGTGAAATATCAGCAAGGCAGGCCGCTGCACAATTAAAAATCACCCATAGAACCTTTCTTCTGTGGGTGAGGGAAACGCCGGATACGTAAGTACAGATTGTTAACCATGGATTCACTATTACTTTGCGTAACTTGATAGCAATTCTATGTTAGCATTTTCAACTAGATATTGCAAGAGCATTTCCAATATTTTGTGGTTAAAAAGTTGTACGATTGAAGCCAGAAAAGACTCAACAGAATAGGAAGGGAAAGCTATGAAAATTCGGAAAAGACTGATTTGCTTTCTTGCTGTGCTTGGGATCATGCTCGGCATGCTCGCGGGCTCCGCGTCAGCCGTAAATGGAACGCAGTTCAGCGATGTCAAGGAAACGGACTGGTTTTTTCAATCAGTCCAGTATGTCTGTGCCCATGGCATTATGAATGGCAGCGGCGGAAATTCCTTCGCTCCGCAGGATAAAACAACGCGCGGTATGATCGTGACGATGCTGTACCGGTACGATGGTTCCCCTGCCGTCTCTGCGCAATGCCCGTTTCAGGATGTAGCGGCAGACAAGTATTATCGAAAGGCGATCATCTGGGCGGTGGAAAATCAAATCGTTGGCGGCCTTGGCGGCGATCGCTTCGGTCCGGACGAACCCGTTACGCGCGAACAGCTGGCGGCAATTTTGTACCGGTATGCAAACTATAAAGGATATGACACACAGCGGTCTGTGGAACTCGCAAAATTTGCCGACAGAAATGATGTTGGCAGCTATGCGGTGAATGCGGTGAAATGGGCAGTTGCAGACGGCCTTTTATCGGGTGTTTCCGCGACCGAGCTTCAGCCGAAAGGCTTTGCGATCCGTGCGCAGGTCGCCGCCATTTTGATGCGGTTCTGTGAGGGAACGGCAAGCGGAAATTCCTCCGCAGCGTCTGATGAGAAAGGGCAGGAGAATACCAAGCCTGCCGGATCGAGCGGCAGCACCGAGCCCGGGGACAAGGCAGACTCTGGTGAAAGCACGGAAAAACCGGATGTGCCGGCGCAGAGCGGATTTGGATTGTCGGTCGAGAGCGTGAAAGCATCAGCCGGAGATAAGCTGGTAACAGTCCGGATCTCGGTCAAGGACAATCCTGGTATCCTTGGCATGCGCTTCAGCGTTTCCTATGACGAGTCGGTGCTGACGCTGACGGGCGCGTTAAACGGCGATGCCGTCAGCAGGATACTTACACTGACGAAGGCAAAGACGCTCTGCAGCGGATGCAATTTTGTCTGGGACGGAATTGAAATTGACGCAGAGGATGTCAAAGACGGCACTGTCCTGGAGTTGCAGTTCCGGGTTTCTGATTCGGCAGCGGCTGGAAACTATCCGATCACGATCCGCTATAATAGCGGCGATATCGTAGACAATGATTTGCAAAAGCTATCTCCCTATATTCAAAACGGCTATATTTCAATCAAATAAAAAAGAGAGGAATGAAAGCAATGAAGAAGAATTTGAAAAGGGTGATCTCTGCGCTGCTCGTTCTTGTGATGATGGTTTCCCTGCTGCCGGCAAGTGTGTTTGCGGCCGAGGAAACGAAAAACGCGACGATCAGCGTGGAAAGCGTCAGTGCGGCACCGGGTGCGACGGTCGATGTGCAGATCAGCATAAAAGACAACCCCGGCATCTTGGGCGCACGGCTGTCAGTAACATTTGATGACGGACTGACGCTCGTGGGTGCGTCAAACGGAGACGCATTCTCCGTATTGACGATGACAAAGCCAGGCAAACTCGTCTCGCCGTGCAAGTTCGTCTGGGACGGACAGGATCTCACGGGCGAGGATATCAAAGACGGCGTCATTCTGACGCTTACGTTTGCGGTCGCACCGGATGCCGTATCCGGAGTCACGCAGAATATCCACATTTCCTACAACTACGGCGACTTTGTAGATGCAAATCTGAAAAAGCTGGTCATCGACATGGTGGACGGCGGTGTTGCGGTCGCTGATTATGTACCCGGCGACACGAATAAGGATCAGGAAGTAACTCCGGCTGATATTATCATGCTGCGCAGATATCTGGCGGGCGGCTATGATCTGGATATCAATGTTGCGGCCGGCGATGTCAACGCAGACGAGGAGCTGACGCCGGCGGACGTGATCCTGATCCGGAGGTATCTGGCCGGAGGCTATGACATTGAGCTGCTTCCTTCTCCGCTTGCCGGGGTAAAGCCCTGCGAGCACACGCTGCAGGCGGTTGCCTACAAAGCGCCGACGGAGACGGAGGCGGGCAACATCGCATACTGGAGATGCACGTCCTGCGGCAAGCTGTTCAGCGATGCGGAGGGAAAAAACAGGATCACATTAGAGGATACGGTGATCCCGGCGACAGGACAGGTCGGGGAAAACGAATACAGGATCAATTATATTCTGAACCCGACGGGCGATGAGTATCTTGCGTCTGTCAGCATCGCGAATCCGAATCCGTCCAAATACAGTTCCGCGGCGCGTCTGCGCTTGAAGGAACCGAGCGTTCCCGGATATACGTTTGAGGGCTGGTATGACGGCTCCGGCAAAAATGCCGCGCAGGTCAAGGTCCTTGAGGCGGGAATAACGGAGGAGATCGATCTCTACGCGCGCTGGTCAAAGATCGAGTATAAGGTCTTCTATGACAATTCCTCGGTCGAAAATGAGAATAGCGGCGACAAACCGTTTGATACATATACGGTCGATACCGGCTTGCTGCTCCCCAAACCGTCCATTGACCGTTATGTCTTCCTTGGCTGGACGGATGACAGCGATACCATCATTTCCAGAATCCCCTCTGGGACAACTGGCAACATCACGCTTCATGCGAACTGGACAAGCAAGCGCAACCTTGCAGTTCCGGTGAAGAAGCTGGCCGACCCGATCATCGTGGAGGACACGGACGAAGGAAAGATCATGTTCGCATACGAGATCGGCGAAATACAGAACGTTCCGCTCTATCTGCTTCAGGAGCTGGTGTCTGCCGGCGGAATTGTCTCCGTGCACCGCAAGACGGTTACATCCTCCATCTCTACGACGGATGCAAAGACGATCTCACAGGCGATCAACGAGGCGACAACAGACTCCACAGCCTGGACGCTTGGTTCAGATTGGAATACGACCACCAGCTTGGACGAAACGGTTCTGAATGAGCACGGATATACGAAAGAAACCGGCGTGAGCCTTGGAAAAACCTCCAGCAATACCTTTACGCTGAGCACGAGCGAGTACGACGACACGGTCGTTAATACGGTCGACGGATCAACGGCGACGACAACAGAATATGACACGACAACTAAAAAGGGAAGAACATCGTGGGAATCCAAAGCGGATCTGAGTGTGTCCGATAAGAGCTCGTCGAAATATACCAGCTCTGTAGAAGCTGGCGTTAGCGCGGGACTCAGCTATGGTCCGGCGTCGGTCAAGGCAGAAATGAGCGCCAAGCAATCTGCGGAGCTGAGCCATGAGAGCAGTTCAGGCGCCTCGGTCGGTACGACCGTCACGCATGAGAATCAGGAGGAATCAAAGACCGGCACGGATAAAGTGACTGTCGATCAGAATACGACGGCAACAACGACCAACAAGGGATGGAAAAAGAACTCCGAGTCCAGCTCTACGTCAACGACCAGCTTCAGCCAGTCACAAAAAGAGGCTCTTTCGCAGCGGATCGCGGAAGAAAAACACTATGGCGAGTCCTATGCGACGGGCGGCAGCAAGAGCGACAGCGCCGCGTGGAGCACGACGACAGGAAAAGAAGAACAGTATACCGCAACGGTGACATACTCCGAGGAAAGAACGACAACGGAAACGGCGGAGTATACGATCAACGGTGAGGTGGACGGCAGCTACCGTCTCGTTCTTGCCGGCATCGCGCATGTGTTTGCAGTAGTGACCTATGACATTGCAACGACAGAGTATTCGGTCGCTACGTACAGCGTAATGGATGACCATACCTATCAGTACATCGATTATTCCGCGAACAGCTCGCCCAAGTTCGATGACAACGAGAACGGCGTATTGTCCTTTGAAGTTCCGTATTTTGTAAGCGACTTCGTAAATGGACGTGTGATCTCAACGCAAGGTCTCGTTTTCGATACCGAGACGGGCAAGGCCGTCCAGTATTCAGGCGACAACACCACAGTGATCGTTCCGGAATATATTTCCAAAGACAACAAGGACGGAACACAGTCCGCAGTCACGATCCGACATTTGGCGGCATCGGCGTTCGGCGGCAATACGTCGGTCGAGAACGTCATGCTGAGCAATTACATCCGCGAGATCCCGGACGGTGCGTTCAAAAACTGCACGTCCCTGAGGGGCATTACAGCCTCTGAGATCTCCTCCATTGGCGCGGAGGCCTTTGCGGGCTGCACGTCTCTGGATACGTTCAAGGTCTCAAAAACGGTAACGTCGATCGGCGAGCAGGCCTTCAGCGGTGTGAATTCCATCGAAGTGACCGCTGCAAATCTGGACGTTGTACAGGCAACCCTCAATTCTGGCGCAAAGAACATCAAGGTGAATTTCGCGTCGATCGCAGATGAACTGGAAGGCGCGACGCTGCATGTTCCGCAGACAGTGGAAACGGTCGAGCTGCAGGGCGGACAGAAATCAATAAAGAATCTGCGGATCGAGTCTGAGGCACAGACGACCATCCTGAACGGTATCACGATCACAGACTGCACAAGGATCCCGCTGGATATCTCTTCTGACAATGTGAGTCTGCGTCAGGTCGTAGTGAGCAGCTCCAGCTATGCGATGCTTCTGAAAAAAGATGTGAAGCTGGAATTGTATGGCACCAACAGACTGACGGCAGAAAACGGCCGCGCGATCGTATGCCGGAAGGTGGCTGCAAGCCGCATGGACAACATGATCGCGTGCAAGCTGGAGATCAGCGGAAATGTTTACCACTGTGGAGAGATTACAGGTAAGGAGATGCTGAGCATTCTGGTTGGCGATTACATCCCGATCAGCGAAGCGGAATTCAGCAAATACATCAAGGGAACATTCATTGTTTACTTCGATGCGAACGGCGGTACGTGCTCCGTACAGCAGCAAATTGTGACCCCAGGTACTGCGATCGGAGCACTGCCGGAGCCGGAGAGAGACTACTATACGTTTGAAGGCTGGTATACAGCCGCTGATGGTGGAACACAGATCACTCGGGACAGTGTGCTTGCGGATGCTGTTGACACAACTTTGTATGCGCACTGGAAGCTGAACCCGTTGTCTGGCTGGGTTCTGAGAAGCAAAGCTCCCTCCGATGGCCAGATCGTGAATGAGAAGTGGACCTATGACGAGCGTACGAATACAGAGTCAACGGAGACCAGCCTGGCAGGATATACACAGTATGGGAGCTATTGGGTTCAGTCTGGTACAGGAGCGTCGAATTATGCAAGTTTTCCCAAGGGATATGATACTGGGGATAGCTACTATACAAGCTTTATGAAGTCTCCATACTCTGCCTATGAAAACGCAACGAGCAAACGTGAGGTTTCAAACTCTTGGGCTGGCTATGTCTATTGGCATTGGATGTACGACTGCGGTCAAGCAAATGCGGGTGAGCGCACAATTTATGACCATAAGGGTACGGCTTCATACAACAACTTCTATTACAAATATTTTGGTGCCTTTACTTCGTCAAGCGGCTATACGAAAACATCGTCCAGCGCAAATTATAGCTGCGGCTCTTATGGGTATTCGACATATTATGGGACAGGACGAACTTCGTATGCGTCCTCTCAGGGCACAAAATACTGGTACCGCTTTGACTACTATACATCGAACTATGTTGATTACTACAAAATGTTCCAGTATTACAAAATAGAGTCGAAGGAAAGCCAGACAGTTGTTACTGAAAGCGATCTGATCAGCAATGTTCAGAATTGGGTTCAGTACAGACCTCGTGTAAATGATCCATGGGCTCCGTAATATGCTTGAATTTAGTCAGGGTGCAGCGCTGCACCCTGACTGCCGATAAAGGTAAACTAGTGTTGAGGAGGAAACGAAAAAACATATGAAGCGGTTGGTAGCATTCTTATGTGCACTGGCAATTCTGCTCGGCATGCCAGTATACGCAGCGGGAACAGCTCCAGTAGTATCTGCGGATTCGGTTACGACAGAAGCGGGAGCGACGGTCGATGTCCCGATCAGAATAACCGGCAATACGGGTATTCTCGGCGCAAAGATCACAGTTCGATATGCAGAGGGCCTGACCCTGACAAAGATTTCTGCAGGTGAGGCTTTTGCAGGACTGGCAATGACAAAGCCGGGAAAACTGAACGACAACCCGATCAGCATTGTTTGGGACGGTTTGGATGGTGCCGCTGAAGCTGACGGTATCATTGCGGTGCTGACATTCCAAGCGCCGCAAGAAGCAGGGTACTATCCCATTACGATTACGACGAACAGTAAAGATTTTGTTGACAATGATTTGCACCCGGTTGCAGTCGAGACAATGGCAGGCGCTGTCACGGTCGAAGGCGAAACGCACACCGGCCCGGTAGTATCTGCGGATTCGGTTACGGCAGAAGCGGGAGCGACGGTCGATGTCCCGATCAGAATAACCGGCAATACGGGTAT